>Ga0209056_10004661_pt1 | contig 14445 bp, 10 predicted proteins | sample GraSoiAngelo_114_FD_185876 | JGI IMG/M metagenome (GOLD analysis project Ga0209056, IMG submission 185876) | Grasslands soil microbial communities from the Angelo Coastal Reserve, California, USA - 14_0903_13_40cm (SPAdes) (version 2) | ecosystem: Environmental > Terrestrial > Soil > Grasslands... | reverse complement strand
CACACCGAAAATAATCGGTAACCCGCTGTCCATCTGCGCGAGCTGCAATCCCCGCGCCGTTTCCGAACAAACATAATCGTAGTGCGTCGTTTCCCCGCGAAGCACACACCCGATCGCAATCAGCGCGTCATACTTCCCAGTCGCCGCGAGTTTTTTCGCAGCCAGCGGCAATTCGAATGCTCCCGGAACGCGCACGACATCAACGTCCTTGCTGGCCGCGCCCACCCGCTCCAGTGCATCCACCGCCGCCGCCAGGAGCCGCTCAGTTATGAAACTATTGAAGCGGCTGACGACGATGCCAAAGCGAAAACCCGTCGCGCTCAGTTCGCCGCTAATCTTCCCGGGTTGTAGCTTTTCTCCCATGGCAGCCAGCGCGGCCCTTCTTTTCTTTATCCTTACTTCCCTTATTTCTCTTACTTCCCTTTGAACTGTGCCGGCCTCTTCTCCAAGAATGCCTTCGTGCCTTCGCGCATGTCTTCCGTCGCGCAAGCCACTCCGAAAAGCGTGGCCTCCAGAAACAATCCCTCTTCCTGCGCCATCTCCACGCCACGTTCGATTGCTTCCATGGTGAATTTCACGGCGATGGGCCCGTTGGCAATAATTTTTTTCGCCATCGCTTCTGCCGCGGGAATCAGCTCCGCCGGCTCATGAATATGATTAACCAGTCCGATACGCTGCGCTTCTTCCGCTGTGATCATTTCGCCGGTAAGGCAAAGTTCGTGCGCCACACCTTTGCCGCACAGCCGCGCCAGCCGCTGCGACCCGCCATAACCGGGAAGAATCCCGAGTTTCACTTCTGGCTGCCCGAGTTTCGCCGTTTTGCTGGCGATTCGGATGCTGCAAGAAAGTGCCAGCTCGCAGCCGCCACCGAGCGCAAACCCATTGATCGCGCAGATGGATGGCTTTCCCATGGTTTCCAGCAGATGGAAAACACCCTGGCCATATAGCGAAAATTCTTTGCCATTGACAGGCGTCTGCAGCGCCAGCTCGCCGATATCCGCACCGGCCACAAATGCTTTCTCTCCCGCGCCGGTGAGAATCAGCACGCGCACGGTCTCGTCGTTGCGCGCATCGAGCAACGCATGCTGCAACTCTTCCACGGTCTTGCGGTTCAGCGCATTCAACACCTTCGGCCGGTTGAAGGTGATGCGCGCAATCCCCTCTTTCTTCTCGTACAGTATGTTCTCGTAACCCATCTCTTCCCTCTTCTCAGCTCCGCTCTCCCCCAAGGTAGCGCGCCCGCCCCGAGCGTGTCGGGGCATCTCTAGGTTAGGTCTTTCTTCTATTTTCTCTTGCAACTAAAATTTTATCGCCTTGGGATTCCCTGGGTCGGAGTGATCATAAAACCCCCGCCCCGACTTCCTCCCGTTCCACCCTGCCAGCACCATCCGCTTCAGCAAGGGCGGCGCCGCAAATCGCCGCTCCTTGAACTCATCAAACATGATCTGCGAAATGTAGTACGTCGTATCCAGCCCCACGAAATCCAACAGCGTCAGCGGCCCCATCGGGTGCCCACAGCCCAGCATCATGGATTTGTCGATGTCCTCGATGGACCCGACACCCTCTTCCAGCGCACGAATCGCATCCAGAAGATAAGGCACCAGCAGCCGGTTGACGATGAAGCCTGTGCTGTCCTGCGCGCGCACCGCTGTTTTGCCGAGCTTCGTCGCGAACGCCACCACCTCTTCGTAAACCGCCGGCTCCGTCGCGATCGTCCGCACCACCTCGACGAGCTTCATCACCGGCACGGGATTGAAAAAATGCAAACCGACAAATCGGTGCGGCCGCTTGGTAGCACTAGCGATTTCCGTGATCGTCAAGGAAGACGTGTTGCTTGCAAAAATCGTCGAAGGCGGACAGAGCGCATCCAGCGCCCCAAAAAGTTCTCGCTTCGCAGGGAGCTGCTCGATGATCGCCTCGATGATGACGTCGCAATCCTGGAGGTCTTCGACCTTGGTGGTGCCCTTGAGCCGTCCGCGGATTTCATCCTTCGCCGCTTCCGTGATGGTGCCCTTCTCGGCCAGCCGATTCAGGTTCTTGTCGATGCTCTTAAGCCCCTTGTCCAGTAATTCCGCGTTCACTTCGCGCACCACCGTAGGGAATCCCGATGCGGCGGCCACCTGCGCGATGCCGGATCCCATCAGGCCACACCCCACGACACCCACTTTTCGAATTGCCATTTTTTCCTCTTGGAAATGCCGCCCACCATGCCGGCAGGAGGAGTCATGTAATCTTGTGTATTGTGGGGGCACGATACTTGGTGCCCTCTTTGTCTCGGCCCAAATTCTACCAGAGACGAAGTTACTTTACGTCCTTTACTTCCCTGGCCTCATTTACCTCGTCTAGCTCAGTGCCTCAACAATCATGGCCATCCCCTGCCCCCCGCCGATGCACGCCGTCGCCAACCCATAGCGTAATCCATTCCGCCGCAGCTCATTCAAAAGCGTAATCACCAGCCGCGTCCCGGAAGCCCCCAACGGATGCCCCAGCGCAATCGCACCACCGTTGACATTCGTCTTATCGCGATTCAGTCCCAGCACCCTTTCCACCGCCAGATATTGCGCCGCGAATGCCTCATTCACTTCCACGCGATCCATCTGCTCCAGAGTTAGTCCCGCGAGCTTCAGAGCCTTCTGCGACGAGGGCACCGGTCCGATTCCCATAATGCTGGGATCCACTCCGGCCACCGCCCACGACACAATGCGCCCAACCGGTTTCAATTTCCGCTCTTTCGCGATTTTCTCTCTCGTCACCACGACCGCGGCCGCGCCATCCACGATCCCGCTGGCATTCCCGGCCGTGACGATGCCATCTCTTTTGAACGACGGCGGAAGTTTTTCCAGAATCTCCATCGTCGTTTCCGGCCGCCGGTGATCGTCTTCGCTTGCCACAATCGTTTTCTTCCCCTGTTTCACTTCCACCGGCACAAGCTCTTCCCGGATGCGGCACGCCTTGTATGCCGCGTCCGCCGCCTGCTGGCTGCGCAACGCATACGCATCGGCATCCTTCCGCGTAATTCCATGCTGCTCAGCAAGCTTTTCCGCCGTGAGCGCCATCGGCAAGCCACAATACGTATCGGTCAGGCCCGCCATGAGCGAGTCTTCCAGCGCTCCGCCGCCTAGTTTTAAGCCCGTCCGCGCCCCGCGAACCACAAACGGCGCCTGCGTCATGTTTTCCATCCCGCCAGCAAGCACCATCAACGCTTCACCAAGCAACAATCGCTGCGCCGCCTGCGCGATCGCTTCGATGCCCGACCCGCACAGACGGTTCACCGTCACCGCCGGCGTTTCGATTTTCAGCCCGGCCTTCAATCCCACATGCCGGGCCCCATAAAGCGCATCCGCGCTGGTGTGCATCACATTGCCAAAAATCGCGTGATCAAACTCCCCCGGATCCACGCCCGAGCGCCGAATGGCCTCTTTCGAAGCATACGACGCCAGCTCGATCGCGCTCACCTCCGAAAACGCTCCCGTATACCGCGCCATCGGTGTGCGCGCACCCGCCACAATCACCACGTCCGTCGGAAACATATTCGTCCTCACCTTAGTCTGCAGAACTGGCCACCGGAGCAGCCTACCGTTGAAAAGCAAAACAGCAAATCGAAGGGTAGGCACTCAATCAACGACGATAAGCGCTTTACGCTTCCAATTTTGGATTTTATCGAACCAAGAGTATCAACACAACGATCGCCCCGCCGGCGACCGCCGGCGAAGCACACCCACGTGAAGTGATCCACCCATGTGAAATTGGAATCCATGTCGACCATGTGATTCCGCAACTCTTCATCCACAGGATCTTCCCACGGCGTCCCTGAAATCCTTCGATGTATGGCCTGAAGGCCGCATATTCCGAGCAGGCCCACCACAATCGTCGGATACATCAGAGAGCGACCGGAGATTCTGATACAACAGATTTGCTACGCGAGGTAGAATCAAGAAAAGTGCGGCTCCGCCCATGCCTCCCATCCAGCGTTTGTGATAGTAAACAAGCGATAGAGTTAGGGCTATTAAGAACGCACTCACCATGCCAGAGACGGGAGCCAATGTAGTCCTGTAGATTGTGGGGATAGCCCCAACGGCTTGAAAAGCCCCGACGACAAGGAAGCCCGGAACTCCAAAAGCCACGGACCTCATTTCTGCCTCTTCCCAGGCCTGAAAAGGTGGCAGTTCCTTAAATCGCGTGCTCATGGGTGTTATGAATCCGCGGGCTGCCATCACCGCCAAACGCGATCTTAAATGCTCGGAAGACCACGCACAACCTAGGGCTTGGGCGTTTCCAGCGCCACCACGGTATCCCCGCCGCGCTTGCGCGCCTCTTCGATGGAAAACTCCGCGCGGTTGATCAGGTCCGTCACGATGTCTTCGCTGTCGTACTCGTGCTTGGCCACGGCCTCGACAATTCCCGCGCTCAGCGTAATTTGCGTCGCGTCCCACGGCGGCCGCAGTCCGGACGCCGCACGGCGCAATTTATCCACCAGGTTGTGCGCTCCCGCAAGCGTCGTATCGGGCAGGATAAATGCCAGCGACCACGAAGTGTATTTCACCGCCACGTCGTTTTGCCGCACGATTGGCAGCAACGACCGCGCCAGTTGCTCCAAAAAACGTTCCAGCGGCGATTCGCCCTGCTGCCGGAGAAGTTCTGCGCCGCGATCGATCTGCAGAATGGTAAGCGCCAGCGGCGTGCTCTGCGTCCGCGCGCGGTCCGCTTCCGTTAGCAAACAACTCTGGTACGAACTGCGGCTCAGCAAACCCGAGCGCTCATCGGAGACGCCCATGCGTCGCACCAGCGAGCGCAGCCGCGTGTGGCTGACGCTCATCAGCATCTGGTCGCCAATGGCCTGCAGGAAGTAGGCCTCATTGGCCTTCCACTTGTGCGCTTCGGCACGACCCACGATCAGCATCCCGGCGGGCATCTGCGTCTCTTTGTCCATGATGGTCACGCCCAGCGCGGTGTCCAGCCCCAGGTCGCTAAGAATCGATCCCTCCGAGGCTTGTACCACGAGTCCGCCGAGTTCATCCGGCTCGGCCTTTTCAATGTGCGCGAGTAGCAGGACCACCTGTGCGCCGGGTGCGGGCTTCACCTCTGGCGCGCAATATTCCGCGGCCATTTCCGGCGGCCGCCCCGGTGGGCCCACGACGGCCAGCGCGCGCGTCACGCGAAGATAGGTGCCGACCTCGTTGACCGCCGTATTGAGCATGGCCCGCGGCGTCTGCTGGCGAAATATCTTTTGATTGACCTCGGAAATCTTTGAAAGATCGCGCAGCGTCTCAACCGAATAAACTCCGGTCTTCATGGTGATGGGCGTTGGCGCCTCGGCCACAGGAGCCACAGGAGCAACCGGCGTCGCGGGTGTGGCTGGCGCTGGCTGCACAGGAACGGGCTCGGTCTTCGATTTGGGCGCTCCTGGGGGCCACCAGTTTGCCATTTGGTAGAGATTGGCCAGCCGCGCGCTCCGCTCTTCTTCCCCGGGGAACATCGCCGCAATTCGTTGCAGACGCTCCAGTGCCTTGTTGTGCAGCGAGTACTGCAAAAAAATCTCCGTCTGCACGATCAGATCTTCCAGCGCTTGTAACTGCCGGCCTTCTTCGCTGCCCGGAGAAGGAGCCGTGGAAGCCTGCCCCGCAGGAGTCTGCGGCGCAGCATGACCCGGCATGGGGGTGCTCGATTTCACCAGTCGGCTTGCGATCTGTTTCAGGTGGGTGTCATCCACTCGGCCGCGCAGCAGTTCCATCCGCTCTTGATTGCGATGGTCGTATGCATCGATGTCTACGAGCCTCTCGAGAGACTCCGCAGCCTTAATGACATTCCCTGAGGACAGGTACAGGTCGAAAAGCCTGATCAGCACTTCGAAATACTGTGATTCGCGATTCAATTCGTTGTGGATGGAAGCCCAGAATTCAAGAATAGCTTGAGAATGGGGGTGCTTGGCCCCCACTCCGTCCATCAGCACCGCGAAATCGTTTTGCCGTTTGTCGGCAAACATCCGCCGCTTGAGCGTCAGGAGGATCTCCACGGCCTTGGGGTCCTGGCCCGCGGCGATGTAACGGTCCGCCAGGTCGAACAGCTGGGTCATTCCTTCATTCTTTTCGCGGAGAAGCCGTTCGAGCAACTCGCGCGCGCGCTCGAGATTTCCCGATCGCATGAGCGCATCGCTAAAAGCGGTCACGAAGGCCGCGTCAGTTTCGGAGGAGGCAAACGGTTCCAGCAAGGCTGCCGCGCGGACGGCATTGCCGGCCTGCAGATTTGCCTGGGCATACAGAAGTCCGACGCTGCGCTCTTGCGGCGCGAGTTTGTAAGCACGACCAAGAAGATGGAGCGCATCGGTCGCGGCGCCGCTCGCCGAAGCAAGCTGCCCGGCCCGCAGGAAGGCTCGTACGGCAAGAGCAGTCTTGCCCATGCGTTCGGCCGATTCCGCAAGACGAAGCTGGCGAGCAAGATTCTCAGGATCGAGCTGGGCAATCCGCTCGCTGCAGAAGAGCGCGTCTTCGTTGCGGCCGGCCGTCGTGAATAGCTCCGCGGCTTTGGTGTATTGCTCGATGGCTTCGTCAGGATGATTTTGTTTTTGCTGCAGGAAGGCGTATCGGGCGATGCGCTCGGGCAGTTGTTGGCTGATGCCCACCCGCAGAAACCGGTTGTAGATGGCAAGAGCTTTGGTTTCGTCCTTGGGCTCGACGAGGAGATCAAAGAGAAGACCGTAGTAAACCGCCGCGCGATCCGGCTGATCGATCCGCGCGTAGAGATCGCCGAGCGCCTGCGTGGCTTCCTGATGTTGCGGCATCTCGTCGAGCACGGCGAGATAGGCCTCGATGGCGTCCTCGACGCGGTTCTTCTCGAGGAAGCGTTTGGCGCGATCCAGATGCTTGCTTACGTCTGCGGCCATCCGTTCAGGTTGCCTTTGCGGTGACTGAAAGCTGTCCATCCGGCGCCCAACTGGCGCCAAACAATTTTCCACTCGATGACGATTCTGGGCTGCACGTTGCGTCCGGCGCGAACGGCCCTGATTAACTATATACCCCCATGGGGAAGCGGCAAACGGCCGAAATCGACGGATGCGGTATGCGTCACGGCAATCCAATCCGCCCGAATCAGTCTCGCCGGCCGCAGAATCGCTCGGTGGTACAATTTGCCAGCATATGACGACGACCAAGACCACTTCTCACTATGCGCTCGGCAGCACCGACGCGGAACAGGAGCGCCTCATACGGCAAGCCGCGCTTCTGGCTCCCTTCACCGAACGATTCTTCCGTGGCGCAGGCATTGGCACCGGCCAGCGTGTCCTGGATATCGGGTCCGGGGTCGGAGACGTGGCCATGCTCGCGGCCACGCTGGTCGGTCCTTCAGGTGAAGTTGTCGGCGTAGAGCGCGACGAGCGCTCCATCGACCGTGCCAGGACTCGCGTGGCCCTGGCCGGGCTGCACAATGTGACCTTCACCCAATCCGATGTCTCTCAAATCGCGAGTGGCAAACCCTTCGACGCCGTCGTGGGTCGTTTCATCTTGATGTTTCTCCCCGATCCCCCTACTGTGCTGCGCTCTTTGTCTCAGTTGCTTCGTCCCGGCGGAGTGGTTGCTTTCCACGAGCTGTCTTGGGCGCCTTTTCTTTTGCTGGCGGCACGCCTGCCGCTGTGGTCTGCGGCCACTTCCGTGATCCACGAGACCTTTCGGCGTTCCGGCGCAAACACGGAGATGGGCTTCGCTCTTTACCAGATTTTCCAGCAGGCGGGGCTGCCGGCACCAGCCATGACTCTCGAGATGCCGCTGGGGAACGATCCAGAATTCATACGTTGGGTCCCCGACGTTCTGGGCAGTTTGCTGCCGCTAGCTCAGCGGTTCGATCTTCCCCTCAGACCGCTCGGTGACCTCAACACTCTTCCACAACGGATCCAAGCGGAGGTCTCCGCATCAAACTCGGTGGTCACCTGGATGGCCCTGGTGGGCGCCTGGTCCCGCAAATCAGCAACCCACGCGTAATTGGCCCATTCCTCATCCATTTTCACGCGGGTTACGGCGCAGTCTTCTCGGAAGCAGCAACATGAGTGTCGCCGACGCGAACAACGAAACACCCGCAACCGCCAGGCCACCATACAAGCTGCCCGTCTTCTGGCTGATCCAACCTGTCGCGTACGGGCCGGCGAATCCCCCCAGATTCGCAAGCGAGCTCACCAAGGCAATCCCGGAGGCCGCCGCAAATCCCGTTAGGAAATCGCCCGGGAGCGAGTACAAAGGGCCATAGACGCTGTAGATGCCCAGGGCGGCGAAGGACAGAAGCAGCATCGTTGGGAAAATGGAATGAGTTGCACCCAGCGACGCCAGAGCGATGCCCGCAACGATGGCGGGAATCGCCGCATGAAACCTTCGCTCTCGCTGGCGGTCGGAGCTCCGCGACACCATCACCATCACGGGCAGGCCGACAAGATGCGGAATCATCACCAGCAGTCCGATCAGACTGTTGGAGTGCCCGGTCGATATTGATTTCACCAGCTTTGGCATCCAAAAGTTCATCGTGTACATGCCGGTATTCAAGGTGAAGCCGATCAATCCCAGATGCCAGATCCGCTTGTTCATCAGTGCCTGTAGTGCTGAGATCTTGTGGTTGGCCAGCTTCTCGCGTTCTTCGCTCGCCAGCACCGCTTCCATCCAGTCTTTTTCTTCCTGGCTAAGAAATCTAGCCTCTGCCGGGCGGCTGGGCAGCAGAAAGTACGTGAGCACCCCGCCAACTACGGCCGGAATTCCCTCCAGAATCAGGAGCCACCGCCAACTGCTGATGCTCAGCCAGTGCACGTGGTCCAGGATGAAACCGGAAAGCGGAGCACCGAGTATGCTGGTGACCGGTATACCCGTCAGGAATAACGCAATTGCCTGCGCCTGATCCCGTTGTCGAAACCAGTACGTCAGATACAAGGCGATTCCAGGAAAATAACCGGCTTCCGCCAGCCCCAACAAGAAACGCACTGCGTACAACTGGTCGACAGATTGCACCAGGCCGGTCAGCATGGCCAGAATTCCCCAGGTAATCAGGATGCGCGCGATCCAGATGCGCGCCCCCAACTTGTGCAGCAGCAAGTTGCTGGGAATTTCAAACAGAAAATACCCCAAAAAGAAAATCCCCGCGACTAATCCAAACTGCTGGCTGGTAATGGCCAGCTCCTTGTTCATCGTCAGCGCCGCAAATCCGATGTTGATCCGGTCTAGAAAAGAAATGATGTAGAGAAGAAAGACAAAGGGAATAATCCTCATCCGCACGTTGTGAATGGTCTTAGCTTCGAAGCGCACAGCAGCGGTAACGGTTTCGTTGGCCACGATCACCTCGGCGCGTGTCCACCCCGATCGAAGGGTCTCCTTGGCGGCGTCGCCGGCCGCAGGTCGTAAGGATTGGCGAGACTCTATGGCGGTACAGGGTGCCCGTCAAGCAACTCCGAATTGCCGCCACGAGCGGTCCTCACTTGTCGGGCTCTGCTCTGGTCACCCAGCTTTTGTTTTCGCATGAGATGGGTGGGCAAGCTGACGGGGCCTTCGAATTGTGGCAAACTGAATGTTTATACGGCACGGTTTTTGCGCTGCGTGTGTTGCTCGTTCGAATGCAGCAGGCCCGTCGGGAAACCCAAGCAGGCGAATCAAGCTCCTGCCGGTAACAGAGAAAACCGGTAAAAAGAAAAAATGGACCCGCAGTTCATTCGAAACTTCTGCATCATCGCGCACATCGACCACGGCAAATCCACGCTCGCCGATCGCTTGCTCGAAATGACCGGGGCGCTCACGCAGCGCGAGATGCACGAACAAGTGCTCGATTCGATGGACCTCGAGCGCGAGCGCGGCATCACCATCAAAGCGAAAAGCATCCGTCTGCACTACAAAGCGAAAGATGGAAACACTTATCGATTAAATTTGATCGATACGCCCGGACACGTGGATTTTTCCTACGAAGTTTCGCGCGCCCTCTCGGCGTGCGAAGGCGCGCTGCTGGTGGTCGACGCGAGCCAGGGCGTGGAAGCTCAGACGGTGGCAAATACATTTCTCGCAGCGGGCCACAACCTGACGATTCTGCCGGTGATCAACAAGATCGATTTGCCCGCCGCACAACCGGATTTCGCAAGAGAACAAATCGAAACCGTGCTCGCGATTCCGGCGGAGGACGCCTTGCTGATCAGCGCGAAAAGCGGCCTCGGCGTCGAAGAGGTTCTCGAAGCCATCGTCGCTCGCGTGCCGCCGCCCAAAGGCAGCGCGGAAAATCCGCTGCAGGCGCTGATTTTCGATTCGTGGTTCGACATTTACCGCGGCGCCGTCGTTCTCGTGCGCGTGATGGAAGGCCGTATCACGAAGCAGATGAAAATTCGCCTGGTTTACAGCAATGAGGTTTACGAAGTCGAGCAACTCGGCACGCTCACACCAAAGCCCATTGCGCTTGAAGAACTGTCAGCCGGCGACGTCGGTTTTGTCGTCGCCAACATCAAGCGCGTGGCCGATGCGCGCATGGGCGACACCGTTACGGATGCCAGCCGCCCCGCACCAGTGCTGCCCGGATTTGAAGCCATCAAGCCGATGGTTTTCGCGGGGTTGTTTCCCGTGCTTGCCGATGATTACGAGCCACTGCGCGACGCACTAGGCAAATTACAATTGAACGACGCGGCGTTTTTCTACGAGCCGGAGAATTCTGTCGCCCTCGGTTTCGGTTTTCGTTGCGGTTTCCTGGGCTTGCTGCACATGGAAATCGTGCAGGAACGGCTGGAGCGCGAATTCGGCCTGAATCTGATTACCACCGCGCCGAGCGTGCGCTACCGCATTACGCGCGTGACCGGCGAAGTGATTGAAGTGGACAGCCCGGCGAAATTTCCAAACCCCAGCGACATTCAAAAGATCGAAGAGCCGATCATTAAAGCGATGATCATCACCAACGAGGACTCCGTCGGTGGAATTCTGCAGCTCTGCCAGGAAAAGCGCGGCACGCAGAAAAATTTCGAGTATTTGTCGCCCACGCGCGTCATGCTCACCTACGAACTTCCGCTGAACGAAATCGTGCTGGATTTCTACGATCGGCTAAAATCTGTTTCACGCGGCTATGCCTCGCTGGACTACCACCTTGCGGGCTACAGCGAATCCGACCTCATCAAACTGGATGTGCTGGTCGCCGGTGAACCGGTGGATGCGCTCGCACTGATCATCCATCGCGCCTTTGCGGCCGAGCGCGGGCGCGATCTGGTGACGCGCTTGCGAAGGCTAATTCCGCGGCAGATGTTTGAAGTGCCGATTCAGGCTGCCATCGGTAGCCGCGTGATCGCACGCGAAACCGTGGCGGCCATCCGCAAAAACGTTCTCGCCAAGTGCTACGGCGGAGACATTTCCCGCAAACGCAAACTCCTAGAAAAACAAAAAGAAGGCAAGCGCCGCATGAAGCGCGTCGGGCAGGTGGACATCCCGCAGGAGGCCTTCCTGGCCGTCCTGAAAGTGGCTTCCTCTTCCGACGACGAGTAGAATCAGGCTCCGCCGGCAAGATCGGAGTGTTGATCACCGATATTGGTGCGCACCTGTTACCTTCCCTTCGCTGCCGCATCACGGTGTCTCTTCTGGCCCTGCCGGGGGTGAGGGCGAGCAGATGCGCTCGACAAGACAATCCCCTGCAGACCGAAGAGCAGAGACAGGCGCGCGAGTTATTGAACGAGGGCGTGCCAAACTTCGAGAACGGTCAGTATGACCAGGCCGCGCGCGACTTTCTCCGCGCAAAACGGCTCGACCCGAAACTCCTGAATGCACGTTTGTAGCTCGCGACAACGTACGCCTCGCGGTACGGCCCTGGCGCACCGAGCAATGGGCTGACGAGGTGGTCGGCAAAGTTAACGAAATCAAGCAGAAAAAAACCGAAGCAACCCGCCAACCCTAGGCTTGCGCGAGGGGAGGTGTTCAGGTTGTCTCTCTCTTCCGCACCTCGGTGCTGAGGCGGCCGCGGTGGAGCTGGATGGTTACCGTGTCGCCGAGGTCGACTTGATCCGCGGAACGGAGGAGGTTACCGGTGGCGTCGGTGGCGATGGCATAGCCGCGTTCCAGGATCTTTAGAGGGCCGCGTTCTTGGAGTTGCAGGGCCAGGAGCCGCCAGCGTTCACGCTTGGCGCGGAGCATGCGCTCGGCGCGGATGCCGAGTTCGGCAGTGCGCTTTTCGAGATGCAAGCGAAAGGCTGCGATCTTCACGCGAAAATCAAACGAAGCGATGCGCAGGTGGGCGGCGGTGAAACGCTTGCGCGATTGTTCGAGGCGGGCGCGAAGACCGAGGGCCAGGCGCGAAGTCATTTCATCAGCGCGCTGGCGCTGCTGGCGCAGGAGATCGAGGGGGCGGCGGAACCCTCGGCGCGCGGAAAGCTCGTGGACATGGCGGGAGAATTCCAGCAGGCGATAGCGGATCAGTCCAGCCAGCGTTTCGCGCAAGTCGGCAATGTGCTTGTCAAATTCGCGACGGGTCTGAACGACCAGTTCCGCGGCGGCCGAAGGGGTCGAAGCACGGACGTCAGCGACGAAATCGGCGATGGTGAAATCGGTTTCGTGGCCGACGCCGGAGATCACCGGAATTTCTGAAGCGAAGATAGCGCGCGCGACGATTTCCTCGTTGAAGGGCCACAGATCTTCCATGGACCCGCCGCCGCGCGCCAGGATCAGCACGTCGACGAGTTTCTTCTGATTGAATAACTTCAACGCTTTGACGATCTCCTCGGCGGAGCCTTCGCCCTGGACGCGCACGGGGTAGACCGTCAGATGCACATTTGGAAAGCGGCGCGTGAGAATGCGGACGACGTCGCGCACGGCGGCGCCGCTCGGCGAGGTGATGATGCCGATGCGGCTGGGGAGGAGGGGCAGCGACTTCTTGCGCGCTGCGTCGAACAGGCCCTCAGCTTCGAGGCGTTTTTTCAATTGCTCGAAGGCAAGTTGCAGGGCGCCGCGCCCAACGGGCTCGAGATTTTCCACGTAAATTTGATATTCGCCGCGGGTTTCGTAGACGCTTATGGAGCCGCGCACGGTCATCAGCAAGCCGTCTTCGGGGCGGAACTTGATGCCGCGCTGCTGCTGCTTGAAATAAACGCAGCGGACTTGAGCGCGGTCATCTTTCAAGGTGAAGTAGATGTGGCCGGACTGGGCCTCGCGGCAGTTGGAGATTTCCCCCTGGACGCTGATGTCCGTGAAGTTTTTGCTGAGCAGGTCGCGGATCTTGGCGGTCAACTCGCTGACGGTCCAGATCTTGCGGTCGGGCATGAGGTTGAAGGTGAGCTGTTGGGTCATGCGGGACCCTTGGGGTGAAGGTCCCCTGGTCTCCGTGCGGGGCAAGCGGATGACGAGTGGCGTGTGGTGAGCGGGAGGAGGTTGAACGTTGAAAGTTGAAAGTTGAAAATGAGTTGGAAGTGGCTCACACAGTTGCGGATCGAGACGGGCTGAATTGCAGTAGCCGCAAGAAAGTAGAGGGCGCGTGCTATTCGCCAACCACTCACCAACGGAGCATCCCATCTTCTTGTCATGGGTGATCTGACGTATCGGGAGGTTTGGGTCGGCAGAGAACGTTTAGCGAGAGTGAAAAGGTCAAGATCCGCTTGATGGCATGCTGCTGACCATTGGACGCGGCCCTTCCGCTGGTAGTCTCGCAATGTCGAGCCAAATGCGGGGCCTAGAAGAAAAGAGGAACGCCGACCTGCCGACCAAATCGGGATAGTTCCGGCGGCCGCTACCACGGAGGTGGTCATCGGTTGCTCCGAGAGAGGCCACGGAGGTTGGGGCTAAGGCTGAGGCGGGTGACGCAGAACTCGAGAGAGGCACAGTGGCAGTGTAGAAGGCCCTGGAGGAGAGATTTGAGTTTGAGGGAGCGGGAAATGTTTTCTTTGACTTCGACGAGTTTTCGGCTGGCGAGTTTTTTCCAGCGAGGGCCGACGGGGATGTGGTCGCCCAGGCCGTTGAGGAAGAGCTTGATTTCCGAAAGGGTGAAGCCCATGTCGGTGGCGAAGCGCACGAGGAGGACGCGCTGGAGGGCGCCGCTGGGGTAGCGACGCTGCCCGCCGATCCGCTGTGGCGCAGCCAGGAGACCAAGTTTTTCGTAGTAACGGATGGCGGAGGCGTTGAGGTTGGCGCGGGCGGAAAGTTCACCGATCTTCATGATGGTGCTCCTGAAATATCGCTTGACTTAAAGTTGACTTTAAGTTCTAGCATCCGGGGATGGGACGTGGCAAATCCTATTTTGGAGGAAAGCCATGAATAGCAACCGGGAACGGTTTGGAAAAGTGAGCCAAAGAAGGGCGGCGGTGACCGCAAGTGCGGCGCTGGCGCTACTGATTGTGGGCGGCGAAGCGGCAGGGCTCGTTGCTCAAGACTCAACCGCACTCATGGAGCAGGAGAAACAAGTGGCAACGACACAAAGCAAATTCTATTGCAACACCAAAGCGCTGAATCCGGCGGAGCGGGCGCGCCATCAGCAATTGGG
>Ga0209056_10004660_pt1 | contig 14447 bp, 14 predicted proteins | sample GraSoiAngelo_114_FD_185876 | JGI IMG/M metagenome (GOLD analysis project Ga0209056, IMG submission 185876) | Grasslands soil microbial communities from the Angelo Coastal Reserve, California, USA - 14_0903_13_40cm (SPAdes) (version 2) | ecosystem: Environmental > Terrestrial > Soil > Grasslands... | reverse complement strand
CTCGGCGATGAAGTCACGGGCAAAACCATGGCCGTGATCGGCACTGGCCGCATCGGTCTGGCGATGATCAAGAAATGCTCCGGGTTCGACATGAACATCCTTTGCTATGACCCGGCGTATCAGAATCACGAATTCATTGGCGCAATCCAGGAGTTGATGGACCTGCGTCACGCGCGCGGCATTCAAAAGGAGAAAACCTGGATTAAATATGTCGAATTCGAGGAGGCGCTACGCGGCGCGGACTACGTGACCATTCATGTGCCGTTGTTGCGCGAGAGCGAAACGGACAAACCAACCTATCATCTCATTAACGAGAAGACGCTGAAGATGATGAAACCCACCGCGTACGTGATCAATAGTTCACGCGGCCCAGTCGTGGACGAGAGGGCGCTTGCCAGCGCGCTAAAAGAAAAGGTCATCGCCGGCGCAGCGCTCGACGTTTTCGAGAAAGAACCGTTGCCACCTGATTCGCCGCTCCTCGATCCTGAAATCGCGGATCGCTGCCGCGTGTTTCATCACTTCGCGAGCGGCGCGCAAATCACACGGCTCTCAGTCGATCCAGACAGAGGTATGGCCGGCCGCTGCGTCCAGGGACTGATCGACGTGCTCGAAGGAAACTACGGCGGCGACCCCACGAAGATGCCATACGTCGTAAACAAGGAAGCTTTCGAGTAAGGAATTGCGGATGCCCGGAAAACGGATTCCGGAATGGATTTATGATCGCTGATACGTGAGCAGGTAATATGGAACCGCTCGTCACGACGTATCTCGAAATGCGATCGCTGGAGCAGTTTCTGCCGAAGCGGTGTGGGGATGTGCGGTTTCAAATTCGCGAAGAGAGGGAGCGCGATTGGCGTTTAAATCGCGATCTCTACTTTCGCGTCGGCGATCAGTGGGAGTGGATCGACAAACGCCCGTGGACAGATGCGCAATGGCAAGACTACGCGACCACGCCGGAGCTGCGGACGTTCGCCGCCTATTACGACGATTCGCTCGCAGGATATTACGAATTGCGGCGTGATACGGAAGGCGGGGTCGAGATCGCGTACTTCGGTTTGTTACCCGAATTTATCGGCCGCGGTTTGGGTGGCGTGTTGCTAACCAGCGCAATTGAAGAAGCGTGGCGAATGTCGCCCCAGCGCGTGTGGGTGCACACATGTAATCGCGATCATCCGCAGGCGCTCGCGAATTATCAGGCGCGCGGGATGGTTGTTTACAAAGTCGAAGAAACTGAACCTTAGAGGGATTGCACTGCCTGAGTGCCGAATCAGTTTAGCCCGTGCTCAGGAGCAGCGGCAGACTGGTCGTCTGCCTTTGACCTCAAAGGATCGAGCAGTTCCATCAGGCGCGCCTCGTAAGCGTCACACAATGGACATTCGCCAGTAGGCTGGATCCATTCGGGATGTTGAATCCGGAGATCGTCGTGGATCTGTTGCCGGAGTTCGCTGTAGTTGTGGGCTTGGTGAGGAACGCCACAGCGCTTGGTTAACGATTCAAGCGCGTTGCGGGGCAATTTGTCTAGTTCGCCTCGCTGGTGAGCGCGCTTCCTTGTGAGAGTAACGAATTTCATAAACGCCTTTATTCGGGGTTGCCTGCTCCAAATTCGCGCGGAACGAGGAACCATCGCCATGAGGTGCTTCGCACAGCGGCCTCATTTCGGATGCCTCGAGGCTCCAGGTAAATCTGGAGATCGCGCAAGCGGTGTCTCAGCGAAGGTTAAGCCTTTCAGTCGGCTTTTCAGTGCGGTTGAAAGTGCGTTGGGATGTCGGATGACGTAATCAAAGGCTGTGTACGCGAGCGGCGGGATCGTGTCAAGTCCGTTTTGGTCCACATCGAACGGCTCGACCCTCCGATTGGAGCTGCCAATGGGACGGGCGTGAGACCGTAGACATGCCATCGCAAGCCGGTGCGTCGACCTTCAAGCCAGCCCATTTCAAAAAAAATTTTAATTTTTTTGAAATGTCGGCCTTCAAAATCTTTAGAAAAGGAGAAGCAACCAACAATCGACATGAATATCGCAGCCAACGATCGTATTAGTGAGGCGCCTCAGTTCACCTATCAATTCGTCCCGTTTTCGACGAATTCCGGGGGAGAACAACCGGCGTCACGGCTATCGCCCGACCAGCTGGATGCATTCTTGAATACGGCATCGGCGAACGCTCGCAGCGCACATTTTTTTACTGCTCCACCCGAACCGCCGGCGGAGGCGGCTGAGAAAGGTCTGGCGGCCGGCGTGCTAAAACAGGCGGCCCACGATTTGCGCCGGTTCCGTGCCGCGACTACGGGCACCAAGCGGGAACTGTATCTGGATGCCTACACTTGGATTACGGCGGATGATTGGTCCTGGCCGTACTCCTTCGTGAATGTTTGTAACTTGTTGGAGCTCTGCCCAGAAGTTGTCCGCACCGAACTGCTCGCCGATGCCTCGTTAGGCCTGCTCGATTATTGGACACGGCGCGCCGGGCGTCTTTCCGGGAAACTGCGAGCTTCCTTTATTCGCGTCTTCTCAAGCTGCCGTAACGCCGACATCGCCGAGACCAGCCGGCTGGCCTCATCCATTTGAACGAATATGAAAAAACACTGCGTCACAACGTTTGATTGGCTTCGCTACATTTGGCGGTCAGTCATCAGAACGGCCACGCGCAACCACGACCCGTTTCTGGTATACAGCATGGCCTCTTTCAATTTCGGCGGCGGATGGAGGGATCTCCTTCTGAAAGCTTCCCCCAGAAACGCATGATCGCAGAATCAACCGTCGTTCTCATCAACAACTGAATTGCCAGATGAAATTATCCATTGAGACTACAGTAGCGGGTGCGGTAGCAGTAGCGTTTGCCGTCTTGACCATGGGCGTCATTGCGGGAGAGCAGGGCGAGCGTGGAGCTGGCGGGCTGAACCCGGGGAGTCCGCGCGCATCCGAGATTTCGTTGTCCGTGCAGACCGACAGCGGCGAGAATCAACTTCTCGCCCAATACTGACCAAAGGCAGCAGCGATCACGGCGGGAAAGAGGATCTGGGCGTCGCCCCACGTGCTGTAGAGTGCGCTGTCCTCAGCATTGACGTTTGCAGCGAACGCGCCAGTTCGCGCGATTTTCTTCTCGCATAATCACGTTCGTTGCGCGACGCTTTGCGGCCACGAAGGCAATTCCGGGAACGCTGCAGGAGGGCGGTGCTTCGTTTCAAACGACGCATTGGACCGTTGTGTTGCGTGCTCGGGAGCCGGACTCAGAGGAATCGGCCAGGCAGGCTCTCTCCGGTTTTTGCGAAGCCTATTGGCCGCCGCTTTACAGTTTTCTTCGTCACCGCGGCTTTTCATCCGCTGACGCACAGGATCTCGTCCAAAGTTTCTTCGCGCGTCTGCTTGAGCAAAACACGTTGACCAGCGCAGATCAGCAAAAAGGTCGGCTGCGCACGTTTCTATTGGGATCTCTGCAGAATTTTTTGTACAACGAGTATGACCGCGCCCGAGCACTGAAGAGAGGCGGTGGCCGTCAGATTCTCTCGATTGAGGAGCATCTGCCAGAAGCCGAGGCAGCGATGTTGGCGACTTCTCATCTCAGCGATGCCCGTTGCTACGACCTTATCTGGGCGTCGAACATTGTTTCGCGGGCCTGGCAGAATTTGCAAAACCTATTTGTGGCGGAAGGCAAAGCTGAGTGGCTCGAAGAATTAAGACCGTTCGTTGCGGGTGGAAGCGTCACGCCGTTAAATCAGGAGGAAGCCGCAACTCGCCTGGGAGTGCCAATCGCGACGCTGCGCACCTGGCTTTCGCGCCTACGCCAGCGTTACCGTGAATCGTTGAGAACGGAAGTCGCCAGTACAGTCTCTGATCCGGCAGACGTCGATGCGGAGCTACACCACCTCTACCAAATACTGATGGCGTGAATTGAGTTTTACGTATGGATGACAACGGCAGTGGTCCCGGAACGGTAAACACGGAGCCTCGAACAGCGGGGACGTGCGGGACTTGTGGACGAGCGCTGACGCAATGTGGTCCAACCGGGGAGTGCCTGCGCTGTCTCGTTAGCCTCGGTTTTCTGGCAGACGGCGAACAGGCTGAAAGACCAGCGCCGCGCGGCCGACTGACGCCCGGACCGTTGAGGTACGCCCACTTCGAAGCGGAGATCGGTGCGGATGGTTTTCCGGTCGAACTGGGTGCGGGAGCGATGGCCGTAACTTACCGCGCTCGCGACACAGTGTTGAACTCGGCTGTTGCCCTCAAAGTCATCGATCGAAGTGTGGCGCAGAATCCCGGCGCGCGAACCCGGTTTCTGCGCGAAGCGCGCGCGGCTGCAAACATTCATCATCCAAACGTTGCTCGGGTCACTTATTACGGCGAACAAGACGGCGAATGTTTCTATGCCATGGAACTGGTCGAGGGAGAAACGTTGGAAGACCGGGTGCGCCGTGATGGGCCAATGCCCCTCGCTGTTGCTTTGAAAATAATCGAGCAAGCCACGCTCGCATTGGCTGCCGCGGAAGTGTGCGGTGTGGTGCATCGCGACATCAAACCATCCAACCTCATGCTCGAATCAGATGCGAGCGGTACGCTCACGGTAAAGCTGATTGATTATGGAGTGGCGAAAGTAATGGGACCTCAGGCAGACCCTTTTGCCGAGCAAACCCAAGCCGGCTTCATCGGCACACCGGCTTTTGCCAGTCCAGAACAGTTCGCCAGCGCTGGGCAATCGCGGATTGATACACGTTCCGACATTTACTCGCTCGGCGTGACGCTTTGGTACCTGCTTACCGGTCGCACGCCTTTTGTCGGGCGTACGATGGAAGAAATCCGCGTGAGACAAACCAGCGAGTTACCCTTGGAACAATTGAAGGGCTTGCATCTGCCGGGGCAGGTTGTTGCGCTGCTCAAATCGATGCTGGCGCCCGACCCGAAGGACAGACCGCAAACGGCACGCGATTTACTTTCTGCTGTCCACCGCTGCTACGAACGATTCAATCCTCAAGCGCGCTCGCGACGCAAGAGATTTGCGCTGGCGGGCGCTGCATTGGCGTTGGCAATCGTAGCGGTTGCGCTTGGGGCCTGGTTGTACCAACACACGCGGCCCTTCACCCCGATGGAACGCTCGATCGCAGTACTGCCCTTCGGAAATCTAAGCAGCGATAAGGAGAATGCTTATTTTGTCGAGGGAATACAGGACGAAATCCTGACACGATTATCTAAGATCGCCGATCTGAAGGTGATCTCGCGCACTTCGACACAGCACTATAAAAGCGCCCCGGAAAACCTACGCGAGATCGCAAAGCAACTCGGCGTTGCTCACGTTCTGGAAGGAAGTGTGCAGAAGAGCGCCGACGCCGTCCGGGTGAACGTGCAGCTGATTAGGGCGGCGAATGATTCGCACCTTTGGTCGGATACGTTTGATCGCAAGCTGACCGACATTTTTTCGGTCGAAAGTGAAGTGGCCAAAACCATCGCCGATCAATTACGAGCCAAACTCACGGGACAGGAAAAAGAAATCATTGCCGCCAAACCGACTGACAATCCTCAGGCCTACGATGCCTACCTGCGCGGCCTTGCTTACACATTAAAGACTGGATTCACACCCGCGAACTCCTTTGGCGCGCAGAAATACCTGAAAGAAGCAGTGCGGTTGGATCCGAAGTTCGCCCTTGGTTGGTCGCTGCTCTCTTACGTCGATGCGAGTGGCTATCTCACACAGAGTCTTCAACCGACCGTCGCTCTCCGCAATGAAGCGCGGAAGGCGGCCGAAACAGCTCTTACTCTACAGCCCAATCTTGGCGAGGCTCTCTTGGCTCAGGGTTTTTATCACTACGCCTGCTTGAAGGACTACGACACTGCGGTGACTTATTTCGAGCAAGCATATCGCCTCATACCGAATAACAGTCGGATTCCTCAGGCTCTGGCCTATGTCGAACGAAGGCGAGGCAATTGGGACAAGAGCGAGGCGTATTTCAACGAAGCCGAGAAACTCGACCCGCGCAATGTTAGCCTCCTATCTCAACATGCGCGTTCCTACGTCTGCCTTCGGCGTTTCCCAGAAGCGCTAACCAAGCTTGAGCAGATCCTCAACATCACACCCGACGACATAGATACTGTTGTGTTAAAGGCGCGAATTGCACAGGCTGAGGGCGACCTCCCGCGTGCTTCTGCGCTCCTGGCTCCTCTCCGGCTGGGAGCCGACTACGCTAACGCGTTGGAAACACAAGTTTACCAGGCAATCCTGGAGTCCCGCCCAGCAGCGGTCATTGCTCAGCTAAAGGCGATATTGGCCTCGCCCGATCAAGCATTGGGTTATTACAATGGCGAACTGCGCTTTTGGTTAGGTTGGGCACAGGAAGTTGCAGGTGACCATGCCGGCGCGCGCGAGAGTTGGAGTCAGGCTCGCCGTGAACTGGAACCTTTCCTCAAAGAACAGCCTGAAAATTTTGTTCTGCTGGGAGACCTCGCGCTTACTAACATGGGTCTTGGTGACAACGCCGCTGCACTGGCTCTGGCCGAGCGCGCGATCGCGATGATTTCGATAGAGAAAGACGCGCTGACAGGTCCCAGGCCGCTCGACATCCTCGCGCGGGTGGCAGCTCGCACCCCGCAGCTGCGGGACCGCTCCATCTCCACATTAGAAAAGCTGCTTTCGATCCCATACGAAGCGCCGCTTGCCGCGAACCCGCCGCTCACTCCTGCGTTGCTCCGGCTGGACCCAATGTTCGAGCCACTGCGCAAAGATCCGCGCTTCCAGAAACTCGTTGCCGCCTCTGCGGCAAAACAGTGAAGTGACCAGTGACGAGTGATAAGCGAACGCATTCTGCTGTAGTGGCAGCCGTGTCGGCTGCAGGTCGAGGAGCGGTCGCTGCGGCGACCTGGCGATGGCGCCGTCGCCATCGCGAACTTATCCCGACCCATGCTATAAAATCGATATGGAGATCAAACACGCCGCTGTGTTTGGAAAATTTCCCGATGGCTACGCCGCATTCGTGGAAGAATTGCCCGGTGCGAATACGCAAGGCGCCACACTGGAAGAAGCGCGTGAGAATCTCAAAGCAGCGGTCGCAACGGTGTTACAGGCGAACCAAGAATTGGCAGAAGAATCGTTGCGCGGCGCAGAAGTTCTACGCGAGCCGCGTCACCAGGTGCTGGTCTGCGCAGCGGATTGATTGCGGAGCAGGCAGATGGCGGACCACGGACGGGAGCCTTGCTTGCCCTGCGAATCTGGCAAGAAAGAGAGAAGGCGCATCCAAAGAGTGAGGCGCTTCAGTCGCGCAGCAGTCTTTAACGTTGAGCGAACGTCAACGACGTCCCATCCATGCGCCGTGAAGAACGTGGGACCCTCCTCCGGCGCAAACTTGAACTCGGCCTTACCTCCCCTGATTTGCTCACCCATGCCCTTCTGCAGCATCTTCAGCAAGCCAGGCGACACAATATCGATGATCCAGTGATGGAAGGAGGGTACGGCCGCGAGGTCCTGCGCCAGAGACGCAGCCTCGTCGCGCGAGAAGTAAATCAGCAATCCTTCCGTGATGATGAGGACGTTCTTCGCGGTACCATCGAGCGCGGCGAAAAGCTGGCGGCGCGCAGCGACATCGGACAAATCGAGGCGCGCGCGATCGAGAATGCAGGCCGGCTTCTCGCCACGAAGAATCTCCTCTTTGTAATCGAGGATTCCCGGCAGATCGACTTCGATCCAATGAAGCGATGCTGGCAAATTCATTCGATAGGGACGCGCGTCGAGGCCGGCAGCCAAGTTGACGACCATATCCACGCCCTCCCTGACCTGCTGAATGATGAATTCGTCGTATGCATAAGTGCGTGTGATCCAGGCCCACGTTGCGCGCTCGCTGAAAGGCATGGATTTCGCGATCTGGTCGCCGCGCTCGCCTGCGAGGCGCCGCGCGAACAGATCGCGGAAAACGGCATCGGGCCGTTCGGTTTCGCGGGCGCGGTAAATGGCCGCGAGGAGCGCGGTGTCCGAGATGTTGCGGACGAGAGGTTCGCGGGTGCTCATTCTTGATAGTTTACCTCGGTTTCGATCACTTTCCGACTCTGCGATTGGCTTTCATAGTCGAATTCCCAAGTTCTCGAAAAGACTTGGTCTAAGGAATGCACATCATGGATAGGAATGGACTGTGTGTTTCCGAACGGGTCGTTAGAAGCCGCAATCCAGCGCTTTCGCTCGGGCGTTAAGAACTCGCGAGTCATCGAACTGCATGACACTAACACTACGTGTTCATAGTGGACGAAGCGCTGGTCGTTCGAGAAACGCGCAAGTTCTTGCTTGATGAATGAAGGTTGCTGATGTGGCTACGATCAGCGCTAGGAAATAAGGAGCAACTATGAGAACGATGCTAAGATCGCTTTGCGTTTTCTCCTTCATCCTGCTGCTACTCTCGGCGGCAAGCGTCGCCCAGGTGGGTAATACCCCTCGGCCAGCTCCCACCAAGCGCGTCATCGGCATCCTCAGTGCAATGACGCTGGAAATCGAGACACTGGGCCAGGAACTCACGGACAAGACGGAAATGACCGTCCAGGGGATCCGGTTCACGACCGGGAGCTTGAAAGACAGAAGGATTGTGCTGACTCACTCGGGGATGGGGAAAGTGAATGCAGCTATGGCGGCTACTCTACTTGTCGAGCAGTTCCAGCCAACCCACGTCCTCTTCACCGGAATCGCTGGAGGCCTCAACCCGGACCTCCGCCCCGGCGATGTCGTGATCGGCGCCAAAACGGCATACCATGATTATGGGGAGTGGACGCCGGAAGGGTTTCGCGTCGGCCGGACAGTGGACCCGTTCACCGGCAAGCCGAACCCCCTCTTCTTTCCCGCCGACGCGGGCCTGCTGGCCGTAGCTGAAAAGGCTGCATTGGACCTCAAGCTCGCCCCCGTGAAGACGACCTCGGGTCAGAGGATCCCGCGGGTCGTCACGGGGGTGATCGTGACGGGAGATGCGTTTGTGGCCTCGCCCGCGAAGAAGGACGCGCTGCGCAAGGAGTTCAAAGCCGACGCGACCGAGATGGAAGGCGCAGCGGTGGCGCAGATCTGCTGGCAGCGGCGCGTGCCGTGTCTGATCCTGCGCAGTCTCAGTGATAGCGCGGGCGCTAAGGCGCAGGATAACGTACTTCTCTTCGAGAAGAGCGCTGCCCAGAACGCAGCGTTGCTCGTTACCGGTATTGTCGGGCGTCTCGAAGGCCAATGAGCACTCGTCGCGATTGCTCGGGCGATCCAATCGGACTGGGCACCAGCGGATCGCCCAACGACGGTTAAGTCGTCAAACTGAAGGGTCAGGCTTTCTATTCTCCAACCACCTAATCCTACAAGACAGGACTGTTGCCTCGTACAATTCAAAAGGAATTCACTCACAACATCAACTCGCTCGCCAAGTGGATAGAAGGCGCAATCGAACGCTTCCGCTCAGGCGTGAAGAACTCGCGAGTCATCGAACTGCATAACTGCCACTACGTGTTCATAGTAGACGAAGCGTTGGTCGTTCGAGAAATGCGGAAGTTCTTGCTTGAAGAATGAAGGTGCCTGCCGCGACTTGGTTTCGGCGCCCTCGATGAAACGGACTTTTTGAGATCGACAGAAGTTTGTCGCTTCCAACAATGTTGATGAATGGGTCGGATTCGTCGCGGCGGTTATATTTTTGAATAGTGGATTGGCGATCATCCGCGCGGCATATTCATGTTTCCGACGACAACGGAAAGATTCTCGGTCGTATTCGGCTCGATCCAATCGAACCAGTGGATGAATGGCAACCTTCACGTAAGGTAATCGAGATTATCAAAGAGTTGCAGCGAGAAGGCAGATTATGAAGACATTGAATCCGCTGAAAGTTCCATTCGGGACTGCAAAGGGAGTCGCGCTACGCGGCGTCCGCTATTTGCAATGGGAGGACGCCTTCGAGGTGGACTTTGAAGATGGCCTGACGTTCCTTGAGCCGCACGCGACCATTCGCAAGGCAAACAAGATTTCGCCGAGAGCGACTGTTCGCCGCGTTGAGTTAGAAGACGAACTAAAACACGGTTTCTTCATCCACTACGACAATGGCCAGACAGCAGAAGTCTCCTGGTCGTTCATTCGTGAGCTGCCACCCAAAAATTCCAAAAAATAATGCTGCTTGCGGCGTGCGAAGGTCGCCGCGGCGACCGAAGGCGGGTGGCTTGGATTTGAGACACGAATTACACGAATGGTCACGAATCTCCTAACGATGGAGTCAATTGGTTTGGGCGACCGGCGGCCCGAGAGGGCAAGAATGCGGTCCTCATTCGAGTAAATCTGTCAAAAAAGGCGCTGAAGTTTACGCACCGGGCCGAATTCGACGCCACAAATTACAAACGCCTCTGCTTTGTTATCTGCAGCGCGCGCTCAAGATGGGCATGTTGAAATACGTACACCAGCCGCTGCCGGCGACTTGTAAATTTCGGTCGTCGTTGCCTGATCAACGTCGACTCGAGCGCAGCTTGATACACTAGCGGCGCAACCTTCACAAATAACGAATCAGTATATGTCTTTCCCATAAAGATTTGGTCAGCCTCTACGGGATTGCCATGGACGAATGCGTTTCGCGAGCGGTACATTCGCACATACATCTTCTGCACCTGATTCAATCGCATTGATACGCGTCGCAGTCTGCTTTTGCGTCGCAAGCTTGGGAATAGCCAATAACGTCGTGCCAGAAGCGTTAGCACTTGCTGCAGGTCTGCTTTTCCTTTTCGCCCGGGATGAGCGAGGCATTCGTGAGCTGATACCCATAGCGACAATTGAATCCCCAAGTCGAATAATTCATTGTCAGAACCTTTAGGGAGGCGAGCTGCGCGAAACGCTACCGCCAGCGAACGAAAGAGTGCATCGCTTTGCCAACTTCGTCGCTTTAGCTGGATGCTTCTTCTCCACCGTTGGATTAATACTAAGGAGTTGCTCGTCAGGCTTGGCGTAAAAATTCCACGCTGCGCCGGGTAAGTCCGGATGCGGCTGTCCTTCGAATTCGTCTGCATTATCGTAAGAACTCAGACCAAATCCAAGATGAACCAAACCAATGCCGTCTCGGTGTATTTGAAATGGGCAGAAGTCGAAGCAATCGGAATAAAGTAGTGACCAAACGTTTTTGCTGCCAATTGTTTTCTGCCATGCATTGCAGATACAAGCGATCGCAAAAGCGTTTCGAAGATCAACAATGTGGTTCCACTGCAGCAGCGATCTGCCGGCATCGCTACGAACGATCAAAGCGGCGGGATCACGTTTTCGCCCAAACGCATCTTTGTAGTTGTCCAGGAGCGCGCGAGCTGCGTTTGTGCTTGCGCGAATCGGTCCGAGACGTGCATCAGAGCTTGGCACAAAGGCGAATGGTTCGAATTCCCACGTCGCCGCCAATGGCAGATTGGGTAAAACCGTGATCAATTTCCAAGACATTAGCCGCCTCTAGAATATATCGAACGCTAATGAGACAACGGGGACAAATACTAACCGAGCGGTGCCTCCTTCACTCCGTTACGGGGTGCCAAGGAGGTCAGAGGAGTGCGCTCGGCTCGAGAATTGCCTCGCGCGATGAGGACGCAGCTTGTCTCTGGTCGCGGACACCACTCTCAATGGCCTTACCTTCTTTCGAAAAGAGAATCGAAAAGACCTGCAGACTGCGCGCCCGAAATGCGCCCGCGCAACTGAGCAGATAAAATCGCCACATTCGCCAGAAACGTTCGCCGTAGCGATCTGCAAAGCGAAGCCAGGCGCGGCGGAAGTTTTCTTCCCAGGCGAGCAGTGTCGGGTCGTAATTCGGCCCGATGTTCTTGACGTCTTCAACAATGAAAACGCCTTCCGCAGCACGCGTCAGTTGAGCGATGGAAGGAAGCACTGAGTTTGGGAAAATGTAGTGCTTGATCCAGGGATCAGTGTGGAAGCGCGAAACGTTTCCGCAAATTCCCTGGCAAAGAAACAATCCATCTTCGCCTAACGAACGAGCGACCGCTCGCATATAGGTGCGATAATTTTTGTAACCGACATGCTCGACCATGCCCACGCTCACCACCCGATCAAATTGCCCGGTGACGTCGCGGTAGTCGCGCAATTGGATTTCCACGTCCAATTCGCGACACCAACGTTGCGCGTAACGGAATTGCTCCTGTGAAATTGTTATCCCGACTACCTGGCAACCGTAGTGACGGGCGGCATAACGGGCCAAGCCGCCCCAACCGCAACCAATGTCCAGGAGGCGGAGACCGGGTTGCAGACGCAGCCTTTCGCAAATCCAATCCAGCTTCCGCAGTTGCGCCGAGGCTAAATCGTCACCTTCGGCGAAGAGCGCACAGGAATATTGCATATTCGGATCGAGCATCGCTTCGAAAAAATCGTTGCTCAGATCGTAATGCACCCGTCCGACTTTTCGGGAACGCCGGGCAGTTTGCTGGTTCGCGAGAAGCGCGGTGAGCAAAGCCCAGATATTGGGAAGTCGAAATTCGAAACGCTTCTCTAGCTCGGCACGAATGGCGCGGCAAGACATCTCATCCAGGGCGTCGCAGTCCCACCAGCCGTCCATGTAGGATTCCCCGAAACCGAGCGTCCCGGAAGCCAGCACTCGGTTAAAGAAGCGCTGGTCATGTACCTGAATGTCCCATGGGCGAGCGCCGTTGAGGCGAATGTCCGCGAACGCGAGAAGATTGGTCATCACATCTTGAGCTCTGGACATATGATTTGGCTGATGGCGGGAGCGCTTCGTCCCGCCTAGAGAATCGCGTCCGCTGCGGCGATTAGTTTGATCGCGAGAAAAGGGGGTATAAGGATGGAGTCAGACTACATTTAAACATTTCACGCGCGGCGAACCTGCGAAGATTAAATCTATTTGAGCGTAGCGTGAAATGCGCCGGCGCGGAAAGTTAGAAGTTAGAAGGAAGAAGTAGGAAATCTTCGCTCTGCCATTTTTTACCGGAAGTTTCGGAACTCCTCGCGTGCGCAAGCGCCACAAATGGCCATCAAAGAGTAACAACTCTGTTACGCTATTTCGCTTTACAGAGATCGACGGAGGATTGTCCGTTTCTGAAGGGGCCGCGCAATTCGCGGACCTTCTGGTAGCCCTTCACATTCAAACCGCAGAAAGGAAAATCACCATGAAAATGCGAATACTATTAAATAAAATGGTGCTTAATGGCACTCTCGTTGCGCTGGGTGCCCTTGCGCCACTGGCAGGCGCAGCCCCCTCCTTCAAATCGTTCCGCATCCCTACCGCTAACAGCGAGCCGGAGGGCATCACCCTCGGATCCGACGGCAACATGTGGTTCACAGAGGCAGCCGCCAACCAGATTGGCCGCATTGATCTGAAGGGCAACATCACGGAGTTTGTCGTTCCGCAGCCACTTTCATCGCCGGTGGATATCGTTTCAGGAGCAGACGGTGCACTGTGGTTCACTGAAGAATCAGGCTTTCCCGAAGGCATCGGCAGGGTAACGACCGGCGGTGTGTTCACCGGATTTGCTCCCGACTGCGGGGGCGGCCAGCCGTGTAGCTTGACTCCCAGGGGAATTGCGGCGACGGCGGACGGGCTGATTTGGTTCACCGATTCGAACAGCAACTCCATCGTCAAGCTGGACCCCGCTACTGCGATCATGACCTTCTTTTCGATCCCATCCAATGGCCGTCCAACGGACATCACGCTCGGTCCGGATGGCGCGCTCTGGTTCTGCGAAGGCATCGCCGACCAAATCGGCCGGATGGATGAGGCCGGAAACTTCAACATGTTTGGCCCGGTGACCGGTCCAAACGATCCCATTGATATCACCACAGGTCCGGATGGCAACCTGTGGTTCGTTAACAAGTTCGAAAACATCATTGGCCGGGTCACCACCACCGGTGTGATCACCGAGTTTACAGTTCCCACAGCCAACGCCCAGCCACAGGATATTACGGCAGGCCCGGACGGGAACTTGTATTTCACAGAACCGCCCATCAATGAGATCGTGAAGATCACACCCAATGGTGTCTTCACGAATGTGCAGGCAATAAAGCCTGCCGGCAGCCCATGGGGTATCGCCAGAGACGCAGCCCGCAACCTTTGGATCACACAGATCGATGGCAACAAGATCTCTAGACTACTGATCCCCTAGCATCCGCCCAGAATCAGCCCAGCCTCTTCCCAGGCTGGGTTGACCTCTCGGAGATTTGGAGATGGTGGAGATGGGGTCAAATCTAAAGGGCGTGTTGCCCAAATCGCAATTTCGTTAAAAAATAGTACCCAAAGGCGGAGCGACCTGGTAAAGGACTGTTCCCATCATGATGGGAGAGCAAAAGAGCGAGCCAGGCAGAAATGGGGTCGCGTCTAAACTCCGAAAGACTTCGCGAGCAGGGCATTTGACATTTTCTGCCGCGAGCTTGCGAAGGTTAAATCTATTTGAGCGCGGCGTGAAATGCGGCGGCAATGGGAGTCAGCCGCCTTCGCACGAGGCTACGGCGCGCCAAGGAAGACGAAGGAAGAAGTAGGAAACTTTC
>Ga0209056_10004658_pt1 | contig 14449 bp, 13 predicted proteins | sample GraSoiAngelo_114_FD_185876 | JGI IMG/M metagenome (GOLD analysis project Ga0209056, IMG submission 185876) | Grasslands soil microbial communities from the Angelo Coastal Reserve, California, USA - 14_0903_13_40cm (SPAdes) (version 2) | ecosystem: Environmental > Terrestrial > Soil > Grasslands... | reverse complement strand
CGTCCGTAGGCTTGCCACCTTCCACACAATAGGTATCAAAACGCGCGAGCCAGCGTTTCGCAGAGCCGCAATACGGGCAGTGCGGACTCTTCTCGTCACTGTCAAAGTAAGGCCGCATCGCGTTGCGGCTGGTCAGTTCTTCGATCGTAGGAGTGTGGCGTTTGATTTCGGAAAACGCGGTGCGTGCCGCGAGGCCGAGTTGCTTGGTGAAGATGTCGAAAATGCACGCGAGACAAACGAGCGTCGTGTATTCAGTAATTGTTCCGGGCGGAAACTCGCTGAGATCAAGTTCGCGTTTTTTCTTAGGCGCCGGCATCACGCGCATTTAACCACAAAGACCCGAAGCTACGAAAAACATTAGCCACGAAAAGGCACAAAACAGGAATCCGTCGGCAATGCCCTTTTGCGCCTTTTGTGCCTTTTTGTGGCTAATAGATCTCTAAGCAATTGCGACCAGTGCAGGCTCACTGTCGGTGTGGCCCAACACAAGATCTAGTTCAGCTTTGACGTTACCAATACCTGCTGAAAGTTTCCTGAAATCGAACAGGTTCGGATCAAGCAAGTGCGTAGGCACGGCGTTGCCGAGCGCAGTCAGCATCGAAGCACGAACGTGAGGGATCTCTTTTTCAAGCTCTTCTATCAGTCTCTTGATGCGCGCGCGTTTCAGGTTTGGTTGCGAGCCGCACAGATCGCAGGGAATGATCGGGAACCCAGCTTGCGCCGCGAATTCAGCGAGGTCGCTTTCGCAGCAGTAAGCCAGCGGGCGAATTACGGTATTACGTCCGTCGTCCGAACGCAGGACGGGCGGCATCGCCTTCAAAGAGCCAACGTAGAATAGATTCAGCAGGAAAGTCGCGATGATATCGTCGGCATGATGACCAAGAGCGATCTTTGAACAACGTTCTTCGACCGCAATGTTGTAAAGTATGCCACGCCGCAGGCGCGAGCAGACCGCGCAGAAAGTCTTGCCTTCGGGCACTAAGCGCTTCACGACTGAGTAAGTGTCACGCTCAACAATCCGAAACGGAACGCCGCGCTCAGTCAAATATTTCGGCAACACGTCTGCCGGAAAGCCAGGCTGCTTTTGATCGAGATTCACCGCCAGCAGCTCGAAGTTCACCGGCGCCCGCGGCTGTACATCGAGCAGCAAATCCAGCAGCGCATGGCTGTCTTTACCACCCGAAAGACAGACCATCACCCGATCGCCATCTTCGATCATGCGAAAGTCTGCGATCGCTTCTCCCATGCGGCGGAGGAGTCTCGTTTTCGTCTTGCTCTCCATCAACATTGATTGCGAATCAGCATGCCACGGCGCCACCGCTGATGACAAGGATGGCTGAGAAGCGGTTCAATGTCTTACCGGCGCGGCGAAATAACTCCTTCATTGACGGGTGTTTGGATTCTCATCTTCTGCGAGAAATTTCTTGAACGGTCAAGCTGCTTGTGATATTGTGCGCGCGCTTAAGACGATTAGTTCGGCAGACAACTCGTTCTCCCGACAGTCGTTATCGTTAGTTCATCCCACGAACATATTCGGACTCAATTTCGGAAACTGTAGCCACGGTTTCGGTGGAGGAGATCGATGCCCCCAGCAAAGGTAGCGCTCAAGAGCGAGCCAACAGTTACGACCCAACATCGGATTCAGACCAGAATTGTCCATTCCAGTCCCGAAGCAGGCGCGGTTCCCTCTGCGTTGCCGCACGAGGTAACGAGGCTTGAGTCGCCAAAGTTGTGGCCGGTCGGGGTTCCTTCGCCACCAAACTCGCGCCGCGGAGACGTTGCTAATTTTCAAGCCAGGGTCCCGCCGATTATCGGTGAAGCAACGTTTCGCGGTTGGCTGCCCGTCGATGGAATAATCTCCGGACAACTAGGCTCGAACGGAGGCGGACTCACGATCAGGCAGCGACCGAGAAATGGTGCCGAATGCGAGCCGGAACTCAACGGCGAGATTCGCTTCAAAGACCTGCTGCGCGTTAACGGTTACGTAGCGGGCAGGATTCTTTCAGAGAAAGGCACTCTGATCGTCGCGACCGAAGCCCGGGTGGATGCCGAAATCGAAGTCGGTGTTGCGGTGATTAGCGGCACAGTCAATGGTAACGTTATTGGTCACGAACGGGTCGAACTAAGTCCGGGTGCAGTCATCATGGGCAACATCTCGACGAATTCGCTGGCAGTCAGACCCGGCGCCTTCTTTCATGGCGACTGCTGCGTGTGGAAAGAAAAGAACGGCGACAAGTAATCAAACCGAAGCGAGCGAGGGTGGTGAAATGAGTGGTTCCGAAAGACAGTATTCAAGTCTTGCGGTTGAAGAGTCTGCTGGGCAAAGGTCTTCCAATCCGTTCAGGTCCGTCGATATTCCGTCCGACCCATCCGCATACTTCGACGCCTGGCTCAAAGCACTCAAACCGGCGCCTGACCTAAACGAAACCTCAGCTATTCAGCACCCATCTCGAACTTCCGAGAAGCCGTCGTCTCTTGATGAATTCAGATTCGAAGGAACGCTACGCATCGATTGTTTTGTTGCCGGACGAATTCGTTCCGCGACCGGCACTCTCATCATAACTGAGACCGGGAAAGCCGAAGCCGATATAAGCGTGGCGGTCGCGATCATTGAAGGCGACGTACGCGGTGATATTCACGCGACTGAGCGGGTAGAGATTGCCAATCACGCCAGCGTGATCGGAAATATCGAGGCCGGTATTATTTCCATTCAACCTGGCGCGGTCTTCGAAGGCCGCTGCATCTTTCTAACCAACCAGCGTCCGACTGACATCGAAGTCAGTCGTTCCGATGCGGTCGATTCGGGCATTCCGAAAAGACCTCAGAGTGTGCGCGACAAGGACGAGCAGCAGGAAGAGAGTTTCTTTGTTGCTGTCGGTAGATAATCTTGATAGGTCCACCTTCGCATCGTCCAGCGCCGCCAAAAAAACAGAGACTTTTCATTCTCACCTGGGTTTCAACCAGGTGGCCACCCCGTTTGCGACGGATTCCTTCAGCCGTTTCAACGGCTTTTGCTTGCTGACGCGAAACCGTTGAAAACGGTTCAGAGAATCCTGGTTGCCGTCGAGCCACCCGGTTGAAACCGGGTGTGAATGATGGTGATTAGCGATGTGACCAGATCACAGATTCTTGGATCACAAATCGATTTAACTTCTTATGTGCGTTGAGTGGTAATATCAGGTCGCCGATTCGCCAACAATCACAGACTGAAGTCTATGCTACAGAAGATGATCGACCTACGCAGCGACACGGTTACTAAACCAACGCCCGCGATGCGGCGGGCGATGGCCGAAGCCGAGGTCGGCGACGACGTTTACGGCGAAGATCCCACGGTAAATCGTTTGCAGGAGCGCGCGGCTGAAATCTTTGAGAAGGAGGCAGCGCTCTTTGTGCCGACAGGTTCCATGGGAAACCAGACGGCGGTCAAACTTCATACGCGACCTGGTCAGGAAGTGATCATCGAAGAGCGCGGCCACATCTACAATTTCGAGATGGCGACGATGTCCGCGTTCTCGGGCGCATTGGCACGGCCGGTACATAGCAATGATGGCAGTGGAATTCTCACGTGGGATGAAATCGCGGGCGCCATTCACCACAATAGTGCTTATTACGTTGCGCCGACCGGTTTGATCGCGCTCGAGAATTCTCACAATCTTGCCGGCGGTTCGGTGCTGACGCGCGCCCGCACGGCAGACATTTGCGCGCGCGCGCATGAAAAAAACCTCCCCGTGCATCTCGACGGCGCGCGAATTTTCAACGCCGCGGCGGCGCTGGGCGAAACCATCGCCGATCTCGCGCGCCCGGCCGACTCGGTAATGTTCTGTTTGTCGAAAGGTTTGGGCGCGCCGGTAGGTTCAATGCTGTTGGGAGAGCGCGCGTTCATCGACGAAGCTCGCATCGTGCGCAAGATGCTCGGCGGCGGCATGCGTCAGGCCGGCGTGCTCGCCGCCGCAGGCCTGGTTGCCCTGGAAGAATCACCAAAACAATTGCCCGAAGATCATGCGAAGGCAAAACGACTGGCCGAAGGGGTCGCCGAACTTGTCGGCGTGAAAATCGATCCCGAGAAAGTCGTCACGAACATTGTGATCTTTGATGTTGCCGAAACCGGACAGACGGCCGACGCCATCTGCGCACAACTACGCGAACACGATATGATGGCTTCAGGTTTCGGCTCATCAATTCGCATGGTCACGCACTGCGATGTGGCGCGCGCCGACATCGAAACCGCTCTGAGTGAAATGCGCGCGATTCTGAATCACTAACGAACGCATGACGCAAAGGGGACTTACAACATGAAATCCAGAGAAGAGCACCTAGCGGGGTTCACTGTGTTGGTTGTCAGCCTTTGTTTCATCGCCGCACATGCTCAAGGCTACAGTGGTCAAGGAAACCTGAAGCAATCCTCTCAAAGGCCTGAAAGTACGCCCACCAGCAGAGATTCGAAGGCAACGGAATGTGTTCCCATCCAATTGGCGGCACCGCTTCCGGCCGATATTTTGAATCAGGAGTTGAAAACGATTGACGATCGGGTGCTGAAGCTTGCGGATTATTCAGGCAAGATAATCGTCGTCAATCTATTCGCGACATGGTGTGCCCCATGTCGGGAAAACCTATCGGACTTAATCAAACTCAAGGCAGACTACAAACCCCGCGACATCGAAGTGATCGGCGTAGTTACGCAGGAAAACGATCCGAACATCGACTACCTCCGCACATTCGCTCAGCAGCAAGAAATCAATTTCTCCCTGGTTTGGGACAAAGGAGACTTTGGCGAGTCGCTGGTGAAAGCAGTGAACGGACGGAGCCTTTTACCCCAGACTCTCGTTATTGATAAGGGCGGGCGTATTCGGGATCATTTCCAGGGCTTTAGCTCTGAGAACACGCCGACTTTTCTACGCAAGACCGTGGATCAGATCACTAAAGAAGAAGAACCCAGCAAGACAAGCCTATCTCCATGAGACAATGACCACGCAGTTGCTTCATTTGTAAGTTGACGTCTTGAGGTAAGTGCGTTTACCGCTTCATGGATACAACCACTACTCAAAAACCCAACCTCAAAACTGAGGCCATCGCCGGCATTACAACCTTCTTTACGATGGCTTACATCGTGATCGTCAATCCGCAGATTCTTTCAGCCGACGGCAAGACCGGAATGGCGTTCAGCGGGGTGCTGACCGCGACGGTGCTGGTGTGTTTGGTCATGACTTTGCTGATGGGCGTTTATGCGAAGCTTCCATTCGCGGTCGCCCCGGGCATGGGGATCAACGCGTTCTTCACTTACACGATCATCTTAGGCAAAGGAGTGCCGTGGCCGACGGCTTTGGGAATTATATTTTGGGCGGGCGTTTTCTTTTTGTTGATTTCGGTCACGCCGATCCGCGAGTCGATCGCCAAAGCTATTCCGACGGAGATAAGAATCGCGGCCGCCGCGGGCATCGGTGTCTTTCTCACGTTCATCGGTTTGAAGAACGCCGGGATCATCGTTTCGGATCCGGTCACCTTGGTAAGAATCGGATTAATTGGAAAACCCGCCCTGCTGACGATCCTCGGCGTCGGCATTTCAGTTTTTTTGATCTCGCGAAAGAGTCCATTCGCTTTTCTCGCCACGATTGTAATCGTAACGCTATTGGCGTGGGCTCTCGGATTGGTCGTGGCGCCGCCGAACCTTTTGAGTTTGCCTGATTTCAAGAGCGTCTTTTTCAAGCTTGATGTGCTCGGCGCTTTGAAGCTGAGCTTGTTGCCGTCAATCATCGCGATTCTCTTTACCGATCTGTTCGATTCGATCTCAACCTTCATCGGCGTGGCGCATGCCACTGATTTATTGGACGAAGAGGGCCATCCGCGAAACTTGCGCGAAGGATTGATCGTCGATTCGTTGGCTACGCTCGGCGCGGGACTGGCAGGATCGTCTTCGGGAACCGCCTACATCGAGAGTGTCGCCGGAATTCGGATGGGCGGGCGCACAGGACTGACCTCGGTATTCACCGCGCTGTGCTTTCTGCCGTGCCTTTTCATCGCGCCGCTCGCCGGCATGGTGCCCTCGTTTGCCACTGCCGCCGTTTTGATCCTGGTCGGCGCGGCGATGTTTACCAGCGTGGGCCAGATTAGATTTTCCAAAATCGAAGAGGGCGTGCCGGCGTTTTTAACTTTGATTTTGATTCCGCTGACGTTTTCGATCACGCAGGGAATACTGTGGGGCTTCATTTCGCACGTCGGTTTGTACCTGATGGTCGGCCGTCGCCGCGATATTCATCCGGTGATGTATGCATTGGCCGCTGTGTCGATCGGGTTGCTCGTCCTTGAACGGGTGAAGTTTGGATGAACATCTCGCCGTTCGTGTGGTTCTTCACGTTCGTTCGTGTAATTTCGTTGCTCGGTTTTTCACGATAAACCAACGGATGATCCACGAAGGTACAAGAAAGGCCGGAACTTATACGAACAGAGTCCTTGATTGCTCTGTCGATGCAGACCGAAGTAGGGTAAAGTTACGCTGACGCCAAGCTGGGCTAATGTGCAACTTGTTTAAGATTCGATTGATTGTTCTGCAAGCGTGCCTGGCTAGCTTGGCGGCGGCATTTTTCAGTTCCGGGGCAATCTCGGCGAATCGACAGGAACAGCCGCAGTCAGCGGCGGTCGCATTCTTTGATATCCCCGATCTTCCGGCGCGTGTTGATGAACCTAAGCTGCGCAAGAGCGACGAGGGATCTGTTCTCGACTGCGCCGTAGCCAACCGATCAAGTGAACAGTTGCTCGGCCTCCGCCTGATCCTGCTGGTCGTCGAACATTCCGGCAAGTTGCGAAGCCGGATAACCTGGACTGAAGAGTCTGAACTACCGAGCTATTCAATCAAGGCCTTCGCATTTCATCCAATTATGAAGGGAGAACTGCACAGCACCGATCAATTCTATCTGGGAATCGAGGAAGTGATTGGACACGAAACGATTTGGCAGACGGTCGGAGCCGAGAAAGCACTGCGAGCTTACTCCCGCGGCCAGCACGATGTGACGCCCGAAGTCCGAGCAGTTGCGAACAAGTTCGATCGCTTCCCGGTGCTTACAGTCCCGCTGCTTATAAGGCATTGACAACTAGAAGAGTCGAGCCATAGAACTTGTCCAAAGCCTCATGGTATAAGAGCACCATGAATAACTTGATGGAGCGCATCACCACAAATCCTGAGCAGTGTGGAGGCCGGCCCTGCATACGCGGCATGCGCATTCGAGTTATCGACGTGCTGGACCTTTTCGCTGCGGGACTTTCGGCTAGTCAGATTCTCGAAGAGATGCCGGATTTAGAAATGGATGACTTGAAGGCCGCGCTTCAATATGCTGCGCGCAAGCTGTAGCACGGAGGGACCTAGTCAAAATGATCTCCAAAGAGTTGATCAAGTCCGAAATAGAAAAGGTGCCTGATGACCGGTTGGAAGATCTGTATTGCCTGATTAAGGGTTATTCCCAATCTCGCGCGGCCAATGGCCGCAGCCTGATGTCGAAACTTAGAGACATTACAATCGACGGGCCGGAAGACTTCGCGGAAAATATAGATCTTTATTTGACTGGAGAAAAAACGGTTGGCTGAGGCTTTTGTTGATACCTCGTTCGTCATTGCTTTGGTCAATAGACGCGATCAATACCACAGTCAGGCGGTTGAACTTGCTTCCCGATTTGACAAGCGACCGCTTGTTACAACGGATGCCGTTCTCCTCGAAATTGGAAACGCGTTGGCGAGAAATTTCAAAAGCGATTCAATCCAAATCATCGAACACTTCCTTACTTCCGAAGAAATCCAAATAGTTAATCTGAATCCTGAACTGTTTCGGCGAGCCTTTGAATTGTATAGATTTCATCTCGATAAGGCTTGGGGACTCATCGATTGCATCTCGTTCATCGTGATGAGAGATCTCAGCCTTTCAAAAGCGCTGACGGCAGACCAGCATTTTAAGCAAGCAGGCTTCAATGTCTTAATAGGAAGTCAGACCTAAGCTTCCTGTGTCGCGGAGAATTACCAAATGAAACGATCCACTCGCGGATGCGGATGCGCCATTGCGGTGTTGTTCGTCGTGCTGGGCGCGAGCGCGTTTGTGTTCTGGAAATGGGGATTGCCCTGGTGGCGTTCGCGTCCGCCGAAACCTGCCGGCGAGTTGCAAGTTCACGTACTCGATGTCGGACCGATCGAAGGCGATTCCATCTTGATTATCTCGCCGGCCGGCAAAGCTGCTTTGATTGATACCGGCGACACCGGCAAGGGCAAAGTAGTGCTCGATGCGTTGAAGCGCTACAAGGTTGAGCGTCTCGACTACTTCATCGCGACTGAGCCGCATTCGGATCACATCGGCGGCGCGGATGAAGTTTTGACCGCAATGAAAGTTGGGACAGTAATCGATAACGGCATCGATCTTTCCACGCCTGCGCCGGAAGCTGCGGCGAACCCGAAGGGCAAAGGTGCGAAGGCAAAAGCTACGCCCACACCTCCGCCGCCAAAGAAAGGCGCGGTGACCGCCTTTTTCGATAGATACCAGGCGGCGGTGAAACAAAGCGGCGCGCAATATGAAAAGGCGCAACCGGGAAAGAAGTACGATCTCGGCGGCGGCGCCATTCTGACGGTGATTGCCCCCAGCGAACCATTCTTCACTAAAGAGCAGATGAAAGCCGGGGGCCACGAGATCAATGCAAACTCGATCGTGCTGCGACTCGATTACGGCGATTTCTCGATGCTATTCATGGGCGACGCCGAAGCGCAGACCGAGCAACGGCTCTTAGGCAAGGACGTCGAGCTGAAAGCGAACGTGGTCAAGGTTGCGCACCATGGATCGAAATATGCGACTTCAGAAGAATTCGTTAAGCGCGTCAAACTCGAGGCTGCGATCATTTCGGACGGCGCGTGGAATCGTTACGGACATCCGGCGCAGGTGGTGCTGGATCGCCTCAAAGCTGCGAATGCGAAAGTCTATCGCACAGACTTGCAGGGAGAAATCACGATTACCACCAAAGGCAAACTCGATTCGGCTCATTTTTACGAGATCAAGCCGGCAAAAGAAACAAAAGAAGATATTTGGGCTGGACGCGAAGCGCAGAAGGATGATTCATCGCGATCCGGGTTCATTACTTACGGCGATTTTGGACCGCCACCGAAGCCTAAGAAAAAATAAAAACAGTGCCGTCCCCGCTAAGTCAACCCTGCTCGTGCTTGCGTGCTTCGCGAATCGCGATGAAATCAGCGATCGCGAGATGCCTGCGGACCGCACGCACGGAGGCGCGCGCTCCTATGAATGGGCGCTTGCAGGTTCAGTTACTCGCTTGTCCCGTGAACACGTTCTTATCGATCTGCTGCGGATTGCCCAGCACGACAAAGCGAAAGTTGTGCATGTACTTTTGCGCGACGCGTTGCACGTCGGCGGGCGTGACTGCGCGCAACTTTTCCAGAAAGAGTAGCGAGTTGCGCCAGCCGCCGCCAATCAATTCGTATTGCGCCAGCTCGGCAGCCTGCGCGGCATTGGTCTCCTGGCTCATGTAGTAGGTAGTGAGAAACTGCGCGATCACCGCGGTGATATCGTCTTGATCGATCGGCTCGCGTTGCAGCCGTAAGATTTCATTGAGCATGACGCGTACGGCCTGGTTCGCGTCGACTGCGGTCACGTAGAGACCGCCGATGTTTGCGCTCTGGCTGCGCAAGAAAGCATCGGGCGCGTAAGAGAGATTTCGTTTGACGCGCACCTCTTCAAACACGCGATCGCGCAAGAGCGACGCCGCGACGCGCATCGGATAAATGTCGGGCGAAGTGATGGACGGCGCCCCGAATATTCCCTGGACGTAGTTGGTCGGCAGCTCGCGGCTGGTTACCTCAACGGTCGATGCCGTGAAAGTGATCGGCGGCGGTGTTTGCAATTTGTAATCGCCGCGGGCAAGTTTGGCGAAGGACGCGGCGATCCTTTGCTTCAGTTGTACCGGATCAAGATCGCCTACCACCACCAAAAGTAAATGCGACGTCTGGATGATTTTCTGGTGGTAAGCGCGCAGATCATCCGCCGTCAGGCGCCCTACACTCTCGGCCGTTCCTTCGGGCCGATTCAAATACGGGTGGCCGGCATAAGCGACGCGTTCCTGCAATCTCTGCAAGTAAGTATCCGGTTCGTCGGCATCATCGCGCAGAGCCGCCACCATTCGCGCTTGCACCAACGCGACATCGTCTTTGTTAAATGCCGGATGCAACGCTACATCAGTGAAGATTTCCCAGGAGCGATCAAAGTTGGAACGCGTCGCGGTCAGCGAGAGCACCGAGTAATCGTAGCTAACGCTTTCCCCGATGACGGTACCCATGCGCGATAACTCTTTGCGCAGACGTTCGCGCGGAAAAGCCGTGCTGGCTTCGCTGGCAACGTTGAGCATCAGCGATTCGACGCCGGCGTTGGCCGCATTTATATTTTCAACTCCGCCGCGAATGAAGAGTCCGGCGGCCACTGTCTGGCTGCCTTCACGGCGCTTGACCAGGACTTTCAGGCCGTTGACATCGAACTCGGAAACCAGCGCTGCCTGCCGAGCAATAATGGACTGGAAATCCGGAGTGGTGGCCTGAGTCTGGGTTGATTGAGCGCGCGCTGACGAAGCGAGCAGGACGATAACAAACAAGCAACAGACAATAAGAGAAAGCCATTTTCCATTTGTCATTTGACATTTGTCATTTGTCATTTTTTCGATCTCTCGTTTCGTCACGTCTCAACCTGTTCGCAATTGTGAGACTAAGACAGCATTCATATCGTCATTAGATCCGCTCGCCAAATGCCAAATGAAAAATGTCAAATGACAAATGGAAATCCGTCTCTTACTGCCCAATAAGATCCTCCGGCGTGAGCTTCGCTTGCTGCTGCGCCTGCTCCGAGATCAGCGCGAGCCCGATGTGCGATTTGCCCTGAATATAAGTCGTGATGTACCGGCTGATTTCGGCGCGTGAGGTGCGACGCAGATTGCCGAGATAGCCGCGGAAATAATCGATGCCGGTCGATGACCACCAGAAGCCGAGCGTCTTGGCGTATTCGTCGAACTTCTCGCGTGAATAAAGATCGTCCGCTTCGAGCAGGGCCTTTGCGCTCTCGAGTTGCTCGTCGGTGTAGTAGTCCTTGTCATTGAAATGAGCGATCTCGTTGTAGATAGCATGCAATGCGGCCTTCGCCTTGTCCGGAGTTGTCTGCGCGACGATATTGATCGGTCCCACGTTCCGCTGCGTGTAGTAGCCGATGGCCACTCCGTTTACCAACCCGCTGTCAACCAGGTTGCGCTGAAAACGCGAATCGGGCTGTTGCATGATGAACGAGAAGACGTCGGCAGCATAGGTAGCGGCGTTGTCCTTGCCTATGGAAGGACCCTGCCAGCCAATCTCCATGATCACATTTGTTACCGGCTGCTTGATGATTGAGCCTTCGCTCTTTGGCAGCGGCGGATGCTCAACCAGAGGGAATTCTACAAAGGGATCTTTCTCACGACGCGGCCATTCGCCAAAAAACTCCTGCGCCGTTTTGTAAACGTCCGCGGCTTGCACGTCGCCAGTGACGACGAGCGCGGAGTTGTTTGGCACGTAGTAGCGCGATTGAATCAGCCGCATCATCGCCGTCGTCGCGGTCGAGACGGTTTGGCGATTACCCAACGCCTGCTTCCGACTCGGATACTTGTAGAACAGCCGCTCGGTCATCTCCTTGTTCAGGTAATAGGCCGGCTCTGATTCGTTGCGATCAATCTCGCCAATGACGACCTGGCGTTCGCGCTCGAACTCCTTCTCGTCAAACAGCGGATAGCGGGTCGCGTCGCGCATGAAGTTCATCGCTGCGCGCAGGTTCGGGCTGGTGGTTGTGAAGTAATATTCGACGACTTCTTCACGCGTCTCACCGTTGTAGGCAATGCCGAGTTGGCCAATCTTCTGCAGATATTGTTCCTGGTTTGCAATGGCGCGGTTGGCCTTGAAGAACATGTGCTCGTAAAGATGCGAGAGCCCGTTCAATTCAGGCGGCTCAGTGAACGAGCCGTTGCGCACCGCCAACTCGATCGTGACCACGGGCACGGAGTGATCTTCGAGGACGACGACTTCGAGCCCATTCGCTAGCACCTTGCTCGCAATATCGGCTACAGGTTTCGCGATCGCAGTCTTCGTCGCGGCAGCGCCCTGCGCAAAGGGAAGCGACTTCATTGGCTGCGCCGCGAGCGGCGCGATGAGCGAAATAGTAAGCGCGAGAATTACAAAGATTCGTTTCACGTTAACTCCGGATTTTCTTCCTCTGAACCGAGCGGCAATAGCTGCCGCCAAGCAAATCAAGACTGATTAGCAAACAAAGGCCTGAACGACAAATCTACCACAAAGACATCTTCAGTCGCAGGTCTTAAGAGTTTCGCGTGGTTCTTTTACGCCTCGCCTCGTCTATTGATTTCTATTTCAATCGGGTGCAATTCGATGTTGGACGAGAGGAAATGGATGTCAGATTATCTTGCCGTGTTTGTTTCATAGCGAGGACGCCGAGGATTTCGCAAAGGAGCGCCGAGGAAAACCTCCGCGACTCCCTGCGGTAAAGTGGCTTGGCAGGAATCAGGTGCGCTTGACCGACGGCTCAAGCGCAGGCAAGATCGTTCGCGATGTTTTACCGCTTCGTTTCTTCTCTCAGATTGTTCCGACATATTTTCAGATCTGTTTCGCTGCTCGTGGCTGGCAGTTTTTTGGTTTCGCTCACGCCAAATCCATCCCGCGCCCAGGCATACGAGAAGGAATTCACAGTCAGCACCAAGACCCTCTTGACGATCAAGAATCGCACTGGGCGCGTCACAGTAATTACCTCGGATAGCGAAAAAGATAAGGCTACGTTGCAAGCAAGTTCGTCAGGTGCGCCTGTCGGGCCGGCCGATGTTAGCGTTTCCGGCAGTGAAATAGCAGTGCGTGAACGGACAGCTCAGAATCGCATAGATTTGACAGTGCACATTCCCAAACGGGCGCGGGTGAAGGTCGAAAGCGAAAGCGGCATGGTGGATGTGATCGGAGACTTTGAAGTGGCTGACGTCTTCACCAATACCGGAACGATTCATGCCGACGTACCGCTCGATGCGGTCAAGTTCAAATTCATTTGGGAATCCAGCCGACCCCGTTTTCTAAGCGACGTCGAATTGCCGCGCGTCAAAGAAGGCCGCGCGGGTTCGTTTTCGATCGCCGGTGCACTTGGCTCTAACACAAAGAAAAGCAAGCATAAGAAGCAGCCAGCGGAGAGCGGGAACACAGATAACGAAAAGCAGACCGTTAAGGACGAGCAAATTGAAAAGGCTGTCGAGGTGAACCCAAACGAAGCCGCGGAGACGACTAAGAAATCTGGAACACCAGAACTCGTGCAACTGAATTTCACGACCCAGCGCGGAATCATCCTGCTGAATGTCGACCCCAGCATGGCGCCGAATGATTTGCGCGAGCGCCCCTTGACCGAAGCCGCGCGGGCAATCGTTCGCAGCGGCAACCTTCCTTTGATAGAAGCGATTCGCAAAGTGAGCCCGCACCTGTTTGGCGATTATGCGAAGACCTTGCCGCCGCCCCAGCGCGAACCGTCGCTGGTCAGCCTGCGACCCCCCGGTGAACTTGCCACCAGGGTGACGCCGCAGTTAATGCGAGTTAACGCGAGTGTGACTGATCACCACGGACGCGCGATCGCCGGCATGCAGCTTTCGGACTTTGCAGTCTACGAGGATGGCGCGGAACGCAAAATCGTAAACGTTACGCCAACGACGGAGCCTTTTAATTTGGTGCTGTTGCTCGATGTCTCCGGCAGCGTGGAAGAGCGAATCGACTTTATTCGTAAGGCCGCTCGGGATTTTCTCAACACCGCCAGTCCGCAGGATCGCATTTCTATTATCAGCTTTCGCGACGACATTCAGATAATCTCAGGCTTCTCGACCGACCGCAGCATGTTGTCGAAGAAATTGGATGACATCGATGCGGGCGGCGCCACCGCGCTCTATGATGCGCTGGGTTATATCTTGAGCGACACACTGAAGCCTTTGCGAGGCGAGCGCACCGCCATAGTCATCCTCTCCGACGGCGACGACAACAAATCGTTCGTGCCATTTCCCGCCATCATTGAAGCGACGAGCGAATCGGGCGCGCTCATTTATCCGCTCTACGTGCCCTCGGGTTTGATTCCGGAATCAAGCGTGCCCCAGCCGTCGATTACCGTCGATCCGCTGCGCACGCGGTATCTAACGATCACGACGCGCGCGGCTGAGGAAGGACAGAAACTGGCGACGGCGTCGGGCGGGGTCTTCTACTCGATTAAACGACTTGAAGATTTGCAGAAAGCTTACTACGACGTGGTCGGGCAACTGCGCACGGCCTACACGATCACTTACGCCTCGAACGCAGATGGCGCCGGTCATCGCAGAATTCGCGTGCGCGCGAATCGCGACGGAGCATCGGTGAGGCTAAGTCCCGCTGTTTC
>Ga0209056_10004655_pt1 | contig 14453 bp, 11 predicted proteins | sample GraSoiAngelo_114_FD_185876 | JGI IMG/M metagenome (GOLD analysis project Ga0209056, IMG submission 185876) | Grasslands soil microbial communities from the Angelo Coastal Reserve, California, USA - 14_0903_13_40cm (SPAdes) (version 2) | ecosystem: Environmental > Terrestrial > Soil > Grasslands... | reverse complement strand
TGGAGCCCTGGCGATGTTCGTTGATCGGTTCATTTGAGTGGCGATGTCGTCAAATAGAAGGCTATCCACCGGCTTCTTGAGGTAGCCATCGATCGGTGTGAGGACGTCGCGAACCGCGTCGAGACAATCGTGGTAAACAGAGGTCACAACCGGCGGGGACTCCATGCCGCAGCCAACCTCAGATATGCCAACACAGCCGCACCGTTGCAACATTGATGGTCGCGCGAACACCCCGACTCTATGTCCCCAATGTTGAAACAACCCGGCTGGTCCGAGACGAACACGTGGGTGTCTCCGATGTCGTCGTCCGTGAGCGCGACGCTGCGGGCGCCGAGTGACGATGCAGATGTCCTCTTGCGGCTTCGGGTTGAAATGACACTTCCCGAAATACGACCCGATGGCCTCAAGGTGCGTCGTTCACGAGCCGACAGTCCGGCGTTGGCGGCTGGCCTGCGCGAAGGCGACCGAGTCATCGCGATCGGCGGTCAGGAGATCGCGACCGATCTCGACACTGCCGCCGTGCAGCGAGCAGGTCGAGGTCACACTCCCGATGGGCCGATGACATTGCGGATCCGCCGCGGCGGCGAACCAGAGCCGACAGGGATCAGCGCTTCGATGAGCTGACGACCACGACTGCTTTAGGTCAATGGACAGGCGCAGCCGGTTGCTACATCGGAGCGGAAGACGGGGGTCAAGCACGCGGAAGTGATAACAACTCAGCTGGTCCAAGACGAGCGTGGGTGGCTCCGGTTGGCGGGCTGAGTCCAAAGGGCGGCTGATCTACAGATAGACAATCGTGATGGATGCCTTCGCCGAAAGAATTCGCGGAATTCCGAACAGGCTGCGCCAGCCCTGCCTAGCACCAATCCGGCCCCGACCCGTGACCCATAACGGACACTGGGGGTGACTCGTCGTCACACTCCACGACATACGACACACGAGGAGGTGAACGATGAAGGCGATAGTGGTGACGGACCACGCTGCGGGAACGGCCGGGATGAGGCTGGTGGAGCGGCCCGAGCCGCGGGCAGCGATAAACGACGTCGTCGTTCAGGTTCATGCGTCGGGATTCGTCCCGACTGAGATGGCGTGGCCCTCGACCTGGACCGATCGCCTCGACCGTGACCGAACACCGTCGATCCCTGGGCACGAGCTGGCCGGAGTCGTCACCGTCCTCGGCTATGGCACGACGGGGCTGTCGGTCGGACAGCGGGTGTTCGGCCTCACCGACTGGACTCGCGACGGCACCCTGGCCGAGTACGCAGCCGTCGAGGCACGCAACCTCGCGCCCTTGCCGGGCGACGTCGACTTCACGGTGGCGGCAAGCCTGCCGATCTCGGGCCTGACTGCGTGGCAGGGACTCTTCCAGCACGGCCGGCTTCAAGCGGGGCAGAGCGTCCTCGCGCACGGCGCGGCCGGCGCAGTCGGCTCGATGGTGGCGCAACTCGCACGGTTGGCGGGCGCCTACGTCATCGGCACCGGACGCGCGGCCGACCGCGAGAAGGCGCTCGACTTCGGCGCGCAGGAGTTCGTCGACCTCGAGAACGACGTCCTCGAAGACGTCGGCGGCGTCGACCTGGTTTTCGATCTCATCGGCGGCGACGTCGGGAAGCGGTCCGCGCGCCTGGTTCGAGCCGGAGGAACGCTGGTGTCCATCGTCGGGCCGTCCGAGGCGCGGCCGGACGACGGCCTCGCGGTCGACTTCGTTGTCGAGTCCGATCGTGCCCAACTGGGTGAGATCGTCCAGCGAGTGCGGGACGGGCGACTGCGGACGAACATCGGCACCGTCTCGACCCTCGACGGTGCCGTCGCCGCCCTCAATCCAACCGAGCGACGCCCGGGGAAGACGATCATTCGCGTTCGCTCTTGAGGACTCGAGGATGCAAACAATGGCAAAAATGGAAAACAGAGAACGCCTGTTTTCGCCACTTAGCGCACAACGGGAACAATCCTGCGAGCCTTCTATGCTCACCGCGTCCTTCTCGTCCCCCGCGGTGAAAACAAGCGCGCCGCCCTCGAGCGCTCACTCGGAGGCAGCGCCGATGCCATGACCCCGGCCTAGTTGGCAGCCGTAGTTGGACGCGGTCTGAGGGCGTACTCGGAGCGGAAGACGGGACTCTATGTCCCCAATGTTGAAACAATCCGGCTCGTTCGCGATGAGCGCGGGTGGCTCCGGCGGGCCAAAGTGAGCCCCCGGTACGGCTGGTTGTGATTGGCCCGCACGATCGTTGCTCAAGACCACTCCGGACTAATCTCACGACTCAATGGGGAGCGACCTTGTCGGGCGAGACGAGGAACTTGCGGCGATCACGCATTTACTGCTTCGCGTGGCCGCAGGTGGCAGCGGGTGCTGTCTCATCGAGGGCGCCGTCGGGATCGGCAAGACGGCTCTCTGGAATGCTGCCCTCGAGCTCGCCGGACAGCGCGGCTTCCTCGTCCTCAAAGCGCACCCGGTCGAGGCCGAGACCGCCTATTCATTCGCTGCAGTAGCCGACCTCCTGCGACCGGTGTTGGATGAGGTTCTAAAGGGACTTCCCGCACCGCAGAAGGTCGCGCTCGAGACGGCCTTGTTGATCGATGGGGGAAACGATCGCGCTCCCGACCCCCATGCCGTGTCGATGGCCGCCCTGACCGCGCTGGAGTTGCTGGCGAAAAAGAGGCCGGTGGTCGTGGCCGTGGACGACGCGCAGTGGCTGGACAGCCCCTCCCGCATGACGCTCCAGTTCGTCGCCCGAAGGCTGACAGCGCGAATGGCTCTGCTCATGACCGAGCGGACCGAAGGTCATGGCGAGCCAACGACCCAACTCGAAGGCGAGCGCCTCACGCTCCGCCCTTTGAGCGCGGGCGCGCTGCAGCAGTTCATCCACGAGCGCATCGGCGTCGCGCTTCCTCGCCCGACTCTCTTGCGACTGCACGAGGCGAGCGGCGGATATCCGCTCTACGCGCTCGAGATCGCGCGCGCCCTTCGCGCACGGTCGAGCGACCTCGGGGCCACCGACCCGCTGCCGGTGCCGGGAAACCTGCGGCAGCTCGTCGCGCGGCGGCTCGCCGCGATCTCGCCCGAGACACGGAGCGAGCTGCTGGGTGTCGCGTCCAGCGCGCGTCCAGCACCCGCACTCCTTTCGCCCGAGGCACTCCAGGAGGCAATCGCCGCAGAGGTCATCGGGGTCGAGGGAGCGCGCGTCCGATTCACGCACCCGCTCTTTGCTTCCGTTCTGTGGGTGGAGGCGTCCCCCGCTGAACGGCGAGCCGTCCACCGGAAGCTCGCCGACCTTGTCGGGGATGAGGAGGAGGCCGCGAGGCACCTTGCACTCGCGGCGACCGGGCCCGACGAGATCATCGCGGCCCGCCTCGAGCGGGCGGCGGCTCGAGCTCGCGGACGCGGGGCTCCGACTGCGGCGGCGGAGCTGATGGAACGAGCACGTGAGCTCACACCTGAAGCGCATAGGGTGGACCGACTCCGTCGAGCCGTCGATGCCGCCGAGTTCCTTGTCGCCGCACGTTCACCTGGTGCCGAGCAGCTGCTCGAGGCTGTGCTGCCAGCGACGACCGGCAACCTCCGCGCCCGCGCCCTACAGCTGCTCGCGGTCGGCCGCGGTCTCAACGACAACCGAGCTGCCCCGCCACTGCTCGAAGAGGCACTCGAGCATGTCGAAGACCCAATGCTCGAGCTCCGGATCCGGCTCCAATTGAGCGATCCGATCCTTCGCGGCACTAGCGACCGTTCGATCGTGCATGCCGAACGTGCGGTCGAGCTCGCTGAGCGAGGCGGGGACGCGGGACTAATGGCTGCCGCGGCCGGCACGCGCGCCGCGCTCCAGGGCAAGCCGATCGAGGATCTCGAGAGGGCCGCCCGGATAGAGGAGTTGTCGCGCGGCGGCGTTCAAGCTCGGCTCCTGCTCGCCTGGTTGCATCTGGCCAGGGGATCGGACGCAGGGCGCGTTCTGCTCAATTCACTTCTCGATGAGTCTCTGGCTGCCGGGCTCAGGGCGCACAACACGGTCATATCGATGCTGGCATATGCCGAGGCTCGCGCGGGCAACCCCCGTCGCGCGAAGCTGCTCGCGAACGAGTTCCTTTTGTACAGCGTGCCCGAGCAGAACAAGACGGGTGAATCGGGCGGACTGGGCATACGCGCCTACGCGGAGGCGTGCCTTGGCGAGCTTTCGGATGCGCGCCGCGACGCTGACGCCTCGATGCGGATCGCCGATGCCGCGGGCTTCGCGGGTCGCTCGATCCAAACTCGAGGAGTATTGGGGTTCGTCGACCTTTCCGCGGGCGATATAGATCACGCCGCCGAGCACTTTCGCGCGGCAGTCGCCCGGCTAGTCGCGGCCGACCCAGGCGCATGGCCCCCACTCGCCCACACACGACTCGCAATACCGACGCTGCTGGCGGATGCCGTCGAAGCGTTTGCTGACCTCGGCCACCTCGAGGAGACGCGCCCCCTCATCAACTGGCTCGAGCGCGATCCCACAAATCCATGGCATAGCGCTCTCGCGGCACATTGCCGCGGGCTCACCGCGGCCGCACGCGGCGAACAGGAGCGCGCGCAGGCCGACTTCCACGAGGCTGCGGAGCGACTCGAGCCGCTGTCGTTGCCGCTTGACCACGGGCGCGCGCTCCTTGCGCTTGGTGCCGCGCAGCGGCGTGCGCGGCGTAAGAGCGACGCCCGTCGGTCGCTCGAGCGCGCGCTCGAAGTGTTCGAGGGGATCGAGGCGCCGCTCTGGGCCGGGACAGCACAGCGGGAGCTCGCCGTGATTGGTGGGCGCCCGGGCTCGGAGGCGGGTTTGACCGCCTCCGAGCGGCGGGTCGCAGACCTCGTCGCATCTGGGCGTACCAACAAAGAAGTGGCCGCAGCCCTCTTCATTTCAGCGAAGACCGTCGAAGGCCATCTCGCGAACGTCTATACGAAGCTGGGCGTCCGCTCGCGGAGCGAGCTGGCGCGCAAGATCGCGTCCGAAGGGGTCCGCACACCGTAGCCCGAGGGATTCTCAGGGGATATCCCGCGTAGCAACTACCAGCGTCCGCCACGAGAGTCTCGGCATGCCGAGCTTTCTCGTCGAGACGTACCTCCCGCGTCCCGGCAAAGCGCGCCTGCGGAGTGCACAGCGCGCGCGCGCTGCGGCGAGAGAGCTCGCCGAGCGCGGCACCCGCATCCGCTTTGTGCGGTCCATGTACGTTCCCGACGACGAGATCTGCTTCCTGGTCTTCGACGCGATCTCAGCGGACGCGGTCGAGGACACCTGTACCCGCGCAGGTCTCCGCTTCGAGCGCGTAGTCGAAGCGGTCGAGTCGCCACTTCCCCGCGGCCGAACGGTCCGACGTTCCAGCACCAAAGCCCGGCTAGGCGAAAGGAGACGCAGATGAATCGTGAACACGAGATCACGCGACGCGAGGTCCTCCGTCGAGGCACGGCGTTGGCCGCCGGGCTCATGGTCGTTCCACTGCTCGAGGCATGTGGCCAGGCCGCGGCACCCGCCAGCACCGTCACCGCCGCGCCGACGCCAACACCACTGCCGGCGCCGGAGACGACGACGTTCCGCATCCAATGCGCATCGTGCGACGCGCCGATCATGGCCGCGGAGCGGTACTTGCGCGATGAAGGATTCACCGACGTCCAGATCACAGACACTGGTGGCGCGGCGGCGCTGGCGTCAGGAAAGCTTGACATGACGATCTTCTTCCCGCCCTCGATCGCAAACGCCGTGCAGTCGGGGACGAAGCTCGTCGCACTCGGCGGCATTCATCCGGGATGCGTGGAGATCTGGGCACCGCAGAGCGTCCCCGCCCTCACCGACCTGCGCGGGAAGACGGTCGTCGTGCGCTCCAAAGCGCTTTCCGAGCTCGGCTACAGCTATCTCGCGCTCGTTCTGAAGCAGGCAGGTGTCGACCCCACTGCGGTGAATTTCGTCGTCCAGGCCGATGCCGATCCCGTGAAGCTCTATCTCGAGGGCAAGAACGACGCGGTGTTCGCGGCCACCACCACGACGGCCGCACTCAAGGCGAACCAGGCGAACAAGGGCCACGTGATCCACTCGCAGGTGATGGACGAGCCGTGGTCGAAGCTCGACTGCTGCATCCTCGCCGCGAACGAGGATTGGTACCGGGTCAACCCAATCGCCGCGAAGCGCGCGCTGCGGGCGATCTATCGCTCTGCCGACGCGCTCCCCGCCGATCGCGCGGACGCGGCGAAGCTCGCGACTGACAGGGGACTCTTCGGCGGCGCCGCGAACGTGGCCCTCGTCCGCGAGGCGGCCAACATGGTCCCGGTCGACTGGCGGGCGTCTGATGTCGACAAGAGCATCCGGTTCTTCGCGCCGCTTCTCAATGACACAGGACTGTCGAAGTTGACAGCCGACGAGATCGCGAAGTTCGTTGACCTGCGCATTTTCAAGGAGCTGAAGACGGAGCTCAAGAAGTAGAGCGCCGTCTCGATCGGACGGGGAATCAAGAGGAGGAGATCGATGATCCAGCGTGCACGTTTGGCGGCGTCATTATTGCTTCTGGCCGCGTTCCTGCCGACGACAGTTGCGGCGAGCGAGGGACCCGCCGTCATCGCGACCATCAACCTGGGGCCGAACACGGAAGCCACAGCGTTCGCTCTGGCAGTCAATCCGAACACGAACAAGACCTACGTGACTCCTGGATGGGAGACGCTTGGTTGCGAGTCCCACATCGTCTCGGTCATAGACAACTCAACGAACACGGTGTTGGCTCCCATCACGGTGGGCCTTAGCCCATTCGGGGTGGCCGTCAACCCAAAGACAAACAGGATCTATGTGGCGAACATCGGCGGCGCTCTCTGCACCGAAGAGTCATCGAATTCCGTGTCCGTCATCGATGGCTCAGCCGACGTGGTTGAAAAAACCATCACCCTGGACGGCGTCGGTCCAGCCTTCGTCGCCGTCAATCCCAGGACGAACAAGATCTACGTCACGATGAACGGCGGCTGCTGTGCCGATGGGCATACGGTCGCCGTTATTGACGGCTCGACAAACGCCGTTTTGCGTTACGTGGACGTTGACCTCAATCCGTCTATGGTGGCTGTTAATCCGCGGACGAACCTCGTATACGTGACGCATGTTGGTGACAAGATCACCGTAATCGATGGATCGACAGACACGGTCGTAGCGACGTTTTCGATTGGCAGTGAGGCGCGGGCCATCGCCTTTGATTCAAATGGCAGGTTCCTGTACGTGGCCGCTCGAAATACGAATCAGCTCGCCGTCGTTGACGCCAGGACGAACGCTGTGGTCCAAACCGTCCCGGTAGGCCGCCGTCCCCATGGTGTGGTGTTCAATCCCGACAACGGGAGGATCTACGTCACCAACCGTGGCAGCTGCGATTCGACGCCTGGCACAGTTTCCGTGATCGACAGCAGTACAAGGACTGTCGAGGCGACCGTCCAAGTGGGCGCGTGCCCGCGCTTTCTCGATCGCAACCCTCGCACGGGCCTGTTGTACGTACCCAATGCGTCCACGAGTCGTTCGGTGTCCGTGATACAAGACCAAAATTGACGGCGTGCAATCGGACGTGACCGGAGGGCCGGGCACATCGCCCGGCCCTCGCGAGACGATTCGCAGTTCGCCAGGTTCGAACAGAGGGCCAGCATCGCGCCATAGCCTGTCGTCGGTGTGAACTCGGAGCGGAAGACGGGACTCGAACCCGCGACCCCGACCTTGGCAAGGTCGTGCTCTACCAACTGAGCCACTTCCGCATGCGACTCGAATGAGCCGACCCAAAGTATAGAACCAGCGTCGCCATCGGATTGGTGGTTCTCGGCGCTGCTATTTCGCGCGATCACCGTTCCTGAAGAGAAGGATCGACGCAGTGAACCCGTGCACGAAGTTTCGGCCAGCGACCGGACCGAGTTCGCCCGCCGCGAAGAAGCCCGCGACCGGCACGTCGCCGAAGGCTCGCTTCACTGCACCGATGTCGTGATCGGGTTGGCCGAAGAGGCTCTGACCGCGCCCGTTGCACGAAAAGAGGAGCGCCCCGGCCACCGGCGCGGCGCGCTCCGGCTCGAGCATCGCGCGCAGGTCCTCGCGCGCCGACTCGGCATCGCGAACCTGGAACTGAACGGTCTGCCCCACCTCGGCCATATCGCTGATCGCGATCGCGCCCGTGTCCCGATCGACCCCAACGAGGTTGCGGATTACGAAGTCGCCGCGCCCGAGCTCGGGCTTGAGCTCGGTCGTGGCCTGACCGACATGCAGGCCGCGTCGCATCAAGAGCTGATCGCGCTCCGTCGCCGTCGTGTAGAGCTCCTCGACGCGTTTGAGCGCCGGCTGCCCGCCGAGCTCGAAAACGACGTTGCGCTCCGCCCGCGTGATCGCGAACGTCTCCCCGACCGGCCGGCAACCCTGCGAGACGACAGCGGTCGCGCCGTGCGCTCCTTCGAGGATCGCGCCGATCGCACCCTCGGTGAGGATCTCGTCGTCCGCGATGAGTCGCGTGCGGCCCGCGACGATCCCGCCCGATGCCATGCCGCCGACGACGGGCAAACCGGGCGCGTGCTCGTTCAGATGATCGAGAAGAAGGTGCGCCGGGAACGTGTACGGATCCGCCAGCATGACCAGCACGCTACCGGGGGCACGCGTCGGTACCTCCTCGAGGCCGTCGAAAACGCCGTGCTCCTCTTCCTCGGCGTAGGTGAGCGTGAAGGGTCGGACCCGGACTCCAGGTAGCGTCGCGGCCCACGCCGAAACAGCCGGCGCGTCCTCGACCTCGCGAGCGCCGCCGATGACCCCACCGGCTACGCAGCCGAGCAGCGTTCCCCCACCGAGGCTCGCGTTCGCGCTTTCGACGATCGACTCGAGCTCGTCTTCGAACTGCGGCGCGACAAAGAGGAATGCGAGATCGGGAATCGCGCCGTCAAGTGGCGCAAGGGCGGCACCGAGCGCGTCTTCCGTCGCCGCGAGTCCGGAGCGACGAGTCGAGATCCCGGCACCGACACGAAGGCTGGTGCGCCGCCTGGTCCGCGTGGTCATGCCCTGAGCCTATCGCGGAGTGGTAGCCGTGCCGTATAGCCCTGGTTCGCTAGAACGAAGAGGCCGGTCCGAAGACCGGCCCCTTTTGTTCGCTTGGTGGAGGTCTCTCTACGGCGTCGTCTTGAAGATGAAGATGTCCTCGTCGGGCCCAGCGCTGTTCGTGTTCCGGGTGTCCGACCACACCATGTAGACGGTCCCGCTGGCTCCGGCGGCGACGCTGGAGTAGTCGCCAAGGAAGCCTCGCTGGGCAGCGTTTGCCTGCGGGCTTGGATTGGTCTGACTGTCACTTGCGTTTTGGTAACCGCCGAATGAAGCCCCACTCTTGACGAGGAAACCGTATCCGAAGGTGCCGTCGCCTACGGCGGCGGTATGCCGAGCGGTGTTCGCGCGGTACGCGCTAACGACGACCTTGCCCGTCGTGGTTATAGCGACGGACGGCTCGAAGTACGCAGCGGTGCCGCCCGGTACGAGTTGAGCGCCGGAGCCGTTCGCATCGCTCCATGTGGCGCCGCCATTGGTGCTCTCAGAGACGATCACTTTGTACGCGCCCTTGTTCGCCGCGGTAAGACCGCGCGTGTCGTTCCAAACGACGGCGAGGTGTTGCGCGTTGCTCGGATCGACTGCGATCTGCGGGAAGTCCTGGCTCCGGATGTTCAGCGACTCGACGCACTGCTCCGGCCCGCGGCCGAAGTCGCAAAGGGCCGCGAAGGTCTCATCGTCGACGCCCACCTTGACGGGCGCGCTGACGCTCTGGAGATCGGCGCTGATGTGAACGCCGAGCTGCTGGTTGACGAGCGTCGGGGTGTTGAAGTTGTTGAAGACCACGAAGATGCTGCCGTCACCGAGGACGACAGGCATCGAGCCCTGGTCGATGTTGCACGAGTCCGCGGGTATCTGCGGGTTGAAGGAGTCGCCGAGGGTGCACAGCGGCGATCGTCCGCTGACCTCGATCGGCGTGGTCCAGTGGCCGACCCACTTGGACAGCATGATCGGCGCCTCGCAGAAGCCACCACGGTTGAACGATCGCTTGCAACGCGGATCAGCGCGGAAGTCGGTCCAGGTGACGTAGACCTCCGTGTGACCGGCACGCATGTCGCCCGCGATGAACTCCTTGTCGAAAAAGTGCGCTCCGCTGGCGTCCTCGGTGCCGACGACGAAAGGAGACGGACCAGCGCCGATGTTCGCGTAGGCCGAGCCTTTGAGCGCCGCCGTCGACGGCGCAGCGAAGAGGCCGCTGGCGTTGGTGTTGACGTCGAATACCACACAGCTGTACCAGGCGCGTCCGTTACCGTCGAAGGTCACCGCCGGGTCGCTCGCGGCATCGTATGTGTGGCCGAGCGGCGAGAGGTGCTGGAAGAATGGCGGTTGCCCATCGCCCCACGTGACCCCGCCATCGAGGGAATAGTCGAAGCCGCAGTGGTTGAAGCCGACGCGGCTGTCGTTCTGGCCGGCGATGATGTTCGTCCCGTCGGTCGGGTTCACCGCGACTTGCTCCTCGGCCTGCCGGCGCAGGGTGCAGTCGCGGTTGGTGCGTGGATTGGTCGCACTCCCGCGATTGGCGCAGCCAAGGGACGATGCGGTGGCGTCAGGCGGCGTATCGGAGCCGACACACGACTGGACGTCGGCGGCCTCCGCCCGCTGCTCGTCGAACGCGACCTCGACGCCCGCCGATGGGTGCGAGATCGCCTTCCCGTTGTCAAAGTGCGGGTGGCCGTTCGCTGGGTCGAGGAGTGGTTGCGGGGTCGCGACTGCGGTCAGTCCGAAGAAGAGGCTCGCGATCGCCAAGGCTATGACCACCGAAAACGCAAGTACCGTTCTATGTCTCACGGCAGACTCCCCCGTCAAAAATCGTGACGCACACGGTGACTACGCCGGATTCGGTCGGTCGGATGCCGGCGACGCGGAATTATGAGGAGCCGGTGCGCCGGTACCAGGCACCACAGCAAGCGGTCTCTCCCCCCTACATCTCCGTTTGGAACCGCTGGAACCCCCACGTGTCGGGACGAATCGAACCCGCTCGCAGATAGCGATCCCGGCTGACCCAACTCTCACGCCGCAGACTTCTGTCGTACCGAAAGGATTGCGCTCATGAATCGCGCGAATGTCTGACCAGGCAATGGTCCGTGCCGTTCTCTTCGACCTCGATAACACGCTGCTGCTCGAAGACGAGTCGACGGAGCGCGCGCTCCGAGAGACGTGCTTGGGGATCGCCGACCGGATGGGCGCCGAGGTGGAAGTCCTGGCCGCGGCGGCCCGCGAAGCCGCCGAGACGCTTTTCGGCGCGTCGCCCGTGTTCGCCTATGCGGACGCGATGGGTGTCTGGTGGGGAGAGGCGCTCTGGGGTGAGTTCGTTGGCGACACCGCGGGACTGCGCGCATTGCGGGCGTTTGTCCCGGACTTCCGCCGCCGCGTCTGGCGCCGAGCGCTCGCCTCCGCGTCGATCGTCGACGATGCCCTCGTCGACGCGGCCGCGAATGCCTACCGCGTCGCGCGCCGCAAGGTTCAGCTGGTCGATCCCGATGCGGAAACGGTGGTGCGAGATCTCGCGCTGGACCATCGACTCGCGCTCGTGACCAACGGCGCACCCGACGTCCAAAGGGAGAAGCTCTCGCACACGGCGTTCGCGCCGTCGTTCGAGGTCACGATCATTTCCGCCGAGCTCGGCGTCGGAAAACCCGACGCGCAGATCTTCGAAACGGCGCTCGCGGCGCTCGACCTCAAACCGCAGCATGCGGTCATGATCGGCGACAGCCTCGCTCGCGACGTCGCGGGCGCGCAGGCCGCGGGAATGCGCGCGATCTGGATCGACCGCGGCACGCGGGAGAACGTACCCGCGCCGGCGCCTGTGCCTGACGCGCGCGTCGCCGGGCTTACAGAGGTGAGGTCCGCCCTCGCCGCGCTTGGGACTGGCGCCGCTTCTCCTCGAGGCTCGCGCGAATCTCGTCGGGCCGGACGTCGAGATGGGTCGCGAGCACGAGCATCACGTAGAGGAGGTCGGTCAGCTCGCTGAGGGTCCGCTCGCGCCCCTCCCCCTGCAGCGCTACCGCGGCCTCATTCGCTTCTTCGACGAGCTTCGCCGCGATCGCGGAGGCGCCGCCCCTGAAAAGCTGCGCGGAGAACGATCCCTCCGGCAGGTCGCGGCGGCGCTCCCGAAGAAGTGCGGCGAGCTCCGACAGAAAACGCGCGAGAGCCAGGTCGTTGGTCGGTCCGAAACAGGTCGCGCTGCCGGTGTGGCAGGCCGGCCCCGCGGGATGGACCTCCACGAGGAGCGCGTCGCCATCGCAGTCGAGCCGCAGGTCGACCAGGTGGAGGACGTTCCCGCTCGTATCGCCCTTCTTCCAAAGACGCCCGCGAGAGCGGCTGTGGAAATGGACCTCCCGGGTTCGGAGGGTCGCTTCGACAGCCTCGCGATCCATATAGGCGAGCATCAGCACGGCCCCGGTCCCGGCGTCCTGCACGATCGCCGGGACCAGGCCGCGCTCATCGAAGCTCATGGAGTCGATCACGCCGCCTCTGCGCTCGGACGCACCCGGACGCCACGGCCTGCGAGTGCGCGTTTGAGGTCGGAGACGACGACCTCGCCGGAGTGAAAGATCGAGGCGGCCAGCCCGGCGTCGCTTCCGGTCGTCGTGAACAGCTCCACGAAATCGCTTGCGCTTCCGGCGCCACCCGACGCGATCACGGGGACGCGGACGGCGTCGGCGACCCGCGCGGTCAGCTCGAGATCGAACCCGTCGCGCGTTCCGTCGCGGTCTATCGAGGTAAGGAGGATCTCGCCGGCGCCGGCCGCGACGCCGCGCCGCGCCCATTCGATCGCGTCGAGCCCGGTCGATGTGCGCCCTCCCTCGACGACGACCTCATATCCGCCGTCGCTGCGCTTTTTCGCGTCGATCGCGAGGACGGCCGCCTGAGAGCCGGCGCGTCCCGCGATCTCGCCGATGAGCGCGGGACGGCGCACGGCGGCGGTGTTGATGGCGATCTTGTCCGCTCCGGCGCGCAGGATCGCGGCCGCGAGATCGACGGAGCCGATGCCGCCGCCGACGCAGAACGGGATGCTGAGCGATTCGGCAACGCGGCGGGCGAGATCGACAACCGTGCGTCGCCGCTTGACCGACGCGGCGATGTCGAGAAAGACGAGCTCGTCGGCGCCTTCGCGGTCGTATCGCGACGCGAGCGCGACCGGGTCTCCGGCGTCGCGCAGGTCAACGAAACGCGTGCCCTTCACGACGCGCCCGTGCTCCACGTCGAGACATGGAATGACCCGCTTCGAGAGCATCGTGCTCATCCCGCCGTCGCGCGCACGAAGGAGCGAAGCACGGATATGCCCATCGCGCCGCTCTTCTCGGGGTGAAACTGCAGACCCAGCGTCCCGGGGCTGCCGACCGCGGCTGTCACCGCGCCACCGTGCTCCACCGTCGCGACGATCGCCCGCTCGTCGATGGGATCGACGGAGTACGAATGCACGAAGTAGAAGTACGCCTCGTCGCGAACGCCCGCGAGCCACGGATGCGGGCGCACGATCCGCACCTGGTTCCATCCGGTATGCGGTACACGCACGTCGCCGCTCAGGCGTCGCACGCGCCCCCGGCAGAGACCGAGCCCGGGCGTCCCGGGGTCTTCCTCGCTGTCGTCGAAGAAGAGCTGCATTCCCACGCACAGCCCCAGCAGCGGGATGCCACGATCGTGCGCGGCGCGCAGCATGACGTCGAGGCCCAGGCGGCGGAGCTCGCTCGCGCAATGACCGAAGCGGCCCACGCCCGGAAGCACGACGGCGTTCGCCGCCAAGATGTCCACATGCGATCGCGTGATGCGCACGTCCTCGGCGCCGGCGCGCCGCAGGGCCGCGTAGAGACTCGCGAGGTTCCCGACCCCGTAATCGACCATGGCGATCATCCGATGCGGCCTTTCGAGCTCGGGACCCCGCGGCGGCGTGGATCGCGCTGCGATGCGCTGTCCAGCGCCCGACCGAAAGCCTTGAACGTCGCTTCGAGCAGGTGATGCGTGTTGCCGCCGCGAAGCTGGACCACGTGGAGGGTGCAACGCGCGCCCTGTGTCAGCGCGACGAAGAAATCGGGAACGAGCGTCGAATCGAATGAGCCCACGATTCGCGTCTTCGGCTTGAGGTCGTGCGCGAAATACGGCCGTCCACCGAGATCGAGCGCGACGCCCACCAGGCATTCATCCATCGGCAGCTCGAGCGACGCGTAGCGGCGCAGACCCTTGCGGTCGCCCAGGGCCTCGTCGATCGCGCCGCCCAGCACGAGGCCGATGTCCTCGACGGTGTGGTGCTGGTCGACCTCGATGTCGCCTTTGGCTCGGAGCGTCAAGTCGAAGAGCCCGTGGACCGCGACGAGCTCGAGCATGTGGTCGAGGAAGGGAAGTCCGGTTTGGACGCTGGCCTTCCCGACGCCGTCGAGCGTCAAGCGGACCTGGATGTCGGTCTCCTTCGTGCGCCGCGTT
>Ga0209056_10004653_pt1 | contig 14455 bp, 16 predicted proteins | sample GraSoiAngelo_114_FD_185876 | JGI IMG/M metagenome (GOLD analysis project Ga0209056, IMG submission 185876) | Grasslands soil microbial communities from the Angelo Coastal Reserve, California, USA - 14_0903_13_40cm (SPAdes) (version 2) | ecosystem: Environmental > Terrestrial > Soil > Grasslands... | reverse complement strand
CGGCAGACATTCCAGTGCCAACGTAATAAGAGTACGGTGCGCGAGCGAATCCACCGAAACTTCTTCCGCCAAAGCGCGCGCCCCCGAACGTGTTCGGGGCTGCGCGATAGCCACCACCGGAAAAGCCGCCGACGCGGCCGCCACCACCGAAGTGGCCGCCACCAAAACCGCCTCCGCCACCGTGAGGGCCTGCCCACGCTGGCTGACTAAGACTGACAAGAGCGCTGCTTACTAAAGTGAGTAATTTAATCTTTTTCATAGCATCAAATCTCGTAGCCGTCCGCTTTGCAGCCATTGCGCGTCGGTGGGATTTTAGGGTGCTACCGAAGAGTCGCTGCGGGCTCTCTCCTTCGGGAGAGGAACGCGTAGCATAGCGATCTTGGCTGTGGGGCCGGCGGGCGTCTCGCCTGCCGCATGAGTGGTGTCAGCGTCGTCATCGATAATCAGGATGCGCCGCATTTCTTTCATTCCCGAACCGCCGATTGAATTTGGCCAGGAGAAACCAGCGTTGGTTTCCCGCGGAAGAAAGTCTGCTTCGATTACCTTGTTCATACGCTTTCGATCAGTTGTTTTTGGTTTCCTAGGTGGTCAGCCAGGTGACGAACCAGGCGCCGAGGAATCCGATGATCAATCCGATTAACGGGCTGGAAATGGCGAACCAGAGCGGAATCGCCTCACGTAAGGGGAGCGAATCTCGTCTTCGCAGACGCCACGGCGCGTGTTTTATTGTATTCACACTCATAATTTTTTTCGTGGTACGTTAATTAGGCGACCGATCGACCCTTGTTCGGCGAAGAGACTCCGAGCAATTCAGCAAGGCGCGATTCGTAAGATTCGCACGTCGGACAATCACCGTTGGCCTCAACCCACTCGGGATGTTCGGCGCGCAAAGCATCGTGTATCTGTCGCTGAAGTTGAGTGTAAGAGCGGATCTCATCCGTCGCCTTCGGAAGAGTGTTTGTTTTCATCGCTCCGAAACGTCGGCCGTGATCGGAGTGCCGCCATTTCGCGTACGCAGGATTTTCCAATCCCACTTTGGGGATGATTTATGATCTCCCTTTCGAGGTAGCGAATTGATCCGAAACGAAGCAGCTCGCACCTGAAACGAAAGCGCAGCTAGAATGCGGCTGAGACTTCAAAAGTGTTCACGAGCGGGGAAGCAGCTTCTACAATTGAATCAAGCCGCGTCGTGTGGCGCTGGCGACGGCTTCAGTGCGGCTCACGACGTTCATCTTCGCGAAGATGGCTTTCACGTGCGATTTCACCGTGCCTTCACTTATGAACAAGGCCGAGCCGATCTCCTTGTTGCTCTTCCCTTTGGCCATCAGCTTGAGAACATCGATCTCTCTCGCGCTCAAAGTTTCGCCACTGATGCGTTCGGCCAGCTTTGCGGCCAGATGAACAGGAACACACGTTTCCCCGGCGTGCACCCGGCGAATGCTGTCCATCAACGCCTCGCGAGGCACGTCCTTGAGCAGGTAACCTTTCGCGCCGGCTTGGATCGCGCGGTAGATATCTTCGTCGCCGTCAAACGTTGTCAGCACGATGATGCGAGCATTCTCGTTGTCCGCGCGGATCTCCTTAATCGCGCCGACGCCATCGAGCTCGGGCATTCGTAAATCGAGTAGCGTCACATCGGGACGATGCTGTTTCCAAAGATCGACTGCCTCGCGGCCGTTGCTGGCTTCTCCAACAACTGTCATGTCTGGTTTACGCCGGATCAGCGAAGCCAAGCCTTCGCGCACAACACTGTGGTCGTCGGCAATCAGGACCCCGATACGTGATTTTCGACGGTCTGAGTCCGCTGGGCGACCCTCACCCTCCCCCTCTCCCTTGCCAAGGGAGAGGCGACCCGCGCCGCGATGTGCTGAACGCCGCGGCGCGGCGTTCCGACCTGACGCGGATTTCTTTTTCGTTTTCACGAGACGGATTGATCATTAAACGGCAGCGTCACGAGCACGTCCGTGCCTTTGCCGTGCGCGCTGCTGATCTTCAGTGTCCCTCCCATTTGTTCGACCCGTTCGCGCATGCCGGCCAAGCCGAAGCCGTCATGTCGATCTTTTACTCTGAATCCGTCGCCGTCATCGCGAAGTTCCAAGCGAAGTTCTTTTGCATTGAAGGTCAATTTAGTTTCAAAATTGCGCGGGTGCGCATATCTGAGGGCGTTGGTCAAAGCTTCCTGTCCGATATGCAGAAGATTTTCCTGCCAAGCCAACGGCAGATGGCGCATTTTGCCACGAAGGTTGAAAGTCGTGTGAAGCGCCGTTCCTGCAGTTGTGTTCTTAATAATTCCTTTTAGCGCCTCCCAAAAATTACCTCCTTGCAAAGCTTGTGGCCGCAGAGCGTGGACCGATCTGCGCGCTTCGGACAAACTACGCCGCGCTAATTCGCCGGCACGTTGCAAATGCTCATTCGCTTCATTCCGACGGCAACAGGCGATTGCATCCTCGGCCGCTTCCAATTGCACGATCACGCCGGTGAAGCCTTGCGCCAGCGTATCGTGGATATCTCGCGCCATCCGATTTCGTTCTTCTAAAATGGCTGCCTTCCGGCTTTGCTCGGCAGACTCGTTGAGCTGAATCGCCAGCATCGCCTGGTGCGCCAGCGCCTGTGCCAATTCGATCTCTTCCGACCGATATGGCGGCCGGTCGCCGTGACGAACCCCGATGAATCCTTTCACCTGACCGCCGACCAGCGTTGGAATTCTCAGAAACTTCTTTGTTCCTCCAGATTTCAAATACTCGCGAAGCTCTTTTGAAATATCAGGATCACGATCGATATCTTCGCAAGCCACCGGCGCGCCGGAAAAAAACAGCTCCCGAAGTCCGGGATCCTCCTTCCACGATGAAGGATTTTTGATGAATGGGTGTTCCGGATCGGCCTTGGCAAAATTTGCGCCCTCGGCCCAGGCGCGTAAAACGAGCAAGTCATTCGATTCGTCTAGCAACCAAAGGATCACGCTTTGCGCTCCAAGCAGGCGGCCGATTGTGCTCAGCATTTGTCCGAGGAACTTGTCTGGTGCTGGCGCAGTGGCGAGAACATCCAAACTATAGGTTAGCGCGTCCACCTGGCCGCGGGCGACTTGCTCGGAAGCACGCAAAGCCTCCTCAGCACGATCACGTTCAATCGCAACCCGTACGAGGTGCGTCGCCAACTCGATCAACTCGAGGTCTTGCGAGGTCGGAGTTCGCTGTTCGCGATAGTACATGCAGAAGGTTCCCAGGACTTTTCCTTTCGAGGAGAGTACTGGATTCGACCACGAGGCGCGCAGCCCGTGTTTCAGTGCTGCAGCGCGATGCTCCGGCACGTTCCACAGCGGATCATTCGCGATGTCCGAGACTATGACCTGCGATCTCCGATACGCCGCGGTGCCGCAAGAGCCGGCACACGGTCCGATTGGCAGAGTTTCCATCTGCTGCGTCCATTCCCTGGGGAGACTAGGTCCTGCGACGGAATTCAGATGAACACCATCACGATTTAGCAACAAAACCGAAGCGAGCGTGCCGCTCCGCTGCTCTTCGATAGACAGGCACAATGCATTTAGGATCTCTTTCAACGCGACGCCGGTCGCGATCATCTCGAGGAGCCGTTTCTCTGCCGCTAGCAAGGCTTCGGCTTTCTTCCGCTCGCTAATGTCGCGCAGAATCGCCTGGAAATATCCGCCGCGTATCCCAGACACCGAGACTTCCACGGGAACGATCTCCCCGTTTTTGCGCACAAATCTTCTCTCGAATCGTATCGTGCGTCCCGTCTTTAATTTATCGAGTCTCTCGCGAAACAGATGGCGTTCTTCCGGCAGGTAGGTGTCTGCGACGGGCGTGCCAACCAGTTCGTCCTGAGGGACTCCAGCCAGCTCAGCGCTCGCGCGGTTTCCCAAAACACAGATGCCATTGGCGTCGACGACATAAATTGCGTCTGGTGAAATCTCGATCAGGTCCCGATATTTCTCTTCGCTCTTGCGCAGTTTTTCTTCCGCGCATTTGCGTTCGGTCACATCTCGCAGTGTGCAAAGCGTAGACAAAAATTCTCCACTCTCTGAGAGACGTGGAACCGATGCGCCGTCGAAATGGACAATGGCGCCATCTTTTGTTCTCCAGCGGACTTGATATTGTCGCGCTTTGCCCCCCAGCAGATCCTCGAGCATTTCACGAGCAAACCGCCGGTCCTCGGGAAAGAGCAGGAGGTCAAAAACATTCGCTCCGCGCAATTCCGCTTCTGAATAGCCGCTCAGTTGAACGCCACGCTGATTGATGCAGAGGATGTTCCCAACGCGATCCAGGGAGAGGATCACATCGTGGGATAATTTAAACAGGTATTTTGCTGCGCTTTCGCCATCGTCTGCTGCGGGACAAGCTTCGGCGCGCGGTCTGAGTCCGCCAGAGGACGGAAGCGCGGTGGACTGGATCGGCTCCGCAGCAGTGACTTCCGATTTCATAACAAGTTAGTTAACCGCTGGGCAAAAACCCATTTCCCAGCCGGATGGTGCGCGTGCGCGCATGCCGGAAGTCTAACAACCACTTCGGCGGCGCGCCACTTTTGTTTCCTCCCTCGAAAGAGGTGTTATCGGCTCTCTCTTGAGGAGCATCGAAAAATCCTCCGACTGCTTCGTGGTCACGCAGCGCGAGGCTGCCTAGGTTTCAACGAAACAAAATTATCAGAAATGAAAACCAAACACTTCCAAAGCAATTCCAAGCGGGCCCTGTGGCGGATTTTCCGCCGTTCCTCGCAGCGTCACGACCGGATGCTCGTGCTCAACATGGCTCTGTTTAACTTCACTGACGGATGGAACCGGGTTTTTTCGAGGGATCAATATGCGCGCTTCTCTGCCTGACAATTCGACGGAGGCGATCGATCCCGCGCCGACCATACAGCCGGCGATAAACGCCGCTCAACAGTTCATTGTTGTGAGGGCGCCCATCGCCCGCGTGTATGAGCAATGGTCGCGTATCGAAGACCTGCCGAAATTCATCACGCCGCTGCGACAAGTGCAAAGAATTGACGATGCGCATTTTTCTTACACGTGGCATCCCAATGGCGGCGACCAGCGCGGGATGTTTCACATCGTTCTTCAAATTCCCGGCCGCCGAATCGCATGGCGCACCGTCTCAAACGGCTTCATGTCGGGCGTAGTTTCCTTTGAACCGCGTTCTCAACAGGAAACGGAAGTGACGCTGAAGATCCGTTCGATCTTCGATCCTCCCAATCTATCGCGGAGAGTCGAGGAGTATCTGCACAATTTTAAACGGCTGGTTGAGAACGAGGAAATCGGACGATGAGAAATCTTCCGAGTGAGAGAGCACTCGTAGCAGCGTACTGGCGAAAACTAGCCCGCTTCGTCAGAGCAGGATTCAGGACCCGCAGCTGCGTTTCTGCCCAGCGTGCGGTAGCGTTGCCAAGTCGGACGCGCGGCGGCTACAGAGCCGCTAAGGCGGCGCGCAGTCGCATTCACAGCGGTAAAGCATAAAACGGGACGGTCGCGCCACTCTATTATGCAGGCGATTTCTTAGCGGATCGTAGCCTGATGTTGATCTCGGAGGTGAGCGTGCGGTGGACGGGACATTTGCCGGCAATCTCCATCAGCTTCGCGTGCTGTTCTGCGCTCAACGATCCAGTCAGTTCCACTTCAACATCAATTCTGTCCAGCATTCCCTCCTTCGTTTCGCATTCCTCGCAATCCCTTGCATAAATGCGCGAGTGCCAGAGCGAAACCGTGATGTTCTCAAGAGGGAACTGTTTCCGGCGCGCGTATAGGCCGACCGTCATTGAGGTGCAGACGCCGAGAGCCGTCAGCAGATAATCATATGGATCGGGGCCGGCATCGCTGCCGCCTGCGCTTTCAGGTTCATCAGCAACAAGGCTGTGCTTACCTGCAACGATCTCTTGTCTAAAGCTGCGTGCACTGCCGTGCACGACAACGTCCGGGTTTTTGTCACTCTGCTGTGCACTCACGTTGAAATCAGGCGCGCAGAATTCCCGCGAAGCGATCGCGATATGACCAAACCAGGAAAAGTTCCAGCACTATGGCGATGATGGCCATCGGGACAAGACCTTTGGGATCCATCAAGATGTGAAACGTCCAAATATTGAAGATCATCGCGGCGAGAATGGTCAGGGCAAGCGGCACGAAACGGCCGATCAACAATAGTAGTCCACTCAACAGTTGCATGGCGCCAACGACGTACATGTAACCGCTCGCGGCGAAGACCTTGAAATAATCGCCAGCCAGACCTGGCGGCGGCGGCGGCATGGGAATGAAATTTAAAAAGAAGTTCGAACCAAAGATAACGAAGATTAGTCCGAGCAGAACGCGCGCAATAATGGTCGCAATTTTCATTCGAGCATGGTGGCTTGATCGAGAGGGAATTCCAATGACAAAGTTTTGGAACGATGCAGATCTGTCCGGATTTTGAAGAGCGCCAGATTTGTCGCGCAATGCGCCTGGCCTTTCGCTAAGCGTAAGGAATGGTGGAATACCAACCGACATCGCACCGGCCGATCGCGCAGATGTTCCGTCGCACTGGAAAAGGGGCTACGAATTTGTGTGTGCGCCTTGGCATTCCTCCCGATGCGATTTCGTACTTGTCGATCGTGGCCGCGCTCACCGCGGCATTGTGTTTTTGGAAATCAGGCAGACATGCGTGGCTGCTGATTATGGCGCCGCTGTTTTGTTATCTCCGGCTTTGGTTCAACATGCTGGACGGCATGGTTGCGGCTGCGGCGAGAAAGGCGAGTGCGCGCGGAGAGATTGTGAACGACCTCCCGGATCGAATCTCCGATGTGATTATTTTCGTCGGCGTTGCGCACAGCGCTCTAATGAATCCTTTAATTGGCTATTGGACGGCGATTGTTTCCGTGTTCACCGCTTACGTGGGACTTTTCGGCCAGGCGATCGGAGGTCGGCGCGAATTTGGCGGAATCATGTCAAAGCCGTGGCGGATGGTTGCGCTGAGCCTTGGAGCCTGGGCGATGTTTGTTCTTAGATATTGCCAAGCCGGGTTACACGATTTTGGCAGGCTAACTATTCTCGATTGGACTTGTCTGGTCATAATCGCGGGCTGTTTGCAAACGATAATCGTTCGCTTGAAACGAATCGTGACTGCGCTTCAAGATGGTGCGCGATGATGTCTCCGCAGACCGCGCTGCACGACCCGGTATTTCGCGCGTACCTCTTGATCGTTCCTGTTTCGCTCGGGCTTGGTGGCGCGATTCTCGGTTTCCTCCATTGGGGGTTAAAGAAGGAGCTGGGCTCGATCTGGAAAACTTATCGGTCGTGGCTGGTGATGGCGTCGATCGGGCTGCTGGTTGTTTTCGCGGGACGCGTCCCGGTCATTGTTGGGGTGACATTGCTTTCGGTTTTTGGGTTCAAGGAATTCGCGCACTCTTCTGGATTGTATCGCGACTGGTGGATGACGGGCGCCGTTTACGCCGGCATCGTTGCGGTCGGCATTGCATCCTGGGGGCCGCATCCGCGCGGCGAAGAGCCAGGTGCAGGCTGGTATGGCTTTTTCATGGCCGTGCCGGTTTTCGCTATCGCATTGATCCCGCTCATTCCGATCCTGCGCAACCGCGCCCGCGGCGAACTGCAAAAGATGGCGTTGAGCATCGTTGGCTTTATTTACATTGGCTGGATGTTCGGACATTTGGGTTTTCTGGCGAACGCCACCAACGCCTACGGATTTCTTTGTTACGTCATCTTCGCGACCGAACTGAATGATGTCTGCGCGTTTACATTTGGCAGATTGTTCGGGCGGCATCCGCTTCGCAGCGAAATTAGCCCAAACAAAACGTGGGAAGGCGCGGCTGGCGCGCTCGCGGTTTCGATGGCATTGCCCTGGTTGCTGCGATTTTCGTTTCCATTTTTCGGCGCGACGCAACTGATTCTCACCGGCTTGATCGTCGGAATAGGTGGACTGCTCGGCGATCTTTCCATCAGTGTGATCAAACGAGACATCGGAACCAAGGATATGGGCGCGGCGATTCCGGGGCACGGCGGAATCTTGGATCGCATCGACAGCTTGATTTATGTTGCACCACTGTTCATGCACATGGCGGGATATTATTACCCCCTACGATGAATGCCCGGCATTACGATTCCGTCTGCGATGTCGATCAACCATTGGTCGATCGCTTACGCCGATTTCCGCGCGAGCCCGACATGCTGGTTTACGGAGTGCGCGCTCTGATCGCGTTGATCATCCGCGGATGGCTGCGCGTCTATCACAGGTTTGAAATCATCGGACTTGAAAATCTTCGGACGAACCGATCACTAGTCATCGTAGCAAATCATTCCAGTCATCTCGACACGCTCTGCCTTCTTGCCGCGCTGCCCTTGCGCAAATTGCATCGTACCTTCCCGGCCGCGGCGGCGGATTATTTTTTCCAAAGCGTGCCGCGCACTTTCATCGCCGCCGTGGTTACCAATGCGCTGCCATTTGCGCGGCGAGTTCGCGTTCGCCGGAGCCTCTCCATCTGCTCGGAACTTCTCAGCGATCCAGAAAATATCCTGATCATTTTTCCGGAGGGCACGCGATCGGAAACAGGCGAGACCCGGGAATTCAAATCGGGAATCGGCGCGCTCGTCGCCGGGCGGGACGTAACGGTTCTGCCATGTTATTTGCAGGGCGCTTTTCGCGCGTGGCCGAAGGGCCGGCATTTGCCGCGTCCAAAAAAAGTTCGACTCATTCTTGGCGCGCCTCGCAGTTATTCGTCGCGCAAAGCAAATAAGAGCGACATCTGTACAATCGCAGCGGAACTGCGTCGCGCGGTGAAGGAATTGGGAGAAAGCAATGGAAGCGACTGAGCACGCGATGAAGAGTTGGGACGGCGCCGAGCTGTTCTATCGCGCGTGGATTCCTCGCGAAGCGACAGACAAAGCCATTTTACTTTTTCATCGCGGCCACGAGCACTCTGGCCGGTGGCAGCAAACAGTCGATTTACTCGGGCTTAAAGACATCGCCGTTTTCGCGTGGGACGCGCGCGGGCATGGACGTTCGCCGGGCGAACGCGGCGCCGCGAATAATTTTGCCGACGTGATCAGAGATGTGGACGCTTTTGCGCGCCATATTTCCGAGCGCTACGAAATCCCTATCGAGAACATGACCGTTCTCGCGCACAGCCTTGCCGCGGTCAGTGTCGCGGCTTGGGTGCACGATTACGCGCCGCCGATTCGCGCAATGATTCTGGCCACGGCTGCGTTTCACGTGAAGCTTTACGTTCCCTTCGCCGTTCCGCTTCTGCGAATGAAACAAAAACTGTTCGGCCCGGGCAAGGTGAAGAGTTACGTAAAATCGAAACTCCTGACTCGGGACCAGGAGCAAGCTGCTCAATATGACGCCGATCCGCTTATATTCCGGCAAATTGCGGTTAATGTTTTACTGGACCTTCAGGATACAGCGGACCGATTGGTCGCGGACGCTGGCGCAATCCAAACACCGACGTTGATGATCGGGGCCGGTTGTGATTGGGTCGTTAGCCTGAAGGCGCAGCGTGAATTTTTTAACCGGCTTTCGTCACCGTTAAAGGAAATGGAGATTTATCCGGCCGCTTATCACGCCATTTTTCATGATCAAGATCGAGATCTGGTTGTGCAACGCGTGCGTAAGTTTGTCCGGGAGCGCTTCACCGAGCCGGTGATTCAGCCTTCGCTTTTGAACGCGGACCAGGCTGGCTACACGCGGGATGAATATGAGCGGCTGAAGTCGCGCGGTGGAATGAAGTTTGCCGTGGCACGCGCTGGATTAAGAGCGGCCGGCCGCTTGAGCCACGGCGTAGATCTCGGCTGGCGGAACGGCTTCGATTCGGGACTTTCGCTCGATTACGTCTACGAAAATAAACCGCGCGGCTCGTTAGGCGTCGGCCGTTTGATCGACCAATCGTATCTCAACAGCATCGGCTGGCGTGGCATTCGGCAACGCAAAGCCAACCTTAAGAATGTATTGAGGAGCGTAATCGAAAAACTTCATGCGGAAGGGCGGCCTGTTCGCATTTTGGACATAGCCGCCGGCGCAGGGCGATACGTCATGGAAACGCTGCACGAGCTTCCAGATATTTCGACAAACGCCACCCTGCGCGATTACAAAGAGGAAAATGTCGATGCGGCGCGAGCGTTGGCGCAGGAATTTGGACTGGAAAATGTGATCGTCGAGCGAGGCGACGCATTCGATCGCGAATCGATTGCCGCAATCGCGCCTCACGCAACGATCGGAATAGTGTCAGGGCTTTACGAATTGTTTCCCAGGAATGAACCGGTTTTGAATTCACTTCGCGGGCTTGCCGGAGCGATCGAGCCGGGCGGTTATTTGATTTACACGAATCAACCCTGGCATCCGCAAGTCGAGTTCATTGCGCGCGTTTTGCGTAATCGGGAAGGGCAGCCCTGGATCATGCGTCGCCGGACGACGGCCGAAATCGATGAATTGGTGTGTGTGTCCGGTTTCCGGAAAATGGCGATGGAAGTGGATCAGTGGGGCATGTTCACCGTCTCAATCGCGCGACGCGCGGAGCGTTAACCATCGCGTGCACGTCTCTCGCCTTAAGGCATTCGCGGTTTCTGCGGGATTGTCGGTCCTGTTTCTGATCGTTTACGGCGGTTGCAACTGGATCACAGGGCAACGCAGTCAGGTCGGCTCGTTTTATTTTCAATGGGAGCGCGCCATCCCATTCGTTCCTTTCATGATTCTTCCCTATATGTCGATCGACCTCTTCTTCATCGCGGCCCCGTTCCTTTGTCGAACGGACGAGGAACTGCGGATCTTTTCGCGACGGGTCGTGGCCGCAATTCTCATTGCCGGCCTTTGCTTTTTGCTTTTCCCGCTGCGCTTTGCTTTCCCGCGCCCTCATGCCAGCGGATGGCTCGGCGCGACCTTTGATTGGTTTCGCGGAATGGATTCGCCGTTTAATCTTCTCCCGTCGTTGCACGCCGCGCTGCTGTTGCTCCTGGTCGATCTCTACGCGAGAAATCTTCGCGGCGTTTTGCTGTTCGCGGCGATGCTTTGGTTCTTTCTGATCAGCCTCTCGCCGGTGCTCACTTACCAGCACCACGTCATCGACATTGTGGGTGGTTTTGTCCTGGCCGGATATTGCTTCTACTTCTTTCGCGAGCCTTCGCTTCCGCTGCCAGTTGTGGTGAATCGCCGCATCGGTTTGTACTACGCAGCGGGAGCGGCGGTCGCCTTGCTCATGGGCGCGATCTTCTGGCCATGGGGCGTTTTGCTTCTTTGGCCAACGGTCGCGCTCGGTATCGTGGCGATCGCCTACTTCGGAGCGGGTCCGATCGTTTTTCACAAGACGAAAGGAACGTTGCCGTGGAGCACGCGGTTTGTGCTGGCGCCTTGTTTGCTCGGTCAATATTTCTCGCTGCTGTATTACCGCAGCCGATGTCGATCCTGGGATGAGGTTACGCCGCAAGTCTGGATCGGCGCCAAACTGGGGTCGCGTTCCGCGAACAAAACTTTGCGCTCCGGAGTAGCCGCTGTGCTCGATTTAAGCGCCGAGTTTTCTGAAGCGAAACTGTTCCGCAAAATCCATTATCGCAATATCCCCATCCTCGATTTAACTGCTCCCACCCAGGCGCAGCTCGCGGAGATGGGCGAATTCATCGGCAATCACTCCCGAGACGGCGCCGTTTATGTTCACTGTAAGATCGGTTACTCGCGAAGTGCGGCCGCGGTCGCCGCCTATTTAATAATGAGTGGGAAAGCGAACACTGTGAAAGAAGCATTCGCGATCATTCGCCGGGTTCGACCGTCCGTTGTTATTCGACCCGAGGTGATCTCCGCCTTGTTCGAATTCGACCATCGACTTCGTTCTGCCCCCGGTGGCACTGACCTCTTTTCTCCTCGCCTTGGATCACGGCCCGCCTTCATAATCGCCAGAATCTTATGAACTATAACGAACTGATTCAGCTTTACTTCGAGCGCTCGACTGCGATGCAGCAATACTGGAACCTTTACGTCATCATCGTGGGCGGTGTCCTGGCGTTTTCCTCTCTGCGTAAACAGCCGGCTGCAATTACTACCGCACTGGTCTGCATTTTATTCGGCCTGTTTGCGTATAAGAATCTCGATGCGATGAAAGACACGACCGCGCAACGCTTCGCCACGATTGAAGCGATCAAACAATTTGATTCTGGCGGTGTCACCGCGACTGCCTCGAAGCAAGTTCGCGATTTGCTCGAGCCGACTCTTACGCCGGCCACATTTGGAAGCGTCAAGGCCACCCACATCACCAGCGACCTGCTGACCATCGCCGCACTTTGCGCGATGGAGCTTCGAAGAAGAAGGCTCAAAGCGACCCCGAGTACGTCCTGAAGCGCTCGATCCAGAGACCGCCCGCGAAATTCAACGACGAAAATTTGCCGCGATATCTACTTCGGGGATGCTCTTCGACGATCGCACGCGTGCAACGGCAATCATGATTTTTCCCGGAACAATTCGTTCAGGTCGGCGGAAGGAGCGTTATTGGCCAAAAGAGTAAATGAGCCGTTTGTTTTGATGTCTTGCGCGGCGCGGAGAAATGCGCCCCATGCGGCAAGGGCGAGCCCGGAACCGACAGAGACGCGGCGGACACCGAGATTAGCAAGTTGTGACATTGAAAGCTGATGATTGAATCCGGAGACGAGGATGTTGACAGATTTCGGTGCGAGCTTTTTGACGATCTGTGCAATTTCATCCGGATTACTGACGCCGGGCGCGTAGAGACAATCGGCGCCGGCTTCAGCGTAGGCGGTGAGTCGGTCGAGAGCGGTGTGCAAAGGATTGGGATCCCCGACCAGCCACGCTTCGCAGCGTCCGGTTAGTACCACGCCAGTTTGCGAATCGTCAATCGCCGCGCGCGCGGCACGAATCCGCTCGATCGCCAGTTTTTTCTCGTAGAGCGGCGGATCGGTGCGACCCGTGTTGTCTTCGATCGATAAACCAGCAACGCCGGTTGCAAGACAGAGTCGCATGTTGTCCGCGACGCCTTCCGGTTCATCGGCATAGCCTGCCATGAAGTCTGCGTTCACCGGCAATGCGGTAGCTGCCACAATTTCGCGGATGTGCGCGAGCATTTCGTCACGCGGAACCGCACCATCAGATTTCCCGCGTGAAAAAGCGAAGCCTGCCGAGGTCGTAGCTAGCGCTTTGAATCCAAGGCGCTCCAAGTAGATCGCCGTTCCGATATCCCAGGGGTTTGGAAGCACGAAGCATCCGGACTCGTGCATCGCGCGAAATTTTGTGGCAGCGGAGCTTTGCGGTAATCTCATCTCCCGACATTACACTCGCTCTGGCGAGAGGGCGATGCTGCGCATTTAATTCGGCGGGCAGAGGACTGCCCGCCCTACCAGTGCGCGAACGTTCGGTAGGGCGCGTCACTCCGTGCGCGCTGACTCTTTGTCCCAAGCTTGTATTGAATGCCGCGCCGTTGGCACTAACAGGCAGCGCCTTTCGTGAATAGCGGTGGACTATCTTCCGCGCGCGGCTTTCCAAATCTGTCGCAGTGGACCTTCAGCGCCGTAGATCGGATCATTGTCTGGAATTGGCAGAGCCGCGATTCTCTGATCGGCTTCGGGCCGCTCGCCGGGCTGACCCCGAAGGAGATCCCATTCGCGTCCATCCGGGTACGCCCCGACAACGCCAAAGTCGTCGCGGGCGCCAATATTCTGGTGCGCCACACCGGCTGGGATGACGATCACATCGCCGGCGTGCACCTCGACGTTCTTCCCGTTCTCCCCACCAAGGCGCAGGGTCGCAGAGCCAGAATAAACTCCAAGCACCTCGTGCGTGGTACTGTGGTAATGCCTAAAAGGATAAACACCGTTTCGCCACGAGTTGGTCCAGTTGTTCTCGGCAAAGGATTGTTCAATAACGGATGCGCCATCTTCCGCCTCCGTTGAGAATGCCTGCCGATACAATAGCAAAGGCAGGTCGCTGTTTGGGAAAACGCCGTCGTCCTTAAATTTGAACCGTTCGGGTTCAACCAATTCCTGCTGTTTAACGGTGGGATGAGCTTGCATATGTAATGCAATATCGAACCGGTCGTGTTGGTCAAATATTCTCATCAGCCAGGTCGCGTATTGCCTTTCCGAATATCGAGCGTATGGCAACGCAATACCGCTGAAGCTGCCATGCAAGAACCAACAGGCGTGTCTCAATTGGTCGAGCATCTCTTCCGTCATGAGGCGGGAAAAATGGTGGCGACGCTGACTCGGATTTTCGGGATCGAGCGCTGGAACTTGGCGGAAGATGTGGTGCAGGAAGCGCTATCGCGCGCGTTACAGACCTGGCCATACCGCGGGATTCCGGAAAATCCATCCGCCTGGATCATGCGCGCGTCGCGCAATCTCGCGCTCGATGTGATCCGGCGTGAAAAGAGTTTCCGCGCGAAAGAAGCCGAGATCGCGCGCTTGATCGATCTCGACGGATTTGCATCCGACGCTGCAATTTTTTCCGAACACGAAATCGCCGACGATCGCTTA
>Ga0209056_10004652_pt1 | contig 14455 bp, 14 predicted proteins | sample GraSoiAngelo_114_FD_185876 | JGI IMG/M metagenome (GOLD analysis project Ga0209056, IMG submission 185876) | Grasslands soil microbial communities from the Angelo Coastal Reserve, California, USA - 14_0903_13_40cm (SPAdes) (version 2) | ecosystem: Environmental > Terrestrial > Soil > Grasslands... | reverse complement strand
AAGTTTGCGTTGCCGATCTTCCACCGCGGCAAAATCGCAACCTTCAGTACTCCCCACGACGCGAAAACCTTCAGGCAATGCGGTGACTTCATCACCATGGCTATTCCAAACATCGAGCTGGTTACCCAATCCTTCGAAGAGTTCCGATCCATTCCTGATGCGCAACATGCCAGGCCCATACTCGCGTCGTCCGGTGAAGACGACTTGGCCGCCAAGGTGATGCGCCATCAGCATCAGCCCGTAACAAATTCCGAGCACGGGAAGGCCGAGCGAAAAAATCTCCGGATCGATTTGCGGAGCGCCTTTGTCATAAACGCTGGCTGGTCCGCCGGAGAGAATGAGCCCATTGGGTTTCAACGCGGCGATTTGCGCGGCGGGCGTGTCGAAGCGAATAATTTCCGAATACACCTGACATTCCCGCACACGGCGGGCTATGACCTGCGTGTACTGCGACCCGAAATCGAGGAGAAGAATCTTTGAGTGCGTTGAGGGGGCTGCCATCTCTGTGCGCTACGGATGGGTTTGTGGGACGCTATGCTCTGCGGCCGGATCGTCGGGCGATCGCTCCAATGGGCCGAGCGTTCCCTGACCGGTCACGCCCCGCTCTAATTGCCCTTGCACTTCGCCAGTCGAGTGCTGTTCCAGCGGGTCCGTGCAGCCGACCACGGCGAGGCACGCAATGACGAGCGTAAGTAAAAGGGGCCTCATCTACATATTTTAGGAGGCGACTGATCCATTGCAACAAGGTTGAAGCGTTGAAAAAGCCGCATGCCCTATGCTGTCATGTTGAGCGAAGCGAAACATCTCCGATTGTTACTTAACGTTCGCCGGCGAAACCGGTCAGAGATTCTTCTCCCGCGAGTGCGGGATCAGAATGACAATGTTGTTGCCGCTTTAACGCTTCAGCGCTTTAACGCTCTAACGACTGTGATTGATCCCGAACTTTTGCTGCAAGGCTATCGGCTCGGTGTTTTCCCGATGGCCATGGAGGATGACTCGATCGAATGGTTTTCGCCAGATCCGCGTGCCATTCTGCCATTGGACGATTTTCATGTGCCGCACGCGTTGCGACGTATGCTGCGCAAGAGAGTTTTTGAAACAAGTATTGACGACGCATTTTCGGAAGTGATCGCTGCCTGCGCGAAACGGGAAGATACGTGGATCAATCACGAGATTATCAAGAGCTACACGCGTTTGCATGAGCTCGGCCACGCGCATTCCGTCGAAGCTTGGAAGGAAGGCAAGCTGGCCGGCGGCCTTTACGGTGTCGCAGTTGGAGGCGCGTTTTTTGGGGAATCGATGTTTCATCGCGTGACCGATGCCTCCAAGATTGCACTCGTGGCGCTGGTGGATCATTTGCGCGCTCACAAATTCGTGTTGTTGGACACGCAATGGCTCACACCGCACCTGCAACAGTTTGGCGGTCTTGAAATTTCGCGCAACCATTATCTGCGGCTCTTGCGAAGGGCGGTCGAGCTGCCGCGAAAGTTTCTCTAGGTAGGGCGCGACCGCCGGGCGTGCTGCGACTGCTGCGAAGGATCTCGCGGTGGGTGGCGGGTAAATAGATAGTTGGCGTGGTCTTCGAACTTTGTGAGAGATCCCTCCCTTCGTTCGGGATGACAGATCGGGAATCTCGCCGATATTAAATGCAAAATGGTTGGTTGGATTTTAAAGAAGATTTTGGGGTCAAAGAACCAGCGCGAGCTGAGGCGTCTCATGCCAATCGTGCGTCGAGCCAACGAACTGGATGAACAGTTCAAAAGCTTGTCCGATGACGATTTGCGCGCGAAGACGGCGGCTTGGAAGGAAGAGATTTCAGCGATTCCGGGACTGGATGATCAATGGAAAAAGCTGGATGAAATTCTGCCGGAAGCGTTCGCGGTGGTAAAAAACGCGGCTCGCCGCCTGAAGGAACGGCAGCATTCCTTTACGGTGTGTGATCAGCCCATGGTTTGGGACATGGTGCACTTCGACGTGCAGTTGCTAGGCGGGATTGTCTTGCATCGGGGACGGATCGCGGAGATGGCGACGGGCGAAGGCAAAACGCTGGTCGCAACTTTGCCGCTTTACTTGAACGCGCTCACTGGCCGCGGCGCGCATTTGGTAACGGTGAACGATTATTTGGCGCGACGCGACGCGGAATGGATGGGCCAACTTTACAATTTCCTCGGACTGACGGTTGGCTGCATTCAACACGATCAGGAACCGGATGTGCGCCGCGAGCAATACGCGATGGACATCACTTACGGCACGAACAGCGAATTCGGTTTCGATTATTTGCGCGACAACGGCATGGCCACGACGCGCGAGCAACAAGTCCAGCGTGGTTACCACTACGCAATTGTCGATGAGGTCGATTCCATCCTGATTGACGAGGCGCGCACGCCGCTCATCATCAGCGGCCCGGCGACGATTTCCACCCATCAGTACGACAAATGGAAACCGCTCATCGAGCAGTTGGTCCGCAAGCAGAACATGCTTTGCAACCGGGTGGCCAGCGAAGCGATTGAAAAATTTGAACAGGGCGATGTGGAGACCGGCGGACGTCTCATGTTCAAGGTGAAGCTCGGTCAACCGCGTAATAAGCAGCTGCTACGGATGATGGAAGATCCGGACAAACGCCGCGCCATCGATAAAGCCGAGCTTTCGTTTTACGGGGATACGCGCAAGGAGGAATTGTTCGCGCTCAAGGAAGAACTGTTCTTCACCATCGACGAGAAATCGAACGAAGCCGATCTTTCGGAGCAAGGGCGCAGCTTCCTGAATCCGGATGATCCAAATGCATTCGTGTTGCCGGATTTGATCAACGAGTTCACCGAGATCGATCTGGACCAGACACTCACACCTGAAGAGAAAGATAAGAAAAAAGCGGAGCGCCAGCAGCATTGCGATGCCCAAGCCGAGCGGATCCATAACATCTCACAACTACTTCGCGCCTACTGCTTGTTCGAGAAGGATGTCCAGTACGTCATCGAGGATAACAAGGTCGTGATCGTTGATGAATTCACAGGACGCAAGATGCCAGGGCGGCGTTGGAGCGACGGCTTGCATCAGGCCGTTGAAGCGAAGGAAGGCGTCCAGATCGATCGCGAGACGCAAACGCTCGCCACGATCACGATCCAAAATTATTTCAGGCTTTATCAAAAATTGGCCGGGATGACCGGCACAGCCGAAACGGAAGCGGCCGAGTTTCACGATATTTACAAGCTCGACGTGAACATGATTCCGACGAACCGGCCGGTGCGGCGCACCGATAACAACGATCGCATCTACAAAACGCGTCGGGAAAAGTACAACTCGGTCATTAAGGAGATCAAAGAAGCTCATGCGAAAAGTCAGCCAGTCCTGGTGGGCTCGGTGAGTGTCGAAGCCTCGGAGTTGCTCAGTCGCATGCTGAAGCGCGAGAAGATTCCGCACAATGTGTTGAACGCGAAGTTCCACATGCAGGAGGCTGAGATTGTGGCGCGTGCCGGGCAACCAGGCACGGTTACGATTTCAACGAACATGGCCGGCCGCGGCACCGATATTAAGCTTGGGCCCGGCGTTATAGAACGCGGTGGATTGATGGTGGTCGGGACGGAGCGCCACGAGGCGCGCCGAATCGATCGCCAACTGCGTGGACGTTGCGCGCGCCAAGGCGATCCGGGCGCATCGCGGTTCTATGTCAGTTTCGAAGACGATTTGATGCGCAATTTCGGCGCAGCCGATCGGATGACGAGAATCATGGAGCGCTTCGGGCTCGAGGAAGGCCAGGAGCTTGAGCATCGATGGTTGAACAAATCAGTCGAGACGGCGCAGAAACGCGTTGAACAACGCAACTATCTCGTTCGAAAGCGCACACTCGATTTCGATGACGTGATGAACATGCAGCGCGAGGTGGTTTACACTTATCGCAACGAAGTCATCGATTCCGAAGAACCGCGCAAGCTCATCTACGAGGTGATCGACGAGGCTATCCCGGCAAAAGTGAAAGAGTATCTCGAAGTGGATGAGCCGAATTACACCGGTTTCGTCCATTGGGTGAACACAACTTTTCCGCTCGGGTTGACGAAGGAAAAAGCGGAGTTTGAAACGCGCAGCGTCGATGAAAACGCGCAGTTCCTGGTTGAAAAGATCAAGAACGCTTACGAGCGCAAATCAGCCTACGAAGAGGCCACGGCGGTGAAAAGTCTGGAGCGCTACATCATCCTCAACGCGATCGATCGTCTCTGGCAGGAGCATCTCTACGCCATGGACGCGCTGCGCGAAGGCGTTTATCTCCGAGGCTATGCGCAAAAGGATCCGCTCATCGAGTACAAGACCGAGGCGTACGATATGTTTGTCGAATTAATGGCGAACATTAAAAATGAAGTCCTAAACAATTTGTTCCGGAGCACTTCGAACTTGCAGGCGTTCGAGAATTTCCTTGCCACGTTGCCGCAGTTCCTGCTGCGCGAGCACGCACCTGCCGCGCCAACGGCGGGCGCTGCGTCGCGCGCGCGCCAGCCTCAACCAGTCGGCGCAATGGCCGGAATTGCCGGAGATGGCGACGGCGATGGAGCAGGGGAAGTGTCGATCGATCTTCCGGTTCGACGCTCAATACCAAAGGTCGGCCGGAACGAACCGTGCCCCTGCGGCAGCGGGAAAAAATACAAGAACTGCTGCGGCCGCGTCGCGTAAATCTCAGAGCGCAGTCACATCAGATTGTCATTCCGAGCGAAGTCGAGGAATCTCTGATTATTTCTTTCAGGTGGCGCGCGAAGCAATCATCAGAAATGTTTCGCTCCGCTCAACATAACAATGGAAGAATTGAAATCGCTAAACGCCTAGGCGTGCTGTTCCTACAAATCATAGGTCGTGATCTCGAGGGCGTGACCGTCGGGATCGCGGAAATAAATAGAGTGGGAAATTTGGTGATCTTGAAATTCAAATTTGATTCCGCGCTTTTCTAGTTCTTGCTGCGCGGCGAGAAAGTTTTGTCTGTTCGCGCGAAAAGCGAGGTGAAGCATTCGAAGATCGCAGTGGCTCGAAGGCGCTGATTTTTGATTCGCGGTCGCGGGGAACAACGCTAGGCCAGTATTCCCTTTGCCAACAAAAGTCGGCACGCCGTTCCACACGCCTTCGTGAAGCCGCTCGAACCCGAGAACTTCGATATACCATTTCGCTGAGCGCTCAATATCGAGTACGCCGACCGCTACGTGATCGATTCCTTCAAGCTCCATGATTTATCCGATTTGTATTTCCGGCGGGATCTCTGGATTCATTAAGGATGCGCCGCCGTCGGCATAAATCACCTGCCCGGTAATCCAGCGCGCTTTCTCGGAACAAAGAAGCACCACGACGTCACCGACATCCGCCGGTGTTCCTAAGCGTCCCATCGGTGTCCAGCCATGGGTGTGCCAATCTCGGATGAGTTGCTGGACCTGGTCGGGCAATGTGTTCAGAACGCTGTCCTCGGTCCATCCGGGGCTGATGGCATAACGGTGATCCGGCGTTTCGCTACGGCTACGGCGAAATACCTAACGAGGGATTCCAGGGCAGCTTTCGCTGATCCCATGCCGACCCAGGGCTGGAGACCGCCGGTGCGACTTCCTTCAGCGTAGGTGATGGCGAAGATCCTACCGCCATCGTTCATCACCGGAAGCGCTTCCTGAACGCCGACGAGGAACGCTTTCGCCTGCGAATCGAACGCTGTGTCCCACTGTTCTAAAGTGATATCGAGAGGCGGTTGAAAAAATGTGGACGCCTCGGGTCTGGCGTTGCTGACGAAGAAGTCCAGTTTCGCGAACTCCGTCTTCACTTTTTGAAACATGCTCGGGCCGCATGACATCCGCCTGGACAAGGAATCCGTTGGATCCGATTTTGCGGACCTGCTCGAGCGTCTCTTTCGCGGCACGCTCGTTTTGGAAGTAGTGAATCGCGATTTTCACGCCATTCTCGGCCAGTGCCAGCGCAATCCCTTTTCCAATTCCGCGCGAACTCCCGGTGATCAGCGCGGTTTTTCCTTCGAGCGTCATATGAAATTTGTCGCGGATTAGAGGCGAACGTCAGCCGCAGCCTACGTCTGCGCAAGTCTCGTAGTGGTAGGGACGGGCCGCCCGCACGTGCATACGATTTCCGGCGCGCCCGGCGGTCTCGCCCTACCACAATTGTCATCTAATTCACTGCGTCCATGCAGCGGCGTGGGCACGTACTGGGCAACCGAAGCCTTTCAGGACAAGTTCGCCGAGTTCTTCGAACAAGAGACCTTTGCCGATGCATAAGTCCGGAATTGCGTTCGACACCAGAATCTGTTCCGGCTTCGCATGAGCGCAAAGACGGGCGGCCAGTTGTACTGTCGATCCAAACAAATCGTTATTTTGCTCGACGGGCTCGCCTGCTGCGGCGCCGACCCGGACCTTAAGCGGACGCTCGGGGTTCGCTTGCGCATGCTTGTCCAATTCCCGCTGAATCTGAATTGCGCATCGCACTGCGCTCGCTGCCGAAACGAATGATGCCATGATTCCGTCCCCGGTATGCTTTACCTCGCGTCCGCCCAACGCAGACAATGCATCTCGCACGATCGTGTCGTGCACGCCGAGTAAGGCGAGAGCCGCTTCGTCACCCAGCGATTGCGTCAACGTTGTTGAATTTACAATGTCGGTGAACAGCACTGTGCGAATCCCTGGATCGCGCACATCGGCTCCGCCGCCGGGAAAAATGGCTGCTCCCGCCGCATTCGTTTCGACGCCACCTAAAAACCCCTCTGCGAGCTCAGGCTGAACCTCGATGATCTTATCGGGCATTAAGCCGTGGGCTTCACGGTGGACTTGCTCTGCTGCTTCGGCATTTGGCGCGTGAGCAAGGCAAAAGACTTTCCGACAACTCTCGTTGACCCAGTATTTGGTGTACTCGACGCCATGTTTCCGCTGGATTTCCATATCCTTCGCGTGAGCTTTTGCGACATCTTCTGCTGTGGTCCCCTCCGGAAGATTGTGAATGTCCATGTATAACGGCATAGGCGCTGATTTTACCGAGATATTACGCGATGCAAAACGCTGATGTCGGCAGGGTGACTAAGTGTTTGATAGACTACGCAGTAGCGTTCGGTCAGTCGAATCAATGTGGCGAGCTGCTCTTCGCTGGCGTCAGCATCCAGATCGAAGTTCAAACGAATTTGCTTAAAGCCGACAGGCACGTCTTTCGAAACGCCGAGGGTGCCGCGAAAATCCAGATCGCCCTCTGCTCGAATCGTGGCGTCGCGCAATGGAATGCCAAGAGCGGTCGCGACTGCGTTCAGCGTGACACCTGCGCATCCTACCAACGCCTCGAGCAATATATCGGCGGAGCAGGCACTGCTTCCATCACCGCCGGTCGCCGGGTGAAGACCTGCTTCAACGCGCGCTTTTCCCGTTTCGATTTTGCATGTGACATTTTCACCGACACGTCCCTCCGCGTGGAGAGTAACGAGACCGGTCTCAGGACGCTCTCGGTACTGCGTCTTCAGCGGCGCCTGTAATGCTCTCAGCTCGTCAGCGTTCACCTATCTCAGTTCATGATAGTCGCATAATACCAGCGTAAAAGCGACGCGGGGACGCGTTCGCACTCCCAAAACTTCCGCAAAACGACAAACGCGTCCTTCTGAATTTCGCACGAAGTGCTTTTGGAGTGCGATGCGTATTCGCATCGCTTTCATCGCGCCAGTATCGCGGCGTCGCTGATCAGTCAATTCGGTGAATCAAGAAGCGGCGGATGTTTCGGACTATTTCTTGCTCGGTTTAATGTTTTGATTCACTCGAAAGAAATTATCTGGATCGTATTTCTTTTTGATAGAAACCAGTCGCTCGTAGTTGTCACCATAGGTTGCCTTCACGCGCCCTTCGCCTTCGTCGCCCATCAGGAAGTTTACATAGGCTCCCCCCGCGGAATACGGATGCACCGCATCGTAAAAATTTTTTGTCCACGAAATAATCTTCTCGGTGTTCGCGGGATCAGGATCCACGCCGACAATCACCTGCGCCCAATTGGAATCGCGATAATTCCAAGCCGTATCGCTTTTGCCGACCCGTGCTGCGGCGCCGTTGATCGGGTACATGTGCATCGTGGAATGCATGGTCGGAAGCGCTTCGCCGAAGCGAGTGTACTGCGCAATCGCGTCGTCGCTTAATTCATTCACGAAGTCGGCGCGCCAATACCACTGCAAACCGGGAGGATACAGCGTATCGAACATGCTTTGTAACGCGGGCTGCGGAAGCGGGCCTACAAAATCAAGCGCGGGCTTTTTGAAAGCGCGGATCGGCTCGAACGTTTTTTCTGCTTTGTCTTGAGGTCCGGTGTACGCCCAGACTACGCCGCACATTTTTTTCATGTGCAAATGTTCTGGGAACGGCGCCACGGGCGGAACGGTGAGAAAAGCAAAAAAGCCATTCAAATCAACGGGCGCCGCGGGAATCAGATCCCGGTACCACTTCATCACGTCCACTGTTTCGCTCAGTTCGTACAGCATTGGACCGCCGTAGATCATATCGATTGGGTGCAGCTTGAATGTAAAAGACGTTACGAGGCCGAAATTTCCGCCGCCTCCGCGAAGTGCCCAGAACAAATCAGAATTCTCATCCTTATTTGCTTTAACAAAATCGCCATTGGCTAATACGACATCGGCCGAGAGCAAGTTGTCGATGGTCAGCCCGCACTTGCGCGTCAGATGTCCAACTCCTCCGCCCAGAGTTAGACCGCCGACTCCGGTCGTAGAAATGATTCCGCTCGGAGTAGCCAGCCCGAACACATGTGTGGCGTGATCCACATCGCCCCAGATGCATCCTCCGCCAACGGTCACGGTGCGAGCAGTGGGATCGATCCGGGTGTACTTGATCGACGAAAGATCGATCACCAAGCCATCGTCACAAATTCCCAAACCTCCCGCGTTGTGGCCGCCGCCGCGAATCGCAACAAGCAGATCATTTTCTCTCGCAAAGTTCACGGAACGAATTACGTCTGCGACATCTGCACATCGCGCGATCAAGCGGGGCTTCTTGTCGATCATCCCGTTGTACACCTTGCGGGCTTGATCATAATCCTCGTCGCCGGGCTCGATCAGTCGCCCGCGCAGGTTCCGCTTAAAATCGGCAATGGAATCTTCGTTGAGCATGACGAAGTGTCACTGAAACAGTCATCTGGTCAACCTGTCGAGCGGCAGCATTTTCATTGAGGTGATAGCCGGCACACGGATAGTATGTTTTTACACCACCTAGAACGATGTTGCATCCGGATGGATTCTGGACTCGGCGAGATTTCTTAAAGCTCGCGGGCCGGGCTGGATTGCTCAGCGCATTCCCGACACTAGCCTGTGCGGCTGCCGAACTTGAGCCCGACACGGTTTGCATCTCGATCCTGCACACAACCGATCTCCATGGTCACATTTTGCCCACCGCCGATTACAACGGAAATCCTGATTATGGCGGATTAGCGCGTTGCGTGGCGCAAATCCGCCGGTGGCGCAGGCAAAATTCGAACTCGATTTTGATCGACGTCGGCGACGTGTATCAGGGGACGGATGTCAGTTTGCGCAACAAGGGCGAGCTGATGATCGATCTATTCAATCATCTCAGATACGACGCGTGGATCGTAGGCAACCATGAGTTTGACTGGGGGATCGAGACGTTTCTGAACGCGCTGCAGAGATCGGCAATGCCGGTGTTAGCTGCAAACACTGTCCTGGACGGAAAGCCGGCCGGCGCATCTTCCGATTCGCAACATCCATTCGCGAAGATCCAGCCGCTCATCGTGAAAGAAATCGCTGGGATAAAGCTCGCGATCATTGGAGTGACAACGCCGGGAATGCCGTTCTGGCTTGGGCCGGAATTCACGCGCGGGATCGAGTTTCAAAATCCGGTCGAACCCGTTCGCCGCGCGATTGCCAAGGCAAAGAGCGAAGGTGCAGATGCGATCGTGCTCAGTGGCCACATGGGATTAAAAATGCGCACCGGTGGGGATGATTTTGCCAATACAGTAATGGCTCTGACCTCGGAATTTCCGGAGGCGCCAGCGTTCATAGCCGGCCATACGCATCAGGCAATTCCAAGTCGGCTGACCAATGGAGTGCTTTTTACTCAGGCGGATCATTTCGGGATTCACGTGGGCCGAGTGGATCTTTTGTTCGATCGTAACTCGAAGAAGCTGCTCCATCGAGAAGCGATCTGTGAGCTCATGGATGATCGCGTCCGCCTCGATCACGCGATCGTTTCGCGAGCGAAATCGCAGCTCGCCGAATCGGAAGCCGCGCTTTCAATGCCAATCGGTGAACTGGCCGAGACGCTGCGCGGTCGCAGCCGCCCCGGCATCCCAAGCGATGTGGAGAGACTCATCGGCGCAGCGATCAGCGAAGCCATGGCGGAACGAAACATAGCGGTTGATGGCGTCATGCACGGTGCGTTCGATGACAACGCGGATTTGGTCGCAGGCCCTAAAACGCTGAACGATATTTGGAATCTCATTCCTTTCGAGAACTACATCGTGACAGCGCAGCTTTCACCGGACGAAATAAAAGCTGTGATGGAAGAAGTGTTCACCAGCCACGAGAAGCGCAACCTGTTTGGATTTAATCTCAAAACCGAAGGGCAGGGGAACAATTGTAGGATTGTTTCGCTGGCGCTCAGAGACGGGCGACCCATTGATCGAAACAAAAAATACGTCATCGCGGTCAACAGCTTTGATTCATGCAGCGGCGGTCATCATTTTATGAAACTGCGGGCGTTACTTGAAAGACCGGACGCCAAGTACGTCCTGCAGCCGGTGCAAACGCGCGACGCGCTGATTAATTACTTTCAACGCCACAAATTGGTGCACAAGATCGCCGCGAAAACCCCGCGGACGGTCGCGGCTTGAACACCGAGTTTCCCCTTGCAAAAACCGGCGCATTCCGCTTGCCTATTTCGCCATGCGACTTGGGATTTTTTGCTTAGTGGGTTTGTTGCTAGATGCTGGTGTCGCATCATCACAAACGGAAAAGAAAGCGTCACCGACACCGTCTCCGACGCCGGCACTTCCGGAGGTCCGACCTGCACTGATCGGGACGGCTCCAAATTCGATAATTAACACGATTGATACCGCTGATCTGATAAAGAAGGGTCAAAAGGATGCCGCCGTGATGTTCTCCTGTCTGGTAGCGCCGACTGGTGACGTCGCTCGAAGCGGTACCTATCGCGGCACAAAGGGGTCAGAGTTGCTCGAGCAGGAAGTGTTAAAACGTCTAGCCAATGCGAAGTTCATTTCCGCAATTCATAATCACCAGCCGGTAATTGCCGTTTTCTACGGGACGGTGACGTTCGCAGTCGTGAACGGCAAGCCGCGTCTGCGCATCTTCGCTAATCAGCAGCCAAGCGAATTGACAAGGGAAAACGACTTCATCGACCCGCAGCCGTATGTCGGCCAGGACTCAAGATTTACCGGGATTCATTACCCGGAGACGGGCAGTACGGTGCAGGTGACTGGTGTTGTGGAGCTCGCGCTCGACGTGGACGCGCTGGGAAACTTGAAAAGCATGCACGTCGTATCCGAGGAGCCCCCGCTGCTCGGTTTTGATGAAGCTGCGCTCTCCGATTTCAGTGGCGCGAAATTCATCCCCGCATTCCGCAGCGGGAAACCGGTCGAGAGCAGCGTGAAAATCCCGGTTTACTACAGACCATCGAGTTAAATTGTCGGCGGACGGCCGAGTGCGGCCAGGGAAGAAGATGGTGAAGAGAATTGTTCCGGCCTCTTTTTTCAAACGCGACCCGATTACGTGCGCGCGTGAATTGATTGGCGCAGAATTGGTTTGGGGCGACTGCTCGGGGATTCTTGTTGAGGTAGAAGCGTACGCGGCAATCGACGATGAGGCGGCGCACACCTTCACACGGCCGAGCGCGCGTAGCTTTATCGAGCGAAACCAACCCGGCGCGGCCTATGTCTATTTCAATTATGGGATGCACTGGATGTTGAATGTGCTGGTGAAAGGCGACGCGGACGGGTTCGTCTTGATTCGTGCACTGGAGCCACGAAAAGGCATTGAGCGGATGAAAAAACGTCGAGGAGTTAATGATCTGAAGCGTCTCTGTTCAGGGCCTGGCAAGCTAACGCAAGCGCTCGGTATTACTGGTCGACACCATGAACTGAATCTGTGCGCCGATGCGCGGCACTGTTTTACTCGCAATGCGGAGACGACCGTCGATGTTGTGGCCGATACGCGAATCGGAATCACGCGCTCTGCGCATTATCCCTGGCGATTTACGTTGCGCGGCAGTCCGTTCGTCAGCCGAGTCGCGAGACTGTAGGACTCCCGTCACGGTATGTTTGGGTAGCGCACGCGTCCCGCGTGCTGGCGAGCGCGTCCTTGCGATCGCGGACTGTCTTTTGAGCTGACTTTTCTCACTGCAGGCGGAACTCGAAGGAAAGATTGTTTCGGCGCGACGCCGAAACCAGCGCGCGAGACGCGCGCGCTACCCAACGGCAGTTTGACGGACGCTTTTCGACGTTCACCTTAGAGTTCGAATGAGCCGACAGAAGCAACGCGTTCTTCTTGGAATGAGCGGTGGAGTGGACTCCAGCGTCGCCGGATATTTGCTGCGCGAACAAGGTTACGAAGTGATCGGTGTCACGATGAAAGTCTGGCCGCAGGATTGCATCTCCCGCGCGGAGGACAAATGTTGCGGCCCGCAGGCAATAGCTGATGCGCGCGGCGTGGCGCATTCCCTTGGTATTCCGCATTACGTTGTTGACGAAGCCGATCAGTTCGAGCGGCTCGTGATTGATTATTTCTCCAGCGAGTACCAGGCCGGTCGGACGCCGAATCCGTGCGTGATGTGCAACGAGAAACTCAAGTTCGGCAATCTCTGGGGTAAGGCCGAAGCGCTCGGCTGCAATTACATCGCCACGGGTCATTACGCGATTGTCGAGCATGGAGTCGGGACGCCCTCGTCCCGACGCGGCGAGGGCGCAGCGGCTCCATACGCCGTGCTTCGTAAAGGAATCGATCCGTGCAAAGATCAATCCTATTTTCTATTTAGTCTACGGCAGCCACAGCTTCGGCGCGCGCTCACGCCGCTGGGCAAAATGACGAAACCTCAAATTCGTGAGATCGCGCATTCGTTAGGTTTGAAAGTGGCCGACAAGATCGATAGCCAGGAAATTTGTTTCGTACCGGGAAATGATTACAAAGCGTTTTTGCGTTCGCACCTCGGCGAAAACGAATTTCATCGCGGCGAGATTTATGATGTCGATGGAAACTTCGTTGCCGAACACAGTGGCATCGAGCTCTTCACGATCGGCCAGCGCAAGGGGTTGCCCGGCGGTTCCTCGCGCCCGCGCTACGTTGTTGATCTCGATCCGGCGACGAATCGCGTGATCGTCGGCAATGCCGAGGATCTGGTTTGCGATGAATTCGAAATCGATCGGGTGAATTGGCATCCTGTAGCTGGAATCGATGGATCGCACGCCCGCGGCGCTGGATCCGCCTCTCCCCTTGCGGAAGGGGAGAGGACTGAGGTGAGGGGTTTTCCATCGCGAAACGGTGAAAGTCGTCAACCCTCACCTTACCCTCTCCCTTGCGAAGGGAGAGGCGGACGAACACCGGTGCGTGGCGAGGATGACCCCAGATCGTCCTTCAAAGCGATTGTGAAGATTCGCTATAGCCATCCGGGCACACCCGCGAGCGTGACGCCGCTGGAAAATAATCGCGCTCACATTCATTTACATGAGCCACAGCGCGCTGTGACACCGGGGCAAGCTGCGGTGATTTACAATCGTGACATGATTCTTGGCGGCGGCTGGATTTGCCGGCAGGAAGCGTTGGTACCGGTGTGACAGATGGCGGAGAAAATGCTACTCGCGCTGAGCACGTTTCCAGATCGCGAGACCGCGCAAGGAATCTCAAACCAGCTTGTCACCGACAAGTTTGCCGCCTGTGCGAATATTTTGCCGGCGGTTGAATCGATTTATCGCTGGAAAGAACAAATTGAATCCGGAAACGAAATACTCGTGTTCTTCAAGCTAAGCGAAGACCGACAATCAGCGTTTCAGGAAAAACTGCGCTTGTTGCATCCCTACGAAGTTCCAGAAATCATCTTTGTTCCAATTTCGAGCGCGCTGCCCGAATATTTGCGCTGGGTTGTCGAGAACTGTGGCTAGCCGCGCTGCCGCTTCCTGCCAATAAGGTAGATTGCGACGCCAACGGCGTTCGCGATTCCGGTTACGGCGATGATCTTCACGGCGAAGCTTAATGTGCTTGGAACGTCGATGATCGGATAGATGGTGAAAAAAATCGCGGATAGCGAGACAACAGCGCCGCAGATCGCCGCGATGCGCAGCCAGATCGGGGCGCCCGAACGAATCGCAGCCGCGCCAAAGATCGGTATTGCGAACATCGTGAAGTAAACAATGCCGTAGAAAACATTCGCGGCGTTATCGACCAGTTGAAACGCTTCCTGGATTCCGGCACCGATCTGGCTGGCGATCGCGATGAGAA
>Ga0209056_10004645_pt1 | contig 14464 bp, 11 predicted proteins | sample GraSoiAngelo_114_FD_185876 | JGI IMG/M metagenome (GOLD analysis project Ga0209056, IMG submission 185876) | Grasslands soil microbial communities from the Angelo Coastal Reserve, California, USA - 14_0903_13_40cm (SPAdes) (version 2) | ecosystem: Environmental > Terrestrial > Soil > Grasslands... | reverse complement strand
GGAAGTCGCACCGCCGTCGGTCAGCGGCATGATGAAGCGGCTCTCCGAGACCGGACTCATCGAGCACGTGCCGTATCGCGGCGTGCAGCTCACTCCTCAAGGGCGCCGGGCCGCGCTCCAAATGATCCGCCGTCATCGCATTCTCGAGTCGTATCTCACCAGCAAGCTCGGCTACGACTGGGGGGACGTACACGTCGAAGCGGAACAGCTGGAGCATGCCGTCTCGGAGAAGCTGATCGAGCGTATGGCAGACGCGCTCGGCGAGCCGCGCTACGATCCACACGGCGCGCCGATTCCGACGGCGGCGGGTGAAATCGAAGAAGCGGAGCTCGTGACGCTCGCCGACATCGCGGTGGGCAGCAGTGTCGTGCTGCGGGAAGTCGGCGACGAGAACACGGAGCGCCTGCACTACCTCGCCGAGCAGGGGCTGATCCCGGGCGTGCAGCTGACCGTGATCGACCGGCAGCCGTTCAACGGCCCCACGATCGTGCGGCTGGGCGACGGCACCACCCGCGTCGTGGGTCAGGAGCTCGCGTTGCTGCTCTTCTGCCGGCCGGTCGATGGCGAATAGCGCGATCGACGCCGGCTGGCGGCACCCGCGGCTCGCACCGAGCCTCGCGGAAGTCTACCGCACCGTTCCAATCAGACAGGGCGGTTGGTGGAAGAAGGCGCTCGCATTCGCGGGGCCGGGCTATCTCGTCGCCGTGGGTTACATGGATCCCGGCAACTGGGCCACCGATCTCGCAGGCGGCGCGAGGTTCGGCTACACGCTGCTGACCGTCATCCTGCTGTCCAACCTGATGGCGATTCTGTTGCAGGGTCTCGCCGCGAAACTCGGCATCGTGACCGGCCGCGATCTGGCGCAGGCGTGCCGCGATCACTACTCGCGGCCGGCGTCCTTTTTCTTGTGGGTCATTTGCGAGATCGCGATCGCCGCGTGTGATCTCGCGGAGGTCATCGGCTCGGCGATCGCGTTGAACCTGCTGTTCGGGATTCCGCTGCCCTGGGGCATCGCGATCACCGCGCTCGACGTGCTGATCGTGCTCTACATGCAGCAAAAGGGATTCCGGCTGCTCGAGGCGCTGGTCGTCGTGCTGATCGCGACGATCGCCGGTTGCTTCCTGTTCGAGATTCTCATCTCCAAGCCCGATGCCGGCGCGGTGTTCGCGGGATTCATCCCGCGCGCATCGATTCTCAAAGACCCCGACAAGCTGTACATCGCGATCGGCATCCTGGGCGCGACCGTGATGCCCCACAACCTCTATCTCCACTCCTCCGTGGTGCAGACGCGCAGTTACGACGAGACCGCGGCGGGCAGACGCGAGGCAGTGAAGTTCGCGTTCATCGATTCGACCGTCGCGCTCTCGTTCGCCCTGTTCATCAACGCGGCGATCCTGATCGTCGCGGCGGCCACGTTCCATCGCGCCGGTGAAACAGGCGTCGCGGAGATCCAGGACGCCTACCGCCTACTGACGCCGCTGCTCGGCGTCACCGGAGCCAGCGCGGTGTTCGCTTTCGCGCTGCTGGCATCCGGTCAGAACTCGACGCTGACCGGGACACTCGCTGGTCAAATAGTGATGGAAGGATTCCTGAACATCCGGATCCGGCCCTGGCTCCGGCGGCTCATCACGCGCTTGATCGCGATTGTGCCCGCGGCACTGACGGCTATTTTCTGGGGAGAACACGGCACCGCCCAACTCCTGATTCTGAGCCAGGTGATCCTGAGTTTGCAGCTCTCCTTCGCCGTCTTCCCGCTCGTGATGTTCACTTCAGACCGTCTGAAGATGGGGGAGTTCGTGAATCCCCGGTGGCTCAAAATCCTGGCGTATGTGGTTGCGGTCTTCATCGCTGCCCTGAACGCCTACCTGCTGGTACGGGTCGTTGGCGGCTGGGTCAGCTGATGTATAAGCGCATCCTGGTGCCGCTGGAAAATGGCCCGGCCGACGCCGCCATACTCACGCACGTCAGCGGCCTCGCGAAGCTCCTCGGCGCCCAGGTCCTCTTGCTGCATGTCGCGGATGGGTGGGCGGCGCGGAATATGGAACAGCTCAACCTGCGCGAATCGCAGGAAATGAAAGAAGACCGGGCGTACCTGGAGCGGGTGTCGCAGGAGCTGCGGCAGGCGGGCATCGATGTGGACGCAGTGCTGGCGGCTGGTGACCCCGCCAAGGAGATCGCGGCGACTGCCGAGCGGGAGAAGGTCGATTTAATCGCGATGGCGACTCACGGGCACTCGTTGCTGAGCGACGTGGTTCATGGCACCACCGCGACAGCATTGCGACACGTCAGCCGGATTCCGATCCTGATGGTGCGCGCGCCTGCTCCAACCCCTTGAGAATGGCGCTGAGACGGCGGTCTCGCGCTTCCCGCAGGAACTCGACCTTCCCCTTGTAAGCCCTTTCAATCGACTGGATGAGCGCCCGCTGCTCCTCGGGATCGAGCTGCGCCCAATGGGCGAGCTGTTGCCACCAGCTCTCGAAGCTCGCCAACAGGTGCTGCGTGAAGCTGCGGATCCCGCCTTCCCCCGCCGCCAGGTGGTAGGTGAGGTGGGGGCCCGCCGCGGCCCAGCCGATCGCCGGACCGAGCGAGACCGCGCGATCGAGCTCATCCACGCTGATCACACCACGCAGGACCAGGTCGATGCATTCCCGCCACACGGCCGCGGACACCCGTCCCACGACGTACCCGGGAATCGACTTCTTGAGGACGATCGGGAAGCGGCCGAGGGAGCGAAGGTACTCGACCGCGCGATTCATGCTGGCGGCCGACGTCCGATCTTCCGGCACCACCTCGACGAGCGGAATCAGCTCCGGCGGACTCAGCGGGTGGGTGACGAGGCAACGGTCGAGCCGGCGCATGCGGCCGAAGATCTCCGTCGGCGGCAGGCCGCTCGATGACGAGCTGATCAGCGCGTCGTCCCCCGCCTGCTGTTCGATGCCCACGAGAATCTTCTGCTTCGCCCCCACGTCTTCGTGAATCGCCTCGATGATCCAATCGGCGTCCTGGACCGCTTCGGAGAGAAACTGCGCGCGCACCAGCTCCGTGAGGCCGCGCTCCACGATGCTCTCCGGCGCGCGATCGAGAGCTACGAGCGCGCGCGTGCGTCGCTCGACTTCGATCGACGCGCGCTCCATGGTCCCGGGGTTCAAGTCGAAGATCGCCACCGGCCATCCGGCCGACGCGCACAACGCCGCCCAGCCGACGCCGATGTCGCCGGCGCCTATCACGGCAACCTTGCGGGGAATCACGCCATCGCCTCCTCGACGAGCGCACCGGCCAGCACGCGCTCGAATAGCAGCCGCCGTACCGGCGGCGGGTGGACCTCCATCGCGACGCGCACAAACGAGCCCTTCGGATTCAGCTTCGTGCGGCCTCGGCTCTGCCCATCGTCCAGGTCGACCACCAGCCGCAGATCGCTGAAGGTGAGCACGTCGGGTTGGAGGAGGTACGCGATGGCGAGGACGTCGTTGATCACCGCACCGTCCAAGCCCTCCTGCTTCTTGTGAAACTCGACGTAGAATCGCAGTGCATCGTGCAGCCAGGGTGTGTGCTGCGCGAGCCGTTCGACTTCAGTCCCCCTGATCACGAGCTTGCGCGTCACGTCCAGCCCGATCATCTCAGTCGGGATCTCGGCGGCGAGCACTGTCGCGAGTGCCTCGGGATCGCACCACGCGTTGAACTCCGAGAAGCGCGTCTGATTCCCCGCCGCTTCGATGTTGCCGATCATCGCGACGTGGCGGCTGACCTTGTCGTGCACCAGCCCGGGATTCGCGCGGAGCACGCGCGCCAGACTGGTAGCGGGGCCGAGCGTCACGAGGGTGACCGGCTCCGGCTGAGCGGCGAGCAGCCGCTCGAGCGGGCGGACGTAGTCGAGGATCACCCCCGCGGGCGGCACCTCGGCGTAGCCCAGACCGCTCGGGCCGTGCGTGTCGTCGGCCACCTGGAGCTGCCGTTTGAGCGGCCGGCGGGCGCCGATGCCGAGCGGCACGCGAACCGGCTGTTTCAGCTTCCGGAGGATCTCGACGGCGTTGCGATAGGCGTTCTCGACCACGGTGTTGCCGTAAGAGATCGAGATCGCGCGGACATCGAGCTCAGGGGAATTGAGAGCAAGAAGTAGCGCCAAACAATCATCGATCCCGGGATCGGTGTCGATGATTATTGGGAGCGGGGAGCTGGGAGCGGGGAGCTGAGGCTCGGGCACGCTCTAGGTTAGGCTCCTCACTTCGGAAGTGCAAACGCGATGATTGCGTCTCCCGTCCCGAACGGGCCGCCGCCCCCGGCGGCGATGACGACGAACTGGCGTCCGCCTGCCTCATACGTCATCGGCGTGGCGCGCGCGCCCGCGGGAAGATCGGCTTTCCACAGCTCGCGGCCCGTCTCGACGTCGAACGCCCGGATCGCGTGCTCCAGCGTCGCGCCGATGAAGACCATTCCACCCGCAGTCACGATCGGACCGCCAAGATTTAGGGAGCCCGGGAAGCCGCCCATCGTTCCCAGCGGGACGTTCCAGGCGATGCCGCCCGTGCTGAGGTTCACCGCGACCAACGCGCCGAACGGGGGCGGCGTGCAGGGCAACCCAGTGGGACCCAGGATGATGCGCCGGCGCATGAGGTACGGCGTGCCGCGCATGTTGGTGTACTCAAAGTCCGTCATGCCGCGTGCCGCATCCACGGTTTTGGAGCTGTCGAAGTTGAAGCTGTGCGCCACGAAGAGCTGCACCATGGCGGGGACGCGATTGACGGGCACCACGGCAAGACCGTGCCTTTCATCTATAGCCACGCCGCCCCAATGGGCGCCGCCGATGTTGCCGGGCTGTGAGATCGTCCCCCGCAGGCTGGGCGGCGTAAACGGTCCCTCGTTGCGCAGCGCCGCCAGGATGTCGTGGCAGGCGGCCTTGGCCTCAGGTGTAGGTCCCCAGGCGTCCGCCGCGGAATACTGCAGTGGCACAAGCGGCGGGGTGACGAGCGTAAAGGGTTGCGTCGGTGATGCGACTTCGCCTGGCACGCTGCTCGCCGGGACCGGCCGTTCCTCTACCGGGAAGATCGGCGTCCCGGTCGTTCGGTCGAGGATGTACAGCATCCCGGACTTCCCGGTCTGGATGACTGCAGGGATCCTGGCGCCATCGTGCGTCACGGTGACGAGCGTGGGCGGCGCGGCGTTGTCGAAGTCCCAGAGGTCGTGGTGCACGGTCTGGAAATGCCACACGACCTTCCCCGTCGATGCGCGCAGCGCCACGATCGAACTGGCGTAGCGGTCGTCGCCCAGGCGCATGCCGCCGAAATAATCCGGTGCGGGACTCGACGTGGGAAGGAACACGAGATCGCGCTCGGGATCTACGACAATGACGGACCAGACGTTGGCAGCGCCGACGATCCGTGCGGCGCCGTTCTGCCACGTCTTGAAAGCCGGATCAGCCGAGTCCTGGGGTACGGGATCGAACGTCCACGTGAGCGCCCCGGTGCGTGCATCGAACGCGCGCACTTCGCCGCTCGCCGGCGCCAGGTTGGTGTTGTCCGCTACCGCCGATCCGGTGATGACGAGGTCTCCAATGACGGCAGGAGGAGACGTCACCTCATAAAACGCGAACTCGTCCGGCGCGGCTCGCAGTCCCTTCCGGAGATCGACAACGCCGCCCGAGCCGAAGCCCGCGCAAGGCTTTCCTGTCGGCGCATCGAGGGCGATGAGCCGCGCGTCGATCGTCGCCGCGATGATGCGCCGGGCGCAGGACGTGCCGGCAGCCGCGCGGCCGTCCCTCCAGAAGCTCACGCCGCGACTCGCGAAGTCGCCGTAGCCGCGATGCGGGTTCACGCCCGCGTCGTAACGCCAGCGCTCCGTTCCCGTTGCGGGATCGAGCGCCGCGACGATGCCCGTGGGCGTGATCACGTACATCGTCCCGTCAACGACGATCGGCGTGACTTCGAGCGACGGCGGCCGGTGCGACATGCTCGACATGTCGGGCATGCCGGTGTGATAGGTCCACGCGACTTGCAGCTGCGCGACGTTGCCACGCGTGATTTGCGTGAGCGGCGAAAAGCGCGCACCGCCGGGATCGCGGCCATACGCGGGCCATTCTCCCGGTGCCTGCAGGCTAACGATGAGCAGCAGAGTCAGCATGGATTTCCCTCGTAATGGTTTCGCGCAAGCGCTGGAACTCGGTCTCTCCGCCGAACCCGAAGATGCGCTCGATTATGCGTCCCCGCTTGTCGAGCAGCACCGAGTACGGCAGCCCCCGGTAGTGATAGATCTCTTTCATGCGGCCGCGGCCCACCAGAATTGGGAACGGCGGCCGGAACTCGGCGACGAACGCGCGCATCTTGCCTGGGTCCACGTCGTCGGAAATCGCCGCGATGTCGACCTGGTCGCGTGGGAAGCTCTTGTACAGCTCCGCCATGTGCGGGAACTCTTCGCGGCACGGCCCGCACCACGATGCCCAGAAATTGACGAGCGTGATCTTGCCGCGATAATCGTCGAGCCGCACCGGCTTGCCTGCGAGGTCGGGCAAGGCGAAGGCGGGCTCGAACAGATCGCGCCCGAGTGTGGGGGTCTGCGCCAACAGACGCTCGGGGTCGAGGACGCGGATCGTACCACGGTGGTCCACCGCGACGGCCGTCGCCCGCGTCCCGAGGGCGCGAGTCGTGACGATGCGGCCACTCGTCGGGTCCAGCACGTCGAGACGCAGGCGCGTCGCCGCCGAATCTTCGGCCCCGAGCGCGTAGAGACGTCCATCCGGCCCGACCGACACGGCGATGTTCACCATGGCATACGCGACCCCAATCTCGCGCCGCTTCGGAGGCAGGAAATGCGGATCAGGCTCCTCACGGAACAGTCCACGTTGGGTGCGCCACACCGTCGCGCCGGTCGCGTCGAGCTTCAGGATCTCGTCGCGCACCAGGGGGGCGAAATAGATCGAGCCGTCCGGCGCGAGCGCGACGGCTCCCGCGTTCGCGAGCTGGGCCAGGTAGGCGACCTCGGGGACGTGGGTGACACCCAACCCGCGGCTCGGGCGGCCGAGCGTGTCCAGGAGCCACAGCAGCGGTTGGCTGCCATCCTCGCCGACGAACTGAACCAGGTAGGGAGAGCGGGCGGCGATGATCCGATCATCTCCGGTGGCGTTCAACGAGGCGGGAAACGGGCTTGGCCACTCCCGCACCGGCCTACCCGAGGTGTCGAACACGACCCCTTCGCCGGTGCGCTCCGTGACGAGCAGCCGCCCATGGAGCGCCGCGACGGCGATGGGCGTCGCGAGTCGCGGATCGGCGATCGTGCGCACGACGTGCAGCGTGCCGTCGAAGCCCACGAGCCGGCTGTGGTCGGGGTCGGGCGCCCACGAGAGGGTACCGACGCGGGCCGCGGGGGAACGGCCCAGGAAGAGGAGGGTGAATCCGCTGGGGGCGGGATGACAGGCGGTGAGGGCCACTAATCCGAGCGCCGCCGCTGTCCCCGCCCCCGGCGGGCCGCGCATCAGGTGGCGGCTGCGATCGTCTTGATCTCGATCGTGTGCATGCCGTGTTCCATGCGATGGACGCCGGTGACTTTCACCTGCGTCTCGGCGAACGGCTCGAGGCGCGCGTTCTGCGGGTCCGCGGCCTTGGAGCTGACCGGCATGTAGATCGTGCCGTCCGAGCTCAGAATTGCGAGCGCGACACCCACCTTGGCGCACGCGGCGGCGCACTGTTTGTGTCCGGCGCCGGAGGCGCCCATGGTGGTGTAACAATTGACGTCGATCACCTGGCCGGTGAGCGTCATGTCGTTGCCGGCGGTCGCCGCGGGCTTCGGCTGTTGGGCTGCGAGCGGCAGCGCGCAGATCGCGAGCAACGCCCCAGTTGCGAGAGTTCGCTTCAGCATCGTGCACCTCCGTGATAATGGTAAGGACATTACGTCCGAAGCCTGATACCCGGAACGGCTATATTGGGGCCCCATGAATGAGACCTTTCGAGTCCTGATCGACACATTCGGCAAGGGCTGGGAGCGGGGCGACGTCGAGGTCATCTGCTCTGTCTTCACGGAGGATGCCGTCTTTCTCGAGACGCCATTCAGCAGTCCTGACCGCGGGATGGCGGCGATCCGGGCGTATTGGAAGGACATCCCGCTGTATCAGGCTGAAACCGACTTTTCCTCAGGGGAGATCTACGCCGCGGGACCGTGGTTTGCGACGGAGTTCCGCTGCACGTTCCGACGCCGCAGGACAGGGGAACAGGTCGATGCGCGGGGCGCCATCTTTTGTGAGACGAAGGACGGGAAGATTTCGGAGATGAGGATGTACTGGCACCGATATGCTGGCGGTCGGGAGGAACCCAAGGCTTAGGACATGCAAAGACTAGGCAACAGACGCACCGCGGTTCACGGTCCACCGTCAACGGGACAACCCGCTCGCATACCCCACCGCGATCTCCATGAGCTCAGCGCTGCGGAGGCCAATGCTCATTGCCAAATCCACTGCGTCCTCCTGCTCCATCTTTTTGTCGATCATCAGGTAAGGAATCAACGCTGCTGACGTTCGGTTGCCGCTCGAGCAGTGCAGTAGCGCCCTTCGTCCTTCCAGTTTCTTCAACGCCTCATGCATCTGTTTCATTGTGTCGGTCGTGACGGCCCCGTGCACGATCGGAACGCTGATGTATTCGAGCCCAGCCGCGCGCACGGTGGCCGGCTCGTCGAAGGGCCTGGGCTCCATCGGATCGCGATTGTCGAGCACGACCTGCCCACCGGCGGCCTTGAAGGCTCTGAGCTGTTGCTCGGTCGGCTGACCGCCGGTAATCCAGCCCGACACAGGCTCGGCGGCATTTGGAAGACCGGCAACCGCGTCGAGCAGCGCAGACACCTAGGGAAGCCATCCACCAGTAAACCCGGCGCGCTTGAGTCCTCGAATGATGTGCGGATTCGTCCGCATCACGCGCCACACGAAATCAGTCCGGAAGTTCTCGACCATCGCCAGAATCGGTCCCTGATCGATGCCGAGGTAATCGACGTCGAACCAGCCAAGATTCGGATCCACGCTGCCGACCTCCTGCTGGCCGGCGGCGGTGAATGTGGGATTGAAGGCGTCGAGGAAGCCGTAGGTCGAGAAAAGATGATTGCCGTACGTGGTGCGCATCGCGAGCAGCGCCGGAATCGTAAACTCGGGTGCAAATGGCACAGCACCGCCGACGGCGGTCGCGCAGATCGTGCCATCGTCGCGCTCGTCGCCGAGGGCGACGCCGCGGGCTGAGTAGGTGTGGAACTGCCGGCTGCGGCCGGCGAGCGTGAGCGTCTTGTTCGCCGGACCGTCGCAGGCGGTCAGGCCCCAGACGTTGCGGGTGTAGCCGCGCCAGCCGCCCGGGTTGGCGATCGCGTACGCACGTTGAGAGAGCGTGGCGCGGCGGGAGTTCTCGAAGTAGTCGATCCCGCGGTTGCGCATGTAGTCGTCCGCGATGCCCCGGAAATCGATCCACACGTGTGAGTACTCGTGACCGAACAGCGGCGCGAACTGGACGAAGCTCTGGCCGTAGTACGTGCCCCACTGATAGCCACCGACCCAGGCATTCCAGGTTGTGGTCGAGTCCACCGGGTGTGTCGGTGACGCAATCGCGAGGATGTTGAGGATCATGCCCTCGTTGTAACCGATCCACCGGGCGTTGAGAAAGCCGCTCTCCGGATGCCAGCCCATGGTGACCCCAGGCGCACCGGCCTGAGCCCATTGCCAGTCCACGCGGAAGTAGATCGAATCGGCGAGTGCGCGGATCTGCTGCTCGGTCGTGTCGCTGTGATCGTAATAGCTCTGCGCGAACAGGATGCCGGCGAGCAGCAGCGAGGTGTCGATCGTCGACAGCTCGACCGTTTGGAAGCGGCGGCCGGTCTGCATGTCGAGGAAGTGATAGAAGAAGCCGCGATAGCCGGTGGTGTTCGGGCCGGCCGAGTCCTGCGGCGCGGTCCAGAAGAACTGCAGCGTTTTCAGCGTGCGATCGGCCGCCTGCGCGCGGGTGATCCAGCCGTGCTCCGCGCCGATCGGATAGGCGGTCAGCGCGAAGCCCACGGCGGCGATGCTCGAGAATGAGGGCGTGGGCCAGCGGTCGGGGGTGAGACCGTTGCCGGGCGGCGTCAGGTCCCAGAAGAAGTTGAAGGTGCGGTGCTGCAGGGTGTCGAGAAAGGCGGCCGTGTCTGGCGTGACGCCCGGGCCCCCGGAGTTACCGGCACAACCTCCGAGGGCCAGGGCGAAGACGACGGCGGAGACGCGAGCGTGGTTACCGATCAGAAGCCATACTCGGCGGCAACCTGCAACCGGCGTGCGTCACTGTTCACGCAATGCGCGAGCCCGAAATTCGCGACATCAGTCCGGTCGTTGGTGTTGTAGCAGCCGAGGTTCTGAAAATTAAATGCGTTGAACAGGTCGAGCGTAAAGGCCATCGTGGTGCCCGAGACACTCGGGAAGGTCTTACGCAACCGCAAATCCACCTCTCGAAACGCCCATATCTTCGCCGGAATGAGAAACGCGAAGTGGTCGGGCGTGAACCCACCCGGCTCGTACATGGCCGGGTTGAACCGTCCAGCGACATCCAGTCGCGGCCCGGTCCCCAGGGTAATCAGGCCGCTGAACTGCACGCCGTAGGCGTACGGAACGTCCGTGACCCAGTTCGCGACAAGGTGCGCCTTCTCGTCATTGATCGGGTGCTTCGTGATGAGATATGCCTGCGGGAACGCGAACTCGTCATCCGAGGCATCGATGCCTTGCATCGATCGCGTCGAGTAGCTGAAGCTCATTCCACCGCCCCAACCGATGCCCCGCGTGCGCTGTTGGTACGGCCGGGTTACCTGTATCTGGAGCGCGTCGTACCATGTCTTCACGCTGTTCGTCGTGAAGACGATGTTGTTGAAACCGTGGAACGGGCTGGCGCCGACGCAACACGTGCGCGGGTTGTTGCTGTTGAAATCGAAGTTCGCCCAGTTGAACACCAAGCCGTTGACGCCTCGGACGCCGGCATACGCCACCGAGACCACGTAACGTCCAAGCTGGCGTCGCACGCCCAGACTGAACTGTGTGGATCGTGGCGGCTTGGTGTGATTGCCGATCAGCCAAACTTCACCCAGCGCCGCCCCACCGCTGTCGACCGCCGCGCGCAGCACCGATGTGTCGGTGGTCAGGTACGTGTCCTTCCACGGGATCTGGCCGGCACCGGGCGTCGTCGAATCTCGCGGCGCGAAGTACACTGAGTACTTGGGGTAGGTGAGCTTCTGCATCTCGTCAATCGACAGATCGAAGTACGAGCGGTCGTAGTAGATACCGATTCCGCCGAACAGCGTCGTCATGTTGTTCTGGTCGAGCGCGTACGAAAAGCCGAGCCGGGGCTGGAAGGCACCCAAGAACCGCTTTCGCTGCGTCCCATCCGTGAAGTATTCCAGCGTGTCGATGGGATGTTGGAGCTGAGCGTTGTACAGGCGAATCGTGTCGCGGACGTTCTGCGGGGTCACGTAATCGTAGTTCAGCATGTGCGACTCGTAATCCCACCGAATCCCCAGGTTGAGAGTGAGCCGCGACGTTGGGCTCCAATCATCTTGCGCGTATGCACCCAGTGTCATGTTGTGCGCTGTGAGGAACGGGTTGCCGGCCGCCCACTCGAGTTTGAAGGGGTTCTTGTACGCGTAGGACACGTCGCCGGTACAGTTCGGATTGCAGTTGACCAGGTTGCCATAACGGAAGGTCGGGAACTGGTTGTTGCCCTTGTTCACGTCGTAGGTCAGTCGATCCAATGCGACCCCGACCTTGATCACATGCTCTCCACCCGAGCGGAACCCCGTGTAGGTGAGGTCATCGCGGAACCCTAAGCGCTTCTGGGTGAAGTCCTGATTGGTCTCATAACTCCCCAGGACGGCGAAGCCGTAATCCCGCTGAGGAATCCCGGGCGTCTGCGGGGTTTGCGTGCGGCGGAAGCGAGAATACGTTAGCATCGCTTCATTAAGCCACGGGCCCGTGACGGACGTGTGCTTGAGACTGCTGAAGTCGACATCCTGGCCATAATGGACGGCCTTCGCGTAGGCCGCGTTCCCGCCGAAGTCGCGGATGTCGTACTCGTGACGCAGGCTACCGCTCCACTCGAGAGTTGAATGAGGCGTCGCGTCGTACGTGAGCTTGCCAAACAGCAGTGTCTCGCGGAACGGAGACGTAAAACTGCGATTGAAGCTGGTGAACGGGATCGTGTCGACGGCAGGGCCGAATCCCGTAGGCGGCGTGATGGCGACGGTCGCCGCCCGGTTCTGATAATTGCCTTCGTAGGAGCCGAAGAAACGCAGGCGATCGCGGATCAGCGGACCACCTGCGCTCAGACCGACCTGATAGCGACTGTAGTCGGGCTTGGCGGATCCTAGGCTGAAGCTGTCCAGGGCGACGAGACCCTTGTTCTGGTAATAGGTGAACGCATTTCCTGTCCATGTGTTACCGCCCGAGCGCGTTGTGGCGGTGATAATCGCGCTTGAGGCCCTTTGGTATTCCGCCTTAAAGTTCTGCGTAATGATGCGGTATTCCTGAATTGCACTCCGCGGAAACGGGTTGCCGCGGCTGTTGTCCTGACCGGCAATACCGGAGTTCGGACCTTCGCCACCCGTCAGGTCGTTCTTCAGACTCGCGCCGTCGACGAAGACGTTGACCTCGCCAGGCCCTTGGGCGCCTGCCGTGAAGTTCCTCGGCCTGAGATCGGTGCGATCGGGGCTGACAATTACGCCCGGGGCCAACGCCGCGAGATCGAGGAAGTTCCGACTCGGCGTAGGTAAGTTCTGCACCTGCTGTTGTGAGATATTGGTCGCGACCTCCGACGTCCGTAGCTCGACCGCCGGAGTCCCCCCCTCCACCTTCACCGCCTGGAGCTCGACTGCCCCGGCCTGCAACGTGAAGTCAGCGAGCAACGTGGCGCCGATCTGAACTACAACCCGGCGCTGCTGTGGGGAGTGGCCGATACTTCGGGCGACGAGGTCGTACGTACCGGGCACGAGGCCTGGCAGGATGTAGCCGCCATCCGCACGAGTTGTAGTCGTTCGCTGCACGCCAGTCTCGATATTCTGCGCCCGGATCTCGGCATCTGCCACAGGCGCCCCATTCTGATCCTTCACGTACCCGCGGACGGTGCCGGTAGTGGTCTGTGCGCTGAGTGACAACGGGGAGGCGAGCAGCGTGAGGCAGGCGAGCCACAGAAAACGATGACGCGACATGGATCATCTCCCGTGAGTTGGGCCAGTGGCAGAAAATTGACAAGACGATCCCTGCCCGCGCTAGGGCTTCGCGCTGTCCCGTTTTGAGCCGTAAGTTTGCTGAACTTTCCTTGGCCTAGAGAGCGCAATCCTATGTCGCATGTTCGCCACGTCCTGATCCTCACCGTCCTGCTCGCCGCACCCGCTTCCGCACAGAATCTTGACTCACTCCTCAGCCGCATGACCCTCGAAGAAAAGCTCGGCCAGTTGAATCTCCTGTCGGCCGGCGGGCGCGCCTCGCCCGAGCAAATGCAGCTGGTTCGCGCGGGCAAGCTCGGCGGGCTGTTCAACGTCATGGGCGCCGAGAACACGACGCCGGTGCAACGCATCGCCGTGACGGAGTCCCGGCTCAAGATCCCGCTGCTGTTTGGCCTCGATGTGATCCACGGTTATCGCGCGATCTTCCCGATCCCACTCGGCGAAGCGAGTTCGTTCGATCCGGAGGCCGCTGAAGCAACGGCGCGCGCGGCCGGTCAGGAAGCCGCCGCCTTCGGGATCAACTGGACGTATGCGCCGATGGTGGACATCGCCCGCGACCCCCGCTGGGGTCGCATCGCGGAGGGCTCGGGCGAAGATCCGTATCTCGGCTCGCTCATGGCTGCCGCGCGCGTGCGCGGTTTCCAACAGAACATCTTCGCGACGGCAAAGCACTTCGCCGGCTACGGCGCGGCGGAGGCGGGCCGCGAATACAACGAGACCGAAATCTCCGAGCGCACGATGCGCGAGGTGTACCTGCCGCCGTTCAAGGCCGCGGTCGATGCGGGCGTCGCGAGTCTGATGTCGGCCTTCAACGACGTCGCCGGCGTCCCGGCTTCCGGCAACGCCTGGCTGACGGATACGGTGCTGCGGCGCGAATGGCGCTTCCCCGGCTTCGTGGTGAGCGACTGGACGTCGGTCGCCGAGCTGATCAACCATGGCATCGCGGGCTCGCAGGCCGAGGCGGGGCGGCGCGCGCTGACCGCCGGCGTGGATATGGACATGCAGAGCAGCATCTACGTGGACTCGCTCGCCGCCCTCGTGCAGAGCAATCGGATCCCTCTGGCGGTGGTCGATTCGGCGGTGATGCGAATCTTGCGCGCCAAGCAGCGGCTCGGCTTGTTCCGCGACCCCTATCGAGTTCGAACTGCGCCACCCGCCACGGAACTTCGCGCATTGGCGAGGAGAGTTGCTGGCGAGTCAATCGTCTTGCTCAAGAACGAGCGGTCGCTGTTACCGCTCGCCAAAGCCGGCACCATCGCCGTCATCGGACCAC
>Ga0209056_10004643_pt1 | contig 14473 bp, 18 predicted proteins | sample GraSoiAngelo_114_FD_185876 | JGI IMG/M metagenome (GOLD analysis project Ga0209056, IMG submission 185876) | Grasslands soil microbial communities from the Angelo Coastal Reserve, California, USA - 14_0903_13_40cm (SPAdes) (version 2) | ecosystem: Environmental > Terrestrial > Soil > Grasslands... | reverse complement strand
GTGCGTGCACTTGTAGTAGTGTCGTTGGCGCCGTGATAGTCGAGTATCATCCAGAGATGATAGTGCTCCGCGAGCCGTATCGATCTGCCCACCTGGGTCTCATTGTAGACTCCCATGAAAGTTGAGCCGAGAGAACACAATGGGGCGAAGCTTACCCGAATGGTGTTGAAGCCCATGTGAGCGAGCGTGCGCATCTGAACCTCCTGGTCACTTGCCGTTTCCCCAAGGAATGCGTCGCTCGGAGGGTTACCTGGCTCGAACCGTGCAACTTCAACGATTCTTGTCCCTCCCCAACCGATCAATATTGGCGGGCCCGACCCGGATGACGCCCTTGTTGGAAAGTGCGTTACCTGGAGAAAAACCATGGTAACGATGAGGGTAAGGGCTACTAGAGCAGAGAGCAGAATCGCGGTTTTCATATCACGCTCCGAAACCACGACAGTGCGGGGTCCAAGACACTGGACTAGATTGTTAGGAGTCCTCTCAGCGGACCTTTGAGAGTGGCACGAGTATGGCTGCGCCAAGCGGTGTGATATCCTTGCACTGATATTGCATTGCTATCGATCTGCTTGAACTATAGCCAATAGGGCTATTTGGGCAGAACGTCCACAAGTTGAGCAGGTTGTAACAGTTTGTAAACAGAGCCTAGTAGAGCTTCTCCATGTTCGTGGTGTCTTTTCACTCGTTAAGTTTGAGACGACTAGCCGTTACCTGAAGGTGTGGAGATTTTCGAGAAAGCCCTTGAAACAGTCGAGTAAGAAATGAAGCTCTAGCCTTGATCCAGCCGCTTCTCTTGAACAAATAGACCAGTCCAAACGATATGACAAACATGGGCCAGTATCATCACGTAGAATCCGACCGGATCACTGCTCCCAGGCTGGAAGAAGCCCGGGGAGAAGTTCATTCCATAAATGCCTGCTAGCAACGTCAGCGGAAGGAATATTGTCGCGACAAGCGTCAACACCTTGATCGTATTATTCGTCGATGCAGAGTGAAGGCTGATGTAGAGATCCCGCACATCACTCGTCCGATCCTATCATTATCGATCGTCTCCAGCAACTGGAAAGAGTGATCGTAGACGTCTCTGAAACTTCTGAGATTCGCGTCCGGGACAAACGGTACCGCGCCACGCATCACCATCCCCCGCATATCCCGTGTCGGCGTAAGAGACCAGCGGGGCATCCCGGATCCAAAAACTACTAGACGTTCAGAGAAGAGGAGGCAAGCTCTATGCTACGCAAATATCAGGGAGCCTGTAAACCCGATCAACCAAATTGGGCATGCTATTAAGTGTCGATGGAACTAAAATGACTGTCCAGTGCTCTCCTGGCGGGATTGTGTAGACGAGGATGTAACGGGATTAATAATGAAAAAGCGCAAATTTCTATCGCTTGTAGTTGTCTTGGCGACTGTTATAGTCGCGGCAATTCTTGGATACATCTACTATGAGTACATCCCACGCGTCTTGGTCGATGACACCCAAACTCTAAAGGAGAATCACATATGGCAGTTTGACCTCTTTGTTCTCGGAAACAGAAATGTCAACATCACGGTTAGCACAGCACAATATCTTGTCTACGTAACATTCTGGTACCAGCAAAACTCGGCGGCAACCACCTACCTTATCAACAAGCCGGTGACAAACACGACCCAAGCCAGCTTCCCAGTTAGCGTTCAACAGAGCGGAACATACTATCTCAACGTTCAGAAGACAGAACAATACGGGGAAAAAGTGACCACGGTGGTTCACGTTGAAGTCACTTCATGAATAGCGCTGTGACTTTCAAGCACTTTAGCTAACGGGTGCCCCTTGCGGCCTCGACCCATACAAGGCCTCTCACTTCAGGTGAGAGACACTTGCAGGCGGCACCCAGCACTGAAAACTTTGCAAAGAGAGTGAGAAGCAGAGGAGTTCCGATCCAGTCGATCTAGCAGTAGTGTTGCTGAGATTGTAGGTTAACTCCGTGAAGTTCTGAAACTCAAGAAACAATGTAGGAGGACTCGTTCGATGATACCACGCGACATAATCGCAATCGGGCAGTCCCAGCTGCCTGGCCCTTTGCTGGGTCGTAACGTCCATGCTTTCCAGCCAAGCGCATTTATTGCTTGGCTGCAACGGGCTCATCGAGAGAACTTCGCCATTTGGAAGAACAAGATACTGGAATTTCACGAGTTGAAAAGGCGAGGGAGTTGTGAGCGTGCGAGCTATCACATAGGATGATGCGAACAGCGAGAAGATCAGTATTATCGCAAGAAGATGGGTACGTGATGGGAGGTGTATGTGCTGGGGTATTGTGGATGGGCCTTGGGCTCCTGGGATAACACGAAAACTAATGACAAGATAGACAACCGTTCCTGCAGCAAGTACGATGAGCAGGTACTGAGAGACTTGGATCACATTCAGGGTAAAGATCAAGAATAGAAAGACTGCTGTGAATGAGAGGAGAAACAGTTTGAATATGTTGTTTAGTTTCCATAGCTCGACCAATCAACTAGACGCCCTCTAGCTGAATGTCGCGAGATACCGCCCGCAAGATTGTTCCACAACCTGTAAGCTCTAACCCCATGACTCCAAAGTCAGTTGCTAAGTCATTTAGAGCGATAGCGAAAACTATAGCGGCAATTCCAAAGCATGCATAGCTTACGATGTGGAAGAACTTCACGGTGCTAGCTGCCTTAGCTCTGCGTTCATTTGGATCCGGGATGGTGCGTAAGTATATCATTCGGCTTACCGCATTCAGGATCGTTGCAATGTCCATTGCCCCAAGGGCGAGCACAATGAAGTCGGGTATCAGATAAAGCGTCAGGATGCTGAGAGAGATTATTGCCAGAACGAAGAATACAACACTCAACACAACATAGAATCTGACCGTTGAGTCAGCTCTCGATCTTGAACTAGAAGTGTTGTCCAAGTTTCCCTTCCCACGTTAAGCAGGGAATCTTCGACCTGGTTATTTCTAACTTTGTCTCTTCTACCATAAGAACCGATAGACTCGTTGACCTTAGCCCTTCTCAACGTTTTTCAGGATTGTCTTCCGTGTTTGATTTGGAGTATGACGGTAAAGATAGGATCATCGGAAACAGCCACGATAATTCCCGACGGACGAGACTAATCGGTCAAGTCCCAACTTCGTGGATCATATTCTTCCCCAATATGACTGAATATATCAATCTATATCCGAAATATTCTCAAGAATAAATACCTGTCATGACGTTGACAAACTCCCTTGAGCCAAAAAGGCCTAGACTCAACACGAGTGGAATTAGTAACTCTCTTCTTTATCGCGGGTTGCGAATCATGAAAAGCAGCATTCGCATAGGAAATGTTGCGATGTTTCTCATAGCCGGGATCCTTCTCTCATCGATTATGGGCGCGACCAACTATTGGACTAGCGCAGCATCGGCCCAGTTTCCCGTAGGATCTGGGTCTTGGAACGCCCGTGTTCCATGTTCCTCACCCTGGATTGTAAGAATCACCGATATTACCGACAATAAGACCGGGTCAGCATCGCAGACGAGTAGCTCCTTCAGCCCTGGAAGCCCGAATAAGAGGTGGCTAACCTCTGGCGCCACGCCGCCCGGCTGGGTCTCCCCAGGGCCACCTTGCACTATGACTAGCTCTCACGGGACTGTGGCTGTGTTCGTCGAGATTGATGGTGTGAAGCGAGAAGGTATTGTCAACGAGGACTGTACGGGTAGCTATGACGCGATTAACGGCGGAACCTCAAACGGTGGGTCATATTGCGATTCAACTTTCAACATTTACGACCCTGCAGTTGTTCCGAACTATTCGATCTCATGCACGAGTTCTTCGGACCCTACCTGTTATGGTAGAATTCATTCGGAGATCGATCATGATTGGAAAGCTGCGCACTACTGTGGATCCTCCACCACCTGTAATGATATGGCGTTGGGGTCTCAGACTACAACCTCGACCCTCATAGATGTTCAGGGCTTCGTCTACTGGGATCCAGATCATCTCACCGTGCAATGGCACAGCTTCAGCGGATGGGAGATTCATCCATTGACAGCGTGGCGTCAGCACCAATCAAACCAAACGCCAGACTTTAGCATCTCGCCTAGCCCCTCCTCATTTTCGGTTCCGCCGGGCGCATCTGGTACTTCTACGATCACACTTACCAGCCTCGGATCTTTCACTGGAACAGTCACCCTGTCTCCATCCATTTCGCCGAACGGTCCCACCATTTCAGTAAATCCTTCAAGTGTGACCCTTGTCGCCGGGGGGAGTGAGACCTCAAAACTGACCGTGTCAACACAATCCTCAACTCCGCTAGGAGACTACACTGTGACTGTGGCCGGCAACAGTGGCTCCATCTCTCACTCCACCATCGTCCACGTTTCAGTGAGACTTTCGCCTGATTTCTCTATCGCCGCCAACCCCTCCTCAATCACTATCTCGCAAAGTTCGTCTGGAACCTCCAACCTGACCCTGACAAGCATGAATGGGTTCAGCGGAACCGTCAACCTCTCGGCAACAGTATCGCCTTCCGGTCCAAAGACATCGTTGAGCCCCACCTCAGTCACATTGGTGTCTGGAGGCTCAACCAACGCTGTCCTGACCGTCAAGGCTCTGAAGAAGACGTCTATTGGCAATTATGTTGTCACAGTCTCCGCGACGAGCGGGACACTGTCCCACTCCATCACTATCTCGGTCAGCGTAACCTAAACCAATTGCGTTTTCCTGAACCTAGCTCGTCTTCCATTGAAACATTGACTCGTCAAAAACATACTCTCTCCGATTGTTCAGTCGAACACCGCGGAAGCCCTGCCATCTATCCGTCCTCCTATCATACGATGCTTCGATCCGGCCCAGCGGCTCGATCATCGTCTCGGAACGCATAATCTGCCCAACAATACCGGTCAGATGCCGTATCTGGTTCATAGCTGACCACAGCTCTTCATCCCCCGAGAGCCCTAGAGGAGAGACATGACGTATTTCGGATCGATAAGGTCAGGGTGAACGCTGCCGTATCATGGCTAGAGGACCCCTCGAGCTAGTGAAGAGTAAACCGTCGATGAGCGTCCTTAAGCTTAAATGCAAATGAAACTGAGACCCCGACTCTATGGAATCTAGGGGAAAGAGGAAATTATTCCGCTCCCCTTACGCCAAACCGCTGGTCCTGATAATGGCGGGAGTCCTGTTCGTCGGAGCCGCCGCAGCTATCACCACTCTGAACATACCGTCTACGATCATCCCGTCTCAGAACGCTGTAACCACCAGTCCATGTGGAGGGACTCTCGTTCTGAGCGGTGGACCTGCGCCGGGCACTGGTACACTCAAATACACCTGCCCATCTGCAAGTGGGGCCTTCACAGTGACAACCGTCGGGTCTGATACCCCCACGTTCAATCCACCATCGGAGATTACCTCGGTCGGATATGTTTCCCATTCGGCATCCGACTGCTCGGGATCCACGACCCTGACCTCTGGAACGTCTACAACCCTATCCTCTACCGGGGGTTTCGACATCTGTGCTGGCTATTCGTGCCCAACCGGTTGCACCATTCCCGCATGGAGCTTCTCCTGGTCCAGCTAGGCGTTCGCAAAAATCACTATTTCGCCATTTTCCTCCTCCCATGGTGTTCTTTCTATAGAATCTGGTCACGATTTAGATACAGCGTGTCCTAGTTTGTTAGGGGAAAGCGTCACGTTTCTTCGCGGACTATTCGGGTTATGTCAACTCTTCGTCTGATGAGTTAGCTTCGGGGCATCGACTCCGAAGATTATCGTAGGCGTCGGATTCCCTTTCATTGCTTCAACTGCCCTGCCTTGCGCTTCTAGAGGAATGAGAGGCCGGGAACGTGCGAACCTCACGCGTCCCGGCCGAGCCAAGTTAGCAACCACCATGAAAGAGGAGAAACTTATCGTATCTGATATGTCAGAGAGAGATCCGACGATAAGCTAACGGAGCCACCTTTCATAAGGTTCTATAGTCACGTCACTGCTTTCTATCTGTATCCAACTAGACTACGGGCCGAGTGTAATAGATCATTGAATCTCTTCGGTCAATTGCCCATCTGGCTCTACGGGATAGGTATGGCCTTGATCTTCTCAGGGATAGTCTGGGCTCAGCTAACACGTAGGGCTCGCTCGATTCATATCCCCCCGTCGGTAGAGGAGGCTGCACTCTCAACCGGAGTAAGAGACGGGACAGACTCGGCTGGGCTTGAAGATGAGTTTCACGATATCTCAAGCTTTGGAAACGTGGACTATAGCGAGCGGAAGGGTAGGGTGGCACGTAAAGGAGTGGGAGCAATTTTCAGCTCGGATCAAGATTGGAGTATTGGAAAGCATGCGGGATCTCGAACGCACTGGATTTCAACAACAATGCTGCTCAACGTCATTGGCTGGGGCCTGTTTCTAGTCGTATACGCCGTCCTAGTCCAGGAGTATGGCTCCAATGCCTACATGCAATCATATATCCAGACGAAGTTCGGTTTTGGAGCATATCTTCTCAACAACTACACACTTCTGATCACCGCGACGATGCTGGGCTTTCTGTTATTCCGCATGCTATTCCTGAATTGGCGTCAGGCCAAGACCCGAAGAATAGACGAAGAATGACAAAGTAGAGCGCAATATTGGCTCGCCGTCATAAAGACCGACTGGTTCTTCGGCATATTGTTTTCAATTACTTCCGGGGCAAACTCGAGGCGACCGGAATGGGACTGACTAGTGCCATTCCTTTGATGTAAGCTTGACGCAAACACTTTTGCTATCATTTGTAAACGCCCTGTTTATCTGAAATTCGGTGGATCACTACCGCCATGGCTGGCTATCCACAATCACTTGGAGGTTCTCGGTCTACCCGGCTTCTAGCGCTAGGGTATGCGGCAACTAGGGTCGTCCGTGGAGGGCCCCTGAAGTGAGGCGTTGTTAGATGAGTGTGGAGACAACCGAAAAGGAATGCAAGAAAGGGATGGGAAAAGTGAAGGTCGGAAGGGCCGCACTCATCTTGTTGGCCGTTCTTCTTTTGGCCCCTATTGGCCTAGCCCCTAGGCTGAATGTGGTCCATGCTGCTACTTTTCCCTGCGATTCATCTAAGACCGTATTGCTAATTCAAGACTCTCCGCCACGTATGACCGCATCGAATCACGATCCCAACGGGGCTGATGTGAACGAGCTGAAGGCCCGGAACATACCTTTCTGTATGAAAAGCTCGAGCGAGATTGGATCGACCAGCCTAGCTCAGTTCTTGGAAATAATCATAGCTTCCACGCAGAACCAGGCCTTTTATGACAACCTCTTCCCAGGCGGCTCGGTTAGCCCCAATATTTCCAACTGGGTCAAGCATGGAGGGGTTCTCTCAGCCAACCTGGCAGACTGTGCAGGAGGAAGCTGGTCGTTCACCCAGTGCAGTTCAGACTCATCATTTTCCTACACCTTCTTAGGAGGGGTCAGACACGTAGTCTCCTTCTCGGAGGACGACAAAATCGCCATTCAGTCTCATCCAATCATCACCGGCCAGTTCGGAGGAACCCATGGCGGCCAGATCGTCGACAATAGTTGCCTCCAAGATCTTGACTGTTGGCAACACTCATCCCACGGCTACTTTACCAACCTACCGGCAGGCACCATAATACTTCTCACCGATTCAAACGGGCCGGTGTTCATTGAATACCGCCATGGCGACGGGTTGGTCATAGCCACGACCACCTCGATAGAGTGGAGATACGACTATTTCCAGCCGGACTTTCAGAACCTAAAGCTCTTGGCGAACGAGATAGGCTACCAAGACTTCAAAGCCCAATGTCAGGAAAATGACGGGGACGGCGAATTTGAGGGGAACCATGGTCACGGGCACTTCAAGCACGACCATGACCAGTGTGAGGATGGAGACCCGGACCAAGTATCATCCACCGACCGCGGAGACGGTAAGGGTTTCCAGTCCACATGGATCCAGTCAACCCAGCTCGACAGGATCACTAGAACGGTTACGATCATTGGACTAGGCACTATCGGCTTACTGCCCGTCTCGTTCACCTACATAGCGGTAGAGCCTGGGCTAACGACACCGGGCTGGGTCAGTTTCGCCTTCAGCGACGGCTTTACCAACGCGGGTCCCGTGACAAGTGGCAGTATCGTACTGCACGGTTGGTAGATTCCCGGCCCTAGAACTCCAACCTTTTCCTACCTCAATTATGACTAAACTATAGCGAGCCTCAGAGAGTATCCGTCTGACCTGTTCTTCTGATGGGACTGCCTTGACAGCACTCTACACACATCCTAGCCGGTCTTCCATCTAAACAGTGACTCGTCAAAGACATACTCCTTCTTGTCAGTTAAGCCAACGCCTCGGAAACTATGCCACCTATCCGATTTCCTATCGTATGACATTTCCACACGTCCCAGAGGGTCCATCATCGTCCCCGGACCCATCATCTGCGCGACAATACCGGTCAGATGCGCTATCTGGTCCATGGCCGAGCCCAGCTCCTCCTCTCCCAAGAGCCCGAGAGAAAAGACGAGACGTACTTTCTGATCGATAAATGTCAGAGTGAAGGCTGCACCCAGCCGGCCCCTCCGATACCTGATCTGCTTGAACAAGTCTTTGAGACCACGCCAGTCGTCTTGGAAGATATCCGTAAAGAAGCTCCGCTCGTAAGGATGATGAAAGACTATGTTAACGCGGGTACCAATAGTCTCGTCGAGAAGCTCAGAGTAGACAGGCTGTTCTAGCCGGAAATGTTTCTTGAGAAGCTTGTAGAGAGCCTCATGCTCAAACGGAGACAACTCGCCTTCCACGAGAACTTCTGCAACAGGTCTACTCATTTCCATGGAAAGCACACTTGCTCTCCAAATAGGAACGAACTCAACGTTGAGTCTGGTTTATACACGAACAATCTCTTTTCACAAAGTAACAAGATGCCACCAGGCGCCAGGCCGTCTGTTCTAACTCGATGCCCTATATGTGACATTCCTCTTGTCAATAGGCTTGATTACATTAACCATCTAAGATCGATACATCCTGCATACCTAACTTGAGGGCGGAAAAACGCTCAAGCTGCCTTCATAGTAATCGTTATCGTGATAGGCGTCATCATGATTGTAGACTCTCTCCGGCAAGGGCTTGATCTTGTTTCCAGAAGTTGGCAGTTTCGTGGCTGCGGTTGCGATAATCATCTTCTACAGGCTAGTGAAGAGGAGGAGATTCAGACATGATTGGAAGAGTCAGCACTCGGAAGGAACACAGTACACGCAATAACATTCTTCTAGAAACAAGCGACAAGCTAGATATTAATCCGGTCTATCTTTCAACATAAACACATGGGCCTCCCACTCAAGGGTTTACGAGCAATCGATCTGACCCAGGACTTTGCCGGCCCCTTCTGCACCATGATACTCTCCGATCTAGGCGCGGAAGTGATCAAGATCGAGAAACCGGGAGGCGGGGATGAGACCCGGGCTTGGGGTCCACCGTTTATCGATGGGATCAGCTACTATTTCCTCTCTCTCAACCGGGGAAAGAAAAGCGTTGTTCTGGATCTGAAGACGGGCGAGGCCCAGAAGATCATACGAAAACTAGCGGTTGATGCTGATATTTTTGTTGAGAGTTCTCGACCCGGACAGATGGCACGGTTCAACCTTGATTATCCGAGATTAAGGAGATTGAACAAGGCGCTGGTTTATGCATCGATCTCCAGCTTCGGCCAAACAGGATCCTACCGCGACCGGCTGGGTTACGATCTTATCGCGTTCGCGATGAGTGGGATCATGGCTTCAACCGGAGAACAGGGACGACCACCCATCAGGATGAGCGTTCCAGTTGCTGACATCGCCGCGGGACACTACGCATCAACTGCAATACTAGCCGCGCTTTCCGGAAGACTGGTAACCGGGAGGGGAGACTACATCGACGTCTCACTGCACGACTCGATCGTATCATGGCTCACCTACCTTGCCAGCTACTATTTCGCCACCGGCAAAGAACCCCAACGGCTAGGCTCAGCCCACCCCAGCATCGTCCCATACCAGGCGTTCAGATGCAAAGACAAGGATCTCGTTCTCGCGGTCGGAAACGATCATCAATGGAAGAATTTCTGCCACGCCACAGGTCTGGAAAGATTGATTGCTGATCGAAGATTCTCTACTAATCCGGCCAGGGTCAAGAACAGACATCTCCTGATACCCGCTCTACAGCAGATGTTTCGTCGCAAAAAGGCCAAGGACTGGCACAGGATCTTAGTTCAGGCCCAAGTTCCGGCCACACCAGTCTTCAACATTCGAGACGTGGTCCGAGATCCCCAGGTCCGAAATAGGAGAATGATCATCAGGTCCGACGGCGATATTTCGCGTCTAGGCTCACCGATGAGATTCTACGAGACAAAACCGAAGAAAACAATACCCGCACCACAACTAGGACAACACTCAACCGAGATCCTGACCGAGCTAGACTATTCCTCGCAAGAAATCAAGAGACTAAAAGCAAGCGGTGCTCTAGTATAACCTAATGCTGGCCCATGCCAGTCAACCTATTTTTTTGACGACAAAGGCTGAGGAAGTCGTGTCCTTCATGCTTCTTCTGGATCGCGTTCAACAAGTGCTACGAAGGTTTTGTTAGCTATTGATAGTGTCAGACGTTGAATTGGTAGGTTATTGATTGTGTGGCGAATAGAACTCGCGCTGGGTCTTGGGAGAAAAAGAGGGGAATTGGGAGAATAGGATCTGGGGCTAGGTGACGTTGATAGATCCTTTCATCCAGGGATGAAAGAGACAAGCGTAGGTGTAGGTACCAGTGTTGAGTGTGCTAGTGTCGAGTGTCCAGGATTGTCCTGGTACGAGTGTCTGGTTGAAGACACCGTCGCTGATCGGTATGATCAACGTCTTGAAGCCCTCTGTAACTGGGATGGCGATGGTGTAGCTGCTGAACGTGTGAGGTAATATTCCGTTGTTGGTGACTGCGACCTGTGCGCCCTTCTTGACGGCGAGGTCGCGTGGGAGGTAGCCCCAGCTTGCGCTGCCTGAGAAGAACTGGGTTGTGCTGCCTTGGTTGTGATCGATGTTTACGCTAGCACTCGGTGAGCTAGTGCCGCTGGCCACGTGGAGGAGCGCCTGCATCCAGGGATGAATCTGGCAGAAGTAGTGATAGTCTCCTGGAGACAGTTCTGCAGTGTTCAGGCTCCACGACTGGCCTGACTGGATAGGTGCCTGTATTCCGCTGTCAAAGTGGCCGTCAGGGATTGGTAGCTGGACGTTGACGCCCTCAAAGCCGACCGTCATCTTTGTAGTGTACGAGGTAACAGTGTGCTGGTCATAGCCATTATCGGTCCATGTGACGGTGCCGCCCTGGCTTACAGTCACGACTCCCGGATGAAAGTTGAAGGCGCCGACTCCGGGGAAGGTGAAAGTAGTGGGGTTGAAGTGAGCGAGATCTATGATGCTGATGCTGGCTTGTGAGGAAGCGGCGTTGACGGGGGTTGCAAATAGTAGAGTTGCGAGTATGCTGATGGCAGGAAGAATTCTGACTATACGCAATATTGTTCGGTGTGTGGGTTCGTGTGTTTGTTAATAAGCCTGGGCAGTAAAAGAGAAGATTTCTCTGTCTCCAGATACCACTCACAGAGAGCTCGCAGCCAGGTATATTGGAAAGGTACTAGAGTCTCAGACCGAATCTAAAGGGCCGTCTTCCATGCATACCATGGCCGATCAGATGGGCATGAACTCGGAGGATTGTGCTCGCCTAGACTATTGCCACTGATGATTTGCCATGCCAGAGAACTTTGCCGCAGTTGGCGCATTGTATGAGCCCGCTTCGGGGGCCGCCGATGTAGATGACCTGTTCTGTTTGGTCGCAGTCCGGACACTTGAACTGGACGTTTTTCGCGGTGACCGTCATCTCCGGTTCTTCCATCAAGCTTGGTTCTTCACCTCCCTTCGTTCTTTGTTTGCCTCCTTCAAACTAAACCGCCTACACATAGACGAGTTGCAGTTTGCTTCTTTCAGACTTGTCCGGCTGTTGTGAGTAACCTGGTAGCGTCCGGCCTCGCACTCGTCAAGCGGAGTCAGGACTCGCATCTACTGCTATCGCTGCGCCAAAAAAAGAAATAGACTCCGTGTACAGATGAACACAAGTGAAACTGGTGAACAATAGCCTGGATGATTTGCGATTGCCCAAGATTGTAACAGTATTGAGAGTTGGGCTTTCAGTACTGGCTCTTATCGTGATTGGACAATTCTTTCCTAGCACGCCCTTCTCTTACAAGCTATGAGAGTAAGACTGGTCTCAGCGTTGATGGCCGTAGTCCTAATCGGTTCTTGGCCAGTTTCTATCTGTACAGCTCAGGAACTGCTTTGTCCGAAGCTTCCTGAAGCAGCCCGGTTCCATATAGAGGTCAAGTTTCGAATGCGTATTGGACCGCTTGGTCTAGCGACAGCTTGCGTCCTTCTTCCCAAAGCCTAGAGAACTTGTCTTCGTCAACGGACTTGCGAAGTCGTGAAACCGTACGGTCGCGCTCCACACTCTCATCCGGGTCTGGAGTCATTCCGGAGGACTCAAAGAGAGTCTCTGAAGCCCCCAACAACTTGACCGCTCTGTCAAGTTTTCCTTCTTCCAATGCAACCATGCTGAAATGGAGCGGGAGGTAGGGCAACATGTACATGCTTCGCTGTTTGTACATAATTTCCCCGGCCTGCCGATACCAGTCTCTCGCCCGACTGATATCTCCCGTATGAAGCGCCACTGACCCCAGGTTGTCCAGCTCAGTAGACTCTAGCCCCTGGTCTCCTAGTTTCCGAGCGAGCGCGAGGCTTTCTAGGTACAGTTCTTTGGCGCGTTGAAAATTGCCTTCCATCTTCGTCGCGGCCGCCAACATATGAAGGGGGCGTGTTTCTGCCCACTCGTCGGCCATACTACGCGCGATTCTTCGAGCCTCTTCGCTCCGGGACTTGACTTTTGCATAATTGCCTTCCCGTAGAGCAACCCTTGCTAGTCCAGTAAGAGACCTCACTGTTGACGCCGCATCATTCTCCTCACGTGAGACTGAGAGGCATTCTTCGAAAAGTCTCTCTGCTTCTCTAGTGTCGTCCTGGCGGAAAGCTAGCATTCCGGCACCGTACAGCACCAGCCCTAACATCTTGGTCCGCGGTTTCGCCGCGGGCAGCTTGAGGAGCCTGACAACGAGTTTCCGCCCCTCCTCTACATGACCTTTGTCTATCCAGAACCGCCAAAGAAGCGAGACAAACTGAAAAGCCCTGTCTGTCTGACCGTTATCTATGAACCAGGCCAGTGCGGCTAGGAGCTGCTTGTGGCGAGGTTCGAATTTCTGAGATAACTCTCCCGACTTGGGCCCTTCCATCATTGCTTCGAACTGCTTAGCAAACTCTAGAGAATCAAGGGCCTCGGTACGATCCAAGAATATCCCACCAATCCCGATACTGAAACGGACAATTATTAGCTGTTTCTACGAGCCTCAGACTCAGGGTCCTGCCAAAACATCGTGCTAGTCGGTCTCTTCTTCCTGTTTCGATCTGGTTTTCCGGAGACGAGGCAACCTCGTTGAATTTGTATCCCCAGAGGGGACCCTTGGGTCTCGGACGGGCCTACCTTCGAGGAGAGGTTCGAAGAACTTGACAAATTCAGGATCAAGAAATGCTTCCTGTTTTGCGAGCTTGAATACTAATTGAAAGCGCGGTAGACCCGCGTATACTGCCATCTGGCTTCCCGTCCAAACACGCCAATGCTCATCCGTTACTATCCGGGAACGGCGTAGAACGAAAATGTCCTCAAATGTGTCTATCACGTCTCTGAAGAAGTAGTACACATCGCCACCGCCGACGGAGTCCACAACCTCCTTTATTTTCGGCCGCGAGTTTTGCAGCTCTTCCTCTATTCCAGGGACCTTGAAGAATCTAGCGCGTATCTGTTGCAGTCTCACCGAGATCTCTCGATTGCTCTCCAGCAATGTTGCCCGAGTAGCCTGCTCGGCCTGCCGTCGAGCAGCAACCACCTGGCTTCTCGAATAGATGAGAGAGGCTGCTCCGGAAGCGACTCCCAGGAGCCCTAGAACGATTCCATAATCGACCATGGCATGTTCAATGGCCATCCCATCACAAGTATGATTTGCGGTTACCAAGAGAGTGAGAGGATTGAGACATGGAACTCTCAGCACTGGCTTCTATCGGTGACCTGACAACTCGGCACTGTCAACTCTTCGGCTGTTCTATGGTTCACCGATGAGATTCCACAAGACGAAACCGAGCAGGACAACATTCCCCCCACAACTAGGAGAACACACTACAAAGATTCTCCATTCTCTTCGCACGTGATGATTCTCGCAGGAACTTGCCAGGGTCAACATGGCATTCAAGCCTCAGGCGGTCGCTGCTTTCGCAGTGTGCACGTTCGGCTTAGTTCGTGAGATTCCTCACTCTCAAATAGAGAGAAGATCACAGGTCCGAGACTTGCTAAAGCGATTCGTTCTCAGTGGCCGTCCCACATTTTCGGGCCGGTCT
>Ga0209056_10004640_pt1 | contig 14476 bp, 13 predicted proteins | sample GraSoiAngelo_114_FD_185876 | JGI IMG/M metagenome (GOLD analysis project Ga0209056, IMG submission 185876) | Grasslands soil microbial communities from the Angelo Coastal Reserve, California, USA - 14_0903_13_40cm (SPAdes) (version 2) | ecosystem: Environmental > Terrestrial > Soil > Grasslands... | reverse complement strand
CACTGGCAACGGGGTGCCGGCCAATCTGACTTCCATCCGCACGCTGCCCGGGACCGGCCCGCACGCCGACACACCGACGGCAATGTTGCCGCTGGTTGACGTGGGGCTGGCCACCAACCCGATCACCGCCAACCTGACCAACAAGGCCGCGTTGATTGAGCGCGGCACAAATAATTTTGCTGACAAGATCAATTTCGCCGCGCAAGCCGGGGCCGCCTTCGCGGTGGTCTATAATTTTGCCACCAACACGAGCGGCAGCGGCGCGCCCGGCGGCGATCAACTCATTCCCATGGGCGGGACGGACTTCACGCCCATCCCGGCGGTGTTCATCGGCAACAGCGACGGCGAAGCGTTGAAAAATCTGTTTGCAACGAACAGCGACGCGCTGGCGCAAATTCATCTTGAAACGACGAACTACCTTTTCACCGTGACCAACACGCTGGTGTGCGAGCACGTGGCCGTGCGCGTGCAAACGGACCATCCGCTGCGCGGCGATCTGCGCATCACGCTGGTTTCGCCGCAAGGCACTCGCAGCGTTCTCCAACGCTACAACAGCGATACCAACGCCGGCCCGGCGGATTGGACTTACTACTCGACCCACCACTTCTTCGAGGGCAGCGCCGGGACCTGGACGCTGGCCTTCAGCGATGAATTCCAGGACGCCATCGGCTCGGTTCAACTGGCCAGCCTGATCATCGAAGGCGTCGCCATCACCGACTCCGACCACGACGGCCTCGATGACGGCTGGGAAAAGGCGCGCTTGGGCAACAAGCTCGATTACGGGCCGCAAGATGATCCTGACGGCGACGGATACAGCAACGCGCGCGAGCAAGTCATGGGCACGGACCCGCTCGCGGCCGACGTGGTGTTTCAGCTCGACCTTTCGCCGTGGGACAAAAAACTGGCGCGTCTGAGCTGGCCCGGCGTGACGAACAGGAATTATGAAGTGCTGGCCGGGACGAACGTCGCCACGTTGACGCTGCAAACCAACCTGCCGGGCCGGTTCCCGGAGACCGAATGGTTCACGCCATACACCAACGCGGCCCAACAGTTTTTCCGCGCGCGCTCCGTGCCGGCGCCATGATGCCATTCCGTTCTCGCGCTAAAGTGTGCTCTGCGGGGCGGCGCGCCGGTTTGTTCGTCGCAGGCCGGCTTTTGTTTTGTCTGTGGCTCGCGCAAGAAATCGGCGCTGCGCAAACTGCCGGATCGTTTTCCTCACAAGTTTTGGCGCCGGCCTATCGCGCCGACCGGATTTTGATTCAACCGAAAGCGGGAGCCAGTCTGGCCGCCCTCGCCTTCTTTCATTCGGCGCTGAAGAGCGAGGTGTTGCAAACGTTCGAAGGAATCGGAGGTTTGCAGGTGTTGCGCGTGCCGGAAGGGGAGAGCGTGCAAAGTCTCATCGCCAGATATCAGCAGAGCAACCTGGTCGAATTCGCCGAGCCGGATTACACGGGGCGCGTGTTTGCCACGCCCGATGACCCCAAATATCTGGACGGCACGCTTTGGGGATTGAATAACGCCGGACAAAAGGGCGGCACGGCGGACGCCGACATTGACGCACCGGAAGCCTGGGATGTGCTGACTTCCGCCAGTAACATTGTGGTCGCCGTGCTGGATACCGGCGTGCGGTACACCCATGAGGACCTGGCGGCGAACATGTGGGTGAATCCGACCGACGGCAGCCACGGAACCAACGCCATCGCCGGGAGCAACGATCCGAGCGACGACAGCGGCCACGGGACCATGATTGGGGGAATTCTCGGGGCGGTGGGCAACAACGGCAAAGGCGTGGTGGGCGTGGCGTGGGGCGTGCAAATCATGGCTTGCAAGTGCTTCAATAATTTTGGCGTGGGGAACGTCTCGACTGCCGTCGCTTGTCTTGATTACGCCCGAGCCAATGGAGCGAGAATTATCAACGCAAGCTGGGGTTTCACGAATTCCCTCGCCTTGTCCAACGCGTTTTACACTGTGCGCAACGCCGCCGGCATCATCGTGGTCGCCGCCGCGGGCAACAGCAGCGCCGACATTGATGTCACTCCCACCTATCCCGCGAGCTACGATTTCGACAACGTCATCTCGGTCACCTACACGACGCGCAACGATGCTCTGGGCACAAACTCCAACTACGGCGCAACCAGCGTTGATCTTGCCGCGCCGGGAGAACAGATTTATTCGACCTTCGGCGCGACGGACTCCTTTTATTTCTCCAACACAGGCAGCTCCTTTGCGGCGCCGTATGTCACCGGCGCGCTCGCATTGATGCTGGCCAAATATCCCGCAGAGAGCTATCAACAAATCATCGCTCGCGTGCTGAACGCCACTGATCCCTTGCCGTCACTTGCGGGCAAATGCGTGACGGGCGGCCGCCTCAATTTGCGGAAGGCGCTCAGCCCGCCGATCAGCCTGGCAGCGCTTTCATCGGCGGGCGGCGGGCCATTTCAATTGCGCGTGTCCGCCGATCCGGGCCGGACTTGCGTGATCGAGGTCGCGACCTATCTGACGAATTGGTCGCGCATCTTCACCAACACCAGCTCGGCCAATGGAACGTTCGATTTCACGGACGACACGTCGGTGGACTCGGCCCAGCGGTTTTATCGAGCCGTTTCTTCGCCGTGATCGGTGCGGCGCAAACGACAATTCCGGGACTACTCCAAATAGCCTTTGTCCGGCGTCAGACCGTGGCGTGACAAAGCCTCGCCGGTAGCGCGAATCACTTCGGCGGGCAAACAGGCGCCGGCGTGCAGCCGTGGCGGCGTGGCAGCCTGCGCTCGGGGACCGTGGGCAAAAAAGTGGTCCATTGCCTTATTGGCGTTGGCGAACGGGTTGCCGTGAGGGAGACCAGTCACGATGCCAAAGACTTCGTTGATGCATCCGGTCAAGCGCTCGGACATTTCCTGCGCCGCCTTCAAGCGCCTGGCGGCGACGTCTTCAATGAGCTGGTGAAACTGGCGCGCAAAACAGTTGGCCGTGCTCAGCAGGAAACCGTCGTAGGGGCCTTTGGCAGCCTTCAGCCATCGGACGTAGTCGCCTTCCGCGCCGCGCACAAGGAAAACATTTTCCAGTTTCTGGCCCGAAAGCGCCACGTGGTCCGCGCCGCTGGTGTCCTTGAGCAGGATGAAGTTCGGGAATTGCCGCGCCAGCGAGGCTACCAGCTCAGGGTGAATCTCGTTTTGTGTGATTTGCGGAAGTTGATAAAGCGCAGTGGGCAAGCCGGATTCCAGAACAGAGCCAAGCGCTGCGCCAATTTGCTGTTGGGTCAATTCCTTGCCCCGCGGCGGACAAACCGTGAAGCCGCAAGCGTGCGACTTGCGCAAGCCGGTTTCGTCGTCAATGGCGCCTGCGCGGGAGTTAAGCCAGTCCATGGTTTGTCGTATCGCCAGGCGCGCTTCTTCGCCGTCCGTTTTCAGCACGCCGATAAGCGAGTGCAGATTGAGTTGGCCGATTTGCTCCAGGGCGACTTCCAACACCTGCCGCGTTTCCTGTTCTCCCATTTCCCAACCATCTCCGGTGGAGCCGGGGACCAAAAAGCCTTTCACATACGGCGACAAATGGCGGAGATGCACGGCCAGGCGCTGGCCGTCAATCGCGCCCTCGCGGTCGTAGTGCGTGATCAGCGGGCACCAGAGCACGGGAATACCCGCGGGAAAAAGCCGCGCCAGCAGTTTTCTGCGTTCGACGGCGGTTAGGGTCGGGCGGCTCATGGCGTTGCCTTCCCGACGTAACCGGCCACGGGCTTGCCGTTGTCGCCCAGTTTGCCGCCCAGAGCAGGCCGTTGGCGAGAAGTTGGAGATAGTCCGGCGATGCCGCGGTCTTCAGGTCGTGGCCGAGCGTGGTGGCAAAGACGCGTCCGCCGCCAAATTGATAAGTCCAGCACACGACGTGTTCCCGGCTGTCGCGCGGGCTTTTCGCCTGGAGCAGTTGATGCGATTGCGGGTCGATTGAAATCGTCTGATAAAGCTCATCGCCAGGGGTCTTCCAATCGTCCGGAAAAGCTTTCGTGATGGGATCGTGCTGGTCGAGCTTCACGATGGTGAAACGGCCGTAAGGATCGTGGACTTTCGACCTCATGCCGCAGCACGTTTCCCATTCGTGCACTTTTTTGGATTGGCGAAACGCGTGAATGGCGCAATGAATCATCACGGCCGGCTTTCCGTTGTGGACCGCCTGGACGGCATTTTCGAGAACGACATCCGGCGCGTCATCGAAGCAAACGTCATAGACCACGACGTCGTAAGCGTCGGCAAAGCTGGCGTTGGTCAGGGCGTTCAGGTCGAACGCCGTTGTGAATTGCGCGTTGACGAGCTTGCTCAGGTGCGAGGTCAGATGGGGGGCGAGATTCTTGTAATCGTGATAGCCGCCGCCGGTGAGGAACAGAGCTTTCAGTGGAGCAGGGGAAGGATTTGTGTTTTCCGCGCGATCCGCGGCCAGGCGGCGAACTTTGATGTTGCGTAACGCGCCTGTGGTTTGCCAGGTCGCCAGTCCGAAAGGCTTGGACAGGTCAATGTCGCCGGGGCGCAGCGAGATTCTTCGGTCAACGATCGACTGGTCCACGATCTTTTCGTCGTCTATCCACGTTTCAATTTTCTCTTTCGTGACTCGGAGTCGAAGCCGATACCAGCGGCGGGAGTCGAACTTCATGTATTTGGTCGTCTCGTTTTCGGAAGCGTCGAGGCCGTCGATGCTCGACAGGCCAACCACCCCGCCGCCCCAGCCGCCAATAATCCACGTGCAAAAGGCGTCTTTGACCGGGAACGTCAGCCCGCAGAAAAAATCGCCCCCGTCCACCTTCATCGCTTCGAGCGAAACTTCGTAGTCGCTCTTGGGAATCTCGTTGGTCCAACTGACGCCGGTCAGCATCAGTCCGGAGTGAAGCAGAAGTTGGCCGTTTTCGACGTTCACTTCGCCGTGGCCGGCGAAATCGGTGATCTTCCACCCCTTGAGCGTTTTGCCGTCGAACAGGCTCTGCCAGTCACCGCCCTGGCTCAGTACAGGACTTGTCGCGGACACGACCGCGACAGCCAGCAGAACCGCGTGACACCACGTCCGGCGCTGGCGAACCAGGCGGGTGGATTTCAGAGCGGACGCGAGAATGCGCAAAGCGCGGTACAACTGCCGTTGTCGGTTCCATCTCTCTTCGTGGCCCATAGTTCGTTTCTTCTTGTGGCTGAAAAAAACGAAAGAGTCGAGGAGAAGAAATGAAAAAAACGGGCGGCGCCGCAACTTGCCAATACCACGCTATCGAGTCCGGTCTGCAAGATTTCCGAAGTCTGCTGTGAGAGAATCCTTTCTTGTTGTGTTCGCGAAAGACGGACGGGGTCAGTAGCCTTGTTTCTTGAGCCAGTAAACTCCGGCGAGAAGCGCGAGGGCGGCGAGCGACATGTAAAGGGCGGACTCGATAAAGTACGAAACGCCGATGATGAGCAACCCTCCAAACAACGGGACCATGGATTGCTGCTTTTTTCCGTAGATAAAAAACCCCATCCCGATCGCACCCCAGATCATGGATGCGACGAGCGAGTGGGCGCTGGTAAACATTTCGTTCCCGTCGCTCGCTAGAACGTTGGCCCAAGAATCCACGGCGCGAATTCCTCGTCGCCGATGCCCGCCAATTCGCTTTTGGTTTTCTCGCCGCCGGCCACGGCGATGATTTTTTCAAAAATGCGCCGCCCGACCTGTTCTACCGTTTCTGTCCCGTCAAGGATCGTGCCGGCGTTTATGTCCATGTCGTCTTGCATCCAATTATAGAGCGGCGTATTGGTGGCGACCTTAATGCACGGCGCGGGTTTGCAGCCGTACACACTCCCGCGTCCGGTGGTGAAGACGCCGATGTTGCAACCCCCGCAGACGAGACCCGTCATGCTCACTGGATCGTAACCGGGAGTGTCCATGAAACAGAAACCGGTCGTGGTGATCGGTTCCGCGTATTGGTAAACGGCGGCCAGCGGCGATAGCCCGCCTTTGGCGACCGCGCCCAGACTCTTTTCGTAGATTGTGGTCAGCCCTCCTTCTTTGTTTCCGTAAGAAGGGTTGTTGTCGATGGTGGCGTCGTGCCGGCGCGCGTGATTTTCCCACCAACGAATCAGCGAAACCAGTTTCTCACCAACGCCGCGATTGACGGCGCGGCGTGTGAGCAGATGTTCCGCGCCGTAAATCTCCGGTGTCTCGGCGAGCACGGCTGTGCCGCCGTAACGAACCAGTTCATCCGACGCCACGCCCAGCGCCGGATTCGCGGTGATGCCGCTGTTGCCGTCGGAACCGCCGCAGTTTTCGGCGAGAATCAACTTGCTGATCGGCTGCGGGACCCGCCGGTTGTCGTTGGTGACGGGCAGAATTTTGGTCACCGCGGCTGCGGCGGCATCCACGGTGCGGCGCACACCGCCGGTGCTCTGAATCGTGAGGAAGGTCGGCGCCGTTTCGCCCGGTTTCAATTCGTCGAGCTTGAATTCCTGGCGAATGAACTGGACCTGGTTGACTTCGCAGCCCAGGCCGATCATCACATAGCCCGCGATGTTCGGGTGGCGGGCAATGCCCGCCAACACGCGCATGAGCAATTGGTGCGGTTCGCCCGGCTGGATCCCGCAGCCGCTCTTGTGCGTGAACGCGACGACACCGTCCACATTCGGAAAATCGCGTCGCAGCTCCTCGATCTTGAACCGGTCTTTGACGTAGTGCGACACGGAGGCCGAACAATTCACGCTGGAAATGACCGCGACGTAATTCCGCGTTCCAACGCGTCCGCCGGGACGAGCGTAGCCCTGGAAGGAGCGCATTTTTTCCGGCGGGTAATACTCCACCGGCCTGGCAGCGGCGCAAAAATCGTAGTCGCGGGCAAAATCCCTCATTTCGAGATTGTGAGTGTGCACGTGATCGCCGGGCGCGATGTTTCCTTTGGCAAACCCGATGGTCTGTCCATATTTTCGGACGGGCGCGCCGTCAGAGATCGCTTTGACCGCTATCTTGTGGCCGGCGGGAATGTCGCGTCCTGCGATGAGATGAATCGAATCGTCGGACAACTCCGTGCCGGCGCGGACAGGCCGCTTGATCACGGCAACGTCGTCGGTATCACGGAGCAACAAAGCGAATTGGGCAAATCTTTCTTCTTTGGCCATAAAGTGACTCTCGCGCAGGGAAGGCGGTTGCTGGACTGAGGTCTTCACCTGTGCCGAGTTGGGTCAAAACATACTCCGGCTATGTTCCGATTGTCGAATGTCAAAAAACTGCGGTCGCAGACCAAAATAGTGTTCGGCATGAAAAGCGCCGAGGGCGTTTTTCCTCTCTCCATAAACCGCCCCTCTCCCGGCCTGCGGCCACCCTCTCCCCGCCTTGCGGGAGAGGGCAGGGAGAGGGGTGCCGATCTGGTTCATGGCCCCGATGCGCGTCCAAATTTTGGAGGTTCCTCCTTTCTATGAACCGTACCCCCTCATCCCGTCCTTCTCCCCCAGTGGGGAGAAGGTGCCCGGAGGGCGGTTGAGGGGGGATTGCGACCGGTTCATGGGGGGGAGAGAGCTGGAGAGAGGGGAACCTGAAAAACGGCCTCCTCTCCCCGGCCCTCTCCTCCTTTTTTGGGGAGGAGAGGGAGAAGGGCTGTTGCGCTCCAAGCAAACCACTTGCCGCGGACCTGTGGTCCGCGAATTTCTCCCTTGAAAAATAATGATTGCGGTGAGGGACCGGTCTGCTAATTTGCTCAGCCTTTTCGTTCCGGAGGGAAGTATCCGGCCGGCGTGGAAAGGCAGAACGGCCTCAAAATCAAGCCCTGTTCGAGTGAGCCGGGCGGCCAGAACAACATCGAAATCAATCCCGTGTTCCGCGGGATGGTCCGTCCCGTTGCGGCGGGATGGGCTGACAACCAATGGAAACCTGTGATCAGTATCGGCGTTAAAGAATTGTTGGAAGCGGGCGTCCACTTCGGACACCAGACCCGTCGTTGGAACCCCAAGATGAGACCGTTCATCTTTGATGCCCGCCACGGTATCTACATCATCGACCTCAGCAAAACCCTCGCTCAGCTCGAAGCCGCGTGCAGTTTTCTCCACGAGACCATCAGCAAAGGCGGCCGGGTATTGTTCGTTGGCACCAAAAAGCAGGCGCAGCACGCGGTCAAAGAAGCGGCTGAGCAGTGCGGCCAGTTTTATGTGACTGAGCGCTGGCTCGGCGGCACGCTTACCAATTTGAAGACCATCAAGCGTTCCATCGGCCGTCTCAAACAGATTGAAAAGATGGAAGCGGACGGCTCGATCAACAATTACGTCAAACAGGAGCAATCCATGCTTCGACGGGAAGCGGCCAGGCTGCACAAGAACCTCGACGGCATCCGCGCCATGGATAGTTATCCGCAAGCGATGTTTGTCGTGGACATCAAACGCGAGCACAACGCCGTGGCGGAGGCCCGACGGTTGAAAATTCCGATTGTCGCCATCGTGGATACAAACTGCGATCCTGATCTTGTGGATTATCCGATTGCCGGCAATGACGACGCCATTCGCTCGGTGCGCCTCATCCTGAGCATCATCACCCAGACGATCAGCCAGGCGCGCGCTGAATACGAAGCCAAGTATGCGCGGCGGAGTCCAACGGAGGAAGCGGCGCCGGTTGAACCGAGCATCGCGGCTGCGGCACCAGACGCGCCGTTGATTGCTGCTCCGGTCACGGTGACGGCCACTCCGGCTTAGGGAATCAGTCCCGATGGAAGCAAGTGGCCCCCTTCCATCGGCTCAACTCGGAACTTTCAACTCGAATCAATATTCATATGGCTGAAATCACTGCTGCTGCCGTCGGCAAATTGCGCGAGATGACCAACGCCGGTTTGATGGATTGCAAGAGGGCGCTCACCGAGGCCAAGGGCGACTTGCACGTGGCGGTGGACATCCTGCGCAAGAAAGGCGTCGCTACTGCGGCCAAAAAGGCGTCGCGCGAAGCCAGGGAAGGCATCATCGCTCAATGCATTCTGCCCGGCTCGCGTGTCGGCGTGTTGGTGGAAATCAACTGCGAAACGGACTTTGTGGCCAAGAACGATACGTTCAAGGCCTTCTGCGATGAGATCGCCAGGAGGCTCGCCATGGATCCCAAGGCGGACCTCGAAGCGGATCGCGTTGCCGCGGTCGCGAAAATCGGCGAGAACATCAAGGTTTCGCGCCACCAGCGTTTTGAAGTGAGCGGCAACGGGATGGTCGCCGCGTACATTCACACTGGCGCGAAAGTGGGCGTGCTGGTGGAAGTGGGCGCGGGCAGGGAAAGCACCGTGGTCAACGACGAATTCAAACAACTGGTGCGTGACATCACGCTGCAAATCGCCGCGGCGCATCCCCTCGCCGTTTCACGCGAGCAGGTGGACTCGGCTGTGATCGCCAAGGAAAAGGAAATTGCCGCCGAACAGGTGAAGAACAAGCCGCCGCAAGCCGTGGCCAAGATTGTCGAAGGCAAGCTGGACAAATTCTTCCAAACAGTTTGCCTCGTTGACCAGGGTTTCGTGAAGCAGAATTCGGAAATCTCGGTCAAGGAGCACGTGGCTCGCGTGGCCAAGAAGCTCGATGACGAAATCACCATTCGCCGCTTTACCCGCTTTCAGGTTGGGGAGACGGCGGCGTAGCGGCGGGCGTCCCGCCTGCTCTGAAGGACGGCCACCCGGAGGAGTGCTTCTTGACGCCACACACGTTTCGACGATTCACGCCGGTGCCCGCGCGCGCGACGCCCGACACCAGGCGAGGACGCCGGGCGCCCCCCTGCAGGCGTACGCGCAGCGCTTTGATTTGACTCCTTCACTGCCGGTTGCTACAACCCCGGTGATTTATGTCGCCGAGCGGCCATCTGATCTTCAGTCAGCGTTCATTTTTTCGACACTTTGCCACCCGTTTATGACCAAGCCGAATAATCCGAAATATCGCCGTATCCTGCTCAAGCTGAGTGGCGAAGCGCTGGGAGGCGAGGCCGGCGTCGGCATCTGCCCGGAAGCGATCCACGACATGGCGCGACAGATTGGCGAGGTGCGCGAGCTCGGCGTCCAGGTCGTCATCGTCGTCGGTGGCGGCAATATTTTTCGCGGCCTGACTGGAAGCGAGCGCGGCATCGAGCGGGCGACCGGGGATTACATGGGCATGCTCGCGACCATCATCAATGCCCTCGCGCTCCAGGACGGGCTTGAAAAAAACGGCGTGCCGACTCGCGTGCAAAGCGCCATTACCATGGCGCAAGTGGCTGAGCCGTTCATTCGTCGGCGCGCGGTGCGTCATTTGGAAAAAGGGCGCGTGGTCATCTTCGGCGGCGGCACGGGCAATCCTTATTTTTCCACCGACACGGCCGCGGCGCTGCGCGCGAACGAGATCGGCGCGGAAGTGGTCTTGAAAGCCACCAAAGTGGACGGCATCTACGACAGCGACCCGAAGAAAAATCCGCAGGCGAAGCGATACGATCAAATCAGCTACGGCGACGCGCTGATGAAACAACTCGGGGTGATGGACTCGACCGCTTTCTCGCTTTGCATGGACAACAAGATGCCGATCATCGTTTTCGACCTGTTCAAGCCGCATAATCTTAAGCGTGTCGTGCTCGGCGAACAGGTCGGCACGCTGGTTACGCGTTAAAGCAGGTGCCCTATGCCAACGGACGACATTTTGCTGGAAGCCGAAGACAAGATGCAGAAGACCGAGCACATCGTGCAGCAGGAGTTCGCCGGCGTGCGAACGGGCAAGGCCTCGCCCGCGCTCGTCGAGAACATCATCGTGGACGTTTACGGCTCGCAAATGCGCATCCGCGAGCTGGCCGGCATCACCACGCCGGAGCCGCGCATGATTTTGATCCAGCCGTGGGACGCCAGCACCGTTCATCCGATCGAAAAGGCCATTCAGAAGACCAACCTGGGGCTGAACCCGGCCGTTGACAAAAGATTTATTCGCATCGTCTTGCCGGAACTGAGCGAGGAACGGCGCGTGGAATTCACCAAGGTGGTCAGGAAAATGGCCGAGGACGGCCGCGTGGCGATCCGGCACGTGCGGCGGGACGCCATCGAGCACCTGAAAAAAGAGACCAAGGAAGGGCTGATTACAGAAGATGAATTGAAGCACGCTGAGAAGGAAGTCCAGAAACTAACGGACCAGTATATTGGCAAAATCGACGAACACCTTGCCCACAAGGAAAAGGAAATCATGACGGTGTAGAACCAGTTCTGATCACCTCGGCAGCGCGGGGGAAGCGGTGTTGGTCGCAGGCAGTTCGAAGCGGATGATGGTTTCTCCGGTTTTAGCGTAACTTAATCTCTCTCTCGCCAGCCTTTCGACGGTCCTGGGATCGCGCATAACGTCGATGGAAGTCCTCAGTCGCTTTTGTGTTTCTTCCTCTTTTTTGACCTCAGCATCCAAAGTCAGGTTGTCCTTGCGCATTCTTTCGTTGCGCTGGATGAGCGGTAAATACCACAGCGCGATCAGGAGCAGCGCAGCCAGCAGCAGGAGCATGACAATCAGCCTGGTGAGCTTGTCCCAGATCCCAAGATTGACATTCATAAGGCGGAGTTAAACAGGAAGCAGTTGACGAAGGAAGCGGCAATTTGTTCGTCGGGCGCTTCCATGGTCCGATCGAACGGATCGAATCGAGGCAAACTTTCAACTTTGAACTTTCAACGCTCGACGGCAAAACTCCGTTCGCCGTGAAGATCGAACTCATCAACACCGGCAGCGAACTGATGCTCGGCCGGGTGCTGAACACCCACCAGCAGTGGATCGGCCGTCAGTTGGCCGACCGGGGATATGTCGTGACTCGCCAGGTCTCCGTTCCCGACGTCGGCAGCGACATTCAACAGGTCGTTCGCGAGGCGTTGTCGCAGGCCGATTTGGTGATCGCCACGGGCGGACTTGGCCCGACGTCGGACGACATCACGCGTGATTTGGTTGCGGAACTGCTCGGTAAAAAGTTGCGTGAAGACGCCGTCGCTCTGGCCAATGTGGAAAGCTTTTTCGCGATTCGCAAACGGCCCATGCCAGCGCAGACGCGCGTGCAGGCGCTGGTTCCGGAAGGGGCGATCGTGCTCCAAAACCGGCACGGCACAGCGCCCGGCCTGGCCATCCATTCCGTAAGGAAAGCAAGGCGAGCTGGCTGATCCTCTTGCCCGGTCCGCCGCGAGAGTTGCAGCCGATGTTCAGCGAACAGGTCATCCCGTTGATTTTGGAACGGTTTCCCCGGGCCGGCGCGTTCGTCTCGCGCACGCTCAAGACGACCGGACTGGGCGAATCGGTGGTTCAAGAGAGAATTGCCGCGCCATTGAAACGGCTGACTGACGCCGGCCTCGAGATCGGCTATTGTGCGCGGACTGGCGAGGTGGATTTGCGACTCGCGGCTCGCGGAGCCGGCGCGGAGAAAATTGTACTGGAGGCCGAACAAATGGTGCGGCAGCTCATCGGCCGGCACATTTTCGGCGAAAACGACGACCAGCTCGAAGCGGTGATTGTTCGGCTGTTAACGGAGCGAAGAGAAACGCTCGCGTTGGCCGAATCGTGCACGGGCGGGTACATCGCGAATCGCATTACCAATGTGCCCGGGGCATCCGCCGTCTTGCTCGCGGGACTGGTGACTTACAGCAACGATGCGAAACAAATGTTCCTCGGCGTCCGTGGCGAAACTCTGGCGTCGCATGGCGCCGTCAGCGAACCCGTTGCGCGCGAGATGGCCGAAGGCGCGCGGCAAAAAACAGGCGCTCACTTTGCGATTGCGGTGACCGGCATTGCCGGTCCGACGGGCGGAACGCCGGACAAACCGGTCGGCACGGTCTTCATCGCGCTGGCGACGGACCGGCACACTTTGGTTTTGAATCCCTTGAATCGCTACGACCGCGAGACGTTCAAATATGTCACCTCACAACAAGCGCTGGAGTTGTTGCGGCGGACGCTGCTGAAATTGTAATGGGGCTTCCGAAGAGCCACCAACTGATGAGTTGTCCCGGAGTGATCGCCCGCTTCTCCCTCTCCTTGGGGGAGAGGGCTGGGGTGAGGGCGAGCGTCTGATTCTACTGAATTGCTCCGGCTTATCTCGCCTGCGGGGTTCTGATTCTGTTGTTCTGTTCAGCCCTGGTCGCCATTATCACCGATGGCTTCGACCGGGCAACCTTCCTTGGCTTCTTTGCATTGAGCTTCCTCCTCGGGCGTGCCGGGCTGCTTATAGACAAAAGAATATCCGCCGTCGTCGTTGCGCTTGAAATTATTGGGAGCCGTTTCGCGACAAAGGTCGCAGTCGATGCACTGGTTATCGACGTAAAACTTGCCCGGGACGTTTTCAGCGTATCGGTTTGCGATATCAGCCATATATGATCCTGATTTGCGTCTTTGTATATGCGGTTCACTTTCCCAAATATCAAGTCCCATTTGGCACATTTAATCGCAGCTTTTGCCGCGGCCGCACCGAATAAACCCTTTTAATTCACGCCGGTTTTCCTACCCTTGGGCCGACAGGTTTGCCGCATGAGAAAAACCAAAATTATCGCCACCCTCGGCCCCGCCACCGATTCCCCGGAAATGCTCGGCCAGCTCATCGACACGGGCGTGAACGTGTTTCGCCTCAACATGTCGCACGCGCCTCATGACTGGGTCCATCGCGTCGTCGGCGACATCCGCACCGCTGCCAAAGAGCGCAACAGTTCGGTCGGCATCATGATGGACACGCAAGGCCCGGCCATCCGCACCGGCGACCTGCCCGCCGCGCTCGACCTCAAGCCCGGCCAGAAATTCACGCTTACCGTCCGCGGCGAGCGGAGCGAGGAACAGCATTCGGTGGACGTGAACTACGAGAATTTCGTCAAAGACATCGACATCGGCGACGTCGTTCTGCTCGACAACGGCGCGCTGCAGATGAAGGTCCTGGCCAAGGAGGGCAATAAGGTCGAATGCGAAGTGCTCACCGAAGGCACGCTCGGCAGCCGCCGTCACATCAATTTGCCCGGTGTCAAAGTCAGCCTGCCCGCGCTCACTTCCAAGGACCTGGGGGATGTTGAAATCGGTCTGCAGGCCGGTGTCGATTACATCGCGCTCTCGTTCGTGCGCGAGGCCAAGGACATTCAACAGTTGAAAGCCGTCATCGAACGCGGACAGCACCGGCCGCTCATCATCGCCAAAATCGAGGACCAGCAGGCGATCAAAAATCTCAGTGAAATCGTCGCCGAAGCTGACGCGATCATGGTCGCGCGGGGCGACCTCGGCATCGAATTGCCCTATGAAGAACTGCCCATCATCCAGCGCAAGATCGTGAAGATCTGCCTGCGCGTCGGCAAGCCGGTCATCGTCGCGACGCACATGCTCGAGAGCATGATTGAAAGCCCGATGCCGACGCGTGCCGAAGTTACCGACGTCGCCAACGCGGTGTTCGAGCAGACCGACGCGATCATGCTCAGCGGCGAAACAACCGTCGGCAAATATCCGCTGAAATGCGTCGAAGTGTTCGACCGCATCGCGCAACGCATCGAGCGCAGCGGCGGCGCGAACTTTTACGAACAAGCGGAACT
>Ga0209056_10004636_pt1 | contig 14481 bp, 11 predicted proteins | sample GraSoiAngelo_114_FD_185876 | JGI IMG/M metagenome (GOLD analysis project Ga0209056, IMG submission 185876) | Grasslands soil microbial communities from the Angelo Coastal Reserve, California, USA - 14_0903_13_40cm (SPAdes) (version 2) | ecosystem: Environmental > Terrestrial > Soil > Grasslands... | reverse complement strand
ATCCAGCCCGCTGAAATTCGTGGGACCGGAACTTCGCTGCGCATACAAGGCTCTGTTCCGCTGGCCGGCAACACGGCTCCCAACCTCACGGCGCAAGGTTCCATTGACGCTCAAATTCTCCGCATCGCCAATCCCGATCTACAAAGTTCTGGAAGCGTCGCACTCGATGTCCGCACATCCGGCTCGGCCAACAGTCCCCAGGTACGCGGCCAGGTGCGCCTGCAAAATATCGCCGTTTCTACCACCACCGCGCCAGTCGGTGTTCAGAACCTTAACGGTGCCCTGGATATCGACAATGACAAGGTGCAGATTTCGAACGTCACGGCGCAAGTCGGTGGCGGCCAGCTCACTGCGGGGGGCTCCGTTTCCTACCGCCCCAGTCTGCAGTTCAACATCGCGCTTCAAGGCAAATCTGTTCGCCTGCGATATCCCGACGGTCTCCGTACCGTGCTCGACAGCAACTTCGCGTGGACCGGAAACATGCAGGCTTCGAACCTGAATGGACGCGTCCTCATCGGCTCTCTCTCGTTCACGCCGGATTTCGATCTCGCCAGCTTTGGCGATCAGTTCAGCGCGAACGCTGCCACCCCTGCCGAGCCCGGATTCGCCGACACCATCAGTCTACAAATCGCTGTGCAGTCCAAGGGAACTCTCAGCGCCAACACCTCGCAGCTTAGCCTGGAAGGCGATGCAGACCTGCGTGTCGGCGGCACGGCTGCCAACCCAGTAATTACGGGTCGCACCGACCTCAATTCCGGGGAACTCTTCTATCGCAATGTTCGTTACGAGTTACAGCGCGGAGTCATTACCTTCGACAACCCAAACCAAACCCGGCCAGTGTTGAACGTCTCAGTTTCCACTATCGTCGAGCAATATAACCTCACCATTAACATGCGCGGACCATTCGAAACCTTGACCGTCGCCTATTCTTCCGATCCTCCGCTCGCCACCGCGGACATTATCAACCTGATCGCACGCGGTAAAACCACCTCGGAATCGGCTGCGTCCAGCCAGAGCACAGATTCCATGGTGGCATCCCAGGCTGTCAGCCAAGTGAGTGGTGGGATACAGAAGCTCGCGGGAATTTCCAGCCTGCAAATTGATCCACTGCTGGGCGGCAACAATCAGAACCCCGGAGCGAGGATCGCCCTACAGCAGCGCGTCACCAAAAATTTCCTGTTTACATTTTCTACCGACGTCTCCCAACCCGGCAGCGAATTGGTTCAGGGCGACTATAAGATCAATAAGCGCTGGTCGGTCAGCGTGGCACGTGACCAACTCGGAGGCGTGTCCGTGGACGGGCGCTTCCATTCCACATTCTGACGCGCGGAACAGTCTCGTGCTCACTTCGCATCTTCAGGGCATGCAACGTGCCTCACGAACGGGCGGACCAAGCGGACCAAGCCCGCAGCGCGGGCGAATGCCAATAGCCCCGCCGTTTCAACGCCGGAAAAGCGGGCGTAAGAGATCGATTTTGGGTGGCGCAGCGTTTCTAGCGCTGCCTAAGACATTTGGGGAGATTCGTGGTTTTAGCCCCGCAGCCAAGCCGCGAAGCGGCGCAAGAATGTAGCCCAGGGCGTCAGCCCTGGGGCGACTTGGAACGCGAGCTAGCCCCGAAGGGGAGAAAGACAAGTTCTGCAAGAGCAGCAACATTCCGCCAAAAAAAGATATTCAGGTGTTTAGGTCTGAATCAAGCAGCCCGGTCCAGCTCCTCCTCACCCAATTCTTCCTTCCTTTGCAACTGTCCCTTAGCGCTTTCCTTGGCCAACTCGGCGTTGAGTTCCGCTCCGGCTAAAAGCGCAAGCGAGTTCCAATAAAACCACGTCATAAACGCGATAAATCCCGCCAGAGTGCCGTAGATGCGGCTGTAATTTGCGATATGACGAAAATAGAATCCCAGCCCATACGAAAATCCAAGCCAGAATGCCACTGCGAGAATGGCTCCCGGCAGAGTTGCCAGGAAACGCTGCTTCACGTTCGGAGCAAAAAAATACAAAAGTTCCACCGTAAACAGCGTGAACGTGATGGCAATCGCCCAATGGACGGCTGGCCACAGCAAGACAAACTCGCGGGAAAGATAAATCCTGGCCGCCAGCCATCCGCCGAACCGCGGTCCCACGATCATCACGGCCAACGCCGAGAGCAGCAAGATGGCGGCCATTGCCGAAAGTCCAATTGCCAAAAGCCGCGTCTTCCACCACGGGCGCGTCTCGCTGGTGTCATACGCAATGTCGAGCGCCTCGATCATTGCATCGAATGCTGCTGTTCCCGCCCAGATCGTCCCAATCATGCCCACCGACAGCCACGATTTCCGATTGGCTGCCAGCAGGTCCGCCAGCACCGAATGAATCATTCGCATGCTGTCCGCCGGCAAGCCAATACCCGGTCGAAAAGGTTTGGCAGTGGCAGGGATGCCATCATGGCAGAAAGAAAGATGAGTGCCGGAAATACCGACAACACAAGATAGTAGGAAAGCGCCGCCGAAACCTGCAGGGTGTGGTGACTCAACAGGTCGCGGTAGGTGGCTGCGAGAGCTCGCCGTAGTCCCACCCAAGTCACATCTCTTGGATGCGGCAGTTGGATTCAAGGTCAGACCAGAAAGATAATTACGCCCAGAATGTTCGATCTAGCGTTCTGTACTGGATGGCTTCCGCTATGTGTTTCGGCTGAATGGCTGTCGAGCCTTCCAGGTCCCCCACCGTCCTCGCCACTTTCAGAATCCTGTCATGTGCCCTCGCCGTGAGGCCCTGCTGAGTCATGGCACGTTCGAGCAGGCGTTCACAATCTGGCGAAAGGTCACAGAATGTGCGGATGTTGCGCGGCGTCATCTGCGCGTTGGAATAGATTCGGGCGGCGACTTTCGCGCACGGCGGCATCCGGGGGGCCGACCGTATGAAAATGGTTATATGGGTGAGTGGGATATCGTATCCGCAGTTTCTCAATGCGGCGTGGACGCGCAGAATCGGCTTTCAGACTCCACCCAGGGCTGGGAAGGTGAACGGCAGAGCAATTTCCTTAGTACGGCATTCTTAACACTTTCCTGTTCCGCCTTGGACGCCAGCTTGAGGTCACACCCCGTGACGTCAAATCCTGCGATTAGCATTGCCTCGCGAATTTCAATCAAGAATGCGACCGTTTGCGGACTGCGAACGTGCCGTAGCCGGGCATGTCCTAGTCGCGAAGCGACGGCATGTGACAGCCCGGCACGGCAGTGCCGGGTAAGCCGAGAGAATGACCCGAGTCCCGCAGGGACGGGACAGTTTTCTTACCGCGAACCGAGGCACGCGCGTTCACGCACGGTGGGAAACTCTGCTGAGACCATTCACTAACCTCCGCATAAGCTGCCCCCGAAACCCACGCAGCCGCATAGACCTCGGCAAATCCCTATCTCTCCACCGCCATCGCCACCGCATTTCCTCCGCCCAAACACAATGCCGCAATCCCACGATGTACATCTCTGCGGATCATCTCGTAGATCAGCGTCACCAGAACGCGCGCACCACTCGCGCCAATCGGATGACCGATTGCTACTGCGCCTCCATTCACGTTCACTTTCTCCAGATTGAGGCCGAGCTCCCGCATTACTCCCAGGGCCTGCACGGAGAACGCTTCGTTGAGCTCATAGAGATCAACATCTTCATTCTTCCAGCCGGTCTTTTCCCAAAGTTTGCGTAGCGCGCTGACCGGAGCCATCATCACCCATTTGGGATCGATGCCGCTTGTCGCCTGCGCCACTATGCGCGCCATCGGCTTCACCCCGAGCTCTTTCGCCTTGGCAGCGCTGGTGACAACCACCGCAGCCGCGCCATCGTTTACTCCCGGAGCATTGCCCGCCGTCACAGTTCCATCTTTTTTGAATGCAGGCTTGAGCGACCGCAAGATTTCAATCGTCGTGTCTTCGCGCGGAGACTCGTCTTTATCAAAAATGACCGGCGCTGCTCCTTTCTTTTTTGCGGGAAGCTCAACCGGAACCACTTGCGACTTGAACCGGCATTCTTTGATCGCCGAAACCGCCTTGCGATGCGAGTTCACCGCAAACTCGTCCTGCTCTTCGCGCGTGATGCCGTATTTGTCGGCAACGTTCTCGCCCGTCATGCCCATGTGGTAGTCGTTGTAAACGTCCCAGAGTCCATCGCGGACCATCGAGTCGACAATCTGCGCATCGCCGAGCCGATATCCTTTGCGAGCTTGCGGAAGAAGATAAGGCGCATTGGTCATGGACTCCATGCCTCCGGCTACAACTATTGTGCTATTCCCGGTTTGTATCGCTTGTGCGGCGAGTCCTACAGCTTTCAGTCCGGAGCCGCAAACTTTGTTGATCGTCATCGCGCCGACTTCAGGAGCCAGTCCGGCATAGATCGCCGCTTGGCGTGCCGGATTCTGCCCTAGTCCAGCGGAAATCACGTTGCCCATAATGCATTCATCCACGCTTGCAGGCTCGATGCCGGCGCGTTTCACAGCTTCACGGACAACGATCGCCCCAAGCTGCGTCGCGCTCAGATCGGACAATGATCCTTGAAACTTTCCTACCGCCGTGCGGCAGGCCGAAAGAATGACGACTTGGTCGAGATCAGCCATGGTGTACTCCTGCGAAGAATTATGCGCCAAAATTATAGATGCCGCGACAGAGATGAGAGCTTCCGCGCTTACATGAGCCGCCTCACAATGTTTCAACGTTTTGATGTTTCAGTTTCATCTCACTCGGGCGCAACCTTGAAACTTTGAATCCTTGAAACCCTGAAACCGGATTTCGTGCATGGAAAATTCCGGGCGACATCGGCCATAAATTTTCTCTCTGCACCTCACCATGACTTTCGTACTGCGCTTCGATCCTCCTCAAACATCATTTTTTGCTTGACTTCGCTTTTTATTGACTCTATACATTCAGACAGTCGCAACAAAACACCGTTGCATTATCCATGAACAATGGAAAGGGAGAATAGTTAACATGGCAACCAAAAAGAAAGCGAAAAAAGCCAAGAAGCATTAATTGGCTTGTCGCAAAGTAGACCACGGGGACGCCAAAAGCGTCCCCTAAGTTTTTGCGGGAACTAACGCGGGTGGTCATGCGATCTGAAGCTCCGCGCAGAAGGTCAAGAATCCGGTTGATTTTCTCTGCCAACTTCGCGTAATCTCTGCGACCTCTGCAGTTAAATGCTTTTGACTCCGGACCGGTCTGAATTCTGACCAATAACTCATTCTCGGGGTTCTTTGCGACCTTTGCGTCCTTTGCGGTTAAATGCTTTTTGGTTGGCGACCTCATGAATTCCGGAGGAGGCAGGCCTTCAGAGCCTGCCGATAGAATCGTGAATGCATGCGCCACCGTGGAAGAGCGGCGCTTTCAGCGCCGCTTAACTCGTTCGAAATGACCACGGGCTTTAGCCCCTGTGGCTCCGAGACGAGACCCTAATTTTGCGCCACTGCAGGTTTCGCGAGCGTTTCCGGAATGCGTTTCTCGGTCTTCGGACAAAGCACGCGATAGGCGCACCACGCGCAATGGAAGCCAGGTTTCGCTTCAAACTTCCCGGTGGCAATTTTTCCGGCGATGTCCTCAACTTTGAGTTTTGCCTCTTGAATCTTCAGGTCGCTCCGCGAGGTACTCACCGTCGTATTGCCTTCGAGGTTATGGAAAGCCAGGCGCTCCGCACGGTATCCCCACGTTTCACGCGCCGCCAGCGCATAGATCCCCAGCTGCAAACTGTCATCGGCGTCTTCCTGTGACCGCGGCCTTCCGGTCTTGTAGTCAGTAATCACGACTGCATCTCCCGAGACGCAATCAATGCGGTCAATCCGCCCCACCAGCTTCGTCGATCCCACCTTCACGCTGAAGTGCTCTTCCGTATGCAGCACCTCCGAGTTGGACAACTCTGCTGCGGCGACAAACTGACGCAGCTCTTCCATTCCCTTTTCCTGATATAGCTCGCGTTGATAATGGTCGGAGAAACCCGCGGCTTCGAGTTCCGCACGAAAGCGCTCAATCAGCTCCGCTTCCGTAAGCTTGCGTCCCCAGCGTACAGAATCGTAGTAGGTCAGCAGCACGCGATGTATGCACGCTCCGTACTGCAACGCCGCCGACGCCTCGGCAGGAATCCGCCACTCCCGCTCCAGCTTGAACTGTAGCGGACAAGTCTCGTAATGCTGGATGGCGCTTGCGCTCAGCGTCGAAGCAAGATCTGATGCCGGCGGCAAGCCGATCCATTCTCCCAGCCGGGAGATCGCCGGAGCTTCTGCGGCTCCAAAAATCTCAGTTTGAAATTCACGGCAGGTCCGCTCTTTCAGATAACCCTTCAACTCGCGGTTCTTGATGAGCTCGCGCAGGTAGCCGGCGGGCGTCTTCTCGGTTTTTCCCCGCCCAAATTGTCCGTAGATCGTTAAAGTATCGCGAGCCCGGGTCATCGCCACGTAAAACAGCCGCCTTTCCTCCTGGTCGCAAACTCTTTTCTCGTCTTCATCGTCCGCCTCACCGGAATTGCGTAGTTCAGCAGGAAATTCGATCAGCGGCTCACGATAGTAGGTTGGGAAGCTGCCCTTGGCCGCCCGCAATATGAACACATGATCGAACTCGAGGCCCTTGGCAGAATGCGCTGTCATCAGTTTGACCGCATTCTCCTGGTCTTTCGCGGCCAGAGGAATGGTCCCGCGCGCCTCGCGAAAGTAATCGAGATATTCAAGGAACTCTCCCGGCTCTCCGGTCTGCGTAATAGGAGACTTCTCCCATTCGTTGCAGAATTGCACCAGCGCGTCAATCGCAGAGCCGCGCACGAGTTGGAATTCGCGGATCAACGAGAGCAACGTCGAATAAGCCTTGTTGCCCGCACTCTGCTGCCTTGCACGCCGCACCGTATCCAGCACCAGCCTGCCGCCTTTTACGCCGGACAACACCGTAGCCAACAGCGCATTGGAATCACGAGGAATCGCCTTGATCGCAGTCTTAAGCTCATTCGGATCTACTGAGAACTGCGCCAGCGCCGCCACGCGAAAAATGGCCGCATTGTCGCCGTCTGACACCACCGCGCCCAGGCACGCCAGCAAGTCGCGGACCTCCGGTGCATCCAGCACATCCAGCCCTTCGATCGAAAACGGAATGTTGTTTCTGGAGAGCTCCGCCGCCACTTCGTCACGGTGGAAATGACTGCGATAGAGGACTGCGATGTCCTTCCATCCGCAGCGCGACTGGCGTCGGCGCTCGAGAACAGCGGATACCAGGTCCGTGGCCTCCATGAAATTGCCGCTGACCAGCACTGCATCAACCGAAATCCGCGGTTGCGACTTGATGTCTTCGCTCTCGTCGCGTGCTGAAATTAGCGGAGTTCGGCGGTATATTACAGCGTCAGTCAAGGGCTCTGGATTTTCAGAAATCACGGCGTGAGCACACTTCAGAATCGGAGTGGTGGAGCGGCGGTTTTTGTTCAACACAACCAGCCTGGAACCTGCAAAGTGTTTCTGAAAGAGCTGAAACGCACCGCTCGAAGCGCCTCGAAACCGGTAAATCCCTTGGTCAGGATCGCCGACCGCAAAGATATTCTGTGTGGCGCGGGCGCCCTCGCCCGCGAGTTTTTCGAGGACTTTGATCTGGGCATAGTTTGCATCCTGAAATTCGTCCACTAGGATGAATCTTGCCCGTGCACGCTCCCGTTCGAGCAAAGCGGAGTCTTCCTGCAAAAGCTGATGCGCCCGCAGAATCATGTGTCCGAAGGTGCCAAAGTTGCGCTCGTGCAGCATCCGCTCAACCGTCTCGAAGACCAACGCAATTTCCCGGCATCGTCCCAGCGCCTCTTCATCCGAGATCTCTTCTGATTTTTTGGATTTCGCCACCCTCGGTAGCGGCAGTTCGCCATTCTCAATTCGCAGGACATATTCCGCGTACTGCTCCGGCCCGACCAGCTCATCGTGACAACGCCGCACGAACTCGAGCAGGTCTTTGAGAAATTCCGCAATGCTGGCGGCGCGAATGTAGTAGTTCAACCTTAGCTCACGGATATTTCGCCGCAAAAAGATCCACAGTTTGGGGTCGTCCAGAACCTGGAAATCTCGCTGACTTTGGATCAGCAGATCATTGCAATACCCGTGAAACGTGCAGACGCGCAGGCCTTTAACGTCACTTCCGCGAACCTCACCCTCAACTCGTTGCCGCATCTCATTGGCCGCGTTGATGGTATAGGTCAGGGCGAGAATCTCATCCGCCCGCGCGTGCCCCTTGCTGATCAACCGCGCGATCCTTCGCGTGAGCACAGTCGTTTTGCCCGTGCCCGCGCCAGCAACCACCAGCAAGGGACCGTGGACGTGTTCAATCGCCTCGCGCTGCTGGGAATCAGGTTGGAAGGAGGTAGAAACCCTCTTTGAGACTGCCATTGAAGTGGAGCATACCAGAGTGCTCATCGGAAAAGACTGGAAGGATTGAGCTGCTTTTGGCACAGAAGCGAAGGTTGATGTCCTTCGTGAACCTTGGTGTCGTTTGTGATTGATGTCTTCGGAATTACTGCGACCCGCGTGCACCCGCCGCACCGAATGCACAGGCGAGAAAGGATTTCGTTATCTATTGATTGAGAATTGACGCCGTCACCGCCACTGCCGCAATCGCCGCCGTCTCTGCTCGAAGAATTGCCGGCCCTAATGACGCGGAAACCCATCCAGCCTTGCCGAAAGCCGCGAGTTCGTCTTCTTTCCAGCCGCCCTCAGGGCCAAACGCCAGCACCACAGAATCCGCTCCCTCCGCAACTGCATTTCTTAAATCCAGATCCTTCTCTGCTTCCGACAGCACAATCCGCGCGCCCGCCCCTAGCGTGAGTGCTTCGTTCAATCTTGCTGGATCCGCAACTTCCGGCACGGTAACGCGCCTGGACTGTTCCGCCGCTTGTTTCGCAATTCTGCGCCAGCGCTCCACCCGCTTTGAAGCCGCCGCGGCCAAGTGCTTCTCTGTACGAGCAGCGATCACAGGAATAATTCGCGCAACCCCCAATTCAGTGCACTTCTCGATCGCCCACTCCATACGGTCAAACTTAAAAACCGATATCGCAACAGTAACGACGGCACCAGCTTCCTCCGCCACAACCACGCCGAGCTCAAATTCCACGCGCTCGGGATTAACACTGACTACGCTTCCGCGCCTGACTTCGCCGCCAGTCGCAATATCGAACTCCTGCCCCACCTTTGCGCGCAGAACCTGCGCCAGGTGCCGTGCATGATCTCCAGTGAGAAATGCCCGCTCTCCTGAGATTTCGTCAGCAATCCAGCGGCGGCGGGTCATGAATTGAAAGGATTTCTTTGGATTACGCGTGGTCTTCTTTGCGAACTCTTCGCTGTTCTCGGCGATCTCTGCGGTTAAGAGCTTTTAGGAAGCACAACGAATGCTGCCTGCTCACGCTTGCCCGAACACGTCTTTCATCTTGTCCAGTATCGAATGCCGTTGCGGTTTGTTTTCAACCGGCGTTATCCCCTGCAGTTCCTGCAGCAGTTCGCGCTGACGTTTGGTCAGCTTCGTGGGAGTTTGCACCCGAACTTCAACAAACAAGTCGCCCTTGCCATGGCCATTCAGCACCGGCACACCTTTGTTGCGAATCTTCAGCACCGTACCCGACTGCGTCCCCTCGGGAATCTTCAGCATATGTTCCGACTCGAGCGTTGGCACTTGAATCTCGGCCCCGAGTGCGGCCTGCGTTACCGAAATCGGTACGACGCAATAGAGATTATTCCCTTCTCGCGCAAAGAACGGATGCTCCTTGACGTGCAGAATGACGTACAGATCTCCTGCCGGTCCGCCATGAATTCCCGCCTCGCCAACTCCGGAGAAGCGAATGCGGGTGCCATCTTCCACGCCCGCCGGGACCTTGGCGTCAATCGTCTTCGGCTGCAGTACCCGTCCTTCGCCTTTGCATTTTGTGCACGGATCGCCGATCACGCTGCCCGCGCCCTGGCACGCTGGGCACGTCCGCGCAATACTGAAGAAGCCCTGCTGATATCGCACCTGCCCGCGTCCACCGCAAGTGCGGCAACTCACCGGAGCCTTGCCGCCGGCGCTGCCTGAGCCACCGCAAACCTCGCAGTTCTCCTGCTTGCGATAGGTGATTTTCTTCTCGGCGCCAAACACCGCCTCTTCGAATTCCAGATTGATATCTTCGCGAAGGTCCGCGCCCCGTTGCGCCCGATTGCGCCTGCCACCGCGTCCGCCGCCAAAAAGATCGCCAAAGCCAAAGAACTCGCCGAATATATCGCTGAAGTCGTGGAATACGGTGGGATCGAAGCCTGCGCCTGCACCCGCTCCGCCAACGCCCGCGTGACCGAAACGGTCGTACATCCCCCGCTTCTCCACATCGGCGAGAACAGCATAGGCCTCACTACATTCCTTGAACTTATCTTCCGCGTCCGGATTGTTCGGATTCCGGTCAGGATGGAACTGCATCGCCAGCTTGCGATACGCACTCTTAATCTCCTGATCAGAGGCGCCGCGTTGCACTCCCAGCACTTCGTAATAGTCGCGTTTTAAGTTACTCGGCAGAACTTCCTCCTCCCTTCTCTCTCTACTTGCTGTCGTCCTTTACTTCGTGTTCGTCCTTTACTTCTGTCATCCCGAGCGAAGTACGTCTTCCGCTTGCGGAGGACGTTCACAGTCGAGGGATCTGCATTTTTACTTCTGTTGAACCCTCCGCTGGCGCGCTCTTCTTTGCGAACTTTGCGCTCTCTGCGGTTAAAAGCTCTTGCCTCTGATCTTCTCCGCGTCCTCTGCGCTCTCTGCGGTTAAGAGCTTTCACCGCCGCGAGTTTCTTGCCACCTTCACCATGGCGGGCCGCAGTAACCTATCTTTCAACTTGTATCCGCGCTGCAACTCCTCCAGCACTTGGTGATCTTCCGCATCCTCGGTGTCCACCATCTCGATCGCCTCATGAAATCGCGGATCGAATTGCTCCCCTTTCGCCAAGATCTCGCGCACGCCAATCTTCGCCAGCGCATCCTGCAACTGTTTATGGATGAGCTCTACTCCGGCGTGGAACTCAGATTTTTCTGGCGAGGTCTGCAGCGCCCGCTGAAAACTGTCCAGCACAGGAATCAGCGTCTTGATCGCGTCCACCAACGCATAGTCGCGATATTCCTGCTGCTCCTTCGCCGCACGCTTACGCGCATTTTCAAAATCCGCCTGCATTCGCGCGAGCCGGCCCAAAAGCGAATCCCGCTCCGCCCGTAACTGGTCCACTTCTGAAGCAGACGGGGTGACCTGCTCCTTCTCGTCCGCGGCCGGAAGCTCGTGCTCGGTGTCCAGCCCCTGCTCTTCCACTTCAGTTTTTCCGTTTGTTCTTGCCATAACCTTTACTCAGATTCGTTTAGAACTTTGTCAAACAACCGCGCAATATAAGAAACGGCTGTAATTGTGTGTTGATAATCCATCCGCGGCGGCCCCAGCACTGCCAGCGATCCCATAACCTCGCCGCCCACGCGCGCCGGAGTCCCAATCAACACCAGGTTCCGCATAGAAGGTTGCGCCTCGCGCACCGCTTCCTGTTTGGCATCAAGGTATGCGCCCAGCAACTCGACCAGCCGCTGCTTCTCTTCCAGCGCATGCAGCAACTCTTGCAGCCGCTGCCGGTCCTGCTCGCTCGCCACCAGATTGGCCGCGCCTTCCACGAACACAACATGCGCCGAGTCCTCTCCCGAAAGCACACCCTGTTTGTAAAGCTGCTCCACCGACGTCATTAGCCGGTCGTATTCGCTGCGTTCCTGTTCCAATCGCCGCGCAATCTCCGCCCGAACATCCTTCAACGTCCAGCCGCGATAATTGTCATTAATGAATCGCGCGGCGGCATCCAGATCGGATTGTGGCAGATCGAGTCGCAATACGCGGTCGCGCACCACGCCTGATTTCGTCACTACCACCGCAAGCACCTTCTGATCTCCCAACCGCGAGAAATACACGTGTTCCAGTGCGTTCTTAGGTCCGCTCGCCGCCACCGCCACGCCCACATTTCGCGAAATCAATGACAGTACGTGCGAAGTCCGCTCCATGAATTCCTGCACATCGGTCACGCCCTGCAGCGACTCCTGGATCATGCCCTCATCCGCCTGCGAAAGCTGCGTTTTCCCGCTCAGTTGCTCCACGTAATAGCGATACGCCGAAGCGCTCGGGATTCTTCCCGCCGAAGTGTGGGGCTGCTCAAGAAATCCGGCATCCGCCAGGTCAGCCATCACATTCCGGATGGTCGCCGGACTAAGCCCTTCACGGCTCGACCGCGAAATCATCCGCGAACCGACCGGCTCTCCCGTGGAAATGAACGTCTCCACGATTGCCGTCAGTATCTCGCGTTCCCGATCACCTATGGATTGCCCCGAAGACATGCTTCCTTTATATACTCCGTTTCCCTAAACACAACCCACACAGGCGCTGGCCACTTCTCGCGATTTTCGAGAAGTGGGATACCCAGAATTCTGAGGCTGCCCCACCCGTTCGTGGTTTTCGAACGGTTGGACGACACAGACCGATTCCCACGTTGTAGGTACCGATACCACGCAATTGCTTTGGAAACAGTGGCTTACAGCCTGATGGTCGGCTTTCACGCAGCTCGGCTCTGCGGTCTTGATTTTAACGGCTCGGCACATCTCTGTCAGTACCCGAAAGATGCCAGTCATTAGATGATTGGCAGGGCTGACCTGACTCGGAGTTGCGGAACCCCATCGGATTTGATCCAACCCCGGGTGCCCCATCCTACCGCTCTTTTCGGCTAGAGTGGGTTCAACAAAATCCGTTGGATTTGTGAGATTGGGTTGCCCCACTCCTTATCGCGTTCTTTGCGATAGGGTGGGGATTTTGACGTCTACTGAATTTGAATCACGCCTTCCAGTGCTTGCGTCTCGGTCCCGTTGATCCGCTCTGGGTGCCCCATCCTAGCCGCGCTCTTCGGCTAGGGTGGGTTCAACAAAATCTGTTGGATTTGAAATGTAGACGGGGGTGCCCCATCCTTATCGCCTCGTTGCGATAGCGTAGGGATTTTGATGTCCGAGCTGAATGTGAATCACAACTTCCCCTGGGTGCCCCATTCTAGCCGCGTTTGTTGCGGCCAGGGTGGGAATTCCTATTAGACGGGGCCGCATTGATTCGCGCAGCGTCGTGGAAGAGCGGCCATTTATGGCCGCGTTGATTCGCATAGTGAACAGAAAGAGAGCTTCAGCTCGACGTGCGGAACATCCCTTGCCGGGCGATTAGAATGCAGCCCGCAGCGCGAGCCGTTGGTTTCCGCATGGGAAATGGGCAAGCCCCGAAGGGACGACAGAGCCACATATTTCCGGCCAGGGTGAGACCGATTTACTGAATCTGGATCACGCTCTCCGGGGCTTGAGCCTTAATCTCTTCCACTCGGCTCATGACCTGTCGCGCAAACTCAAACAGCGCCTTCGCGTGAGGAGACTCTTCACCCTCAAGCACCGCCGGCTTGCCTTCATCCCCGGACTTCCGTATCTCCGGATCAAGCTGAATGCTCCCTAAAAACTCCACACCAAACTCCCGCGCCGTCTTCTCGGCCCCGCCGCGCGAAAAAATATCAATCTCATGCTGGCAATGCGGACAAACGAAGTAGCTCATGTTCTCAACCATGCCCGCGATGTCCACCTTCATCTGCCGGAACATTTCAATCGCCTTGCGAGCGTCCTGCAGAGAAACATCAGATGGAGTCGAAACGACAATGGCCGCAGTAAGTGGCACCGTCTGAATCAGCGACAAAGCAACATCGCCCGTTCCCGGAGGCAGGTCAACAATCAGGTAATCCAGCAGTCCCCACTCAACCGATCCCAGGAATTGCCGGAGTGCAACATCGGCCCGCGCCAGATCAGCGGCTTGTCTCCCGGATTAAGCAAGCCGACTGAAATCACCTTGACTCCGTGCACGGTGAGCGGCTCAATCCTGTTTTCTCCCAGGGCTCTAGGCTGCGCGCTCGTCCCCAGCATCAGTGGCACGTTGGGCCCATAAACGTCGGCATCCAGCAGCCCGGTCCTATGCCCCAGCTTTGCCAATGCCAGCGCCAGATTCACCGCGAGTGTGGTTTTACCGACGCCACCTTTGCCAGATCCAACAGCAACGATTGCGCCAACTCCCGGCAAAGGCTGAGGCGTGGGAGGAATCGATCCAGGTCGCTGCGGCATGTGTGCGCTCAAGAAATCACCCGAGAGGAAGTGTCCAAAGATTAATTATATGAGATAGCCAAGACTTGACGTTGCCGTACGATGCCGGATGAGGTCGCTAGCGTCAGCCTAGACCTTGGGTGGAGTCTTGAGCGTAGTTGCCTGATTTCAACAACGATGGTTTTCGGCGACGACTAGGCGTAGAGTGCTGTGTGATGGGCCATGCTGCTGGCCATGAGAAGCGTGAGTTCTGTGAAGAAAGCCGCGATCGCAATCGTCGTGCTGCTGGCGGCCGGCGCGGCGGTGCTGCGCAGCGTGTCGGCGGCGGCGCCGAAAGCGATCCCGACGGCGCACGTGCAGCGCGGGCGCGTGCAGGTCACG
>Ga0209056_10004623_pt1 | contig 14499 bp, 11 predicted proteins | sample GraSoiAngelo_114_FD_185876 | JGI IMG/M metagenome (GOLD analysis project Ga0209056, IMG submission 185876) | Grasslands soil microbial communities from the Angelo Coastal Reserve, California, USA - 14_0903_13_40cm (SPAdes) (version 2) | ecosystem: Environmental > Terrestrial > Soil > Grasslands... | reverse complement strand
TGCTCGCGGGCGTGTGGGGCAGCTCGGCGGGCGATGTGTTCGCGGTGGGCGACGGCGGCACCATCCTCCATTACAACGGCGCCTGGTCGGCTCAGCCGAGCGGCACCACGGCGCTACTCGCCGCCGTGTGGGGACATGCGGGGAATGATGTGTTCGCGGTCGGCGACGGCGGCGTGATCCGGCATTACAACGGCTCGAGCTGGTCCGCTCAGGCGAGCGGCACCAGCAGCGCCCTCATCGGCGTGTGGGGCAGCTCGGGGAGCGACGTGTTCGCGGTGGGCGACGGCGGCACGATCCGCCACTACAACGGCGCTACGTGGACCGCGCAGGCGAGCGGGACCACAAACGCACTGCTGGCGGTATGGGGTAGCTCGGGAAGCGACGTGTTCGCCGTGGGCAGCAACCTCACCTTGCTGCATTACAACGGGACGGCGTGGACGGCACAGCCGCTGGGCGCGGCGGCGATCGATCTTGACGGCGTGTGGGGCGCATCCGGAAGCGACGTGTTCGTGGTAGGCGGCTTCCTCGGCCTCCTGCACTACGACGGGACGGCGTGGGCCGTGCAATCCAGCCCGGCACCGGACGTGCTTTTCGGCGTGTGGGGTAGCTCGGGCACGCAGGTCATCGCGGTCGGCGACTTCGGCACCGTGGTGCGCGGCTCGCGCTGAGCGTGGCGCTCAGGGGTGATAGATGCAGCCGGGCTCGCCGTTACGGTTGACGTGGCCGGTGCCCGCCTGGTTGGCCGCGTTGGACCATTCCGCCTGAATGTGCCAGCTGCTGCCGTTCGAGAAGGTCACGAAGGTCGTGTCTTCCACGAAATTGCACTTGTCGCCGTTCTCTCCCGTGCCACCCAGGGCAAACCACCCCAGGCCCCGCGGATCGGTGATCGTCTCCGCCAACTCGTGCGCGGTGACGTTCGCGAGCGCCGACAGCCCTTGGGAGTGCGTCGTGAAGCTGTCGTGCGGGTTACACGCCGCATCCCCGTCGAGGTTGAAGAACCAGGCGACCTGCACGAGATGGCGCTTGTAGCTGCCGAACGTGTGAAAGCCGCAGAACGACGCGGTGCCGCGGGGAGTCGTTGCGTAAATAAGGTAAAGCGTCTCCGGGTCGGGGATGGGGACGAGGCTCGCCACCTCGGCAATCAAATCGCCCGGCGGGCCGGACGGCGGCGTGCTGGGATCGATCACGTCGCCGGTGTATGTCGACGTGGACGTAATCTGCCCGTTGGCCCCGCCGTACTCGGTCAACGTGCCGGCGTAGGCGCTGCCGCTCCAGCCCTGCAGGAACGTGGTGAGGCCCGTGATCTTGTCGCTGACGAACGTCGCGTTGTTCCAGCTCGGGCCCCAGTAGATAGCGTAGGTCTTGGACGCGACGAGCACGTCGCCACCATGCCACGTCATCGGGCCGAGCGGCAGGGCCGGGCCCGCCCCGCGAGCCCAGAAAACGTGATCGTTTTGGGCCGGCGGATCGAGCGTCGGACCGGGAGCGGCCGGCGTGCGCGCCGACTCGCTGCACGCCGCCCCAGCCAACAGCATCACTGCCTGCCAAGTCCGCTTCATCGGGGCAAAGCTGCGCCTTGCCCGCGGCCCCCGCAACGCGCGGAGATTGCAGAACTGCAAAGTTCGCGGGCCCCCGTTCTCCTCAACCGGATGATTGCAGGACTGCAACCTCTGCGTCTAGCCAGCTCGCCAGTCCAGTCGTAAGAGGAGGGTTGTCCCATTCCAGTATCGTCCATGTCCCCTGCACGTACGATCGTGTTCGTCTCGCTGCTGCAGCTGGCGACGGCTTGCAGCGAGCGCGGGCCGAGCGCGCCGCGGGCGGCGCCGGCACTGACCAGCCGGGTGGTCAGCTGTCGGGCGGACGTGCGGGCGGGAACACTGACGTGCGTGGGACCGAGCGCGTCGGACCGTGGTTCTGGTGCCGCGCGGATCTCGGCGGACGTAATTCTCGGCGGCCAGGGAACCTACGTGCAGCTGAGCTCGAGCAACGTGAGCTACGACGCGACCACCCAGATCTTTCAGGCGGACGTGACGCTGCAGAATCTCACCCCCCTGACCTTGGGGACGCCCGACGGCACCACGGTGACGGGTGTGAAGGTGTTCTTCTCGTCGGGACCGAGCGTCGTGTCGGGGACCGGGGCGGTGAGCGTCGTGAACGCGGACGGCGTGGGGACGTTCACCGGGACGAATCAGCCGTTCTTCCTCTACGACGAGATTCTGCCGCAGGGGACGGTATCCGCCACCCGGACGTGGCAATGGGCTGTGCCGAGCACGGTGGGGACGTTCGTGTTCGAAGTCTTGGTGGACGCCGCGGCGCCGGTGGAGAGCTTCTTCAAGCTGTCGGTCTCCGTGCTCGGCGCGGGCACGGTGACCTCGACTCCGGCGGGAATCAGCTGCAGCACGGGAAACAGTGGTACTTGCTCGGCCCTCTTCGTTGGTGGGACGTCCGTCACGCTCGACGTCAATGGGGGACCGGGATGGGGATTCTCGATCGCCGGGTGGGGCGGCGACTGCGCCGGGAGTGGTGGCTCCGCCACGCTCGTGATGAACCAAAATCACGATTGCCCAGTGGCCTTCGCGCCCTCGCTCACCGTTTCAGTCGTGGGCGGCGGCACCGTGACGTCCTCGCCGGCGGGGATCAACTGCTCTGCGGGGAATGTGGGGTTCTGCCAGCAGGCTTTTCCGTTCGGGACCGTGGTGACCCTCACCAATACTCCGGCATCCGGCTGGCTGTTCTCGGGGTGGTCTCTGGACTGCCTGGGGACGGCCTGCGCCGTCAAGATGTCCGCGCTCCGCGAGGTCGGCGCGACGTTCGTCGGCCCCGCTTCGTTGGTCATCGCTCCGAAGCCGGTCGTGATCGAGGTTGGCGCTCACCCCAACCTCGATGTTGTCGTGACTGATGCCAATGGCAACACGATCCCGAACCCCACCGTCTCCTTTTTCAGCAGGAATCCTGCCGTGGCCTCTCTCTCTCCAGGCGGGATCTTGAATGGCCTGGCGCGAGGCCAATCGGTGGTCGTCGCGACGGCTGCGGGTGGGAGCTCACCTTCGGATTCGCTGCTCGCGTTCGTGGCGGCCCCGGGCGGACCGGCCGTCCTCACTGATATCACCCAGTTCAACTACGCGATCGCCACCACCTTTACGGTGACGCTCGTCATCGATATGCGAGACTCAGGTGAGTGGCTCGGCTCCACGACGATTGGGGTGACGTGGGATCCAGCACTGCTCATCTACCAAAGCCATGCGAATGGCGGCAGTGGTGTGTCTCCGACGGTCAACGCGTCCAATGCGGCGAACGGGTCGCTCACCTTGGCGATGGCAGACCCCAACGGATTCGGCGGTCGGGTCGAGCTCTTGCAGGTCACGTTCAAGGCCGGGTCGGTGGCTGGCGTCACGGGCTCGCTTGCCCTGGTGCCCTCGGAGTTGACCGGGGCGGTGACCTTCACGGATCTGCTGCCGAAGACCGTAGCCGCGACATATCCGCTGATGATTCGCTGAGGGAGGACTTGCTCATGCGACGCTGGTTGAAGCTGAGCGCGATCGGGCTCGTGGTGGTCAGCCACGCATGCCGGGACGAGGTACGAAGCTTGATTACCGCGCCCCTCCAGACCGGGGAAACGAACTCAGTGGTGTACCTCACGGTGTCGGATCAGGCCCCCCTAGTCGGAGGCATGGTGACCGTGACGGCCAACGTGGCTCGTGCCCGGCGTGCGACAGCGGTCGGGAGCTTCGCGGGGCACGTGCGGTACGACCCTGGCGGGCTCGTGTTTGTGGCCGGGTCCAGACTCCCCAGCGGGATGCGGGCCTTTAATCCCCAACCAGGGCATATCCGGGTCGCCGGCGCGGCCGCGGAGGGCTTTCAGGACGGGCGCCTCTTCGCCCTCACGTTCAAGGTCAACGACCCACGCGCGCTGAGGACGATTGAACTTGCGCTCGACGAGATCAACGGCACCGATTTCGGCAACCACCTGCCCGCGGATCGACTCAAAAGAACCGTCCGCCTGCGCTCGCCAGAAGACTAGGGATACGAGCGTGACCACTCGGCTGGGAGGCGTCCCCCCGTTGCTCGTGCTGAGCGTCGCCATCCTTGCGATGGCGCCCGGTCTCGTGGCGGCTCAAGGCCAGGTGCGATCAGAGAACGTCCTTGAACGAGAGAAGTATTTCTACCGCCAGCGTGCTTATCCGTTTGCCCGGATCCCGCCGCATGCGTTGCAATCGGCGCGGGCGAGGTATGAGGCTCGGTGGCCCGGCGTGCTCCGCGCGCAGCGGTTGCAAGCAGTCTCGGGCACGACGGGCTGGGTCGGGCTCGGGCCGGGGTCCATTTCAAATCCGGGCTATTACGGTACCAATTCATCCGGTCGCGTGACCGCCATCGCGATCGACCCGACGAATTCGAGCACGATCTACGTCGGGGCTGCCGACGGCGGTGTGTGGAAGACGCTCGACGGCGGTGCAAGCTGGATGCCGCTGACGGACTCGCAGTGCTCCCTGGCCATGGGGACTCTGGCCATCGACCCCGTGACACCGACGATCATCTATGCCGGCACGGGCGAGGCGGACCTCTATCCTGACAGCTATGGCGGCTGTGGCGTGCTCCGGTCGACGGATGGTGGATCGACCTGGACACAACTCGACGCGGGGGGGATTCTCGATCCTCCCCACGCGAGCGGTCCCACCATCTCGACGATTGTGGTGGACGCGGCGACGGCCGGGTCGCCGACCAACACCACCGTGTTCGCTGCCACGAGCATCGGGCTGTATAAGTCCACCAACAGCGGAGCCACGTGGGCGCCGGCGCTTCCTGGGTCCGTCACGGGCGTAGTGCAGGATCCCGCGAACAGCTCGACGTTGTTCGCTGGTGTATCAGGCGGCGGAGTCTACAGGTCTACCGACGGTGGCGCGACGTGGGACCTGCGATTACCCACCAATCCGAATGAGGTCGAACGCATTCGGTTCGCCATCTCGCCGTCCTCACCGTCTACACTGTATGCAGCGGTGAGCCACCTGGCGCTATTCAAGTCAGTGGACGCTGGCGCCACGTGGTCTCGCGTCGCAGCGTCCGGCATCCCGTTCTTCGGCCTTAACACTCTGGTCCTCGCGGTTGACCCGACGAATCCAGATGTAGTCTATCTCGGCGGTATAAGCCTGTACCGGTCCACCAATGGCGGCACCGATTTCAGCGCTATTGGCAGCGGCGGCGCCATTCCCACGATCCACGTCGACCAGCACGCTCTCGCGTTCGATCCCTTCAATCCATCGACCGTCTTCGCCGGCAACGATGGTGGAATCCATAAGTCCCCCGACCGGGGGGACAGCTGGGTGAGCCTCAACAGCAATCTCGCCATTACGCAGTTCTACCCCGGCATCTCGGTCTCTCCGAGCACGGTGCCAGACATGCTCGGCGGTACCCAGGACAACGGCACTGTGGAGTACACGGGCGACGCAGTGTGGGCCCGCGTGTTGGGCGGCGACGGTGGGTTCACCGCGATCAACTATCAGACGCCGACGACCGCGTTCGCAGAACCCTATTGGCCTAACGGGCCGTATCGGCGGGACGCCGGCAGCGGTGGCGCGTTTGTCTCAAAGTCAAACGGCATCGACCGCGGTGACTTCGCGCTCTTTATCCCGCCCCTGGTCATGGATCCGGTGGATCCCCAGGTGCTCTACTTCGGCACGAACAAACTGTACCGCACGCGCGACAACGCGGAATCGTGGACTGCGATCGGGCAGTTCGTTAGCTCCATTTCAGCGATCTCGGTGGCTGCTGGGGACACGGAGACGATCTATGTCGGCACGGCGGATGGAACCGTGGCGGTAACGTCGGACGGCGGGACCTCATGGACCAACGTCGCCGCTGGCCTTCCCAACCGCTATGTCACCGACATCGCCGTGGATGCTACCGACCCCCAACGAGCCTACGTCACCCTGTCGGGCTTCCTCAAGAGCCACGTGTTCAAGACCCTCGACCGTGGCGCAACCTGGCAGGATATCGGCTCGACCCTGGTGGACATTCCCGTCAACGCGGTTCTGCGGCTGCCCGGCACCGGCGAGCTGTACATCGGCACGGATCTCGGGATTCTCAGCTCAGCCGATGACGGTGCAACATGGGCTCCTTCCACGACCGGACTGCCGAACGTCGCCGTGCTGGACTTGGTGTTCCAGAGCGCCACTCAGAAGATCATCGCTGCCACGCACGGGCGCGGGATGTTCGCCCACACGGTGCAGGCCGGCGTGGTGCGCGGGGACGTGAGTCTGGACGGGCAGGTTTCGGCGCTCGATGCGCAAGGTATCCTCACCGGAGTCGTTGGGCTTCCCCTCCCGACCGGATGGGTCCTCAATCCCAATGGCGACGCCAACTGTGACGGACTCGTTGCGGCGCTCGATGCGCAGATCGTCTTGTCCTTCGTCGTTGGCCTGCCCACGTCGCAGTTCTGCGTTGGCTCGGTCAGATAGCGCCTCCCGAGGGGTCCCCGCTGGCGTTGCAGTGCTGCAATGTTTCTGTCTAGCTCCCTACCCTGGTTGGCGCTCCCTTTCGTATGGGAGGCCCCAACCCCCAGAGCGCAAGTCGTTCTCCCTGAACGGCTCCCCGCGTTGTAGGGCGGCTGGGGTGAGGGGAGAGCGACGGCATGCACGGCGACAAGTCTTGTCTCGCCCGCGCGATGGGGTTCATCGCCCTGCTCCAGCTCGCCACGTCGTGTACCGAGCAGGAGATGCCCACCGCGCCAGCGGGCCGGCCGGCTGCGGCGACGCAAGCGGTGACGTGTCAAGCCGACACGCGGGCGCGAACGCTCACCTGCACAGCGCCTCCGGCCCGCACGGGCGCTACCCCATCGAAGATCTCAGCCGACGTTGTCCTCGGCGGGCAGGGGACGTACGTGCAGCTCAGCTCGAGCAATGTCAGCTACGACGCAAACACCCAGATCTTCCAGGCGGATGTGACCTTGCAGAATCTCACCGCGCTATCGCTGGGCACGCCGGACGGCAGCACAGTCACGGGGGTTACGGTGTTTTTCTCCTCCGGGCCGAGTGTCACGTCGGGGACGGGCACGGTCACCGTGGCAAACGCGGATGGCACCGGAACCTTCACCGCGACGGCCCAGCCGTTCTTTCTCTATGACGAGATTCTGCAGCCAATGCAGGTATCCCCGTCCAAGACGTGGCAGTGGAACGTGCCGACCAGCGTGACGACGTTCACGTTTCAGGTGTTGGTGGATGCTCCTGCGCCCGGCCCACTCCAACTCATCTCCGCTCACAGTGCCAGTGCTCTGCCGATGTCTCTGTTGACGATCACCGCGGAGGGTCTCGATCCCGCAGCCCAGGTTTTGGTCCGCTTCTCCGAGGGTAAAGCATTCTTCGTGGACGTTCCAGCAATACACGTTTCTACAAGCTCCCTTCTGGTGACCGTGCCGCCGTACATCAACCCGTCGACGAACGCGATTCAGTCGGGCATGGTGAGCGTGCAGCTATTGCAGGAATCAGCAACAGACACCCTGTCTTCGAACATCCTGACGGGGTTCCAGATCGAGAACCTTCCCACCCCGGCTGCGGCAGCAGGAACTACCACACTCGACTTTGTTAACGGCCTCGTTGGTCTGGCTGGTCAGCTGCAAGCCTTAATCAGGGGCACAACGCTCGATACCCCTGAACTCAACGCGGCCATCACGACTCAAATCAATGACCTTCAAACGCTCGCCGGACAAGTTCAGCTCGTGATCCAAGATCCGACGACGACGTTCGCGCTTGGCAGCTTCGGTGGGACGCCCATCACCGTGGCCGCTTCGGATCTGCTGAACGCGGACCGAATGATCATGGGGATGTTGCTGGCCCATGGCGCGTCCGCGCCGGCCGGGAGTGCGGCGGTTGGCCGTCATGGATCGCGTCCTGGTGGGGCGACTTCGACCTCGTCGGCGGGAGGTTGCCAGGCGCAAGAGGCGATGGCGGTCGAGCAGGCCCTTCTAACGGCGAGGGCAGACTCGCCCTTGTGGACGGGGTATATCCAAGCTCCGATTACATCGCCCGCTTGCAATATCGCCGAGGCGTTCAACCAAGCCTACCTTGTGATTGGCGGCAGTGCGGGCGTTGCCCTCGGCATCATGGCGTTCGCGGGAGCTCCCGAACTTGCGCTCGCGCTTCCGGCTGCTGCGTTGCTTTACGCGGGCCTCGCCGGAGGCGGAGGCCTGATTGCGGTCGGCGGGGCTCTAGGCCAACAGACGACAGGGGCGTTCGAGCTGGTGCAGACCGGCGGCAAGACGCTCGACGATGCTCTAAAGTCAACCTTGCTGAGAGTGCTCTCGGACGTCTCCGAGACGCTCGGGACTCCGATCCACCTTCACGAGTTGTACCAGAGCGCAGAACAGTTGCATGAAGCCTTCACCTCAGCAAGCGCACCGACCTTCTATACCCTCTCAACGGGTACTACTGGCGAGGGTAGCGGGAGCGTGGGCGCATTTCCGTCGGGACCAGCCTATCCGGCTGGAATTGGAGTGACGTTGACAGCTACCCCAGATATAGGCTCCAGCTTCAGCGGTTGGTCGGGCGCTTGCTCGGGCACGGGATCGTGCGTGATAACGATGAGTGGTAATGAGACAGTCGTCGCCACGTTTGTGCGAGCCTCCTTCACCCTTATTCTGGGTACGGCGGGCAACGGAAGCGGGACCGTATCCACCGATATCCCTGGACCCGTCTATCTCGCGGGGACCGTCGTGAACGTGATAGCCACCCCGAATCCCGGCTCAACGTTCACCGGGTGGTCGGGGGCGTGTTCGGGCACCGGCTCTTGTGTCGTGACGATGGACGCAAACAAGGCCGTAACGGCGACACTTACGCTCGCCGGCCCTACGTTCACCACTTACACCGGGACCGCGAGCGGATCGACAACGGAGACCGAAGATCTCTTCGTGGCTACCTGCAAATACCAACACACTCTTTCCGGAACCATCACCGTCCAGGTCGCTGGCAGCGGTACGCCCGCTGATCCGTACACGGGGACGTTTTCCGCGACAGGCGTCGACGTTATCACCGTCCTGGTGAGTCTACCTCCAGGATACTGTCAGGGCAGCTCGGTACCTGGCGCGGTTACTGGGACGGTATCCGGGTCTTCGGGGACTGTCGAGGCCAGTGGTTCCGATCCCAACTTCGGGATTTGGACCTTCACTGGGGGAGTCATCACAAACGGTGTCCTGACCGGCACCCTAACAATCGATGATCCCGGTGTGTTCGAATCCCCCATCGTGACACCGGTTACGTTAGCGAAGGCACCGTAACGGGCCGACGAGGCGGACGTGGAATGGGAAGTCAAGACCACCATCATGGTGTGGACGTCCGGTCGCTTCTGCTTCTTGGGCATGTGTACGGAAATGTGATTGGATCCGCGCTCGAGTCCGACGGCACCCAGCAGGGTTTCGATTTGCTCGCGCGCGAGGCGCGCGCGCTCCGCGGTCACTGATCAACCGTGCTTCCGCCAGGGGCACCCGTCGCTGCGGGCCCCTTTGATGGGGTTGTTCCTGACCGATTTCGGACAGAGCGCTCAGCCGGGGCTCCCCTTCCGATCGGATAACCTCCCGCCGTAGCTTGAGCCGTCATGGGCGTGACGAGCCCCCCACCCCTCCGTCTCGCTGCCCCACCCGCCCCCCAAGTCGAGCAGGCGGCCATCCGGGCGGTCGCTTACGCCGACGTGTTCGACTATCCGCTCCGCGCCTTTGAAGTCCATCGCTATCTCCACGGCACTGCCGCGACCCTGGAGGCGACGGAGCTCGCATTAGCTCGGTGTAGCGCTCCGGGGGGCGCGCTCAGCCACCGGGACGGCTGCTACATGCTCCGCGGCCGGGAAAGCCTGGTCGCCGTGCGCGACCGCCGGGCGGCCATCGCCGACCGGCTCTGGCCCGCGGCGCTCACGTATGCCCGCTTGATAGCCGGGCTACCGTTCGTCCGCATGGTGGCGGTCACGGGGTCGCTCGCGTGGCACAACGTCGATGACAAGGGAGACATCGACTACCTCATCGTTACGGAGCCGGACCGGCTCTGGATCTGCCGCTGGCTGACCGCAGCGCTGTACCGCGCGGTGTGGCTCGACGGGGTGCGCATCTGCCCCAACTATCTGATCACTACGCGAGCGCTGGCGTTCGCGGACCGTAACCTGTACACCGCGTACGAGGTGGCTCGCATGACGCCGATCGCCGGGCTCGGGACGTATCGGCGCCTGCGGCGTGCGAACCCCTGGGTCGAGGCTTTCCTTCCCAACGCGGTGAACGTGCCGCGCGCGCCCCAGCAGGCCGCTCCACATCGCGCCCACCGGGTGACCACGGGACTAGCCCGTCTCGCGCGGCTCATGCAGCGGATACTCGAATCGCCGGCCGGCGCCGTGCTTGAGCGTTGGGAGATGAAGTATCGGATTCGCAAACGGCTAAGGTTGGGACATGCGGGGGGTGAGGCCGCGTACGGAGTCGACTGTTTCAAGAGCCACGTTATTAGTCACGGGCGACGGATCATTGCCGCATTTGCCGAGCGCCTCCGGGCCTTGGAAGTAGGCGCGCCGTGACCGACGCCTGAGAACCGACGTCATCGAGTTGCCTCGGCACATCCGGCGTGCGTGCCCTTTCGCAAGCGGCGTTCCTCGCAGACCGGCCCATCAGACACGCGCTCGTGCTGGGCGGGAGCGGGTTTCTGGGTGCGCCGCTCGTGCGCCGGCTGTGCGCGGCCGGCGTGCGCGCCACCTGCCTGCTGCACCGCGCGCCGCCGCCCGTTGCCCCAGCCGGCGTGCTGCGCGGCTCGCTGGACCGGTTTCCCTGGCGCACGCTGGAAGCCGATCCGCCGGATGTGATCTTCCACTTGGCGCGCATCGCCGGCCGCGGCGGCATCCGGGGAGCAGTGACCCGCGTGCGCAACCGGGTGGCTAACGAGCGGCTGCTGCTTGCCTTGGCCAGCTGGGCGCGGCCCCCACTGCTCGTTTTTGTGGGCGGGACGCTCGCCTATGGCTCGCACGCCGAGGAGCCGGTCACCGAGTGCACTCCCCTCGCGCCCACGAGCTTCTCGCGTGACTACCACACAGCCGAGGTGCCCTGGCTGCGCGCTCAGCGCGGCAACGACGCTCCGGTGATCGTAGCCCGTCCCGCGTGGGTGCTGGGCCCCGGAGCGTGGTTCGAGGTCTACTACCGGCGGTTCATGCGGGCCGAGCGCGCAGTACCACTCTACGGCTCCGGCGACAATTGGATGTCCCTGGTGCACGTGGAGGACTGCGCCGGCCTGCTCGAGCACGCGGCTCGACGTGCACTCCCGATGTGCGTGGTCAACGTGTTCGCCGGACCACCGCTCCGGCAGGTCGAGCTGGCCGAGCGGCTGGCTCGCGTCGCGACCCTGCCGATCCGGCGCGTTCCCCTGGACGAGCTCGAGCGGCGGTTCGGTTGGGCGGTGCGTGAAGCGTTCGACTTCTCCGCACGGGTCGGCACGGTGCATCAGGCGCTCCACACCGGATACCGGGTGGAGCATCAGGATCTCGACGCCGATCTAGCGGCGCTGCTCTAGCAGCACATGGGCTACGCGCGCTGTTTCGCCGACTCGTACCACTCGATCGTGCGCTCCAGTCCTTTCCGGAAATCGGTCGTTGCGCGAAACCCAAATGCCAGCTCGGCGCGGCTGGTGTCCAGCCGGCGCCGGGGTTGGCCGTTGGGCTGGCCCACATCCCAGCGCACCGCGCCGCGAAACCCGGTGAGCTCCGCGATGAGCTGCACCAGATCGCGGATGCTGATCTCAAACCCGGACCCGACGTTGACTGGATCCGGGCCGTCGTACTGCTCCGTGGCGAGGACGATCGCCTCGGCGGCGTCTTCGACGTACAGGAATTCCCGTGTGGGTGACCCGTCTCCCCACACCACGATCTCGCGCGCCTTGGCATCGCGGGCGTCCACGCATTTCTTGATCAGGGCGGGGATGACGTGCGACGTCTGGGGATCGAAGTGATCACGCGGTCCGTACAGGTTCACGGGCAGGAGGAAGATCGACCGGAACCCATATTGCTGGCGATATGCCTGCCCCTGGACCAGCAGCATCTTCTTGGCTAAGCCGTACGGCGCGTTGGTTTCCTCCGGGTACCCGTTCCACAAGTCCTCCTCACGGAACGGGACCGGTGTGTGCTTGGGGTAGGCGCACACGGTCCCGATGGCGACGAACTTCTCGATCTGTCGCTGCCGCGCGATCTCCATGAGCTGCGCGCCCATGATGAGATTATCGTGGAAGAATTCGCCGGGACGCTCGCGATTCGCCCCGATGCCCCCGACGACCGCGGCCAGGTGGATCACGACGTGGGGTCGCAGATCGGCGTACATCTGCTGCACCGCTTCAGCCACGCGCAGGTCGTACTGTTGTCGAGTCGGGGCGAAGACCTCGCCCGCGCGGCGCAGCTTGAGCTTGTCGACCACATAGGAGCCGACGAACCCAGTGCCCCCGGTGACGAGAATTCTGCGGCTCCCCCAGAAGTCGTCCATGCTAGTAGATCAGGAGCTCCGGCGCAGCACGTACAGCAGGTGCTCGCCGACGGACCACAAGGGCGTGCGGTTGAGCATGCGATCGGCGATCCATAGCGCTCGCACCACCCTGCCGTCCGGGTGGAAGCGATGGGCGCGGTACCACGCCGGGTAGAGGATGGAGAACCCCTCGCGCCGCTCGACCCGGAAGGCGGGTGCGAAGCGCGCCTCGATCTGGCGGGGGAAATACAGTGAAGCGTGCAGCGGGTTCTGGGGGACATACCCGCGCCAGCGGTTGGTCAGCCGGGCCAGGGCGTGTCCGGGCCGGGCCCGCAACAGGTGCACGCCTGAGTCCACGAGATAGACGCGACTGACGAAGGTCAGCACCAGGACCCCACCCGGTGTCACCGCCTGCGCCAGGGCCGCCACCGCGCGGCCAAGGTCGGGTTCGGTGTTTAACGGGCCGAAGAAGGAGTAAATGACGTCGAACTGTTCGCCGGGAAAAACTCGTGGCACATCTACGGCGCACCCGCGCTCGATCCGCACCCGTCCCCGGCCGGCGAGCCTGGCGCGCGCCAGCTCGACCATGCGGGGGGCGACGTCGACGCCGGCGTAGCGCCGGCCGGGATAGCGCGCGGCGAACCAGGCGAGGTCGGTGCCCGGGCCGCAGCCCAGATCCAGCACCGCGGCGGCCGGATACGACTCGACGGCGCGACGGAACGCCGCCCGCACTCGGACCAGCACGTGGTTCGAGCTGTAGCGCTCTTCCGCGACCGCGGCGAATGCATCATAGTAGGCGCCGGTCTCCCGGAGATCGCTGTCGTCGGCGCGTAGACTGGCCACGCACCTATCATACCCATGTGAGCGAACGACGCTACCGACGGTTGGCCTGATGGTTGTGAGCCGTCAGCAGGCAGAGCAGCGTCTGAGACGCGCCGTGCAGCGAGCCAGCCGGAGTCGAATCGGTCGCCTCGCACGTCATCCTTGGAAGGTCGTGTATCCCCAGCTGCTCCTCAAAATCGGCGTTTGCCACGCTAGACCCACGAAAACATTCTGGGGCGGCCGTTTTGATATCGTTCTGCCGGAGGCCGTGTCGACCCAGATCTGGCGCTACGGGTTCTTCGAGGATGACGTGTGCTTGTTCCTGCTGAGGAGCCTGAGACCGGGAATGGTCGTCATCGACGTCGGTGCGCATTTCGGTTTTTTCAGTCTGCTGGCGAGCGAGCTCGTCGGCTCGGAAGGTCGCATCGTCGCAGTCGAGCCTATGCCGGAGACCTTCGGGCGCCTTGCGAGGAACGTGGCGATCAACGGTGCACACCACAACATCACGGCGATAAACTCGGCGGCCTACAGCACAAGCACGAGACTTTGCTTTCACGATTACGGGCTCGTCTATTCGGCCTTCGACTCGGCATTCGGCGCCCGGTCTGCGAGCGGCCTCCGGCTCCGCGGACAGGTCTTCGTCGATGCGACCACGTGTGATGACTTGGTCGCCGCATTCGCCCTGCCTCGCGTTGATGTCATCAAGATCGACGCTGAGTCGTCGGAGATGCACGTGCTCAGAGGAGCTGAGGGAACAATTGACCGATTCCACCCGCGGATCATAGTGGAGGTCGGAGACTTCGATCTGGCTGGCGTCGCGTCGTCGAGTGAGCTGGTGCGTTCGCTCCTGGCATTGGGCTATCGCGCCTACGAGCGCTCGCATTACGACCTCAGCCTTCATGAACCGCGCGCGACCTACGCCTACGGCAACCTGCTGTTCCTTCACAACGAGGCGCCAGGAGCGTTCTGATCGCTTACGTGCGCTATTGGCTCGACACGCCACGTGCGCCCGCGGCGACGGGTTGGGACGCCTGGGCCGAAGACTACGCCGCGCTGGGACAGTCGAGTCCGACCTACGCGCTGGGCAAAGAGTTGTTGCATGCGTTGGTGGACGAGGTCGCGCCGCCGTCGCGCGGCCGGGAGACGTGGGTGCTCGACTTCCACTGCGGCGCGGGTGACGATCTGGCGCGGTTTCTCGCCCGCGGCTGGCGTGCGGTCGG
>Ga0209056_10004622_pt1 | contig 14499 bp, 14 predicted proteins | sample GraSoiAngelo_114_FD_185876 | JGI IMG/M metagenome (GOLD analysis project Ga0209056, IMG submission 185876) | Grasslands soil microbial communities from the Angelo Coastal Reserve, California, USA - 14_0903_13_40cm (SPAdes) (version 2) | ecosystem: Environmental > Terrestrial > Soil > Grasslands... | reverse complement strand
CCACGCGAGCGGAGGCGCCCGCGCCACACGATATCGTCGAGATCCCTCTCGATCTGATTGACGAGAACCCTTACCAGACGCGGCGTACGTTCGATGCTGCGGCGCTAAATGAACTCGCGGAGTCCATCAAAGCGAACGGACTGGCGCAGCCGGTCGTTGTTCGTGCCGGCACAAACGGACGCTACGTGCTGGTGCTGGGCGAGCGCCGATGCCGCGCGTCGAAGCTGGCAGGGAAGGCGTCGGTTGCGGCGATCGTGCGCCAGCTGGGCAACGAGCAAGCCGCCGAGATGACGATCGTCGAGAACCTGCAGCGCCAGGACCTGAACTGCCTGGAGCAGGCGCAGGCATTTGCTCGGTTGAGCCAGGAATTTAATCTGACACAGGAGCAAATCGGAAAGCGCACGGGAACTTCGCGCGAGTCAGTGGCGAACTACATGCGTCTGCTGAAGTTGCCGAAGGCGGTGCTCGATCTTGTCGGCGAAGGTAAACTCGGATTCAGCGAGGCGCGTGTGTTGCTCGAGGCGACGCCGTACCTTGAGCCCGCGGGCATTGAGGAGATGGCCCAAAACGCCATCCGATTGGACTGGACCGTCAAGGACCTAAAGGCGCAGGTCAATCTTCTGCAGAACCCGGCCAGGTACGAAGCGCAGCCAAAAGACGAGAAGGCGGTTGATCCCAACGTGCGCGACGCCGAACGCCGACTTCGCGAGTCGCTGGGCATGCGCGTGCGAGTCATGGCCTATCAGGGCAATAAGGGACAGATCGTGATCCGCTACGAAAGCCTTGCCGATTTTGACCGTGTGCTCGAACGTCTTGCGGGAGACAACTGACGAGCGGGCTATCGGGTCATCGGGTGATCTGGAACCATGCGAGGCACGAATCAGACGAGTATCCAGTGGAACAAATCCTTCACTAAACGCGCAAAGACTTCGTCCAAAATGGAACCCAAAGCTAGATTAGCGATTTTCTAGCAGGAATTTACCGACATCTCCTTGACACAGCCGATATTTCAAGACAGAATGCTCGTCATCTTCGCGCGGGGCAACTCCTTCCCCACTCCCTTCGCGACAACTGGATTCGGCTGCTAGCACTCACGTCCCTGTCGGTGCGATTCGCCTCTCCCGTTGAACTCTTGCGGTAAAAGGATGCCTATGCGACGTGCCATGCATTGTCTCGGGATTTCTTTACTTATCGTCTGTGCAGCGCAAGCCCAAAAGAGCTCAATCGTAACCGTGGCGGGCGGATTTCTTGGCGACCACAAGGCTGCCACTGCGGCAAGCCTTGCGTTTCCTGCAGGTGTAGCATTTGATACGAGCGGAAATCTTTACATCAGCGACTCCAACAATTGCTTGATTCGGATCGTAAACACCACGGGTTCAATCGACACATTTGCGGGCAACGGTAATTGCGGATTCAGTGGTGACGGAGGACATGCAGCGGCGGCAATGTTTTCACCCGTGGCTGCGCTGTTGTTCGATCCCCAAGGAAATCTCTTCGTCGCTGACGGCCCTAACTGTCGCATTCGCAAGATCAGCCCTGCGGGCGTGGTTACAACCATCGCAGGGTGTCGGTTCGACTGATCTGTGAGGGTGAAGGGCGGGTTCCTTATCTTGATCTTGCAAAAGACTGCCCGAAAACCAGCATCAACCCGTAGTGCCGCTGTGTCGGATCAGCCTGGGGCACAATCATCGGCATGAATGCCGAGTGGGTGTGTGCAAGGTGGCTCATGTGCGTGTCGTAAACGTAGCGGCCGATGAACCAGCCCATAGCGCCTCCGGAAACGATATCCGATGCGAAATGCTTCTGGGCGGCGATGCGCGATGCGCTGACGATTCCGGCTAATGTGTACGCGGTGATGCCGACGATCCTCTTGTGCTTGTACTCATGGTCTAGCAATGAGGCAATCGCCCACAACTGAATCGCATGGCCGGAGGGAAACGATGTGCCGCCGCCCCAAAAATCGCCAGGGTTTCTCTCGTCAGGACGGTTGCGCCGAAACACCTCTTTTAGAACTCCAGCAACGATCAGGCTATCCAGCAGCGACTCGGTTCCAAGGACACCGATCTCGCGCCCTTTCGGATTGTCGCGCCACGCTCCATAGACGTAGGAGCCGGCGACGATGGGAATCAGCGTATAGGCGGCGCCGATATTCGAAATGCGTCCACCCCATCGGACTTGGCCGCGGCTGTTTTCGAAAGCATTGGCGATGTGGGTGTCGGCCGGTATCAACGCTCCAACGGCCGCCATCGGAACCAGCCACTCGAGCGCATTTTCACGGCTAACGTGAAACGGACTGGTCCAGATGTCTTTCTGGTCGTAAGCGATATTCAGGAACAGCTTCCGGAGAAGAGGCTTGGGACGCTCGGTGTCGCCGGGGTAAAAGACCCGGTCGCGCCGATCCAGGGGGCGGGACGGTTGACTGTGCTCGTCGGACGGGTTGGCGCTGGCTTGGCCGTCGTTTGACTGGTCAGTCAGGGCTGATTGAACGACTACGCCCGTCACGTCACTCGCGCTGGCCGCACTCACCGAAATCGGTGCGATAAAGAGGGCCAGCAGGAGGAACCGAGGTTCGCTCATTATTGCGCGATACACAGTTTCTTCGATGCAGCTTCGGCTCCAGGTGTTTTGACAACAAAATTAAGAGGTGTGAAAACCGATAGAACGAAATGGCTATCTGTGCCTAGAATAGGCTGTGCTCGCGCGCAAAGTCACATTCTCCGCGGACCACGACGCCAGCTTTTTTCAGGAACTCCCGGCTGCAGCGGCGGCTTTCTTGTTGCGCGGAGATGGCGAACCCTACGTCAGCAAGACGGCGAACCTGCGCCGACGACTTCAGCGCCTGCTTGGTCCGCCGATTGAGCACAGCAAGCGGCTGAACCTGCGCGATCGTGTTCACGAGATTGAATTCACTCTGACCGGCTCTGAGTTCGAATCGCAGTTCCTGCTTTATCGGGTGCTGCGTGAGGCTTTCCCGAAGACTTACTCGGCGCGCTTGAGACTGCGTCCCGCGCCTTTGGTCAAATTACATTTGGAGAATCAGTATCCGAGGGCGTCGGTGACTACGCGGCTGGGGAAACCACTAAGCACGTGGGGACAGCCGCCCTCGGCTGTCCTGTCGAGCGAAGCTCGACATCTTGGTGGCGCAATTAGCGATTCGGGGCCCGTGGACAGCCGAGGGCGGCTGTCCCCACATGATTCATCGAATTTTTATTACGGCCCCTTCCCTTCGCGCGCTGCCGCCGAGAAATTTGCCAGCGACGCGCTCGACTTCTTCAAAATGCGCCGCTGCACCGAAGACCTGCATCCTGACCCGGCCTTTCCGGGATGCGTTTATTCCGAAATGAAGATGTGCCTGGCTCCCTGCTTCAAGGGATGCACTGATGCTGACTATCATGCTGAAGTCGTGCGTGTGCAGGCATTCTTCGACACCGCAGGCGAGTCGCTCACCCGCGAACTCGGCGAGCAACGCGAGCGCGCCGCGACGGAGCTCGCTTTTGAGGAAGCGGCCGCAATCCATGCGAAGCTCGACAAGCTGAAGCCTGTCACGGCGCAGTTGCCTGAGATCGTCCGCCGAATTGATCGTTTGCAGGTAATTATTGTGCAACCTGGCGGCGAGCCAGATTCCGTGTCGCTCTTCCATTTCGGCGAAGCGACACTGTGCGGGCCAATTCCCTTTAACGTGGAGCTTCGGGCCGAATCTCAATCTATGGAATCGGGTGTTGAAGCGGCAATTGCAAACTTCCCCCCTGCCATGGCGCATTCAACAACAGAGCGCATGGAGCATCTCGCGATCCTCAAGCGCTGGTACTACCGCTCGCATCGGACGGGAGAAATCTTTTTTGCAGACGACAAGGGCGCGTGGCCCTTGCGGCGTATCGTGCGCGGGCGAGTGTATCGCGGGGAAAAGGTGCAAGAGGCCGCGTCATTTTTTGCGACGCCGGTCAAAGTGCGCCATCCTAAACTTCAAAGCTTGTAACCGCAAAGCACGCAAAGGGAAACAAAGGGTCAAGGCCATGAATACCGACCGATCTCTCCGTAAACATCTTCTCGAACTGCTCGATGGCGGCCACGCGCACGCGACTTTCGACAAGATCATCGCCGATTTTCCGGCTGAACTCCGCGGCGAAGTTCCCCAAGGGCTGCCGCATTCGGCCTGGATGCTTCTCGAACATTTGCGCATCACGCAATGGGACATTCTCGACTTCAGCCGCAATCCGAAATATGCGGAGATGAAATGGCCGGAGAATTATTGGCCGAAGGATCCCTCGCTGCTTAGCGCTGCGGCATGGGAGCAGAGTATTGAGTCGTTCCACGAGGATCTCGAAGCCATGAAGAAGCTCGTCAACGATCCGAAAACGGATTTGTTCGCGAAAATTCCGTGGGGAGATGGTCAGACGGTCTTACGGGAGGCGATGCTGGTCGCGCACCACAATTCCCATCATCTTGGACAGTTGATTGATGTGAGAAGGTTACTGGGGGCTTGGAAGTAGGCTCTCTCAGACGGGAATCTAGACTGCAGTCCCAAGTTGGATCGTGTCGGGCCGCTTCCGAAAGACAACCCGCAATTTTTCCCGCCAGCGCTCGTCAATTCCCAGCAGTATCCATTCGATCTCCGGCGAGATGTATCGCAACAGTGTGTCGGTCGCAGGATGCACATGCAACGCCGGGGCGACCATCACCAGGAGTGGCGCCTCTGTCGAAAGCTCCCGGCCCGCAAAATAACCGAACTTCTGAAACTCTCCGCGAGCATGATGCCACGCAACCCGCGACCAGTAGTCGATTCCCTGAAGCGGCAAATGGATATCTTCGTCCGCCTTTAATTCGATGACCATCAGGCGGCCTGAACGTGTAGCAGTGAGCACATCGATCATGGCGCGATCGGAGGCGGAGAACGCCGGCACTTGCGAATGGCACCATCGCGGGTCGAGGCCGTCATCGAGCGAACGAATGTTCTTGACCACCAGCGACTCCCGCCAACGCTCCGGATGCAGCCGCCAGCAACGATTGTCCCTGGGGCCGTCAGGGTGGCGCGCTTCACCGATGCTGCGAATCAGCCGTTCGAAATGTGCGAAATTACTGCCATCAAGAACTCGTTCCTCTGCGCCAAGCCCAAAAACAATTTCAGGTTCGCTGCGAAAGTTTCCGGGTTGCGCTGTAAGCCGCGAGCGCGCGAATTCCAGGCCATGACAGCGGAACGCGACTTCCGCGGAGGACAAGCGTGCGACTTCCGTCTCGGGCATGAGCGTACGCACGAGTGCGATTGAGTGCAAAGCGACGCTCGACTTCGGTTTCGTCAACGCAACGAACCAGCCGCGTGGAAACATTGCCGCGGTCGAAGACCTCGATTGCGACGATTTTCCTCCTGGCGCTCCTCAAGTTCATAGAGCTGCCACTTTGCGGCTTCCGGATTCAAATGTGCCATCCGTTCGCGCACAAGATGCGAGCAATTCCTCGGGACAATAAGCTTGAGCCCCTCGACCATCATTTTCCCCTATGTGTGCATTCCGACAAATGTCCAGCCACAGAATTCCGAATGTGAGTGACGCATCAATAGAAGACTGCAGCTCCTGCCGATTCACACCCAGCACCGCGAATGCCGACTGGCCTCGCTTCAGCAGCCCTCGTGAGTAGATCGGTCCGAAGGATTTCTCCAGATCCACGGAGTTGCTGAGTTGCATGAGCGTGAGATCTGGAAATTTTCTTTTCAGCGCACGCTCCAGAATACGCAGGTAGGCGAGGCGGAGGTGTTTTTTGGCTGAAGCTGTCCTGGGATCGCGCTGGCGGCAAATCTCCAGTTTTGTAGGCTTCGCCATGCCCATGCGCTGTACGGTTACGCGCAGGGTTTCGCGCCGGGTCTCCACATCCAGCACGCGCCTGACGACATTCCGCTCCGAAGACCACTGGTGAAGCAGGCATTTATTGTTCTCACCGGAAATTGAATACTTTGCTTGGGCGAGATCGAAAACGACAGCGCCGCCTTCCATCACGACTGCACTGCTGCTGGCGGATAAGAAGCCATCTAGGGCCGCAGCTAAGTTTTCAGAAGTCATTGCAGAAGTCTTCCAGAAGACACCGGGAGTTGTCTGTGACGAATGAACATTGTTTTTTGAACGGGCGAGGACGCCCGTTCCTCCACATGCAGCTGTGGGATAATGATTCATCCCAGAGTCCTTCCCGGCGCGAGGTCATCTAATCACCGTGAACAGGAATCCTTTCTTTTTCCAGCATTACGGGCTTACTGAGAACGATTTGGAGCGCTATCTAGCCGCGGCGCTTTCGGCCGGTGGCGACTATGCAGATCTGTATTTCGAATATCTTTCTTCGACCACGCTGAGCGTGGATGAGTCCATGGTGAAGTCGGCGTCGCAGGGGATTTCGGCCGGATGCGGTATTCGCGTCATTTCCGGCGAGCGCACCGGCTATGCCTATACAGACGATCTTTCGCCAGCGCGAATTTTGCACGCCGCGAAGACCGCTGCGCTGATCGCCAGCGGACCAGCCAAAACGCCCAGCGCGGGTTTTCAACAGAAAGCCGCACGCAGCCTTTATCCGGTTACGCTGCCTTCGGTTGATGCGGAAATCACAGCGAAAGTTGAACTGGTGATGCGCGCCGATGCCGCCGCACGCGCCTACGATCCGCGAATCAAAGAAGTCCGGGCAAATTACGGAGACGAGCTGCGCAATATTCTTGTGGTCGGCTCTGAAGGCACGTTCGCAGAAGATTCGCAGCCGTTAGCCCGTATGAATGTATCCTGCATCGCTAGGAACGAAACCAATTCCGCGCGTGGGAGCTCAGGCGGCGGTGGGCGGGTCGCATTGGATTTCTTCTTTGGCGAAAAAACGCCTGAGTACTTTGCCAAAGAATCTGCGCGGCAGGCCATTCTGCAGTTGGATGCCCGCGAGGCTCCGGCTGGAGACATGGAAGTTGTGCTCGGCCCGGGATGGCCGGGAGTGCTGCTGCACGAGGCTGTCGGCCATGGACTCGAAGCAGACTTCAATCGCAAGCAAACGTCAGCGTTTGCTGGATTGATCGGTAAGAAAGTCGCCAGCGAAAAATGCACGGTCGTGGACAACGGCACCATGCCGTGGCGGCGCGGGTCGCTCAATGTGGATGATGAAGGGCACCAGACGCAGGAGACGGTGCTCATTGAAAAAGGAATTCTCAAGGGATATTTGAGCGACAAACTTTCCGCGAAGCTCATGGGCATGGCCGATACCGGAAATGGCCGCCGCGAGAGCTATGAGCACATCCCTATGCCGCGCATGACGAATACTTACATGCTGGCTGGCGAGGACGACCCCGAAGACATAATTCGGTCGGTGAAGCGTGGCGTTTATGCCGTGAATTTCGGCGGGGGCCAGGTGGACATCACGAACGGCAAGTTTGTTTTCTCCGCCTCTGAGGCTTATTTGATCGAAGACGGCCACGTGACTGCGCCAATTCGCGGCGCAACTTTGATAGGCAACGGCCCAGACGCCTTGACTCGTGTCTCGATGGTTGGTAATGATCTGAAGCTCGATGAAGGTATCGGCACTTGCGGCAAAGATGGCCAGGCTGTGCCGGTAGGTGTCGGCATGCCGACCACGAAGCTTGATCGTATGACGGTGGGTGGAACGGCCAGGAAAGATCCTGGCGGGTTCATGCAGTAAAAGCGGTTAACCCAAATGGCAGATGAAATCTATCACGTCGAAGTGAAGCGGAAATTTAGAAGATCTGATGGCCAGAACGAACTGCGGTGGGTGGTACGTCCTGTTGCGGACGTAATCACAGAAGAATCGCCAGAGTACAGGTGCAAAGATTGTTACGGTAAGGTCAAGCTCCACGGCAAGAACGTTGCCAATGGGCCAGCACCACATGCGGAGCATAGGTCCAGGCAGGGACTCAGAATACTGCCCCGCGGGAATGTACTTCCGCCAAAATCCAGGACGTACACCAAAACTTTCGCTCAACCCAATCGAATAATGATTTCTACAGTTCAACAAGAATCCGCTCCCGAAACCACAACCGACCTGAAACAACTCGCTCATGACCTCGTCCTCCGTGCCATGTCCGGCGGAGCCACAGCCGCCGAATGCGTCATTCGCGAAGGGGACGAATTCTCTACCCTGGTTCGCCTGGGCCAGGTTGAAACGCTGAAGGAAGCGGGCTCAAAATCCATTGGGTTGCGCGTATTTCGCGGACAGCGCGCCGCCAGTACGCATTCGAGCGACTTCTCCCGTGAAGGACTTGATCGAATGCTGAACTCAGCGCTGGAGCTGGCAAAGATCACATCTGAAGATCCATTCGGCGGTATTCCCGAGCCCTCGCAGCTCGGCTCTCTTTCAGGCGATCTTGATCTCTATTCGCCCGACGTGTACTCGTTGCCCGGCGAAGAGCGGATCAGCTACGCTCGCCGTGCGGAGAAAGCTGCGCTCGATTCCGATCCGCGAATCAAGAATTCCGAAGGTGGATCGTTCGACGCCGCCACCGGACACAAAATTCTCGCCAATTCGCACGGCTTCATTGGCGAATACCAGCGTTCTTATTGTTCCGTTGCGGCTGTGCCCATTGCGCAAGATGAAAAAGGCGCGATGCAGCGCGACTACTGGTACTCGGTTGCGCGCAACCTGGATCGTTTGGAATCTCCGGAGCACATCGGCAAGATGGCCGCCCAGCGCGCCCTTCGTCGGCTTGGCGCTCGCAAGGTCAAGACGCAACACGTGCCTGTGGTCCTCGATCCACTGGTCGCCACGTCGATCCTGCAGCATCTGTTCGAAGGTGTGAACGGCGATTCCGTTTACCGCGGCGCGTCGTTTCTTGCTGGAAAGCTTGGCCAGGCGATCGCGGCACCCAACGTGACGGTCATTGATGACGGCACCATCGTCGGAGGCTTCGGCACGAGCCCGTTCGACGGTGAGGGTATTCCGACGCGCCGCACGGTCGTGATCGAAAAAGGCCTGCTGAATTCTTATCTGCTCAACACCTACACAGCAAAGAAGCTTGGATTGCAGACCACGGCCAATGCATCTCGTGGACTCGCCGGAACTCCCGGGATTGGCCCAGGCAATTACTTTTTGCAGCAGGGTGCGAGGACCCCGCCGCAGCTTATCGGCGACGTGAAAGAAGGCCTCTACGTCACCGAATTCCTTGGCATGGGAGTCAATCTGGTCACCGGCGATTATTCGCGTGGCGCTTCCGGCCTTTGGATTTCAGGCGGCGAGCTGACTTATCCGGTCGAGGAGATCACCGTTGCGGGAAATCTGAAAGACATGTTCATGAACATTTCAGAGATTGCGAATGACCTCGAATTCCGCGGCGCGGTTGCGTCACCAACCATTCGCATTGACGGGCTGACGGTTGGGGGCGAATAATCCAGCACGATGAAATTCGCGAAAGTGGTTTTCTGGATTGCCAGCGGCTGGGGCGTGCTGGTTCTGACGCCGCTCTATTTCATATTCGACGTGATCGGCCGGCAGGACCCGCCTCCGATAACGCATCCTGCTTTTTACTATGGTTTTGTTGGGGTTGCCCTGGCATGGCAGTTCGCCTTCTTCGTCATTGGCAGCGACCCCGCACGCTTTCGTCCATTGATGATTCTTTCCGCCCTTGAGAAGTTTATATACGGCGCCACGTTAGTGGTGCTTTTCCTGCAAGGCCACCTGCATGGAACTGATCTGATGCTTGCTGGCATAGATACACTCCTTGGAATTTTGTTTCTCGTGGCCTTCTTTAAGACCCACGCTGTACCTGGCACCGCGTAGCTGGTGTCCTGCCGTCTCAAGCTACAAGAATATAATCGTCGTGCATGGGCGGGCTGATCCAACCACCTCCGGTGCAGGCAGAGCGCGACAACAGCCGCTGGATCATCGTTATTGCGCTTGTGGCAATCGCAGGCATCGTAATTGGAGTGGCACTACTCACCCGTGAGAAGCCCAGCTCTCCCTCCGGGCCTCCGCCATATGCTGCGAACCTCAAATTTTCCGACCTCAAGATGAGCCGCGCGCAAAACTTTGTCGGCGCGACGGTCACCTACATTGACGGCACGCTGACCAATGCGGGAGACAAGACGGTGACCCGCGTCATCGCCCACGTCACGTTCAAGGACCCTTACGGCCAGGTCGCACAGATTGAAGATGTGCCGGTTCGCACCTTGCAACCGTTTGGCCCTTACACTGATGCGGTTGACCTGGCTTCTTCTCCGTTGTCTCCAGGTCAGAGCAAACCCTTTCGCCTCACATTCGAACACGTGAGCGAACAGTGGGGGCAGTCGTATCCGGAGCTCCAGGTGGTGGATGTAGCGACGCGATGAAACGATCCAAGGCAACATGCTAGACGAAACGAAGCAGTAGTCAATCGGGGTTGAATGCAGGAGGGAGCTTGTTTCAAACAAGTATCACGACCGCTTTGGTCCTTACGTTTCTTACAGCCGCAACCGCTGGCACACCTCCCGAGCGCGACAAAGGGATCTCAATGCATCTGCTCCCAAAGACAGTTGCGGAAATTTCCGTTGAAAAAGTGGGGGCTGGTTTATGACCCCAGCCAGGAAGCACTGCAGACGCCAGACGAGTTCTTATCTTTGGTTCGTAGACAGCCGCGAGCGGTTCAAGACAACGGAGTTTGGATCGTCGTCACTGACCCTGATGTGTATGGGGAGCAGGAAAAAGAGCTCCTAACAGACGTAGAGACTCTCTGCCGAAAGGAAAAGATTGTTCTCTTCGTCGCAAGAGCGGCTGACCTGCCGCACGGTTGGAAGCGGGTCGAGTAGTTCGATCGATCCTTACCCTCTACAATGTCCGCATGACCGAAACCAAAACCGTCCGCCTCACGGAGACGGTCAAAGCTGCGGGTTGAGCGTCCAAGCTGAGTCCGGCGGCGCTGGACAAAGTGCTTGGGAAATTAGCCCGGCAACATGATCCGAACGTTCTAGTCGGCTTCGATCACGCCGACGACGCCGGCGTGTATCAGATCGCGCCCGACACCGCTCTGGTGCAAACAGTGGACTTCTTTACGCCCATCGTGGACGATCCGTTCACCTTCGGCCAGATCGCGGCGACAAATTCATTGAGCGATATTTACGCGATGGGTGGCAAGCCGTTGACTGCGCTTGCGCTCGTCTGCTTTCCCGAAAAAGCTGATTTGGAAATTCTTGAACGAATTCTTGCCGGCGGCTTGTCGAAGATGGTCGAAGCGGGATGCACCATCATCGGCGGCCACAGCATCCGCGACGACGAAACAAAGTTCGGATACTCCGTCACGGGCGTGGTAGATCCGAAAAATGTGCTCAAGAACGGCGGCGCCCGAGCCGGAGATCGCTTGCTACTCACGAAGGCGCTCGGAACCGGCGTGATCTCGACTGCGATCAAGAAAGGCGTGGCGCTGCAAGCCTGGATTGATGCCGCGGTAAAGTCCATGACGACTCTGAACAAGACCGCCGCCGAATTGATCACTGCGAACCACGTAGGGGCGGACGCCCTGGTCCGCCCCGCGGAGCCAAGCTCCGCAGCCAACGACCGACGACCAACGACCAACGACGTTTTTCCTAACAGCCAAAAGCCAACAGCCAACAGCCGCTTTCCCGTTCACGCTCTGACCGACGTCACCGGCTTCGGCTTGATCGGCCATCTGCGAGAGATGCTGCTGGCCTCGGAAAATGTTTCCGCAAAGCTTTTCGCAAGCAAGATCCAGGTAATGGAAGGCGCTCTCGAGTGTGTGCGCGCGGGCTATATTCCGGCCGGCCTCAAGGCAAATCGCGAATTTGCGGAGTACGTGGTGCAGTACGAAGGCGGACTCGCTGACGATCTCAAGACACTTCTTTTCGATCCACAGACCGCGGGAGGCTTGCTGATTTCCGTCGGCCAGCAGTCGGCTGACGAACTGGTTCGCGCTCTCACATCTTCCGGAGTACCAGCGGCGGAGATCGGTATAGTAATGTCGCGCACGAAAGTGCTGATTGAAGTAGCCCGATAGTTATCCTCACAACCCGCTCGATTGTTGGTACGATTTAGCCCTTCCCCGCCGATCGATAACCCTGTTTGGAGGTACCAATGGCAACGCCCGGAATAGGTGTCAATGCACCCTCACAAGCTTCACTCACGAACCTGGTTGAGCAGAAACTGCGCGCAGAAGGTGTGGTGAAAGTTGGCGCTGGATGGTTTGTCACCATCGCGGTGCTGTCCATGATCAATTCCGTGTTGTCCATGAGCGGCGCCGGAATCCGTTTCATCTTTGGCCTGGGCATCGCGAGATACGTTGACTTGCTAGCGCATCAAGCAGGCCAGAGCGGATTCGCCCTCGACCTCATCATCAACGGCTTCGTTGCAGGACTGTTCGTGATCTTCTGGAGGTTCGCGCGCAAGAGTGAGCAGTGGGCATTTGTGGTCGGCATGGCAATTTATGTACTCGATGCTGCACTGGTCTTTTATTTCAAGGACATCCTCGCCGCAGCGTTTCACGCCTATGCGCTATACCGAATCTACACAGGCATGAGCGGCATTCCAGCCCTGCAGAGATTGCAGCAGGCTTTGGCGCCTGCAGGGGCTCCGATTCAGCCGAGGTAAAAACCCGCGATTGGCTATCGGCTCTTGGCTGTTGGTGAAGTGCAGGTTCCGCTCAGGCCTGCCACGGTCGGCTGCAGCGGTTTTTCGAAAGCCGCCGGACAAATGGAATGATCGCTCACGCAAGCGAAGTGGAGCCTCATCCTCTGTTCTTAATAGCTGTAGCCAGCGAACCAACTCAAGCAAGGATTCTGGAAATGGGCTCCGGTGGTCCGCATCAGTCCAGGTATAGCGCTTTGCGCTCGTGGTGATTTCGACCATCACGGATTCTGAGCCTTCGCGAATGATGCCGTCTTCCCTCTTCTGCGGATGCAGTTTCTTCAACATCTCGTTTACCCGGGAAAGCTGGTCCTTCGACAGTGTTCCCTGAAACGCTCGCGTCCCGTTCTCAGTCATTTTGGACAATCTGTAATATCCAATGCGGTATAGCGCGAAGCAGATTTGCGGAGAGTCTTGTTGTTCGCGCCAGTCCACTCCATACGTGCCGCGATAAGAGATCCGCGTCAGTATTTCATCCGAATGGCGATTCCCGGACTGTGCGGAACAGGTTCCGAAGGCCAATACTGAGATGGTTATTATGAGCATTAGTCGTTTGCTCGATCGCATGTGAACCTCCATAGGCCGCAACCGGCGTGCCGAACCGCCCCTTTGCGAACTGCTGGAAGCGCGGCTCCGCCCAACACGAGGAACGTACAGCGATTAGAGTCTTGCACAGGATTTCGAGTCGACCGGAAAGCTGAGGGGCACCAGCCAAGAGCAACAGCAAAAACCGCTCTACTTTGCCGCCATCTTCTTGACCATGGCCACCACCAGCTTGCGGTCGCTGTCGTTCAGGTTGCCGGAGTAGCGGCGAATCTGGGTCAAGAAGCGGAGTTCGTCATCAGAGAGTTGAGGTAAGGCCTTCGATCCATTGCTGTTGCCGGGTTCGGAAAAGAAATGGGAAAGCGGCAGTTCCATCGCTCCGGCAATTTTTGAGAGCGTATCCAGCGATGGAACGGTGTGCCCGTTTTCCACCCGCGAAAGATAACACCGCAGGAGCCCGGTCCGCTTTTCAATGTCGCCCTGCGACATCCCCTTTTGCAGCCGGAACGATCGAATTGTTACCCCAATATTCATCAAAGGAGTCAGGTCGCATGGTAACCAGAGTAGTACCGGATGGCAAGAAAAAAGTTTTGATACCTGCAAAGATTAAACGCGCAAAATCTTTGCCACAGATTTTCACAGATCGATACGGAGCACTTCATCAAATCTGCCGCGGATTTCGTCGATGAACGCGGATTGTCCGTTCAGATGAAGATCTCCAAAATCCAACTTCGCAGGCATTTCTTCGCAATCTTGGCGAAACCTTAGCGCACTTTGCGGTTAAAAGCTCTTAACCGCAAAGGTCGCAAAGAAAAGCCGCCAAGTTCGCAAGTATACCGCCCTTCCAGGAAGACGGTCTTTAGCGGTGCTAGGTAAGCAACTAATCCCTGTGAATCGGTGAAGATCCGCGGCCCGATTCTAACTTTTCAAGTGTCGCGCGAAAAACATCAGGATCTTGCTCCAGGCATCAGCGGTATCTTCAGGCTTGTAACCTGCACCGTTCACGGGGTTTTGAAATCCGTGGCCGGCGTCAGGATAGATGGTGATGTCCGCCTTCTTTCCCAACTTGTCCATCTGCTCCCCAAATTTTTTGACATCATCGGGGGTGATGCCACGATCCTGAGCGCCGAAAAGTCCCAGCACCGGGGCGTTGATTTTCTTCAGTTCATCAGGGCTGGCCGATACATCTCCGTAATTGATGACGTCAGCCGCGAGCGTCGGCTCTGCTATGGCCAATTGCAGTGAGTAGCCGCCGCCCCAGCACCAGCCGATGGCGCCGATCCGGTCTTTCTTCACGTCCGGGCGCGATTGCAGATACCCGAACGCTGCCTGGGAATCGCGCATAACGCGGTCGGCGGGGGCGCGCGCGAGTTCGTGAGCTTC
>Ga0209056_10004621_pt1 | contig 14501 bp, 12 predicted proteins | sample GraSoiAngelo_114_FD_185876 | JGI IMG/M metagenome (GOLD analysis project Ga0209056, IMG submission 185876) | Grasslands soil microbial communities from the Angelo Coastal Reserve, California, USA - 14_0903_13_40cm (SPAdes) (version 2) | ecosystem: Environmental > Terrestrial > Soil > Grasslands... | reverse complement strand
GGACCGCAAGGTGCTCGATGTGGTGCTGATGGGCAACGCCGCGCTCTGGGAGGCGATGCAGGAGAAGGAGCGCCTGCTCGCCAAGCGGGACCTGACCGACGAGGACGGCGCGCGCCTCGGCGAGCTGGAAGGAGTGATCGCCGAAGAAGACGGATATTCGGCGGAGGCCCAGGCGGCGACGCTGCTGGAGGGACTCGGGATCTACGAAGCCGACCACCAGCGGCTGATGAAGGAGATGGCGGGCGGCAACAAGGTGCGGGTGCTCCTCGCGCAGGCCCTGTTCGGGAAGCCGACTGCGCTGCTGCTCGACGAGCCGACCAACTCGCTGGACCTGGACTCCATCCACTGGCTGGAGGACTTCCTTCTCCAGTACGAGGGGACGCTGGTGGTGATTTCCCACGACCGGCACTTCCTCAACGCGATCTCCACGCACATCGCGGACATCGATTACGAAACCATCATCACCTACGGCGGAAACTACGACGACATGGTCCGCGCCAAGGGGCAGGTGCGCAGCCGCATCGAGTCGGAGAACGCAGACAAGATGAAGAAGCGCGCCCAGTTGCAGGAATTCGTCGCGCGCTTCTCGGCCGGCACCCGCGCTTCCCAGGTACAGAGCCGCATCAAGCAGCTGGAAAAGCTGTCGGTGACGGATCTGAAGAAGTCGAACATCGCCCGGCCGTTCATCAAGTTCGAGCAGAAGCGGCCGAGCGGAAAGCAGACGCTGACCATCGGAGACCTGACCAAGGGATTCGACCGGACTCTGTTCGAGGGCTTCTCCGCCCTCGTCACCAAGGGCGAGAAGGTGGCCGTGGTAGGCCGCAACGGCGTGGGGAAGACGACGCTGCTGCGGACGCTGATCGGGGAGCTGGAGCCCGATGCCGGCAAGATCACCTGGGGCCACGAGGCGCAGGTCGGCTACATGCCGCAGGACGTGAAGCCGATCATCCCCACCAACACGACCTGCTTCGACTACCTGCACGACATCGATCCCAGCGCCGGGAACGAGGAGATCCGCGGGCTGCTCGGCCGCATGCTCTTCCGCGGCGACGAAGGCATGAAGCCGACCAGCGCGCTGAGCGGCGGCGAGGCTGTGCGTCTGCTGTTCTGCAAGCTGATGCTGACGAAGCCGAACGTGCTCGTGCTGGACGAGCCGACCAATCATCTCGACCTGGAAAGCATCTCGGCGCTCGGCGAAGGGCTGGCGAACTATCCGGGTACGGTGATCTTCGTCGCGCACGACCGCGACCTGATCGATACGGCCGCGACCCGCATCCTCGCCTTCCACCACGGCGGGCTGGAGGATTTCGCCGGGGACTACGAGACGTTCCTCGAGAAGCACGGCGGCTTCATCGACGCGCGGTAGCCGCTCCCGCGCCGAAGGCGCGGGTATGCGGCCATGCATTGACCTTGTACAATCGCATCCCCTATGGCCGCCCCGGAGCGGATCGCGATCGTCGGCCTTGGTCTGATCGGCGGCTCGCTCGCGCTTGCCCTGCGGCGCGCGCGGCCGCAGACCTGGATCATCGGCATCGACGTCGATGCGCGGACCCTGGAGCAGGCGACCGAGGAACGGGCGATCGATGCTGCCGCCACCCCGGAGCTGGCCCGGCTGGACGGCTGCGACACCGTGGTCCTCTGTACCGCTGCGCAGCCGCTCCTGGAAATGCTCCCGTCGGTCGCGGCGCGCATGCAGCCCGGAACCCTGCTGACCGACGTATGCGGCGCGAAGGAGCTCATCTGCTCCGCCGGCGCGGCCCAGGATCGGGTGGTGTTCATCGGCGGGCACCCGATGGCCGGGACGGAGTTCCGCGGATACGTCTCCGCCAATCCGGCGCTGTTCTCCGGCTGCACCGTGGCGCTCTGCCCTCCGGTCGGCGCGGCGGACCTCGGAGCGCGCCGGGACGCCATCCGGCGTGTCCGGGAGCTGTGGACGTCCGCCGGCGCGGAGACGCTCCTCGACGTCGAGCCGGACACGCACGATCGCGCGGTCATGGTGGCGTCCCACTTGCCCTACCTCGCCGCGGCCGCGGTGGCTGAAACGCTGATCGAGTCCGGCGGCGAGGCGATGCTGGCGCGCGAGCTCGCCGCCGGCGGGTTCCGGGACACGACGCGCCTCGCCGGCGACGGAACTGTGGGTGGCGCGGCGGCATTGAACCGATTCGTTCCCGGTGCCGCGCGCGCGCTGGCGGACCGCCTGCGCGCGCTGGCGGACGCGCTCGAGCGCAACCCGGAAGAGGCGCTCAGGCGTCTGTCCACCGTCGCGGACGAGCGCCGCCGCATGCGCTTGCCGGCGCCCGCGCTCCCGCCCGCCAAGACTTTCCCCCGCTGAATTGCCACGTCGCGGTTGCGCATTCGCTGTCTGGGCGTAGCGGTGACGGCCGGGCGAGCGCCCCTGAGGTGTGTTCACCGTTGAGCATGCGTACCGTTCCTCAGGGAGGGACGGAGTGGACGAAACCAACCCGACGCAGCGCTCCCGCGTACTCGCCCTGCTTCCCGGGGTGCCCTTGCCCGCGAACACGGGCGGGGCCCTGCGCGCGCTGGCGATGATCCGCGCCCTCGACCAGGCCTTCGACACGACCGTCCTCTCCTGGTCCCGCGCCGGCGAGGACTTCCAGGCGCTCGATCGCATGCTCGAAGGACGAGTGCATGTCGTCGAGCGGATGGGTCCGATCGATGCGCTCTTCGCCGAAGGCATGGGCTTCGTTCTCGGCTGCCCGGCGGGCTATTGCCGGTACGGCTGGTTTCCGTCGGTGCTCAAACACGTATTGACGACGCAGGGCTTCGACTTCATCCACTTCGATCACCCGCACACCGCGCTGACGTGGCCGCAGATCAAGAGGCTCCAGCCCGTCGCGCGGCTGGTCCTGGACGCGCACAACGTCGAGGCGGAGATCATGGACCGTCTCGCCAATACGGCGCCACGGTGGCAGCGCAAGGGCCTGCGCTGGCAGGCCGGCCGCATCCACGAGCTCGAGCGCGAGCTGGGGCGCAACGTGTACCTGGTGCTCACCTGCTCGGAACGGGACGCCGGAGCGTTTCGCGACATGGGGGCCCGCCGTGTTCGCGTGGTCCCCAACGCCATCCCGCCGCTCGAAGCCCCGCTGGTGGCGCAGCGTCACGACGTGGTGTTCGTGGGTTCCCTCGACTGGCGCCCCAACGCGGACGCGGCGGTGCTCCTGGCCAAGGAAATCTGGCCAAGGTGCAGAGCGCTGCTCCCGGGTGCCCGCCTGGTCATCGTCGGGCGCAATCCGCCGCTCAACGTCCAGGCACTCGCTTCCCACGACGTGGCGATCGAAGGCAGCGTTCCCTCCGTGCGGCCGTATCTCGATCGCGCGTTCGCCACCGCCATCCCGCTGCGCGCCGGCTCGGGAACGCGGATCAAGATCCTCGAGGCCTGGGCGGCGGGCGTGCCGGTGATCGCGAGCCGCATCGCGGCGGAGGGGCTGCCCTGCTCCGATGGGAAGGACCTGATCCTTGCCGAGGAGCCGAGCGATTTCGCCCGCGCCCTGGTCCGCCTCTGGCGCGACCGGCAGCTCGCCGACGAGTTGGTTCGCGAAGGGTTGCGCACGGTGGAACCGTTCACCGCCGAGAAGATCGCGCAGGACGTCGTGCGCTATTATCGCGAGCTGGTCGACCCGGAGAGCGCGCGACCGTACAGCGACGCGTACGCGCCCGCCATGGCGGCGATACCGTAGCGCCGGGCCCGCTCCAGCGCTTTCTCCTCGATGCGGGCGCGGTATGCCTGATCCCGCGCGCCCCGCAGTGCGTCCGACAGCAGCGCGGCGTCTCCGGGCGGGACCAGCACGCCCGCTCCGTCTGCGAGCATCTCGGGGAGCTCGCCGACGGCGCTGGCAACCACGCAGCGGCCCAGGGCCAGCGCTTCCAGCGCGGTGAGCGGCAGCCCTTCGGTGAGCGAAGGGATGGCGATCACGTCGGCGGCGGCAAATACCTCGCGCGCCTCCTCCAGGTAACCGAGAAACCGGACGTCGAGCCCCTGCGCCGCTTCCCGCAGCTCGCCGCGGAGAGGCCCGTCTCCGGCGACGAGCAGCGTCGCGTCGATGGCGCGCGCCGAGTCGAACAGGATCCGATGCCCCTTCTCCGGCGCCAGGCGGCCGATCAGCGCGATGCAATAGGCATCCGGTTGCACGGCGAACTTCGCGCGCGCCGCTCGCCGTTCCGCTTCCGAGACGGGCGCGGATTGGGGCAGGCCGTTGGGGACGAAGGCGACGGGCGCAATGCGGACCCAACGCCGCAGTCGGCGCTCGAGCGCTCGCGAGACTGCCGCCACGCCGCGCGTGAAATTCCCCAGGATGCGCGCGACCATCTCGTACACGCGGACGGCGGCAGTGGTCCGCGTGTCGCCGTGGAACGTGGCCACCACCGGCACACGCGCGAGCAGCCCGGCGACCAGCGCGACGAACAGCGCCTTGAAGTCGTGCGCGTGCAGGAGGCGGACGCCTCGCTCCCGCGCGACGCGGGCGATGGCGCGCGCGCAGCGCAGGTCGAATCGGGATGCGCTGTCGAATTGCACGGCCGAAATGCCCCGTCGCCGCGCTTCCTCCGCGAGGGCATCGCGAACGCCGGGGCGGCCGATGGCGCCCACGATGGGGAGGTAGGGCCGCGGCATGGAGGCGGAGAGCGCGAGGACTGCGCGGTCGGCGCCGTACAGCGCCGTGCCCTGCCGCAAGTGGAGGATGGGGATCACGATCGCGCGGCGAGCTCGCGGTAGAGCGCCCCGTACGCGTCCACCATCGGTTCGATGGAATACCGCCTGGCCCGCTCCCGCGCGTTGGTTCCCAGGCGCGCGCGGAGCTGCGCATCTGCCACCAGCCGCTGCAGAGCGGATCCGAGGGTAGCGCGATCGCCGGGCGCGACGAGGAACGCCGTCTGCTCGTGCCCGTGGATCTCGCGGACCGGCACCAGGTCGTGCGCCAGCGTCGGCAGGCCGGCCGCCATCGCTTCCAGCATGCTGAGCGAACGTCCCTCGCTCAGCGAGGTCTGCGCGTACACATCGAAGGCGGAGAGCAACCGCGCGGCGTTCGGGATCAGCCCGGTGAGATGGACGTTGGCATGCCCTCGCGCCGCGGCGCGGAGCGAGCTCTCCATAGGTCCGGCGCCGATCAGGAACAGATGCACCTCGGCGCGATCGGCAAACTTGTCGAGAAACGCCTGCAGCAGCCGGTCCGGCCCTTTGATCTCGCGCAGCCCGCCCGCATATCCCACCGCGAGTGCGCCATCCGGAATCCGGAGCTGCGCGCGCGCTTCCTCGCGGGACATCGATGCGCCCGTCTCCAGAGGGACGCCGTTCTCGATCACGGGCACGCGCGCCCCCGCGGGCGCCCACCCGAGGATGTCCTCCCGGACCTTGTCGCCGCAGGCGACCAAGGCGTCGGTGGCGCGCGCCGCCAACGCGGCGGCATGCCGCTTCTTTCCCTCGGGCGTGCGCTGCTCGTGGAAGGTCGCCAGCACACGGGTCTTCGGCCGCACCGCCCGCACCGCGACCGCGTTCAGCCAGGGCCCGAGGTCGTGCGCGTGCAGGACGGATACGCGGCGCTGCTCGAGCACGCGCCGGATTCCCAGCAACGCTGCGAGGCTCATGCCGTCGACGGGAAGCAGCTCGACGTCGACCCCCTGCTGTCGCGCCAGCGCGCCGACAGGGCCGTCGTCACCCAAGGCGAGGATCGAGGATTCGACGCCTCGGGAGCGGCTGCGGGCGGCCAGATGAAGGACGAGCTGCTCGAGCCCGCCCAACCCCAGCCCGTAGATGAGGTGCGCGACCCGGACGGCCATGCCCTGGAAGGTAGGCACCGCCTCTCGCTTGGGAAGCGCTTTGCCGGGTTCACGGCTGCACGAAGCAACGGCGGCCGGCGCTAGGCCGTCTGCCTGCGGATCGCCAGCATCGCCACTCCGCCGAGGATCAGCGCGAGCGCGCCGAGAGCGCGCGGCGCGACGCTCTCGCCGGCGACGGCGGCGCCGAGGCCCACCGCGACGACGGGGTTCACGTAGGCGTAGCTTGCCGCCAGCGTGGGACGAACGCGCGAGAGCAGATACTGATAAGCGCTGTATCCGACGATCGAGCCCGCCACGATCAGATACGCGAGCGCCAGCGTCGCCCGCACGGTCGGCACGGCCGGGATCCGTTCGCCGTGCAGCACGGCGAAGAGGAGCAGCACCATTCCTCCCGCCAGCATCTGCGCTCCGCTCGCCATCAGCCCCTTCGGCAGCGGCAGACGGCGGCTCCAGATCGATCCCAGCGCCCAGCTCGCGCAGCTCACCGTCAGGACCGCGGCTCCCGCGGGGCTGGCGCGCAGATCGCCCCCGGTCTGGAGAAGTGTCACTCCGGCCAGACCGACCGCGAGTCCCACCCACTCGCCTTGCGACGGCCAGCGCCCGAACAACCCGGCGAACAGCGCGACCCAGAGCGGCACCGAGGCGATGGCAACGGCAGCGACGCCGGAGCTCACCCACTGTTCGGCGATCACGACGCAAGCGTTCGCGCACACCAGCAGGGTCCCCACGATCAGCGACGATCGCCACTCCGTCCGCATCGGCGGCGGAGCGCCGCGCGCGCGCGCCCAGGCGTACGTCACCGCCCCCGCGATCACGAAGCGCAGGCCCGCGAGCAGCAGCGGCGGATAGCCCTGGAGCGCGATGCGGATGGCCAGGAACGTCGAGCCCCAGATCACGTACAGCGAACCGAGAGCGAGCAGGACGCGCGAGCGGTCGTTCTTCATGATGGGCGATCAGATGCAGGACGCGCTCCGGCGATCCAGCCACAGGCGGACCTCGAATCGGCGGACAACTGTGCTGGTCCATGTACGAGTTTGAGCGGACTGTACTTACTCGTCGATGCTCTGCTGCGCCTTGGCGGCCTCGAGCAGCAAATCGACGAGCTTGTCGGCGAGGAGCTTGTTGCCCGGCAGCGCCTCCTGGTACGTGCGCCGCACTGCGGCCTCGCGGCGTGGGTCGAGCACGGCACGGCCCGTCTGGCGTTTGGAGTCCCCGATCACCTTCGCCACTTCGAGCCGGCGCTGCACCAGCACGCCGAGATCGTGATCGATGGCGTCGACCCAGGCGCGAAGCTGCGCGAGCGGCAGGCGGGCGTCGGGATGCAGCGCGAGATTGCGCGCAAGCTCGGCGAAGCGCGCCGGCACCAGCGCCTGCTCGGCATCGGAAAGAGCGCGCGCGGGATCGTCGTGGACCTCGACGATCAGGCCGTCCGCTCCGGCGGACCATGCCGCCCGCGCCAGCCCTTCGACGAGGTCGGCGCGCCCGGCCGCGTGCGAAGGGTCGGCGATGATCGGCAGGTGCGTCAGCGGTCGGGCCGCGAGCATCCCTCCGACGTCGAGCGTGTTGCGGGTCGCGGTCTCGAACGTGCGGATGCCGCGCTCGCAAAGGATCACCCGCAGCTCTCCGGCCGCCATGATGTACTCGGCGGCGCCGAGCCATTCGTCCACGGTGGACCCCGCACCGCGCTTGAGCAGCACCGGCCTGCCGGCGCGCCCGACCGCGCGGAGCAGATCGAAGTTCTGCATGTTGCGGGCGCCGATCTGGAGGACGTCGGCCTTCTCCGCAACCGGCTTCACGTGGTCGACCGCCATCACCTCGGTGACCACCGGCAGCCCGTTGGCCTTCCCGGCAGAGACCAGCCAGTCCAGGGCTTCCAGCCCATGGCCCTGGAACGCGTACGGATTCGTGCGCGGCTTGAAGATGCCGCCGCGCAGCGCGGTGGCGCCACAGGAGGCGACCTCGCGCGCGATGCGCATCACCTGTTCCGGGCTCTCCACGGAGCAGGGGCCGGCGATCACCGCCCGCGCGCCCGCGCCAAGGCGCAAGGGCCCGACTTCCACGACCGTGGGCGCCCTGCGCGCGGTGGCGTGCGGGAGCGACTTGACCACCGGCTCGGTGCCCTGCTTCGGCGGGGTGATCTTCGCGGCGTGCGCGGCTGGCTGCCCGAGCGAGATCACCTGCACGTCTCGCACCGGGGCCAGCGCTTGCAGCCGCGCCGCATCCGCGCCGAGCACCCACATGCGGACCGGGTACTCGGCGGTCCCGGCCAGGGGCAGGAGCGTCGCCCCCGTGAGAACGTCGAGCCGGCCGGTCGCGGTCATGCTGCTCGTGCGCAGGAAGGCGAGCGAAACCTGCGCGCGCGCATGGTCGGCCATGCGCAGATGGACGAACCGCGTCCCGTTCTGCTCCTTGTCGGAGACGTCCTCCACCAGCACTTCGAGGCCGTACCGCTCCGCGGCGCGCCGCGAGCACACGGCCGCATCCGTGGAAGCGTCGTGCGCGACGATCTGCGCTGCTCCGGCGGTGTCGTAGCAAACGACCCGCTCGATCCCCATCTGCGCGAGCCGGTGCGTGCACTGCCGCAGCGCGGCCGGATGCGACCAGGCGCGCTTCACGGAGGCGAGCGGCGTTCCAGGCCGCGCCGCCAGCGAGAGGCGCACCGGCACGCTGGTGACGGCCACCGCGACCAGCTCGAGGCCCTCGACCACGAAGGCGGCAAAGGGCTCCAGCGCCTCGGTGATCGCGCCGACCACCGCGTTCTCCATCGGCAGGACGGCCTCGTCGATGTCGCCGTCGCGCAACGCCTCCAGCAGCTTCTCGAAGCTGGCGAATCCCCGGGGAACGCCGCCGTGGGCGGCCGCGGCCACTTCCCCATAAGCGCCTGGCTCGCCCTGATATCCCACCGTCAGGTCGATGTCCTTCGCCTTTGCAGCAGCTTCCCGATCGCCGATTTCCCGCAGCACGACTGGCCTCCGAAACCGCTACTTCTATCAAACTCCCGCGGCGGCGCACGTGTTCCGGAGGGCAAGACGGGGGTGGGCGTCAGACCGCATGCTATGCTGGACGCGATGGCGTCCGAAGACGAGCTGCTCTTGAGCCAGCCCTGGCACGCGGATCTCGCCGCGGACCCGTTCGCCGCCGTCTTCCGCAAGCACTTCGCCGCCCTGCGCGCCGCGCACCAGGCGCAGCCGTCCGAGGGAGTGCTGATCGCCGCCATCGACGGCAACGGAGTCTTCGATGCGCATGCGCACCTGCGCCTGCCGCCCTCCGGGATCGCCCACCTGATCGTCGGACGCCACGAGCGCTGCGACGTGGTCCTCCCGCGAGACCAGGACGTCTCGTTGCGGCACATGCTCCTGCGCGCGACGCGGGGCCCGCAGGGCCAACTGCACCTGCGGGCGATCGATCTGCGCTCGCGCTGCGGCCTGTTGTCCGAGGACGGGAAGCGCTGCGAGGCGATCGCCAGCCGCGGCCCGCTCTTCCTCCGAATCGCGAGCTACGTCGTCTTCCTCCTTCCTACCGGACCTTCGGTAAGGCCCTGGTCGCACGACGCCGACGAGACCTGGCGGGGGTTCAGCCCGCGCGACCAGGAGGTGCTGCCGCCGCCGCAGCCGCTCAAGTCGCGTGCGGCGCCCTCGCCGGGAGCGGTGAAGCTCGCCACCATCACCATCCAGTCGAGCTCGCCGCAGGCCGGCGACCTCACCTCCACCCATGCCGTCTGGAGCGATCAGCTGGAGCGCGGCATCCTGGTCGGCCGCGACGACCGGTGCAACCACGGTGGCCTCGACGAGGGCAACCTCTCGCGCGTTCATCTCGTGCTGTTGAGCGTCGACGACGAGGTCTGGGCGATCGACACTGCGAGCACCAACGGCACCCGAGTGCTCGACGGCCCTCCTTTTCGTCAGCTGCTCCTTACGGGGGAAACGCAGCTGGTCCTTGCCGACGCGCTCAGCTTGAGCTGGGCGCCCGCCCTGCACCCGGCCCGTGCGTAACTTCCGTGCATGGCACGGAAGAATGGCAGGGGGAAAGGCAACCGGCAGGTCGGCTACGCGGTGATCGGGCTGGGGCACATCGCCCAGGCTGCCGTGTTGCCGGCATTCGCCCACGCGCACAACGCGAAGCTCGTCGCCCTCGTCTCCGGCGACGCGCAAAAGCGGACCCGGCTGGCGCGCAAGTACCACTGCGACGCGTATGACGTGCGCGACCTCGACGAGGTCCTGGATCGCCCGGACATCGACGCGGTCTACATCGCCGAGCCGAACGACAAGCACGTCGACTTCGCGGTGCGCAGCGCGAAGGAAGGCGTGCACGTTCTCTGCGAGAAGCCGCTGGCGATCAGCGAGGAAGAATGCCGGCGGATGGTCGACGCCTGCCGCGAGGCGGGCGTGAAGCTGATGACCGCGTACCGGTTGCACTTCGAAGAATCGAACCTGGAGGCCGTCAAGCTGGTCGAGCAAGGGAAGATCGGCGAGCTGCGCTTCTTCACCAGCACCTTCGCCTACCAGGTGCGCCCCGGGAACATCCGTACTTCGGCGGACCGCGGCGGCGGAGCCATCTGGGACCTGGGACCGTACTGCATCAACGCCGCGCGGTACCTGTTCCGCGCCGACCCGGTCGAGGTATTCGCCACGCGGATGGACCGCCGCGAGGATGAGCGGTTCAAGGACGTCCCCGAAGGAATGGCGGTCCAGCTGAAGTTTCCCGGCGAGCGCACTGCGCAGTTCACCGTCAGCTTCGGCGCCTACGAGCAGGACCAGTACCGGCTGGTGGGTACCAAGGGTCACATCGAGCTGGTGGACGGGTACGAGTACTCCGGGCCGCGCGAGCTGCGCCTTTCGGTCCGCGGCAAGGAGCGGGTGCGGAAGTTCAAGGCAGCCGATCAGTTCGCTCCCGAGCTGATCGCCTTCTCGAAGGCGATCCTCGAGGACACCGACGTGGAGCCCGATGGCGAGGAGGGCCTGCGGGACGTGCGCGTGATCGTGGCGGCGCTGAAGAGCGCACGGGAGGACCGGTCGCTCACGCTTTCCTGGCCCGCGCCCAAGCGGCGGCCGGAGCCCTCCGACCGGATCTACCGTCCGCCGGTGCGCGAGCCTCATCTCGTCGGGGTGGAAGCGCCGACGTTGGAGTGATTCGCCCCTGCGCTGCGACGTTAGCGACTGGACCGGAGCGATCAAGCAGGCCTCAGCGCGAATGACGGCGACGGGCGCTTGGTGTAGCGTGGCCGTCCCGTCGCGTGGACGGGGTTCCATTTGAAGGGAGGGAATAAATGCGTCGAGCACGGTGGGTGGTGATTGCTTTCATCTTGAGCGCTGGCATCGCACGCGCGGAGGAGAATCCTGCTGCGCACGGAAAGTCGACGTACGGACTGGCTGGTTGTGGTCTCGGCTCGATGATCTTCGGCGACCAGAAGGGGTGGATCCAGGTTCTGGCGGCGACCACGAACGGGACGTTCGGGTCCCAGACCTTCGGGATCAGCTCCGGCACATCGAACTGCGTAGAGTCCTCCGGTACGCAAGGAGCCAGGACCTTCATCGAGGGCAACCGTGAGGCGCTGGCGAAGGACGCCGCCCGTGGCAGCGGTGAGACGATTATCACGCTGAGCGCGGTGGCCGGCTGCAAAGACGCGAAGGCCGTCGGCGCCGTTCTGCAAAAGCGCTTCGCCCAGCTCTTCCCCGGCGAGAAGACCCCCGTGGATCAGGTCTCGCAGAACGTGATCAAGGAGCTACGCTCGAACAGTTCGCTCGCATGCGGGAAGATCGGTTAGCCTCGTGCGGTCGAAGGGAGTCCGCCAAGACTCCCTTCGATCTTCGCCCATGCGCCCGGCCCGCGTCGCCCTTCTCGCGCTCGCTATTTCCACGCCCGGGTTCGCACTTGCCGAAGAGGGCGCTAAGCCCGACCCCACGTACCTACCCGAGCTACTGGCCGCGGCCAGGAACAGGTCGCTATCAGAAGACCGATCGTGGCTACGCCTCGGGCACTGGCGCAAACGGCTCCTCGGGGGCTGGGAGAGCGAAGCGGATGGGCCCGGCCTGTTTCTTTCGCCCCAGGGAAAACGGGATCCCGCTGCTGAGCTCGAAGCAACACTGAACGGGTTCTTTGCTGAGGGCGACGGCGCGCCAGTGGGCCCGAAGCTCGGCGATCCGTCGCTCGAGCATCCTCAGTGCCGCTTCCCGGCACGATTTGCCTGGCTCGCGGCTACCCTCCGCATCGATCTTGCGCGGCTACCGCCGCGATCCTGCCCGCGGTTCGAGGCCTTCTGGAGGAGGGTCAGCGCTAGATCCGCCACGCTTGTCTTCTCCTCGTATTACCTCAACAACCCCGCCTCCGCCTTCGGCCACATCTTCCTGCGGCTCGGCAAGGAGGAACTCGCGAGCGGCGGTGAGCGGCTCGACCTCATAGACCAGGCGGTCGACTTCGCGGCCGTCACCAACACCTCGAATGCCATTCTCTATGCGTTCGAGGGCCTCTTCGGATTTTTTCGGGGCGAGTTCAGCGCTCGGCCGTACTTCTACAAGGTGCGGGAGTACGCCGACTACGAGTCGCGCGACCTGTGGGAGTACGAGCTTTCCCTGGACGAGCGGCAGCTGGCGATGCTGGTCGGCCACCTCTGGGAACTGGGGCAGACCTGGTTCGACTACTACTACGTCACCGAGAACTGTTCCTACCATGTTCTGGGCGCGCTCGAGGCCGCCGATTCCAATCTCGAGCTCCTCTCCCACCTCGGGCCGGCGACGCTTCCTGCGGACAGCGTGAAAGCGCTCTTTGCAAACCCTGGTCTGGTGCGAGCGGTCCGCTTCCGCGCCTCCGCACGCACGCAACTCGCAGCCCGGACAGCCGGACTCAGCGGCACCGACCTCGACGCCGTGCAGCGGCTCGCGGAAGGAAGAGATTCCGCAGCACTCGATGCGACGTCCACCCCCGAGCGTGTGCGCGTCCTCGACGCTGCCCTCGACCTCGTGGACGTGCATCACGGCCGCGACATCGTCACAGGCGCGGACCCAGCTGCCGATGTTCTCCGCCAGGGGCTCCTCGAGAAGCGTAGCGCGATCGGGGTGCCGAGCCCTCCTTTGGTCATTCCTCCACCGTCGGCCGGCGGGCCCGAACGGGGGCATGGCTCGATGCGGTTCGGACTGGGCGCCATGACTTCTCGCGAGGAGGGATCGTCTCTGCTGGTCGAGGGGCGCCTGGCGCTCCACGACCTGGCGGATCCGCCCGCCGGCTTCTCGCCGCGGACCCAGATCGAGTTCTTCAAGCTGCGACTGAGCGTTGCCGACCGCCGGCGCGCTCTCCGGCTGGAGGAAGCTTCAGTGGTCGAAGTGACGAGCCTGAACCCTATCGAGCGCTTCGAGCGACGCATTTCCTGGAACTTGCGCGTGGGCGCGACGCGAGTAGTCGACGACGGGTGCCACGGTTGTGTCGCCGGTATGCTCGCCGTAGGGGGCGGACCGGGCATCGTCTCGGCCGGCGGCGCGTTCTCGGCGGCCCTCACGGCGGATGCCGAGCTGCTCGCCGCACCGGAGCTGAGCGGGCTCTCCGGCAGCGGAGTGCGACCGGGCGTCGGCCCCGGAGTGCTCTTGCGCCTGCTAGGGACCGACAGGGTCGCGCTGGTCGGAACAGGAAGCTGGCGATGGCTGCCACTCGCCTCGCCAAGGATGTCCTACGAGCTCAGCGTGGAAGCGAGGGTGCATCTCGGGGCAATATCCGTGGCAGCACGCTGGCGCAAGGCACCTCGCGCGGAAGACGTCGGCTTGGTTCTGCTCATATACCGAGGCTGACCTGCCGTCCCGCCGGTGTCACTTCCAGTCCACTTTCACGATGGTCAGCTCCATGTCGCCCGCAGGGCGACGGACCAAGACGACGTCACCTTCGCGCTTGCCCAGGAGCGCGCGCCCGAGCGGCGCTTCGTAGCTGATGCGCCCCGGCCCGAGCGAGGCGTCGAGTTCGTCGCCTCCGACGATCTGATATGTGGTGCACACGCCTCCTTCGTCCTCGACCGTCACCGTTGCGCCGAAGAAGACCCGGTCCGTCCTCGGCCGGGTGGCGGGGTCGACGACCTCGTATCCCTCGAGCTGTTTCTGCAAGCGGTGGATCTTCGCGTCGATTTCGCGGAGCTTCCTCTTTCCCAGCTTGTACTCGTAGTTCTCGCTGCCGCCGCCGCCACCGAGACTTCCTGCGTGACCCGCGGGCGCTCCTCGTACAGGAGCCGGCGGAACTGCTCGCGCAGCATCTCGAATCCCGCCCGCGTCATGTACTTCTTCACGGCTTTCTGTTGCCCGAACGAGGCGGTGCTGGCAACTTTGCACCGTGTCGACCGCGGTCACCCAGGGAATCCGCATCACCGTGAAGAGCCGCTACCTGCCGGAGCAGTCCGGGCCAGGGCGCTGGGCGTTCGCTTATACAGTCCGCATCGAGAACCTGGGGACCGTGGCCGCCCAGCTGCGCAGCCGGCACTGGATCATCACCGACGGCAATGGCAAGCGCGAGGAAGTGAAAGGCGACGGGGTGGTCGGGAACCAGCCGGTAATCCGGCCCGGCGAGAAGTTCGAGTACACCAGCGGGGCGGTGCTGCAGACGCCGCATGGATCGATGAAAGGGACGTACCGGATGGTGACGGAGGACGGCCGCCAGTTCGATGCGGAGATCGCGGCCTTTCCGCTGACTCAGCCTGGCAGCCTCAATTAGCTTCGGGCCCGCCCCGAAGCCGGCTC
>Ga0209056_10004619_pt1 | contig 14505 bp, 19 predicted proteins | sample GraSoiAngelo_114_FD_185876 | JGI IMG/M metagenome (GOLD analysis project Ga0209056, IMG submission 185876) | Grasslands soil microbial communities from the Angelo Coastal Reserve, California, USA - 14_0903_13_40cm (SPAdes) (version 2) | ecosystem: Environmental > Terrestrial > Soil > Grasslands... | reverse complement strand
GCGCCGAGCGTGCCACCGGCACGCCGGTCCGCACGGTGTCTTGTACGGCTGCCACTGTCGCCCCTCCCCTACGTGCGGCCGCGTTCAGTTGGTGATCGCCGAAGCTGGCCGAATATCCAGTCGCTCCGTTCTCTGACCGTACGGCCAAAGCTTGCACGTGGCAAGCAAGCAACCGGGGTAAGGAAGATGACACGCCTGGCACCAGCGATGGAGACGCGACTGTCGCGGCAGATCGCTACCGGTTGATGCGCGCGACCACGTACGCGAAGGTGCCAGCCGGCATCGCGAGCATGAGGATCAGAGCGAGACGGTAGAGTGCGGGCGCACCTGTGATGACGGTGCCGACGAGTGCGATGAGCCCAACGACGGTGATCGTTGTGAACGTCGCTCGCACGCGCGTCCTGAGGACCGTGCCATGCCCGCCCCTGATGTCGCTGCGCATGTTGCCGACCCCCAGAGCAGATGAGGCGATGAGCATGAGCGCCCCGAGCCATTGCACGCCGTCGTGTTGGCCGAGCATTTCTACAAACGGAACGACCAAGAGCGACCCGAAGAGCGTGGTGATCGCATAGGCGACGATGATGCGTAGCTGATAGAGCTCCATCGGTTCCCAGGTCTCGCCGTGACGCCGAAGGGCGTTCATGAGTCCGGCGAAGCCCGCGAAGCTCATCGCGAGGCCCGCGACGGTGAGGAAGAACCCTTCGTCAAGCACGGCCGGAGGGTAACGAGTTCTTCAGGGTGAGATCTCCGCTACGCCGCCTTTCCGAGCGAGTCGATGACCTCGTCGAGCTGCAGGTACGAAAGACGGGCGCCCCACTCCATGCCGGAGGCGATGACCGCGTCGCGATCTTCCTTGGATTGATAGACGGAGCGCAGCGTGAGGAACGTCTTCCCGCCGCGTTCGTCGAGCGTGACGGTGCTGACCACTCCGTGGCCGGGCATCGCTTCGAATTCCTCCGTGTAGACGATCCGCTCCGGCGACGACTCGCGGATCTCGCCGGAGAACGCGACCTCGCCGCCCGGACCGCTCTGCGCGTAGCGGTACCGGCCACCGGCACGGAAGTCGGCGACGGCGCTCACCGCGCCGTACTGCCGTGGGCCCCACCAGTTCTTGATGTGCTCGGCCTTGGTGAGCGCCTCGTAGACGAGCGCACGCGGCGCGTTGAAGGTGCGGGTGATCACGATCTCGCGCTCGCCCGGCGCTGCGACCGTCATATCGTCGACGACGGCGTAGCCAAGCTTGTCAAGCGACTGCCCCCAGCCCACGCGCGCCATCTCGACCCACTCGGGCGTGACGCCCGACCGCGTGACGCGGATGGTCACGCGCGTGCGCCGACCGTCAGCGGTGAACGTCACGCTGCTGACGATCTCCTGATCCCAGGTGCCGGAGAGCCCAGTGCCGGCCGGCGGCGCGACGCGCCGGCGCTCCGCGTCGGCGAAGTGGATCGCGAAGACGAGCCGCGAAGGCCGCTCGATCTCGCGCACGACGCCGGCGTTGTAGTGCATCGCACCGTCGGGGCCGCGCTGGCCCAGAAAGATCTTCCCGCCGGGACGCGCCTCGAACTCGCTGATCGGCACGCTGAACATCTTCGGCCCCCACCACTTCTGCAGGTGCTCCGGCTGTGTGAACACATCGAAGACGCGCTCGCGCGGTGCGTCGAACACGCGCTCGATGACGATCTCCTTGCTAGCCACTTCGTCCGCCACGCTACTTGCGGCCATGTCGCTTCTCCTTCTCATGCAGTCCCTTGAGGTACTCGTCCAGCCGATCGAGCCGCTGCTCCCAGATCACGCGATAGCGCTCGACCCACTCGTCGACTTCCTTGAGCGGGCCCGCCTCGAGCGCCGCCGGCCGCAACTGCGCCTCGCGTCCGCGCGTCACGAGGCCAGCGCGCTCGAGCACCTTCAGGTGCTTGCTGACCGCAGGCAGGCTCATGTCGAACGGTTCGGCGATCTCGGTGACCGATGCGCCGCCTCTCGCGAGCCGCGCAAGGATCGCGCGCCGCGTCGGATCGGCGAGGGCGCCGAAGGTGAGGCTCAGGCGATCGACGGCCATCCAGGTCCTTTTTGAATTTAACTTATTGGTTTAATACGCCCCCGCGGCCGGCGTGTCAAGCCCACAAGTGGCACGGACGGATCTCCTGATCGAGTCAGCGCCGCGCGATCGGTGACCGTCGAGGCCGGGGATCTGCTGGGAGATCCCGTGGATCACGATGAGAACTCGACTGGTATACCGAGAGTCGGTGCGCGCGCCCGCGGAGACCGGTAATGCGAAGAGAGGTTAGCCGCCGAGTGGTGTGAGATGGATCTGCTTGGAAAGCGCGTACGCCGCTGAGAGATCCGCGTGGCTTTCGACGAGCGTGCGCCCGGCAACAAGCACCGAATTGTTCGGCGAAGAGATCCGTGTCATCCCCGGCGGGACGGATCCTATCCAGCCGGGGCCGCTGATGAGATAGTCGCCGGCCTCGGTCCCGGTGACGCGTTTGCCGACGTAGGCGAAATTGGTGTTGTTCGACGGATCGGTGAGCTGGACGCCGTAGTAGCGACCACCCATGTCCGGTACGTGCAAGATCTGCGGCCCACTGCTGAGATCTAACCAGCCGACCATGAGGAGCGTGTCGCGGTTCACGCCCGTGGTGATCAGGTTCGAGCCCGAGGCGGGCGCCGCACGGAGCGGATCCGCAAAGACCGCCTGCGGCTCCGTATAGAGCGTATTGACCGGAACGGGGCCCTCGCCAAAGCCTTTCACGAGGATCGCTCGCTTGTACACGAACAGCATGATGCGCGGCCAGGAGTACACGAACAGCAAGCACCCCGCGACCACGACAGAACCGAACAGAAGCAAATGTTGGTAGCCCATCATCGACTTGGTCTTGCTTGGACAACGGGCGGCACCGTGTACTCGCCATGGAGAATGGCTGCGCGGGGCATGTACACGCGCAGCCAGAGGTTGAATCTGCCCGTTGGCGCGGGCAGCCAGTTCGATCGAGGGCCTGCTGGAGCGGCGTTCTGCAGGTAGATGTCGACGGAGCCGTCGGGATTTTGCGCGAGGCCAGACCGATCGCCGACGCTGTACCGATCGATCGGGTTCGCCACGAAACGTTGCTTCTCGTCAGCCATGGTCAGCGACCAGAACGCGTCGTTGGGCGGAAGACCGCCCGGCGGAAAGTGCAGGATGTAGTTGTGCTCGCCGGAGAGCGTGTGACCCCTGCCATCAACAGCCGTCCTCCAGTACATCGCCTCCTCAGGCACGTTCACCGGGCCGGGAAAGATCCGGGCGCACGCGGCCCGTGTGAAGATGTCGTTGCCGGGTACGCCGCATCCGAAGATCGTGATCCACCCGTTGACCTTCGTGGCCTTGATCCTCGCGAGGATCTCGACCGCGACGACCCCCAGCCCGGCGCCGACGAAGAAGCCTTGCACCAGGTCGTTCCGCACGGTCATTGAATCGGCAAAGAGGAACGAACGGACGATGACAAAGCCGCATACCACGCCGATGAGCGCCGTTAGGAACGTATACGTTCTGTTGGTCATATCGATCAGGCGCTCTCGAGTAGCCCGGAGGGGATTCGAACCCCTGACCTCTTCCTTGAAAGGGAAGCGCCCTAGTCCACTAGGCGACCGGGCCGCTCGCATCAAGTCTAGGCGTCAGCGAAGCGCGACCAGCCACTCCTGCAGCGGTGTCATCGCGCGGTAGTGCGCGAGACACACTGCCGCGAATCCCGATCGTGGCAGCTTCGCCTCGGTGCCGGCGTAGATCCCCGAGTACTTGAGATATCGCGCCCGCGGGTGATCGGGCTCGAATCCGCGTGGCACGCGTTTCGTCGCCGGACCTTCGAGCTTGTAGCCCTTCCGCTCGAGCGCTTTCACGAGTCGGTCGAGCGCGTGTCCGCGGCGGTCGTCGATCACCGCGTCGCGATACCGCTGGAGCATCGCCGGCTCGATCATGTACCAACCCACACCGAGATAAACACGCGTCGGGGTCAGATCGAACCAATACCCGGGCGCCGGATCTTTCGCCGCGCCCTCCCACCACCAGAGTGTCTGGTGGTCTTTGTACGGGCGTTTGTCGCGCGCGAACCGGACGTCGCGGTTGATCCGCTTCACGCCGTAGTTCGTCCGCGGGTCGACCTGCAATTTCGGGCGAAGCTTCCGCAGTCCGGCGCCAAGCTCGATCACGAACTCCTTCGCCGGCTCGAGCACGAGCCGCTCGTACTCCTCGCGGTGGACGTCGAACCAATCCTTGCGGTTGTTCCGCCGCAGCTGTCCGAGGAACCGCGCCGCACCGTGCGGGAAGGCGTCATTCTTCGTTTCAGCCATCTTGGCCGCCGACATTCTGCATACGGAAGATGAGCTCCCAGGTGTTGAACACGCCCCACAGCAGGCCAATGATCGCCGTGCCCCCGACAACGAAAAGGGCCACTGGCTGTTCCGCGATAACACCGATGGCGGACGCGATCGTGACGATGACGAAACCGAAACCGGCGACGAACTGAGCAATGGTGATGTTGCGGGCGAAGCCGAGGCCGGTCGCGCGCAGCCCCGCTCGGGCCGCGGCAACGAAGAGGATCGTGCTGACCACGAAGAGCACGAGTAGCTCGATGCCGAGCGCCCGCAGGGTCTGCGGAAGCAGCGCAAAGAACCCGATGCCGAGTGCGCCGACGTAGCCCAGGAAGATCGAGCGTGCGACGGAACGCAGCTCGGCGTTGCGCGGGTCCGTGAGCGCGCGGATGTGGAGCGAGAGCGCAACGAACAGCAGCCCGAGCAAGGCCGCCGACGCTGTGACCAGGCTCACGTAGAAGTCGCGCCACGCGAGAAGCTCGTCGGGCATCAGAGGACTCCGAGCACGCGGCGCGCGAGCGTGCGCAGCGATGCGCTCGCGCGTCCATCGGCCGGGCGTGCGCGCTCCAGCGCGCGGATGGCGCGCTCGATGTGGAGATCGTCTTCAAGTGCCGCGAGCACCGGCTTGGTCCAGCGGTCGACGACGATCGGGCCCAGGCGACCGCGTCCGAGCCTTGTGGCCAGACGATCCGCACGCTCTGCCGCGCGCGCAAGACGACGTTCGTCGTGATCGAACGCCGTCCGGTAATGCACGTCGAGAAGGTAGAGACGCAGCGCCTGAGGCGATACGCGGCGAAGTGCGTCGCGAACGAACACCATGTTTCCGTCCGACTTCGACATCTTCTTTCCGCCAAGGCGCATCGGGGCGACGTGGACCCAGAAGCGGACGAAGGGCCGCCGTTTGGTCGCGGCTTCACTCTGCGCGATCTCGTTCTCGTGGTGTGGATAGATCAGATCCGCACCGCCGCCGTGAATGTCGATCTGGTCGCCGAGGTGACGGAGCGACATCGCCGAACACTCGAGGTGCCAGCCCGGCCTCCCTGTTCCGTACGGGCTGGACCATACGGGACCGTTCGGCACCCGGCGCCACAGGGCGAAGTCGAGCGGGTCTCGCCGGCGTAGATCGTCGAGCCGTGCATCGTCCTGCTGCGCGAGGATCCGGTCCATCTTGGTGGGCGAGAAGCGCGAGAGCTCGCCGTAGTGAGGATCGCGACTGGTGGCGAAGTACACGCTCCCGTCGAGCGCATAGGCGGCCCCGCGGTCGAGGAGCCGTCCGACGAGCGTCTTCATCGGACCGAGCTCGCGCGTCGCGTGCGGCATCACGTCAGGGCGGCGCCAGCCGAGGCGGCGCATGTCGTCGCGGAACGTGCGCTCTTCGCGTCGCCCGAGCGCTCGCCAATCGACGCCGTCGCGCGCCGCGCGCTGGAGGATGGACTCGTCGACGTCGGTAACGTTCTGTGCGTAGCGGACGCGGGTTCCGCGCGTCTCCAGGAGGCGGGTCAGCACGTCGAAAACGACGAACGTCCGCGCGTGGCCAAGGTGCGTCGTGTCGTACGGCGTCACGCCGCAGACGTACATCGTCAACGCCGGTCCGCGCGGTCGGAGCGGGAATACGTCGCGGCGTCGCGTGTCGTAGAGCCGGAGCACCCGCGCCGGACGATATCCTCGCCCGCGGTGACGCGCTTTCTCGCGCGCGACGAAGTCATCGAGATCGTCCGTCGCATCGCATCGCCTCCGACCGCGCCCTACCACGAGTTCGCTGTGCTCGAGGCGATACGCGGGGAGCTCGAGGCGGCGCGCATCGCGACTCGAACCGACGCGTTCGGACAGGTCTACGCGCATCTCGCGCGAGGCTCGGCGAAGCGCGCCCTCGTGTTCGCCGCGCACACCGATCATCCCGCCTTCGAGGTCACCGACGCGCAGGGGACCGAAGGCCGTGCGCGAGTACTCGGCGGCTTCCGTCAGCGCGTCTTCCCGACCGACGTCCCAGTCATGGTTCAGGACGACGCCGGTGCCCCACCCTTCCGAGCGACGCTCCTGGATCCCGAAGCGTCGGTCGAGCCGAAGCACAACTCGACCGTCGTGTGCCGGATCCGCGCGGACCGGGAGCTGCGCGTAGGCCAGTTCGCCGTGCTCGACATGCCTGGTGTCGAGGTGGCCGGTGACGAGATCCGTATGCGCGCCGCGGACGACCTTGCCGGGTGCGCGCTCATCGTCTGTGCGCTGCTGGTCCTGCGTGAGGACGATCGCCCGCACGATATCCACGCGATCTTCACGCGGGCCGAAGAGACCGGCCTCTATGGCGCACGGCTCGCGGCCGAGGATGGGCTCATCCCCCGCGATGCGTTCGTGGTTTCGGTGGAGGCGAGCCGCGCGCTGCCCGGCGCCGAGGCCGGGAAAGGCGTCGTCGTTCGCGCCGGCGACCTGCACAACACGTTCAGCAACGAGGCCGAGCGCTACCTCCGCGTCGCGCGAGAGCGGCTCGCCGACGCCGGCATGCCCGTGCAGCGTGCGCTGCTCGTCGGCGGGACGTGCGAGGCCTCGGCGTTCGTGCGTCTCGGTTGGACCGCGACCGGGATGGCGTTACCGAACGTCAATTACCACAATGCCGCGCCGGACGGGGGCTTCGCTCCGGAGATCGTCCGGGTGTCCGACCTCGCGAGCGGGATCGCGCTCGCCGTCGAGGCCGCGATCGCCGCCGCAGAAGACGCGAGCGAGTCCTGGTGGCCCGACGTGCGCGTGGTGCCGTCAGACATTCGGTCGCTCCTCAGGCGTCCGCGCCGCGACGAGTAAATGCCCGGACAATATGCCCTCAGCACCCACTAATGGCGTCACTTGACTTCGACTCACACCGCGGGTGTACAACAGAGGCACGCTCCGCGGGCGCCCACGGAGCAAGCAACCAAGACCGGCGGACGCCGATATGGAGGTCGCATGGTCAGGCTGCACTTGAGATTGGGAGTCCTTCAGGTCGATTGATGACGCCCCCAGCGGAAGGGGGCACTGCCGCACGGCGCTTGCGGCGGTTTAGAGGGAAGAGGGTCGTCCCCTAGAGGCGATCTCCCTCACACCGTGGCCAGAAGTGAGGCCGCAGCCGGAGCGCCGGAAGGGCTACCAACGCAAGAGCGTCAGTCGCAGCGGTCCCCGGGACGCCGGGGGCCGCTGTTTTTGTGTCTCGTGTTGCGGAAGCGCTCAGCGCCGATTCCCTAGGCTCGATCCACTTGGAGACCAGCACCACCGAGCTCGGCTGGTTTCGGGCCGAGCTGTTCCGTTCGATCGTGGCGCCCCGAACATTCGCGCGCGAGCTCGCCCGAGAGCACTTCGGACTCGCCGGAGTGCTCGTGGCGCTCATCGCCGGCATGGCTCTCTCGATCAGCGTCGACGCCCTCGTTCTCGCCACCAAAGGCATGTCGCCGGCTGGTTTCGTCGCCCGTCTGGTGATCGACGCGTTCCTTCTCGGTGTTCGCATCGCCATCGCGGCGACCGTCGTCGCGACGGTGGTGTGGGGCGGACTGCGTCTGCTGCGACGCGAAGAGATCACCCTCGATCAAAGCTTTACGGCGATCGCGTTCGCGCTGAGCCCACTGGTCATCGCGCCGATCGCGGCGGTGCTCGTGACGCTCGATCCGAGCTTGCTTGTCGTCGCGGGCGTCGTTTTTGGGCTCGTGGCGGTGCGTGCCCTTCTCGGGATCCTCTTGAACGTCGGCGCGATCCTGCCCCGCCCGCTGGCGGCGATCGCCCTGGTGCTCATCGTCATCAGCGGCTGGTTCTCGATGCAGGATCAGATCTCACGCGTGCGCTTTACCGCGTACGCGATCGCGCCGCAGCTCGCGCCTGCGCTCGCCGCCGCGCCGGCGCGAGGCAAGACGTACCAGCTCGAAGGCGCGACGCTCGCCGCGCCGAACGACTGGGAGTTCTCGGTGCGCGGGGTCCCCGGAGAGATCGCGCACCTCGAGATCGCATCGGCGACATTGAATATCGTGCGCGGCCGTCCGGACCCACTGGCCACGCTCGATAGCCTCGCGACCACGCTCGCGCGGTCAGAGCGCCTCGGGTTTTCCGCACGCCGCGACGAGCGATCGGTCGTGCTGCTCGGCGGGCATCTGACCGTCGACGACCGCGCCGACGGCGCGTATGAGGGGCGGCACATCGCGCTGCGGCAGTTCACCGTGGCGGAGGACTCGGCCGGCCTGGCCCTGCAGTTCCGTTTCTTCGACCCTCCGGACGTCGAGGCTGCGTTCGCACAGGCGGCAGCGATCGCCGCAACTCTGCGGATCGTTGGACGCGAAGCTCAGCTCTCGACGACTGAGATCTCCCGTACCGCGCCCGCCTTGATGCGGTAAGCGAAGAGCTCGGGAGGCTCCGCGCGCAGTGAGACCAGAACATACGCGGCGGCAGGCCAGTGCGCTTCGCTGCGATCCGTCGGAGACGGATAGGCCTGTGTGCGGGGGTGACTGTGATAGATCGCGACCAGCTCGCGGTCGAAGTCGTCTGAGGAGCGAAGCGCGTCGAGGACTTCTTTGCCGTCGATCAGGTAACGCGTCTCAGGGGTTGGATGCACGTTCTGGCAGCGCAGGACGCGCCGCACCACCTCGTCTTCACCCAGAAGCAGCCCGCAACACTCCTGCGGCGCCGCCGTTCGCGCGTGCGCCACGATCTCGTCGCGCAGCTTGCGCGAGAGCACCACGCGGTCGCGCTCGCTCAGCCGCCGCCGGCCATGGCCGGGATCACCATGACCTCGCTCCCCTCCGGAACCTGTGCGGCACTTCCACCGCGCGTGCGCGCGTCATCCTCGCCGATGTACACGTTGACATAGGAGCGCAGCTCGCCTTTGTCGTCCAGGACCCGCGAGGCGAATCCGGGATGACGTCGGTCGATGTCGGCGATGACTTCGCGGAGCGTTGCTCCCGCCGCCACGAGCTTGGTCTCTCCACCGGTCGCGTCGCGCAGCGCGCCCGGCAGGCGAACGGTCACCGGCATCGACATCACTCCCAGAGGGGCGTGCTCAAGTAGCGCTCTCCGCCATCGGCGATCAACACCACGATATGGCCACCTTCTTCCCGCGCGACCGCGAGCGCGGCGACGACGGCCGCTCCGCCCGACACACCGCTGAAGATCCCCTCCTCGCGGGCCAGGCGCCTCGTCATCGCGATGGCCGCGTCGGTCGAGACGACGCGATGGTCGTCGGCCGCGCGCTCGTCCCAGATCGCGGGTCGCATCGCGCTCGCCATGTGCTTCCATCCTTCGATGCCATGGAAGGCATCGTCCGGCTGCACCGCGACGATGCGCACACCTTTGGGCCGCAGCGCGGCCGAGACGCCGATGATCGTGCCGGAGGTTCCAACGCCAGCGACGAAGTGCGTGATGCGGCCGCCCGTCTGATCCCAGATCTCCGGACCGGTCCCCAGCTCGTGCGCGAGCGGATTGGCGGGATTCGAGTACTGATCGAGATAGACGTAGCGATCGGGCTCGCCCCGCGCGCGCCGCTGCGCCTCGCGGATCGCACCGTCTGTCCCTTCGAGCGGATCGGTGAGCACGAGCGATCCGCCAAATGCGCGGACGATCTTCTTGCGCTCCTCCGACACCTTGTCGGGCATGCAGAGCTCGAGCGTGTGCCCGCGGACCGCGCAGACCATCGCCAGAGCGATGCCGGTATTCCCGCTTGTCGCATCGAGCGCCATTTTCCCCCGAAGGAGGTGGCGCTCCTCCTCCGCCGCGATGACCATCCACAGGCCTGGCCGGTCCTTCACGCTCCCGCCGGGATTGGCGCTCTCCAGCTTTGCCCAGATCTGGCCGCGCGATCCGTCCCAAATGCGACGCAGCGGAACAAGAGGAGTGTCGCCGATGCGTTCCAGGATCGACCCTCGCACGCGCTCGCGAACGAGGGCAGCGGAGAGGCGCGACATTCGGTGAGCCTAGCGGCGACCCTAGGTCCGGACCGTCTCCAGCGCGCGCCGCGCGAGGCGGAGCGCTTCATCGCTGTCGCCGCTCGCCTCCGCGGCGCGTGACCAGCGATCGAAGATCGTGCGCAGAAGGTACGGTGCGCGCTCTTCCGCGAGCTGACGCGCTTCCTGGAACGAACGGCGCGCGGTCGTACCGTTGGTCTTCATTCGCAGCTCGCCGATGAGCACCATCATCCGCACCTGCGCATCGACCTGATCGACCTTGCGCGCGAACTTCAGCGCGTTCTGCGCCTCCTCGATGGCCTTGTCGCTGTCGGTCTTCGCCATGACCTCGGCCTGCGACGCCTTGATCGAGGCGAGAGTCGTCTCGCGCTTCGCGTCCTCGGCTAGCTTTTCGGCGCGCACGAGACTCTCACGCGCGCGGGTGATGTTCCCGTACTCGACGTAGAGGGCGGCCACGTTGTCGAGCGCGCACGCGACCTGATCGATGAGACCCAGCTCTTCGTAGATCTGGACACTCTTCTGGTTGTAGACGATGGCGGCCTCGACGTCGCCGGAATCCTGATACGCCTTGGCCATGCCGGCGTACAGATGCGCGAGGGTCGTGCGGTCCGAGAACTGGTCGGAGAGCTCGATGGCCCGCTCGTACGCGGCGAGCGCCGGCTTTGTCTGGCGCTGGTTCGTCAGGGCGACCGCGAGCGAGACGAGCCGCCGGAAGTGGAAGGGAGGATCGTTGATGGCGCCTTCCTCGCACGACTGGATGCATTCCCGAAGGAGACGAATGGCGTCCTCGTATGCGTAGGTCTGCGCGTAGCTCTGCGCCAGCACGGCCTTCACGCGTACCTGCTCCTCCGGGTCGGCGAGCAGCTCCGCCATGCGCTGCGCCCGCTCGATCAGCGGGAAGGCTTGCTTCGGCTGGGCGACCATGTTGTAGGCGATCGCGAGGTAGCGCAGGCGCACCAGCTGGTCCTGGGCGCTGAGCCCGTCCTCGAGACCCTCGAGGATCGAGATCGCCGGCCGGGCATGTCCCTGCTCGATCGATCGACGCGCTTCGAGCAGATCGAACTGAGGCGTCGCCGGAGCCGCGGCGCCTCCCAGAAGGTCCGCTGGGCTCACGCCGAGGACCCCGGCAATGTGTTCGAGCGCCTTCATCGACGCGCGCGTCCGCCCGGACTCGAGCATGGAGATGTAGGCCTTGGTGTAGAGCGGGTCGGCGAGCTGCGCCTGTGTCAGCCCTTTGGCGGTGCGTAACGAACGGATGCGCGCGCCGACGTCGGCAACCATCGGGGAACGGACCGCGGCCACGGGCCGCCACTTTACGGGCGTCCGAGGGAGCCGTCAAATGCCTCTTTACCTGACTATTCGGGACCGAGACCGGGGCCTTGCCGGTCGGGGTCCGCGGGCCCAGATGCCCGCTGTCTCGGCCGGCCGACGCGTTGCGGCCCGAAGGTTCAGTTAGCAGAGGCCGCCGCCACCATCCGGTGGGCACGCGTAGGCCGTGCTGGTCGCGATGGGCGCGGAGAACGCGATCGCGAGGGTCGCCACAAAAACGATGAGCTGAAGAGCACGACGGATCGACATGAGGGTGGGTTCCTCCCAACCCCACCGGCGATTTGCCTGGGTCCGCTCGCGGGAACTCTGCTACCCCGAGTGACAGAAGTAAAGGAGAACTTTCCCTCTTAGGGGCGGGCCAGCAGTCGCTGGCTGAGCGGACGCAGCTGATGTAGTCCGCCGTCGATCGCGGCGGCGAAGAGCAGGCTCGCCGGCCCGAGGAGCAGACCGGGGACAGCGTAGAGACGCGGCAGCGCCTCGAACGCGACGCTCGCGCCTCCCTGGATCGCGATGAGCACCGCGGCGCCCAAGAGGGCACCGCCCGAGAGCGCCACCGACACCGGCGACAGCGCGAGGCCGATCTGGCGGCCCGCGACGAGGCGGTCGATCCGTGCCTCGGTGACCGAGAGCGAGCTCACCGGGACGAGCAGACCGAGCGAGACGTCATCGGCGTCAGGAAGCAGCTTGTAGAGCGCGCTCGCGAGGGACGCGACACCGTCGACCCGCACGGCTTCTTCGTCGGCGGCGATCTCCTTCTGGAGCATGTAGAAGCCGAGCAGCTCGTCGACGACCGGCACCACGTACAGCCCCGCGGCGAAGTAGCGCGCGACGACGAGGCGCAGCGGATCGCGGTGCCGCAGGTGATAGCGCTCGTGCAACAGCACGGCACGTAGCTCGTCGTGATCAAGCCGGCGGACGAGCGCCGTCGATAGACAGACGCGCGGCCGCACGAACCAGTAGCAGAACGAGAACGGGCGATCATCGGCCACCACATCGATCCGTCCGTCGAGATCGAGGCCGACGGCGGCCGACAGGACCGCAGATGGAACGCTGACCTTTCGCGCCACCAGCGAGCGGATGAGGACCGCGGTCGCGAGTAGCTGGCGGAAGAGCGCCGCCAGACCGAGCGAGATGCCGCAGATCGCGAGCACGAGGATGAGCGCGGCGACCAGGTCGGTCGTGTCGGCCGCACCCTGCGTCAGGAGCTGCTCCACGCGCGGTACGAGCGTGAGGAGGAGCGCGAGGAGGATCGCGCTCGATGCGAATGCAAGCGCGAGCAGCACCGCAAAGGCGCGATTAGCGCGGGCCACGGTTGTCTTTCTGCGCGACGCGGCGCAGGGCCGCGCGATGCGACGCGTCGACGGTGCCCAGCTCCGCGGTGAAGGCCGCAAGCGCGGCGTCGCCGAAGTCCGCGACGAGGCCGCGAGCGAGGTCGCGCGAGAGCCGCTCGCGCAGCTCCTGACGGGTGAGCGCAGGTCGGTACAGGTACGTCTTGCCCTCGCGCGTACGTTCGAGAAGCTCCTTCTCGTGGAGCCTGACCATGATCGTCATGACCGTCGTGTAGGCAAGCTCGCGCGAGCGAGCCAGGTCGTCGACGATGTCCCGCACGGTCGCGGAGCGTCGCTTCCAGAGCCGGTCCATCACCTCCGCCTCGAGCGGACCGAGGAACTTCTCCTCAGCGCGCTCCGGCCGGCGGAGGCGGCGTAGGTCGGGTCGGCGCATGCTCGGATTATCCAGCGCGGCGCCCTCGAACGGTCACCGGGGCTCGCCTTCGCAAGAGCCGCGGATGGTGCGCGGCCGACGCCTCCCGGCCGTGCGCGAGCGCGACGTGAAGCGCGACGACGAGATGGCCGTCCCGCGGCAGGTAGACGGGTCCGCCCGCGCTCTCGCGGCGCTCGACCAGACCGGCGAGCGCAAGCGTCGCGAGCTCTCGCTCGGCGTAGGACTGATTGAGGCCGGCCCAGAGCGCGGCCCGCTGCGGGGTCTCTTCGCCGACCGAGATCGCGTGCAGGAGGCGTAGATGGCCCGGATCCGCGAGCATCTCGAGGCTTCGAGCGGCTCGGTCGTAGTCGTCATCGTTGGACCGCTCGAAGAGCGTCGGGTCGCTCGTAAACAGGTTGAGGTCCCAGTCTTCGATCGCCACCGCGCACCGCCCGACCTACGACAGGAGAGTCGTAGGATCGGCTAGATACTACGCCGGTGTCGTAAGAGATGCCGAGCCGAGCATGCGCATGGTGACCGGCTCGCCGAGGGCGAGCGACCGCTTCCCAGGTGTTGACATCGCGTCTGGAATCACATCTAGAGCGAGATGAGCGTCGCCGCCACGGCGGCGGCACGGTTGGGGACATCGAGCCGCTTCAAAAGACGCGTGACGTGCTTCTGCGCGGTCGCCGTCGCGATGCCGAGCGCAGACCCTATTTCCTTATCGGACGCGCCGGTCGCAATGAGCGCGACTACCTCGCGTTGGCGGGGCGTGAGCTCGAGCCTTCGCGCCCGGTGAGACGCGGCGATCCCTAGGTCGGCGCGGATCCGGTCGCCGAGGACGGCACGCGAGTAGGCGGGCTCGCCGCGCAGAGCGCTGAGGAGCGCGCGCCGCATCGCGCGGGACGAGACGCCTAGATCGAGGTAGCCGAAGGCGCCCGAGGCGAGGGCGCGGGCGGCGTCACGCCGGTCCGATGTCGCGCTGACGATCACCGTGCTCGTACGACGGACGAGGCTAGCGATCGTCTTCCAATCCGACGAGCGATAGAGCGCGGCGACGGCAAGATCCACCTCTTCGAGGTCGCTGTCCGCCGGCTTGCCCGAGACCCGCCAGAGTGAAACGGCGATAGCCGTTCGGCGAATCGTGTCAAAGACCCTTCCGCTCTCATCCCAAACGAGGATTGCGTGCCGTCGCTTGACCGCCATCGATGTTCAGTGCCCCCACCTG
>Ga0209056_10004618_pt1 | contig 14505 bp, 13 predicted proteins | sample GraSoiAngelo_114_FD_185876 | JGI IMG/M metagenome (GOLD analysis project Ga0209056, IMG submission 185876) | Grasslands soil microbial communities from the Angelo Coastal Reserve, California, USA - 14_0903_13_40cm (SPAdes) (version 2) | ecosystem: Environmental > Terrestrial > Soil > Grasslands... | reverse complement strand
GTGCCGGCGCCCGACGGCGCATGCGCTCTCAGGTGAATGTGCTAGCGATACTGCTGCTACTTGTGGTAACAGTGGGGGTAGCGGTGAAGCTCCTCCTGCTGGTACTCAGTGCTCCCAATCCCACCTATGTCACCAACCTCAGCGATCAAGGAGCAGGTACGCTGCGCCAGGCCATCGATGTTGCAAGCCCAGGAAGCACCATCACCTTTGCCCCGACATTGAGAGGGACGATTGTGCTAGCTACCAATAACCTCGACATCAGCAAGAACCTGAGTATTCGTGGTCCAGGAGCAGGTACCCTCGCCATCAGTAACGGAAACACTGGATATAGCATTCATGTGCAACCTGGCGACTCCGTATCTATGTCTGGTTTGGCTTTCAAGAACAACGAGACGCTGCAAAACAGTTTCATCGACAACGCTGGCGAGCTTACCCTCACCAACAGCCTCATTACTAACAGTGTAGGACCTGATGGTAGCATCAACAATACCGGCACCCTCACCATCATGAACAGCACCATTTCTAACAACATTGGATATGAGAGTGGCGGAATCAACAATAACGGCGTGCTTGAAATCACGAACAGCACCATTTCTAACAATTCAGCAAGTGGAAGAGGTGGTGGCATCCTCAATACCGGCCCGCTTGAAATCATAAACAGTACCATTTCTAACAATTCAACATATGGGCAAGGCGGTGGCATCTTCAATAGCGACACCCTCCGCATTACGAACAGCACCATTTCTAACAATTCAGCACAGGCGGATGGTGGTGGCATCTTTAATACCAGTTCGATTGAATTCCCGCAAAACTTGCTTGAAATCACGAACAGCACCATTTCTGACAACAAGGCCCTCAATGAGGGCGGTGGCATCGACAGTCCTGGCGGGCTTTTGCTTACCAACAGTACTGTTTCTGGCAATACAGCACTTACATTCGGTGGGGGAATTGCTGTTTTATCCCTTTTTTATACCATCGACTATTGTACTATTTATAGGAATACGGCCACCCAAGATGGTGGTGGAATCGCTATCTATCAAAATAGACCAAAAGTTCCCTTTCAGAATGACCATGGCATCGGAATAGGAGAAAGCATCGTTGCTGGAAACCATGCTCAAACTTCCCCCAATATTTCAGGAGTGATCACGTCGCATGGTTATAACTTGTTCCAAAACGTCTCTCCCTCCACCAACTTCGTTCCATCGAACGTGCAATCCACCGACATGGAAGTGTCTACATCGACTTTTCTGGGGATTGATTCTTTACTACGAAAAAATGGCGGGCAGACCCCAACCCACGCTTTAATCCCAGGTAGTCCGGCTATTGACAGCATTCCTCCTGATACTTGCCAGATCATTGGCATTATCAATGACCAACGCGGCGTGAAACGGCCTCAAGGGGATGATTGTGACATTGGTGCCTACGAATATAAATCCTCTCCTTGAAGCTTACAGCTCTGTTCCTCAATGACGGTATCATTCCCACAAAATCATGTTCATAAGCAGCCTCGCTTATCCCAAAAAGCAATATACTAGAATAGTACTACTTTTCCTCCTGAAGTATTTTTCTCGCGAGAAAAATAGTCAATCGCAGATGTTTCCTTTAAAAAGGGGATATCAATTCAAGATGACATCCTGGGTCGGGAACGCGTCAGAAGAGGTCGCAAGTGTGATTGCTGTTGTATTAATGGCGACTAGCCATGTTTGTCCATGGTTACACATACCGGTAGTCTTGGGCGATGTATTCAGCCTGCAAGTAGCCATAAAAAAGGAAGCCTCCCGTTCTTCTCGCTCCTCATATCTGAGACGCTCGAAAAATGGCTTCCCGACTTTTTGGCTCCTCGAACAGGATTCGAACCTGTAACCTACCGGTTAACAGCCGGCCGCTCTACCGTTGAGCTATCGAGGAATAGATGCTCTTAACGAACGTTTGCAGTATACACTACCCTGCAAAGATTCGTCAATACTTTTTTGAAAAAACAGACTTTGAGGGGCTTGCAATGAGGCTGACCATCGCGGGAATGCGCTCGCCTTGCTCAGAGTGACAACCGGGGGCAGCAAACAGGGTGTCATTCGGGGTAGATCTGAAAGAGAATACTAATTCACCCCTTTGAGTGAGGCTAAAGGCCATAGGCGATACTGTACTGTTGCAAGTCCTGCCTTTACAACGGCTTCTATCACCTGTTCGGATGGCTTATAGCATGGGCCAGCCTCATCGAGTGGCACATCTCCATGATCGTTGACAAGAATACCTGCTTTTGCATACTCAGCATTGATCGCCTCTTGTGAGAGTTGCTTCCTTGCTTGTGTTCGGCTCATACGTCGTCCAGCCCCATGATTGACTGAGAAAGCGCACTTTTCTGCTCCTGATGCTGGAGTCAAGATAAAGCTATAATCCTGATTGCTTCCAGGGATAAGGACGGGATGTCCCGTGTGTTCCCACTGGCTACCAATCAAGCCAGGATGCCCAGCAGGTAGGGCACGTGTTGCCCCTTTGCGATGTACCCATGCATACCCAAACTCTTCTCCCGTCCACTCATACTGTGCAAGGTTATGACTAATCTCATAGATCATCGAAAGTTCAGAGCCAAAGACTTTCTTGAATGCTTCTGCCACTTGCTCGAAGATGATGAGCCGGTTCAAGATAGCATAGTTTCCTCCTGCATTGACTGCATTGAGATAGTTCTGCCAGTTGGGTGAGTCAGGCGTGAAATATCCCATATCAATATGGCGTTGCTCTGGATGCTCCTTCTTTGCTAGTTCAAAAAAGTTCGTAGCAAGCCCATGCCCGAAGCCACGGGAGCCAGTATGCACCTGGAGAAAAAGGGTATCTGTTTCAATGCAGCGTTGCAGTTCAAGGAAGTGATTTCCTCCACCCAAACTACCAAGTTGGTGTATACCACGTTCAGGCTTTCCTTTGCTCCCATAAGGGGGCTGCCATGAGTCATCTACAGGTAAACGGTTACGTTCTGCGTGGCTACGATTCACATTTGAGCCATAGTGCTCACAGTAGTATTCTGCTCCTCCTCGGATAAGGTTCTCGAATTGAGAGGTCGTGAGATGAGGGAGTCTTTTGCTTTTACTGCCCATGCCCATCTCAATGCGTGCCATCACGGCTCTGTTAAACTCAAGTCGTTTCTGTGGCGTTGCCATGTCCCAGGGAACATTAGAGCGAGCAGACATCATACCGCAATTATGAACAAACACCCCAGCATCTAATGCAAAGTTGCCATTGTCAGGAACCGTAAGACAGTAAACATCCTCTGTATAGTCGAGTGGCTCAACTAAAACAACCTTATGGTTATAACCATGACAATACCTGCGATGATTATGAATGCCAAATCCTCCAACTACAATTGCTCCACAGGTTTCACAAGTGTATTCTCTATGAGCGACTTCTGAAGATTTCTTACGCCCCTTCTCACTAGAATTGTATGCCAATAAATATTCTTTATCTCGCTGTCCGTTGTCTGCCATAGATGCCTTGAAGTGCTCTGGTCGCTCCTGCATATACTTGAGAATATTCGCAGTGCCACGCTTCGCAAGCATCGCTCTTCCCTCTTCTGTTTTTGCCATTGCCGAAATGGCTGCTATTCGAGCACGTTCAAATTCTGGAGACTGAAAGTGAGGACGATGATCTTTAAGCGAACTATGGTAGCGCATATGATCTTTTTCACCCATGAACTCCAGGTTCTCTGGTCTATTGTCGGTAGGAGTAAAGTTCCTATGATGAATGATGGTCTTTTGTGCTTCGAATGAGGGAATGTTTCCAAGTAGTCCCTGTCTACCAACGATCCAATGGACACGTTGCCATGTGCCTGTCTTTGGATGATTAACGATGCTATAACCATCCTTATCTCGCCAGTAGTAGAACGGCATAAGAGATGATCCAGTAGAAAGATTCCGCGCTTCACAGTATGTCCCATCTCGCAACATGAATTGATGGTCAGGTGTACAGATAATCTTTTGCTCATTATCCAAAGTAATTTTTACTAATGAGGCATTTACTCGTGTCTTTTTAGCGGTTGCTTTGGCTACTTCTACCTTGTGTTTTGGGTTGAGAGCAAAACACCAAAACTCCTCATTCTTCTCTGCAAGTTCTTTGATTGGATAGGCTTTCCCATCAGCAAGAGGTATGAGTGTATCGCCGGTAAAGCATCCGATGTCGTATCCAACAGGTCCCAAACAAAGTGTTCCATCTGTGACAAGCACACAGCCAATAGGAACTCCATAGCCTACGTGCACATCAGGCGTGATACAGACAAGTTTGACACCTGGAAACTTTGTGGCGTTGACGATCTGCTTATAAATATCATCCTCGACTTCCTCCAGTAGTTGAGTGGTCATGAACAAGCGTACAGGGACATCACCTGTCTCTTCAGTTGCAAGTGTGTAGTATCCATCCTCGTGTAAGATAGCAAAGTCTTTCCAGTTCATATCATGCTCCATCTATCAATACACTATCCAATCAATATAGATTAGTGTAGCAGAGCAGTCAATTCAGTTCTTGCAATGTGTAATGGAGGAGTTGGAGCGCTCAACGATTGACAAACATGATAAACTATAGCCAGCTTTGAGGGCGTAGCTCAGTGGTAGAGCAGACGACTTTTAATCGTCTGGCCGAGGGTTCGATCCCCTCCGCCCTCACTATAATTCATAATCCTTCGCCCATCTCACATTCTTTTCCTGCTTGTTTGCTGTTGGTTGTAATCTCAAGCTCGCACTGGCTGTACCGACATGATCTACAGGTACAAGGTACACTTTCCCCGTATCTGGACAATAGACGGCGAAATAATCAATCTGCCCTCTGTAGTCTCTTCTTCCATGGCTCGTTCTTCCTGCCTTTGTGTGATAGTATGAGCTGGCGGTTTTAAATTGGATATAAGCCCCATAGTTTTCAACCCAACCTGTCTTGCATTGAACCCGAAAGAAGTTCCCGTCAGCATCTTCAATTACAAGATCGTAGCGACGGTTATCACCAAAGGGCATAAGGACACCATAACCAACTTCTATGAGCTTTGCTATGATGATAGCTTCACTCAGCTCTCCTATCGTTTTATTGTTTTCCTTGGTCCGAATTGTCCCATCACATTTTCCCCCTTTTATCTCGTTATGGCGAGACGCAAAAAGTGCTTGTTTCCCATGACATGCTACTTTCACGACAAAGAAAGCTTAAACGCAATTATCTCCTACTTTATTCTCTAACTCCTGTACTTTTATATACTGACACTTTGTGACTGAACGGAACAAATTTGACAAACGTCACTTCATAGGGTGTTCTAAGGATGCATATCCATCTTTTCGAGGATATACTCAACTAAGTGATTATCATTGAGAGTGGGAATGTTGCGAAGCCTGGAGAATTTTTTAGCGGTTCGTTGGCCTTGTATGTGAAAGAAAGAGATAGGTTTTCTTCCTTGGAAGCGAATGATGTTGAATCGCAGGTATTGTCAAAAGTGTATACAGAGCTACAGCAGCGTTACGTAGGGTTTGATGATCCTGCGCATGGTTGGGAGCATATCGAGCGAGTCTATAGGCTTGCCATATATGTTGCTGAGCAAGAGAACGCGGACGCTTTTATTGTGGGTATGGCTGCGTTGATGCATGATATAGGCCATCTCTCAACTGATAAGTCGCTGCATCATGCTGATCTCTCGATATCGATGGCTAGCGACTTACTTTTAGCTCATGATGTTTCCGCTGATACGCAAGAGGCAATTTTGCATGCGATTGCGGCTCACAGCTTCAGTTTGGGCATCGAGGCTCGTACTTTGGAGGCAAAAGTCGTGCGGGACGCTGATCGGCTCGATAGTCTTGGCGCGATTGGCATCTTACGCTGGGCAATTACGGGAGCTGTTCAACGCACGGGCGATACTCGGGCCTATCATCCCGACGATCCATTTGCCGAATGGCATACACTCGATGATCGTCGTTATATGCTCGATCATTTCTTCACCAAGTTGCTCAAGCTGGATGGCACCATGGCCACACAAACTGGTCGTGTTTTGGCCCAACAGCGTATGGCTTTTATGCGTGCTTATCTGGATGAATTCAGAAGAGAATTGGAATTGTAAACCCTGCCTTATGAGTATTTCGCCTTGATGTTTGTCAATTGTTGAGCATGCGTTCGATCATGGGCTGGTAGAACATTCACCAACTGGTAGAATTTGAGTTGACCCCAGCTCGGATGGCGGAATGGGCGCTCCCATGCGTCGACAGGCAAGTTGGCCATGTACTCGTAAAGCTCCTCGCGTCGCGCAGCCATGCCGGCAAGGACTGCGTCAAGCGATACAGGTGGTTCGGAGGCACGAGTCAGGCGTGGCGTATCTTCCTCGAGGTTAGTTAAAATAGGATTATCTTCATTTTGTACAAGCTGCATTTGCTCAAGAGCCAGGCCATCTGCAATATAGAGGTGATTTGCTAACTGGAGTGGAGACCACTCGTCTTCGCCTGGTTCTCTGCTTATCTCGTCTTTACTGAACGTAGCCAATTGTCCCATAAACTCTATACGAGCCGCGACCATCTTAGATCGCACCTTCTCAAACGGGTTTTCCAATGTAGCCATGTTTCCCTCCAACGAATTATTCTTCGTGTTTCACCAGTCGGGTATATAAACGCTCGAGTTCGTCCTGGTTATTGAAATGTAGGACAAGAGTCCCCTTTCCTTTCGCGCTACGCTTCAAATCAACCTTTACCATGAGAGCATTACGAAATTGTGATTCCAGATTTTCCAGTTCAGGGGAGCGTTTTGGAGGAGAAGCAGAAATCTCTTGTGCCGCTGTATCAGCGCGTTCCGCCGCTTTTATACGCGCTGCCAATTCCTCAGCCTGACGCACATTCAATTTCAAGGTGATGATCTTGCCCATTGCGGCAACCTGGTCTTCCTCGCGGTTTATGCCGGCAAGTGCACGAGCATGCCCCTCGCTAAAATTTTCAGGCTGATTGATCAATGCTTCGCGCACCTTTGGCGCAAGGGTTAACAGGCGAAGAGCGTTGGTGATGGTCGAGCGGTCTTTGCCCACAGCCCTGGCCACCATTTCCTGGGTCAAGCCAAATTCATGGATGAGTGCTTGATATGCAAGCGCCTCTTCTATGGGATTCAGGTCGGCGCGCTGAATGTTCTCGATTAAGGCTAACTCAAGCATCTCTTGCGGTGTGGCTTCTTTAAGCACCACCGGAATCTTTGTCAAACCTGCCATGCGAGCGGCTCGCCAGCGACGTTCGCCAGCTATAATCTGAAATTGTATGACCGTCTCAGACGCAGAAGATGTAGAGAGAGCCTCGCCTTCCGGATCTTCTTCGCCAAACCAGGAGTCGTTTGCAGCTGCTTTTTGACTTGAAGCGGTTAAAGCAGAGTCAGTATCGAGGCGAGTGACTACGAGTGGCTGCAACAGTCCATACTGTTTGATAGAGATGCTCAATTCCAGCAGCTTGGGATCGTCCTCGGTAAGAATCCTGCGTGGTTGTCGGGGATTGGGAATGATAGCGTTGATTGGGATGTGTAAAATGTTCTCTTCATCAACTCGAGAAGATTGCTGCGCGGCCATAACTTCAGATGCGCCGGATATGAGAGCATCCAATCCACGCCCTAATCCAAACTTTTGTTTAGCCACGGGCTATCACCTCCTCTGCCAGTGTGCGATACGCGAGGGCTCCAGGAGAGGAGGGGTCATAATCAAGGATCGCTTGCCCGTAGCTGGGAGCCTCACTTAGACGAACATTACGATTGATAATCGTTTGAAACGCTTCTTTAGGGAAGTGGTTACGCACCTCCCGTACAATCTCACCTGCCAGGCGGGTGCGAGGATCAAACATGGTAAGCACCACACCCTCAATATACAGGTTTGGGTTGAGCTTGCTCTTAACGATCTGGATGGTATTTATTAAGTGGCTGAGGCCCTCCAGGGCCAGATATTCACATTGAATAGGAATTATCAGGGCGTCTGCAGCAACCAGGGCATTCAAGGTAAGTAGTCCAAGTGAGGGTGGACAGTCGATGAGGATGTAATCGCAACGCTGGCGAATTGGTTCGAGCACGTGGCGTAGCCTGTTCTCTCTCGCTAATGCGCCCACAAGTTCAACCTCTGCAGCCGCCAGGTCTACTGTACATGGAGCAACCACCAGTTCGCGACGTTGTGTTGGTACAATCACATCAAAAATGGTTAACTCATCATTTTGTTGCACGAGCAGGTCGTAAATGGTATATTTTCGGAGATTCTTAGAGGCTCCAATACCGCTGCTTGTGTTGGACTGTGGATCTATATCGACAAGCAACACTTTGCGACCCGAAGCAGCCAGGTACGTAGCGAGGTTGATGGCGGTGGTGGTTTTTCCAACTCCCCCCTTCTGGTTCGTGATTGCATATACTTTCGACACAGGATACATCCGTACCTTTCATCTGACCATTGTAGGTTGCAATTTCGCATGCTTGCAGATTGCAAGCACATTGTAACAAATGCATCGTTCATAAGCAACTAGAGGTTTTATATTTGACACTTACTCTTGCCAGGCAATACAATTTGAAGAGAACGATTGTATTACATAGCAACTAGAACACGAAAGAAAGTTCCTTTACATGCAACAAACTTCCCCGGTGCAGCCTCACCGCCAGGATGAGCCGCTTCCCGAAGCTCGTGAGGTTGCTCAAGGTATCTGGAAAATCACCTTACCTATTCCATTTCCTCTACGTACCGTCAATGTCCATGCACTTGTTGGCAATGACGGGTGGGCGCTGGTTGATGCTGGTATCGGTATGCCTGACTCCCGCGCAGCATTGTGGGCAGGATTAGAACATGTTGGTCTTACCCTGGACAAGCTTCGTATCATTGTCCTGACGCACCACCATCCCGATCATGTTGGTCTCTCAGGAGAATTGCATGAAGACAGTGGGGCGGCAGTTTATATGCACCCTATTGATGAAGCTGCGATACAGATCATCTGGTCTGGTACTATGCCTGAGCGGTTCCAAAGCGTCTCGCAGTTTTTCAAACAGCATGGTCTACCTCCTACTGATTTCTGGTTTACCCAGGTTGACCCTGAAGTCATGCGCAACATCATTCGCGTTCCACCACACGATGTGATTACCCAGGTTGAGGATGGTGAGGTAATCGACCTGGTGGGCGAACGTTACAGCGTAATCTGGACACCCGGACACTCTGATGGGCATATATGTCTCTTCCGTGAACGTGATGGTGTCTTCCTTGCAGCCGATCACGTTTTGCCTCGCATCACACCTAACATCGGACTCTATTCAGAGCGTGACCGTGTAAATCCTCTAGGTGATTACTTGAACTCACTGGAAAAGGTTGCTAATCTGTCTGCTAGCATCGTCCTTCCTGGGCATGGAGAACCATTTGCTGATCTTGCAGGACGTACAGCAGAAATCATTGAACACCACAGGCAGCGCGAGATGGAGATCTTAGCCCTACTCAAAAAGGGCCCTCAACATGCATACGAACTCGCTGAACAACTCTTTGGCCACCGATGGAACAATAGCGAGGCACGCCGTATGGCAGTAGCCGAGACACTCTCACACCTCGAGCATTTACGATATAGTGGACAGGTCGATCGGGAACATACAACTGATGGGCTTATTCTCTATACTGTAGTCTAGAAAATAGTTTTGGATATAGCCTGATATTCATTATTCATGCCGCTTATAAAGCCAATTTTATAACTGCACGCTTGTCTTAAACTGGCTTTCCAAGCCACATTAAGGCGTGAGACTAGCTCTCAAGCAGATTCAGCCCCTTGAATTCTTTTTAATCGCGTGCTATACTCATTTACGGCAGTGAGTTGTGAAGCCGCTTAAGAGGCCCAGCAATAAAATATTGGGATGAAAAGCGACGTGTGTTGTCCGTTGTAAGGAGGATTTCAAACCCATGGCTACAACAAAATCTACATCGGCTATTGTCGGTCGGCAAGAACTAACGAAGCGTATAGCTGCGCAAACGGGATTGACCCAGAAGAAGGCCGGCGAGGTATTAGAAACTACACTCGATAACATTCGTGATTCTCTACATTCAGGTCACGAGGTACGTCTGGTGGGCTTTGGTTCTTTCAAGGTACGCAGGAGCGCAGCTCGCAAGGGTGTAAACCCAAGAGATCGCCAACCTATCCAGGTTCCTGCAAAAAACCGCGTACGTTTCTCACCTGGGAAAGAACTCTCGGAGGCAGTCGTCAAGACCAAAAAATAATGAAAGAGCACCCCAAAGGGTAGCTCTTTTAGAGTGTTAATGGGGGCAGCATTCTGCCCTTACAAAATGTTATTCCTCGCTGCCATAGTATGACTACCCCTTGTAGGAATTGGTAGAGAAATGAATCAGGTAGGCTATCTCATTACCCGCCTGAATCTCCTAGCCAATCCCTGCAAGGGGTTGCCATTTTTGGTTCACTTTCCTGATCGTGCTAACAGTCTATACATATCATCCATGTATAGAGTAAAATAAGATGACAAAGAAGTGAAAATTTGGACCTCAATACAAAGTAGTACAACAGGTCATACATACAAATTAGGCGTGATACAGTCGAAGAAAGAGGGGCCTATGGCGATCAGCGACTTGACGCTCGCGGGTCTTACCCGAACACAACTACTAGAAATGCATTACAAAATGGCGTTGCTGCGACGCTTTGAAGAGAAGAGCGCAGAGGAATATACACGTGGTAAAATAGGCGGCTTTATGCACCTTTATATAGGTCAGGAGGCTGTTGGCATAGGCGCTATCACGGCGCTGAGAGCTGATGACAAGATTCTTTCCAGTTACCGTGAGCATGGACATGCCATCGCCAAAGGTATGGACCCTCGAGTAGTAATGGCGGAACTTTTTGGGAAAATCACCGGGAGTAGCAAGGGCAAAGGCGGCTCTATGCATATGTGGAGCAATGAACTGGGACTCATGGGAGGCAATGCAATCGTAGCCGCGCAGATGCCGATAGCTGCTGGGGTAGCATTTGCCATGCAATATCAGGGTCTCGATACCATCGTGGCTTGCTTTTTTGGTGATGGAGCTGTTGATGAAGGCGCATTCCATGAATCGCTAAACCTGGCCTCTATCTGGAAATTGCCCATCGTCTATATCTGCGAAAATAATCAGTACTCGATGGGTATGTCCGTACAAAAGGCATGGGCGGTTGATTCTCTACTCCCACGAGCTGCGGCCTATAATATGCCCGGCGAACAGGCTGATGGGATGGATGTAATTAAGGTTTACGAAACCGTGAAACGCGCCGTAGACCATGCGCGTAGTGGGCAGGGCCCTTCATTGCTCGAGGTCAAAACCTATCGTTTCCGAGGTCATTCTATGACAGACCCCGCCTATTATCGCAGTCGGGAAGAAGAGCAACAATGGCGAACCTCGCGGGACCCCATCGGATTTTTTGAGAAGAAGTTACTCGGTCTTAACCTGGCAACTCAAGCTCAACTTGACGAGAACGACGCCAGGGCCACTGAGATAGCAGAGGATGCTGCCGAATTTGCCGAGAATAGTCCCGACCCGGAACTGGAAGAATTGTATACCGACGTTATGGTTGATAATTCCACCGCACTCAGCTACCGTTACGAGAGGAAATAAACATGCGTGAACGACGCTATCACGTCTAGCAAAGAAGTCTGGGAGACTTCTGCGGAGCACTCACACGCATGAGAGGAGTATATAATGCGTACTATTACATATCGTGACGCGCTACGAGAAGCCATCCGTGAAGAGATGCAACGCGATGAGCGCATTTTTATTCTAGGCGAAGATATCGCCGGGTATGGCGGCACTTATGCCGTTTCTAAAGGCCTGTTTGAAGAATTTGGTGAAAAGCGTGTGCGCGATACTCCTCTAGCGGAAGAAGTTATTACGGGCGCGGCCATTGGCGCTGCTCTTGGGGGATTACGTCCTATTCTCGAGCTTATGACCATCAACTTTAGCCTGCTTGCCAGCGATTTACTGGTCAACAGCGCGGCCAAATTCCATTATATGTTCGGTGGACAACCGCAAATTCCCCTTGTTGTGCGGATGCCAGGAGGTGGAGGAGCACAGAGAGGAGCGCAGCATTCTCAAATGTTAGAGTCCTGGTATGCGCATATTCCCGGCCTCAAAGTTGTCATGCCAGCCACCCCCTATGATGCCAAAGGCATGCTCAAATCGGCAGTGCGCGACCCCAACCCTGTACTATTCATTGAACATGAACTACTTTACAATGTGAAAGGCGAGGTACCTGACGAAGGCATCGAATATACGGTCCCACTCAATCGAGGTGAGGTTAAACGTGAGGGACAGCACGTGACGATTATTACCTTCTCGCGTATGTTGCATGTAACACTACAAGCAGCAGAAGAGCTGGCAAAAGAGGGCATCCAGGCTGAAGTAATCGACCTGAGAAGTATCCGTCCTATTGATATCGACCTGATCCTTGACTCGGTGAAGAAGACAAATCGCGTTGTGATTGCCGAAGAGGGGTGGAAATATTATGGAACAGGTCAGGGTCTTGCCGCGCTGATTTATGAATTCGCCTTTGATTATATGGATGCGCCGATCCAGCATGTCAACAGCGCCGATGTGCCGATGCCGTACTCAAAAGTGTTAGAACGTGCTGCTTTGCCCAAGAAAAGCGATGTTGTGAACGCAGTAAAAGCCATTGTGCCCAAGGCGCTGGTTCATAGTTGATGCGGAGTGAAACGATGAAAACTGTTGAAATGCCCAAAATGGGTGATACGATGGAAGAAGGCAGGATCCTTCGCTGGATTAAACAAGAGGGCGATCCGGTAAATAAGGGCGAGTCACTCGCAGAGGTCGAGACAGATAAAGTCAATATTGAGATTGAGTCATTTGCCAGTGGAGTGCTGCGTAAAATCCTGGTTCCCGAAGGTGCATCTGCGCCAATTGGCGCGGGAATTGCATTGATCGGTGCGCCTGATGAGCCTCTACCAGATTCCCTGTCTGGCAATGGTTCGGTGAAAGCCTCTGCTACAAAGGAAATGGAGAAAGGTACTACAGCTAGCGAGGGAAGCGAACAGACCCTGCGCGAAGCAAAAGGTGACTATCGAGCGAAGCAGACAAGTGTTCAATCTCCTACAGACGCGGGCAGTCAGGGTCGTATTTTTATCTCTCCTATCGCGCGTCGCATAGCAGAAGAGCAAGAGTTAGACTATAGTCGAGTTGAGGGTACTGGACCCAATGGTCGTATCATTAAGTTGGATATCGAGGCAGCGCTTGCTCAAAAGCAAGAAACTTTAGCACCCTCAACACCGGCCCGATTACCAATACTAGAAGCCACTGAAGCGACTGAGATACCACTGACTGCTATGCGTCGCACTATTGCGAAGCGTCTCAGTCAGAGCATGCAGACAGCGCCACACTTCTATGTAACAAGCGTCATCGACACCGGGAAGCTTGCTGACTTGCGACGACAGATCAATGAGTACGCTCAGAAAGAGTCGGACCCTGTAAAAGTTAGCTTCAACGATCTGATTGTGAAAGCAGTCGCAATCGCATTGGTACGTATGCCGCAGGTCAATGTCTCATTCGCGGAGGATCGCTTGATCCTGAAAAAACAGGTACACATTGGCATGGCGGTGGCACTTGAACAAGGTCTGATCGTACCCGTCATACGCAATGCTGACCAGCGGCGTGTTCTCGCTATCGCGCGTGAATCACAACGCCTGGCCGAACTGGCTCGCGCAGGCAAACTGCGCCCAGAGGATTTCAGCGGAGGCACATTCACCGTGAGTAATCTGGGTATGTTTGACGTGGATAGTTTCACCGCGGTGATTAATCCGCCAGAATCTGCCATTCTAGCTGTTGGCTCGATTACACCAACGCCTGTAGTGGTAGATGGACAGGTAGTCGTACGTGATCGCATGAAAGTGACATTATCATCTGATCATCGCGCTATCGATGGAGCAACCGCTGCACGGTTCTTGCAGGAAGTCAAACGATTGTTGGAGGAACCCTTTGGTTTGCTACTGTAGATGGAAGAGGTGTTTATGGCTACACGTACTATCAATGGCGTAACACTGGCGCTGATGCGAGGAAATATTGTTGAAGTGCAAGCGGATGCCATTGTCAACGCGGCAAATTCAGGGCTACGAGGCGGGGGAGGCGTCGATGGCGCGATTCACCGTGCTGGTGGGCCGAGCATTATGGAAGAATGTCGTAAGATAGGTGGTTGCCCCACCGGCGAAGCTGTGGTTACAACAGCAGGAAGACTACCGGCGAAATATGTCTTCCATGCTGTCGGCCCCATCTATAACGGCAGTCTCGACGATGAACGCCTGCTCACAAGCGCTTATCAGAGTTGCCTCAACCTTGCCGAGCAACACCAGGTCAAGAGTATCGCTTTCCCCTCGCTCAGCACAGGCATCTATGGCTATCCATTGGAGTTAGCAGCCCCAATTGCGCTCCGTACGATTATCGAACATATAAAGAAGCCCACATGCTTGCAACAGGTGCTGATGGTGTTGTTTGGGGAGAGTGCATATAAAGTGCATGAACTAGCACTGGACAAACTGGTATGAATG
>Ga0209056_10004616_pt1 | contig 14511 bp, 7 predicted proteins | sample GraSoiAngelo_114_FD_185876 | JGI IMG/M metagenome (GOLD analysis project Ga0209056, IMG submission 185876) | Grasslands soil microbial communities from the Angelo Coastal Reserve, California, USA - 14_0903_13_40cm (SPAdes) (version 2) | ecosystem: Environmental > Terrestrial > Soil > Grasslands ... | reverse complement strand
CGCATCGCATCCTTTAACGACGTGACGACGCCACCGTAACCATCCTTCATGGGAGGCTCGAGCCAGATTACCCGCGAAAACGTCCGTTCGTGGAGAAAGAAGTCGAGGAAGCGCGCGATGGATACCGCTGTACTGAGGTCGGTTTCCCGGTGCTTCAGGGTAGTCAGCTCGATGGTTCGTAGTGTCGTGGCCATGGGACCGCTTGTGAATTCGATGGGCTGGAACAAGCGGAGTCAAGCAACGCCGCGCCAAAAGTCATAACAAAAAAAGGGGCTAAGAGGCCTTAGCCCCTTAGCCCCTTAGCCCCTTAGCCTCTGTTTATTGGACCGCGTTCACCATGTCGAAGATCGGCAGGTACATAGCCACCACCATGCCGCCGACGATCACGCCCAGCACCACGATCATGATGGGCTCGAGCAGCGAGAGGAGCGCGCTGACGGCGGCGTCGACTTCGTCGTCGTAGAAGTCGGCGATTTTGGTGAGCATCTCGTCGAGACCGCCCGTCTGTTCGCCGACGGCGATCATCGAGATCACCATGGGCGGGAACACCTTCGATTTCTGCAGCGGCGCCGCGATCGTTTCACCGCCCGCGATGGACGCGCGCGACTCCATCACGGCGTTGTGGATCACCATGTTGCCGGCGGTCCGGGCCGTGATCTCCAGGCCGTCGAGAATCGACACACCCGACGAAATCAGGGTGCCGAGCGTGCGCGTAAAGCGGGACACCGCCGACTTGCGCAGCAGGTCGCCCAGCACCGGCAGGCTCAGCAACAGCTTGTCGATCTGGAGCTTGCCCGCGGTCGTCTTGTTGTACCGGTTGAGGGCGACGACAGCGAAGAACCCGACGAGGATGATCGCCCACCAGAAATTCTTCAGGACGTTGCTTGCGCCGATGACGATGCGCGTGGGCAGCGGCAGCGCCAGGTTCACCGACGCGAACATGTTTTGGAACGTCGGGATGACGAAGATCAGCAGCACGGCGATCGCGATACCGGCAACCGAGAAGATCACGGCCGGATAGATCATCGCGCCCTTCACCTTGCGGATGATGGAGTCATTCTTCTCCAGGAACGTCGCGAGGCGCAGCAGGATGGTGTCGAGAATACCGCCCGCCTCACCGGCCGCTACCATGTTCACGTACAGATCGGTGAACGCCTTAGGATGCTTGCGGAGCGCATCGGCGAGCGTGTGGCCGCTCTCCACATCGTACACGACCGCGCGGGTGATATCGGCCAGAATCTTGTTCTCGGTCTGCTGCGACAGGATGTCGAGCGCCTGCACCAGCGGCAGACCGGAGTTGATCATGGTGGAGAACTGGCGCGTGAAGATCACGACGTCGCGCGTCTTCACGCCCGCCTTGAACAAATCGCCAATCCCGCCGCCCTTGCCCTTCGCTTCGCGGACCTGGACGACGATCATGCGATTCTTGCGCAGGTGGGCGATGACGTCGTCACGCGACGCAAGATCGATCTTATCGCGGACGAGATCGCCCTTCATGTTGCGGGCGGTATACTCGAAGACCGGCATACTTTATTCCTCCGCGCCGCGCCCTACGGGCGCATGGCGACCTTTGGTGGGGCCCCTTTCGGCGTCGCGCCCGCAACCGGTGGACCGTCCTTCTCGTCCGGAGGCGTTTCGCCGATGGACCGCAGGAAATCGTTGGGCTTGGACGTAACGCGCAGGCACTCGTCCTTGGTGACCTCTCGACCCATGTAGAGCTGATAGAGGGCGTCGTTCAGCGTCTGCATGCCGTATTTCTTCCCAGCCTGCATCGACGACTCGATCTGGTGGACCTTGTCGTCGCGAATCAGGGCGCGAATGGCGGGCGTGCAGATCATGATCTCCGCGGCCATGACGCGGCCGCGTCCTTTCGCCCGCTGCAGCAGCGTCTGCGTCAGCACGCCCTCGAGCACGAACGCGAGCTGCGCCCGGACCTGGGACTGCTGGTGCGACGGGAACACGTCGATGATACGGTTGATCGACTCGGCGGCGGAGTTGGTATGGAGGGTGGCGAACGCCAGGTGCCCCGTCTCCGCGATGGTGAGCGCCGCCTGAATCGTCTCGAGATCGCGCATTTCGCCGATGAGCACGACGTCGGGGTCCTGGCGCAGCGCATACTTCAGCGCCGCCTGGAAGCTGTTGGTGTCAGTCCCCACCTCGCGCTGATTGACGATGCAGGCCTGGTGGCGGTGGATGAACTCGATCGGGTCCTCCACCGTGATGATGTGGCCCTTCAGCTCCTTATTGATCTTGTCGATCATCGCGGCCAGCGTGGTGCTCTTGCCCGAGCCCGTGGGTCCGGTGACCAGGACGAGCCCGCGCGGACGGTCGGCGAGCTGCGCCACGACGTTGGGCAGGCCCAGCTCCTCGAACGTCTTCACGCTGAACGGAATCTGCCGGATGACGACCGACACGCAGCCGCGCTGCTTGAAGACGTTGCCGCGGAACCGCGCGAGGTTCTGGATGCCGAACGAAAAGTCCAGCTCGTTCTCGGTCTCGAAGCGCTTCTTCTGGTTCTCCGTGAGCACCGAGTACGCGAGCGACAGGGTGTCTTTGGGCGTCATGACTTCTTCGCTGGAGGCGCTCACGATGTCGCCGTCCACGCGAAGCTTGGGGCGCTCGCCCGCGACCAGATGGAGGTCGGAAGCGTCCTTTTCGATCATCTCTTCGAGCAGCGCCCGGAGGTTGACTGGCATGCTCCCTCTCCTTAGCCGGCGGCGGTTTCTTTCACGACTTCTTCGAGCGTGGTGATGCCCTTCTTGACCTTCAACATGCCGTCCATGCGCAGCGTCAGCATACCCTCTTTCACGGCGAGGTCGCGCAGCTCTTCGGTCGAAGCGCCCTTCAGAATCTCGCGGCGCACCGGGCTCGTCAGCGCCATCACCTCATACAGGCCCTGGCGGCCGCGGTAGCCCGTGCCGGCACATGTGTCGCAGCCCGCGCCTTTGAAGAACGGGCCTTCCTTCTTGTCGATGGCAAAGGCGTGCATCTCTTCGGGCGTGTACTCATGCTGCGTCTTGCAATCCTTGCAGATGCGCCGCACCAGCCGCTGCGCCGCGATCAGGTTGACCGCGCTCGCGACGTTGAACGGCTCGATGCCCATGTCCACCATGCGGGTGATGGTCGAGGGCGCGTCGTTGGTGTGCAGCGTCGACAGCACGAGGTGGCCCGTGAGCGCGGCCTTGATCGCGATCGAGCCGGTCTCGAGATCGCGGATCTCGCCGACCATGATGATGTTCGGGTCCTGGCGCAGGAACGCCTTCAGCGCCGCCGCGAACGTCATCCCGACGTCGTTGCGCACGAGGACCTGGTTGATGCCGAGCAGGTTGTACTCGACCGGGTCTTCGGCGGTCATGATGTTCACGTCGATCTGATTGATCCGCGACAGCGCCGAGTAGAGCGTCGTCGTCTTGCCCGATCCGGTGGGGCCCGTCACCAGCACCATGCCGTAGGGGTTCTCGATCGCCCGCAGCAGATTCTCTTCCGCCTTGGGCTCGAAGCCGAAGGTCTTGAGATCGAGCGTCAGGTTACCCTTGTCGAGAATACGCAGCACGATCTTCTCGCCGAACAGCACGGGGAGCGTGGAGACGCGGAAGTCGATGACGCGCGACCCCATCTTGAGCTTGATGCGCCCGTCCTGCGGGACGCGCCGCTCGGCGATGTTGAGCTGCGCCATGATCTTCACGCGCGACGTCAGCGCAGCGCGCATCTTCACCGGCGGCTTCATCACTTCCGCGAGCGCGCCGTCCACGCGGTAACGCACGCGCATCTCGTGCTCGAACGGCTCGATGTGGATGTCCGAGGCGCCGCGCTTCACCGCGTCGGTCAGCAAGCCGTTGATGAGCTTGACCACCGGGGCGTCGTCGGCCAGGTCCTGCGCCTTGACGTCCTCGTCCTCCTGATCCTCGACAACCTCGAGATCCTCGGCCGCCTCCACCGACTTGAGCAGCGTCTGGAGCTGCGCATCCGACTGCTGGTAATAGCGTTCGATGGCGTTGCGGAGGGTGTATTCGCCGGCGATGACCGGGAAGACGTCGCAGCGCGTGATGAACTTGATGTCCTCAATCGCCGTGACGTTGTTCGGATCGGCAATGGCGACCGTGAGGGTTCTGCCCTCCCGCTTCAGGGGCAGGACGGTGTGCTTGGTGGCGATGTCGGGGGGGATCAGCTTGAGAATCTTCGCGTCCACCTCAAAGCGCGACAGATCGACTGCCGGCATCCGGTATTGCCGGGCCAGCATCTTGCTGACCTCGGTTTCCTCTATGAAACCCAGCTTGACCAGGGTATAGCCCAGGCGCATCCCGGAGTTTTTCTGCTCCAGAAGGGCCTTTCGGAGCTGTTCGTGGGTGATCAGCCCCTCACGGACAAGAATCTCACCGAGCTTGTCCTGGTTAACCGCAACGCTCGCCGTACGCAACTCGTTGAATTTGAAGGGACTAAAATGGGAGTCGGGGTTACCTGGGTCAAGGTTGGACGACGAACGGCCGGATGGCGTCCAACAATTTGACACCCACTCCGGGCACGCTGTCGAGCCGGCTAAGACTGCCAAATGGACCGTGTTCGGTGCGCCAAGCGACGATGCGTTGGGCCAACGCGGGACCGACACGGGGCAGCCGTGTGATTTCAATCACGTCCGCGTGATCAAGATCGATCCGCTCACCGGGAAGGAGCGGGCGAGAGAGCTGCGCGGCGCGGCGCGCCGTCTCACGCAGAGCGCCCGGCCGTGGATCGGTGGACGACTGCAGTCGCACGTCACCGGGTGGCTCGCCTGGAGAGGGCGACAACACGAATCGAACTCCCGCGCCAGCGAGGGCCAGGCACGCCAATAAGAGAGCGGCGCGACGATCGTTCATGCCGACAACTTGTGACGCGCAACGAGCTACTGGCGTACCAAAGCAACGGCGACGTCACCAACAATTTGCAGCGACGCCGCGCTCACCTTGTCGATCGTGTCTTCCGTTGTGTGGTGATAAGGAAAATCAAAGTCGATTACGTCGATCGCCCGAATGCCCGCCTGCTGCAGCGGTACGTGGTCATCAATGAGCGGCTGTTCGGCGCGGGCCTGGAAGACCCGCCCGTAGCCGAGTCGCGCCGCGGTCTGCCACACGCGCTGCACGACCTCGGGCGCATTGGCCATCGAGTACCCTTCCTGCTGGAACTGCAAATCCTTGTCGCCGACCATATCGAACAGTACCGCGAACAGCGTCGTGTATCCCGGCGGCAGGTGCTTCGCGAAATAGCGCGCGCCGATGAGTGTCTCCGTCGAGTCGCTGAAATTGCCGTAGTCCTCCCCGTCGACGAAGAGCAGGTCGACGCCGACGGTCGGCGGCTTCGCCTTCAGGGCGTCGGCGACGCCCAACAGGACCGCGACGCCTGAGGCCCCGTCGTTGGCGCCGGGGACCGGCATGCGCTGCTGGCCGAGGTTGGCACTCTTGTCGGCGAAGGGCCGAGTATCCCAGTGTGCCACAAACAGAATACGATCGGTCGCCTGGGGACGGAACCGCGCGAGGAAGTTGCGCAGCTTGAGTGTCTGACCCTTGGCGGTGCGCTGCTGAAACTCCTGCACGATCACGGTGTCGGCGCGCGCGCGTAGCTGCGCGAGCAGCCAGTCGCCCGTCTGCTTCGCGCCCGCGGTGTTCGGGATGCGCGGACCGAACGCCAACTGGCGCTGGATATAGGCGAAGGCGGTGTCGCCTCTGAACTCCTTCGCCGTCGATCCGCCGCCATCACCGGCACGCGCCTGACAGGCCAGGGCAAAAACCAATCCCACGGACCACGCACGACGCACGACGCACGATGTCATCGGAGCTGCCCCACGCTGGTGGACAGCTGCACGAACGCCGTAATCACAAATTGCGAGATCTTGCGGTTCGTTTGGCGCTCCTCGTTGAGGACGTATGCCATCTGCAGCCCCGCGCTCATGTTGGTGGGAAGGTCGGTGTCCATGGTAAGCTGAGCCTGCGTCTGCCGGCTGTCCACATAGGGTACGCACGCCTTCTGTCCCGCGCGCCGCAGACAGGTCGTGTTGTCGGCGACGGAATACCCCGCCGTGGTGCGGATGTTGGAACGCCAGCGGCCTCTGGTCGGCGGCCGGAACGAAAACGTCACGGTGGCGTTGTGCGCATCCCGCACGCTGCGAAACAGATTACCCGCGCTCAGCCGGTCGGACGTCGTCCGCGACAGGTCGAAGCTCGTGAACACCCCGCCGATCCACGTCACGGCGGCCGACGGCGTAAAGGTCTTATCGATGGTGCTGTTCAGCGCCACGCTGCCCCCGAGTGTGCCGAATGTCGGCTGCTCGTTCGACGATTCCACCCGCCGGTATCCCACGCGTGCCGTGACGTTCGACAACAACCGGCCGACGAGCTGCCGTGACGGCGGCGAGAACGACCAGTTGATCGACCCGTTGGGCCATTCTTCCGCGCGAGTGCGGATCGGCACCTGTGCGTCGGTCCGCAACGTCCAGATGACACCCCGCGTGAGGCGGTAGGTCGCGTTGGCCCGCAGGCCGAGCGGCAGGACCGCCGCGCCACCGGTCGACAGCGTCGTGTTCTGCATGGCCGAGGTCGCGAGCAGGCCATCCACCTGCCGGAAGGCGTCGAATCCGCCGAACGCCAGCTGATAGCCTGCCGGTGGTGTATCGGTCGCTCGGCTGAAGCTCGACCCCTGCTGGGTACTGTACGTCACGTCCAGCCCCGTGATGTGACCGAGCCAGTCCGCCACGCCCGACGAGTCGCCGAAGATCGCCTGGGCCAGACGGCGCGTGTCCAGCTGCGCTCCGGTCTCGAGCCGGCGCGCGTTCGTGAACGCCGCCGGCACCCGGAATTCGCCCGCGGTATCGCCCTCGGTGCGCGCCGGCTGCCGGGCGTTGGGGTCGCGCGTGAACGCGAATGACGACCCCAGCGACGCGCGCGGCCGGATCCAGGTGCTCACGCGGGGGGTGAGCGCAATCGACGTCGTGAGCAAGCGCTGGGTCTCCAGGCCGACATCGCTGCCGAATAGGGAGCTGTGTTGCTGGCGAATCAGGCGGCCCATCGTGGTCGAGTCGCCGTAATCACGCAGATCGCGGGTGGAGACGGCATCGACGCCGAGCTGCATGCCCGTGACGGGAGTGAGCTGTACGCCGCCGGAATTTTGCCAAGCCCTAGTCCGCGAGACGGCGGGCGGCGCGCTGTCGCCCGCCTGTTGGATCGGCACCACGAAGGTGAAGCGCTCCGCATCGGTGCCTACCACCCCCGAGCGAAAATGGATGCGCGAGGGATTGAGGCGCAGCGCCATTCCCGCCACGCGGGTCACCGTGGCGTTCGGGGTCATGGTGTAATCGAGATTCAGCGCGTAGCTCGATCCGCTCGCCCGGGACAAGGTGGTGCGCGCATCGCCGCTCGCGTACGAGCCGAAGAGCGACACCGGATCGAGCATCCAGCGCGCGAGACCGCCATGTGCCTGGCGGATCCGGCGGGCGGAAAACGTGTAGCTCGCCGAGCTGGTGCGCGGCGTGCGGAGGCCCTGCAGGGCGTCGCCGCGCAGGTCGGTGCCGCTCAGATAGAAGGGGTCGCTCGATACCAGCGTTCGATGGACCGTTACCGGAATGGAGAGCCCCCAGCGGTCGGGGAGGAACCGGTCCACGCGCACCGTGGCGCTGACATTGGCGCTGTTGTCCGTGACGTACGACGGATCGTCCGTCAGCTGCCGGAACTGGCCGTCGCGCCGCGACACACTGATGGCGAGGTCGGCGACATCGGCCGCCGCCACCGCGATATCAATCGCACCCGCCGCACCGGTCTCCTGCACCACGTCGCCCAGGCGAATGTCGTCGACCCACAGCTCCGCCTGATCGATCACCACGCCGGCCTGGATCCGCCACATTCCGGCGGCGATCTCCTGCACACGCGCCAGGTTGGGCGGCGCGGTTCCTGGATCGTGCACGTGCGCGATGTACGGGCCGTCGCACATGACGTAGGAGGAATCGGGAATCAGGAGACTGGAGTCCGGACAGCCGGGATAGACCTGAGCGGTGTCGCCGCGAAGCCAGGCCTGTTCGATGCGCGCGCGCAGCGCGAGCCAGCGCTCGAACTGGACCACGACCTCCGGCTCCCACGAGGTGGTGCGCGCGCCGGTGTGGTACATGTAGAAATTGTCCTGGTCTTTCCCGGCCTTGATGAAGAATTCGAGATCGCCGTCTTCCCACCCCACGCCGCGGCCGCGCGCCCACACGCGCAGTGTCCGATACTTGAGAAAATTCTTGTCGCCTTCGGTCGTAAAACGTAGATACGCTTCGGCCCTGGTCCCGAGCCCCAAGCCCCTCGCAAGCACACGCATCGAGCGCTCGTTGATCTCGGTAGCCGTGATCTGAAATCCGGCACCCTTGCGTCCCGCCTCATCGGTGACCCCGGGCGGCGGCGTGTAGCCCAGGTCCTGATTCTCCGTGCTCACGACTGAGGCGATGACCTCGCCGATCCCGGTGCCGCGATCGCCGCCGATTCCCGGAAGCGGCGTGTCGCTGCGCTTCACCCAGGAGCTGCCGATGAGCCGCACGCGCGCGAGCGCGAAGGGGAGCTCGGTCTCGGGACCGCTCGGCGCCGGTGCCACGACCGTGATCCGCAGCGATTGGACCTGCCGCAGACTCGGCGTCCCGACCTGCAGCGTGTCCGTGCGGAAAGGAATCCGGTACAGACGCCAGCCGGCGCCGGCGTTCATGCCGCCATCGCGGACGAAGTACTGGGGAGCCCCGATCGGAAGCACGTAACGCACGAAGCTTTCCGAGGTGCGCACGCCGGTGAGCGAGTCGAGCGCGAAGTCGCCGTCCTGATCTTCGGTATCGACGGCGTTGTTGTGGCGGGTGCAGTGCGACCGGATGTCGCCAAAGGTGTAGGGCACGAGCTGGCCGTTCTGGGTCGCGGAGCACAGCGGCAGCGTATCCACCACGACGCCGCGCGTGGAATCGACAATGCCGTCCACCACGCGGTCGGAGAGAATCCCTTCGTCGTTCAGCGTCGCGCTCCAGGTCTGGGTGCGCGGGTCGCGCTCGGAATCGAGCCGGCCCGCGCCGGCGCGCCGGACGCCGCTGTAGGTCGTGTCGCCCCCCCCCGCCCCCCCCGCCCCACTCACCTTGAACGACGTGGGCACGAAGGCGAGCGCATCCTCGAAGACGCTGCCGAAATCGAACAGCACCGTCGTGCCGTTGGCGCGGGCGGTGCGCGGCGCATCTTCCCAGACCCACAGCTCCAGGAACTCGACCCGCGAGAGATCGACGCCCGTCGGCGACAGCGTTTGGGTGATCGAGCGCCAGCGCGGCGCAGTTTGCGGCGGCCGAGTCCAATTCGGAATGCCGGCGGTGTTCGCGAGGCCGAGGATGCTATCGGGTTTCATCGTCAGCCAGAGCACCTGCTCGGCGGCCTGCGCCTGCCCCGTGAAGCGCAGGGTGGGGTCGATCTGCTGCGGCAGAAACTGCCGCGGCACGAGCTGACCGTTGCTCAGATCGTACGGCAGGCTCTGCCAGGTCAGGAACGCGGCCTGATTCGGGTCGAACGCCGTGGTGAACCCGAGCGACTCGACGCCGCGGACCGAGGTCGGAATGCTGCTCCAATGCCACAGGTTGTCGGTGAGACTGATGGAGCGCGCCTCGCCTCCTTCGAATTCCTCGATATACGCCTGGCCAAACCGGTTCGGTGACGGCTTCGAGATCGCCAGCTCGCCGTTGACGCTGAGCGCCGAGGGCACGGTGGTATGGACGCCGGGGAGCGCGTCCATGAATCGCGTGATCCACTCGGGCTGAAAGCGCAGCTGGGTCGAAATCCCCCCGATGAATCCCGACGACGGCTCGAAACCCAGCGGGGGCCGGGTGAAGGTGCTCTGCTCGCTCTGGAAGATGCCGAGCAGGTTGACCTGCCCCACGGCGCCGAGATCGTAGCGCGCCGAGAGCCCGTAGGTCGTGGTGGGCGCCAGTGAGAACGCGGCGCGCTCCTCGAACTGGGCGCGCACCTGCGCTGCGCCTCCTCCCTGAAACAGCGCATCGGGGTTTTTGAATTGGACCTGCCCCGTGGTGTAATCGATCGTGTAGTCGGTCTCGCGCGTGAGCAGCCTCGTACCCACGTAGATGCGCTCACTGCCCTCGCGGATCTGGAAGCTGTTCAGCGACAGCATCGACCGGTCGGCCGATGCCGTCGCCGCGGCATGGAGGCGCACCGCGAACACCGACGGCGGCCCCTGGGTCGCGAGATAGGCGCGCGGGGTGCGATAGAGGGAGTCGTTGCGCTCCGTCGCGCTCAGCTTCGTCGAGTCGGCGAAGGGAGTGAGGTGCGGGAAGACGATGAACAGGTCGCGCACCGGATCGCCCTGGTTCGGATCGCGGGCGCGGGGAAACAAGCGGTTGTACTGATCGAATAGCGTGGCATCGTTCTCCAACGCCATCCCGAGGCGCTGCAAATAGGTGTCACCGGCCGCGCCCCGCTCCCGCTGGTTCACGCTCAGCGTGACCGCGACACTGGTGCGGTCGATCTCCCGCCCACCGACACGGTACGCGCTGCGGATTTCGAACCGGAACGTGGGCGACGCCGCGGTCACCGCCGGTTTGGGGTCGTAGAGCAGACGCAGCGTGTCCACGACCGCGGTGTCGCTGCGCGCGTCCACGGGGAACGTGCCGACCGAATCGAGTCTGCTCGCGGTGATGTAGGAGACGGCGAGGTAGTCGCTCTGGTCCAGCCGATTCGCCAGCGCAAACCACGTCCCGGTGGGATCGACGTAGTAGTCCTTCCCTTCCTGCAGGATCTCCCACTCGAACGGGCCTTCGCGCTGCACGCTGCAATCCACCGCGCGGATGCCGGGACCGCAGGCGACCGCGCGCACGCCGCCGACGTTCTGGTTGCCGTTCGAGGTGGGCGCGATGGCGCGGCGGCGGTAGACGCGCAGCGCGCCGACGGTGAGGGAATCGGGCCGCGCGACCTGGTCGAGCTGCAGGATGTCGATGGCGGGGAAGCCCGCGAGCGCGGCCGGATCGATCACGAAGAAGAAGCGACCCGACTCGTAGTCGAGATCGCGGGCCTCGCGGTCGAGCGCCTGGCTCGTGACGTCGCCGACGCTGTAGAAGCGGTCTTTGACGACGTTGCCCTTCTGCTGCGCGAGGATGCCGCGGAACTCGACCGGACCGACCTGCGCGATGGCCTGGATACCGAAGTTGTTCGCGGGGATCGCCGCCGTGATGAATCGCGACGGCGGCGCCTGGAACGTCACATTTCCCGCTTCGACCCGCCGCAGCACCTCGTCCTCCAATCCCTCGTACCAGACGTGGAGGTTGTTGTTGGCATCGAACTCGCGCTGGCTGTCGAAATCCACGTCGACATGCAGGCGTTGCCCCACGACGCCGGCCGAGCGCAGCGCGTACTGGGGATTGGGCGTGATCGTCGGGAATCCCGAGCTGCATCCCGAGAGCGTCAGCTGCAGCTCCTGCGACGTGCAACGGAGGTTGCGGAACTGATCCGCCTTGAGCTCGAGACGCAGGTTGAGGTCCATGCCGAGTTCTGCTGGCGGCGAGGGGGCGGATACAACGGGCGGCGAGGGGGCGGATACAACGGGCGGCGAAAGGGCGGCGAACAGCGATGCGCGTCGAGTAACCACGCGCTCGGCCCAGGCGCGCGCGATCAGTGCTGGCGGGACCCGCGTGCCGAGCCGGCCGCCGGGCGCCAAAGCGGGATGGCGCGGCGGAGCGAGCGGCGGCACGCCAAACGTGTACACAGGAGCCTGCGCATGAACCCGGGGTACGACGAGCGTGAGGACGAGTCCAACTAGCTGGGCGAGACGCCGCATCCCTTGTAGAGACTTGGGGTTCCGAATATAATGGCGCGACCAACCGTGCGCATCCTCAGTCGTTACATCCTGCGGCAACACATTCCTCCGCTGGGATACGCGCTCGCGGCGCTCACGTTCGCGATGCTCGTCAATCAGGTTGCGAAGCAGTTCGGCAACTTCGTAGGCAAAGGCCTGCCGTGGAGCGTCGTCTTCGAGGTCTTCGCGCTGTCGATTCCCTTCATCGTGGCGATGACGTTGCCGATGGCGGTGCTCGTCGCGGTGTTGTACACCTTCAGCCATCTCGCCGCCGACAACGAGGTCACGGCGATGAAGGCGAGCGGCATCAGCATCGGCCGCGTGCTGGCGCCCGTGCTCGGCGGCGCCACGCTGATCGGCGTGATCGCGCTGCTCTGGAACGATCAAATCCTGCCGCGCTCCAATCACACGCTGCGGACACTCCTCGTCGACATCCAGCGCAAGAAGCCGACGTTCCAATTGAAGGAACAGGTGATCAACGAGGTCGTGGCGGGACAGTTCTTCCTGCGCGCCGCCCGCATCGACCCGTCGGCGAACACCCTGAATGATGTGACGATTTACGATCTGGAGGACGCCGACCGGCGGCGGATCATCATGGCCGACTCGGGACGCATGGCCTACGGCGCGGGCGGCACCGACCTGTACTTGACGCTGCGAGACGGCGAGGTGCACGAGATCAAGCGCACCGACCCGGAGCACTTCAACCGCACCTTCTACTCGGTCAATCGCATCAAGGTCGCGGGCGTCACCAACACCTTCGAGCAGACGCAGCACGACGAATACCGGGGCGACCGGGAGATGACGATCTGCGCGATGCAGGACGTCGTCGCCCGGGCCCGGCAGGATCTGGAGCGCGTGCGCATCGAGGCGCTCACCGCGGTGTCCGGCGAGCTGCGCCGGATCGGCAAGCTCGGTGGGGTCACCGCCCCGGCGGTGGATACGACCCCCCCGCCGCCGACGACCTACTGCGGCGTGCTCGGCTCGATCGCGCGGCTGTTCCGGCCGCGCGCCGCGCAGGCCGCACAAGCCACGCCGTCTGGTGGACCGCGACCGCCGTTGCCGCGCACCGTCACGGACCTCTCCTACGCGGCACAGACGCCGAGCGCGTACAACCAGCGGCTGCGGGCTGCCCGCCAGCGCGCGGCGATCTACGAAGTCGAGATTCAAAAGAAGCTGGCGATCTCGGCGGCGTGCGTGATTTTCGCGCTGCTCGGCATGCCCATGGCGATCCGCTATCCGCGCGGGGGCGTCGGGCTGGTGATCGGCACGAGCCTGGCGGTGTTCTCCGTCTACTACGTCGGGCTCATCGGGGGCGAGGAGCTGGGCGACCGCCTCATTGTGTCCCCGTTCCTCGCCATGTGGACCCCGAACCTCATTTTCCTGATTGTCGCGATCCCCCTCCTCCTCAGCGTGCGGCGCGCCGGCAGTACCGCCGAGGGGGATTGGAACGAGCTGAAAGAGGCGCTGTTCGGTTGGGTGGGGCGAGTTCAAAATGCGAAATGGGGAATGCGAAATTGGCGATGAACCTTCCGTTGCGATTTCGCATTCCGCATTTCGCATTTCGCACTCTGGATCGGTATCTGCTGCGCGAGTGGCTGCGGGTCCTGCTTGTCACGCTGCTCGGCTTCCCGATTCTCGTCATCGTCATCGATCTGACCGACAGGCTCGACACGTACATGGCACGCGGGATCAAGCCGAGCGCGGTCGCCCTGTCGTATGTGTTCGATCTGCCCGAAAAGATGTTCCTCGTGCTGCCCGTCGCCGTGCTGTTCGCGACGGTGTTCACGGTCGGCACGCTCGGCCGCCACTCCGAGCTCACCGCCGCGAAGGCGTCGGGGATCTCATTTCACCGGCTGGTGCTGCCGCTGTTCGCCGCCGCCGCCGCGGCCTTCGTCGCCGGACTGCTGCTGGCCGAGATCGCGCCGGTCGCCACGGCGCGGCGCCTCGAATTGCTCGGCGAGAAGGCGATACGCTCGACCAGCTCACGCTACAACTTCGTATATCGCGCCGACCGCGGCTGGGTGTATGCGATTCGTGCGCTCGATTTGCGGTCGCGTGAGATGACGGACCTGATGCTGGAGCGCGAAGGCACCGGCGTCGCCTATCCCACCATCGTGCTGGCGGCGCAGCGGGCGGTGTACGACAGCGGCAAGGTGCGCCTCCCCGCCCGACGCTGGACGCTGCATCGGGGCACGTTGCGCTATCTCGCGGGCAACGAGCCGGTGGGCGAGGCTGCCTTCGAATTCGATTCACTGCAGACGCGCACGCTGACGGAGCGGCCGGTGGATCTGCTCGCCGAGCCGAAGGCGCCGGACGAAATGCGCTATGGGGAGTTGCGGCAGTACATCGATGCGCTGACGCGCAGCGGCTCCAACGCCAAGAAGCTGCAGGTCGAGCTCGCGCTCAAGATCGCGATTCCGTTTATCTGCCTGCTGATCGCGCTGTTCGGCGCGCCGCTCGCGATCTCGACCCCCAAGAGCGGCGCGGCGTGGGGCGTCGCGGCGAGTCTCGCCACGACATTCATCGTGCTGCTGATGTTTCAGCTGGCGAAAGCGGTCGGGGCCGGAGGCGTCCTGCCGCCGATGCTGGCGGCGTGGACTCCCAATCTTCTCGTCGCGGCTTGTGCCGTGTATCTGCTGCGTAAAGCACCCACCTAGCGTCCTTGACGGGGTCCCACGCGCGGACCACTTT
>Ga0209056_10004608_pt1 | contig 14530 bp, 12 predicted proteins | sample GraSoiAngelo_114_FD_185876 | JGI IMG/M metagenome (GOLD analysis project Ga0209056, IMG submission 185876) | Grasslands soil microbial communities from the Angelo Coastal Reserve, California, USA - 14_0903_13_40cm (SPAdes) (version 2) | ecosystem: Environmental > Terrestrial > Soil > Grasslands... | reverse complement strand
TTGAAATCGTGCGGATTGGATGCCTCACCATTCAGGATTTTGTAATCGAGAATGACCTTCTGCTTTTTCTCCTCGTCGTAGACCGGTTTCACGGTGCCGGTGATCTGCTTGATATACTCATCGGCCAGGCCGGTCTTGGTCTTGATCATGGTCAGCGTCCAGACGGGGCCTTCGTTGTAAGGAGCGCTGCTGCCTCCGCTGCTCGCGGGCGTGGTCGCCGTCGTCGGCGAGCTTTGCGCCAGGCAAAAACCGGACAGACCGCAAGTTAATGCGATAATAGCAAGGATTCGTGTTTTCATGGCGGCGGAGCTTGAAGAATTCTCGACAGGATGAACAGGATTTATTTGAGTTTCAGGAGTTTGGATCTTCCAAGATTATGAATAAGAATTTCTTTTCTACAGTCACGCTGGCGCTTTGCTGTTGCGCAATCAGTCCGGCCGGTGCGCAAGCAAATAAGCCGATGATGAAAGCGATCGTCATTCACGAATTTGGCGGACCCGAGGTCTTGAAATACGAAGATGTGCCGCGGCCGGAGCCGAAGGAGAACGAAATCCTCATCCGCGTGATCGCGGCCGGTGTAAATCCGGTGGACGGGATGGTTCGCGCGGGAATGTTCGCGAAGTATTCCCAGAATGCGTTCCCCATGATCCCAGGTTACGACGTTGCTGGAATTGTTGAGAAAACCGGGGCAAAGATGGACAAATACAAACCGGGCGATGCGGTTTATGCCTACATCGGATTGAAAGAAGGTGGCGCTTACGCGGAGTACGCGGTGGCAACGGGCAAAGAAGCCTCGCCGAAACCGAAGTCACTTACGTTCGAGGAGGCTGCGGCTGTCCCGCTCGCGGCCGAGACCGCTTGGCAGGCCCTCTTCGATACAGCGAAATTGAGCGCAGGTCAGAGCGTCCTGATTCACGGGGGCTCGGGCGGTGTGGGAAGTTTTGCCATCCAATTCGCCAAAGCGCGCGGCGCAAAAGTTTTCGCGACCGCGTCGACCTCGAACCAGGATTTGCTCAAGCAACTCGGCGCCGATGTGGCGATCGATTACACCAAGCAAAAATTCGAAGACATCGCCAAAGATGTCGATGTAGTGATGGATTCGATCGGCAAAGATACCTTGGCGCGGTCCTACGGCGTAGTGAAGAAGGGGGGGTTTATCGTGTCGTTGGTCGCACGACCTAATCTAGCGGAACTGGAGAAGCATGAGATTCGCGGCGCGCCGATGAGCGTGGACCCTAACTCGGCCGAGCTGGCCGAGATCACGAAATTAATCGACGCGAGAAAGGTCAAGGTGGTTGTTTCGCAGACCTTTCCATTGGCCGATGCGGCAAAGGCGCAAGAACAAGCGGCCACCGGTCATACCCGGGGCAAAATCGTGTTAAAGGTGGCGGAAGAACCGAAATAGCCAGAGAACAGAGATGAGACGACAGAGAACAGCGTTTGTTAAAATCGAGATTGTATGAATTGGGAAGCGATCAACGCCGTTGCGCAACTCATCGGCTCGTTAGGCGTGGTCGCGTCGTTTTGGTATCTCGCGGTCCAAGTGCATCGCAGCACGCGCATCGCGAAGCTCGCCGCTCAGGACGCGGCGACCACGGCGTTGCGCGAGGTCACGCGGCCATTCGCAGAAAATCCGGAAGTCGGCCGGCTCTGGCGGATTGGCCTGGAAAATCTTGACGCGCTGTCACCGGACGAGAAGGCGCGCTTCTTTCACGTCGCATTCCAATTCCTCAAAGCGATGGAGACGATTCATTTCCATTATGCTTACGGGTTGATGGAGGAACCAGTCTGGCGCGGGTGGCGCAATCTCTACGTACACTATCTCGCGACCCCGGGATTGGAATTTTACTGGCAAACTCGCCACTATCTCTTCTCCGAGCGTTTCCAGGAATTTATCGCCGCTCTCGAGCGACCAGCGCAACGGCTCACGGTCGCGAATTTGCTCGGTCAGGAAAAGATCGACAAATAGAACCGCTCTAGTGTGCGAAACGCGGCTTTGGCGCCGGATTTCGAAACTGGTTGCTTTCGCGACTTAAGAAAACCGGAGCCGCGAGTCGTGCTCGATGGAATTGCAGCGACCCGAACGCTCACACAAGCATCAGCCGGATCTTTACCACGAAACAAGCGTTCCCAATCAGCTCGCGCTGCCTCGCACAAACGACGATATTGCAAATCCAGAGCGTGCCGCAGTTCGGCGACGACTTCCACTTTGGCCAGCTCCCTGCTCATCGCCCTATTTTGAGCAGGAAGCAGACCGAAATCAGAAATTAGAGGTCAGAAGTCAGAGGTCGCCGAAGAAAGTGGTTGGTCGCGAAAGGTGTGTTTTACCCCTGAGAAATTGCCGACATGGGTAATTGTCCCGGCGCGATAGGCGTAACCACGCAGTTTTTGCGGGTTACGTTTGCTGACGAAAATACCGCCCTCCCGCCAAAGCGAGCCGCCGCCGACGTGTTCTGCGATCTTCCGCGGCGCCCGATAGTAGTAACCGATTTTATCAACGGCGTTTAAAGTATATACACCGGCGGGAAAATGGAGCGTTGCGGCATGCAGCTCCGAATAGATCTCGGAGATAGCGCGGCGAGATCGGTCCTTCACTTGGAGATACGAGCCGCGGATGGCTGCTGCCGGCACAAGAAGAAAGTAGAAAGGCGAAAGTAGAAAGTAGAAAAAGGGACGGCGATTTCATCCACATGTTTTCTACTTCGTACTTTCTAATTTCTACTTTTCTGCTGTCGCTTTCTTAATGGAGGAAGCGTCGTCCAATAGAATCCATTCGATGACTGAAACAGGCAGGCTTCCGTTCTTAATCAGATCATCGTGAAACTGGCCCAGCCGGAAATTATCACCTTGTCGATCTTTGTAGCGGCCGAGCAGGTTCATGATCTGCCATTTGCCGATAATGTAGCTGATCTTCTGGTGCGGACTTGAAGCGGCGCCGGCGGCTTCGCCTTCGGCCGCTTCGCGATCGAGCCCACCGGCGTCCATGAAATATTTCACGGCTTGCTCGAAGGTCCATTTGCCGGTGTGCAAATTCACATCAACACCGATTCGTGCGCCGCGATAACGCGACAGGCGCAAGATTTGTCCCTGCGCCGGCGAATTGTTCGGATAAAGTCCGGTCCGCATTAACATTTCTTCGCCGTAAAGCGCCCATCCTTCGACGAAAACACCGTCCTGATGCTGCCGGCGAATTTCATCGGTCAAATGATTGGCAATCGAGAGTTGCAGGAAGTGCCCCGGAATGCCTTCATGTCCGAGGATCGGTCGTGGATCTTCGATCGCGGCGCGAATATAAAAATTCTTCGACTGTGGATTGTAAGTCGGGATGAAATAGAAACCGGTCGGGTCTTTGTCGTAAACGCCCGGGGGATTCATGAACCCGCCAGGACTGGTCGGTTTGAACGCATCGGGCAACTGCCGGATTTGAAAAGGACCGAGATAATTTGGCAGGCTAATGAGATTATGTTCCTTCAAGAAATTAATCATCTCGGTCTCGCGGCTTTCATAGGCCTTCAGGAACGACGCCTGATCGGGCGGAATGTTTGCAGCGCGCTTCGGATCGGGATCAGCCAGTTTTGGATCCGGCAGCAGCGCCTCGAGGGCGCGATAACGGGCATTTTCCACCCGCCCGATCGTCTCCACTTCACGCGCATCGAGCGGCAAAAGCAAAACGCGTTTGAGATAATAATTGTAGTTCGCTTCGCCCATCGGAACGAAGTCCACCATCTTCGGCATTCGTTTTTCGAGCTCGTCGGCGTAGCTGTGCGCAGCGGAGAGCGCGGCATCGCGCGCCTTGATCAGTTCTTCATGCTCGTTCGGCGCAAGATCGACATCCAACGCCATCAGGCTGTCTTTGAATAGCGGATCGATCGATCGCGCGGAATCGATCGCGAGTTTGGCGTAGAGTTTGACCGGGTTCTGCAAATTGGTCAGGCCTTGCTTCAGCATCGGCGGCATCGCTTTCAGTCGCGCCGTCGCCGAGAGCGCTCGCTTTCGGGGCGTGTCGTACTCCTTTTTCAGGAGCGAAAAAATCGCGCTCACGCATTCGCCGATATAAGTCTGCGGATTCGTCCGTTCGAATTTTAGAACGCGATTTCCAAAATCGATGTTCTCCAGTTGCGCACGAAACAAAATGGCATCGATCTGCTCGTCCTTCGGCCAGGTGTCGATCTTCATGGCGCGGACTTTCTCGAGCAGGGCACGGACATGCTGCGCGCGTTCCGCTACTCTTGCGGGCGAAAAGTCGGCCAGCCGATCGTCCCAAGTGTGGAGGCCGGCGTTGCTGCTCGAGACCGGATCGTTCTCGTTCCGCCAGTTGTAGTAATCGTTCGCCAGTTTGTGGAGCGCGGCCGCGCCCATGACGTGGTCCTGGTTCGCACTGGTGATCAATGTCTTGTCGACGCCGCGCGGCCCCCCGGTCGGTTGCGCCTGCACTGCGATGGCGGCGGCAATCGGAATTGCGCTGAGGAAAAATACTTTCGCTTTCACGACGTCGATCTTAGCGGCTCGGAATTACGGCGGAAACCGAAAACTACACCTTGTCGCGAATCCGATTTCGGATTATGTGCGTTTCAGGCAATGGAGTTTGCCTTCTCCCGCGACCGCGGGAAAAACCGCACTGACCGGTTTCAGAGCTAATGACTCCTGTTCGCGCAGTAATGCGCAGGCAGGAGTTTTATTATGCTTAATCACATTTGGCTCAGCTTCAGCGCGACGAACATTGTTTTTCAAAACGTCTGGTTCGTCGCCGCAATTTGGATGGCGCTCGCGCTCATTGCCAGCTTGGTGTCGATCAGGACCGGAATTTCCGTTGCCCTGATCGAAATTTTTATTGGCGTCGTTGCCGGGAACTTTCTTCACCTGACCACCAGTAACGAGTGGATCAATTTCCTGGCACTGCTCGGCAGCGGCGTGCTCACGTTCCTGGCCGGAGCGGAAATCGATCCCCGCTCGTTGAAGGCGAACCTGCGCGCGAGTCTGCTCATCGGCGTTTTGTCTTTTGCTGTGCCCTTCGCCGTTATTTGGTTGTTCGCGCAATTTGTCCTCGACTGGCCGCTGCACCAGGCGCAAATCGCCGGCATCGCCCTTTCGACCACTTCCGTGGCGGTTGTTTACGCGGTGATGATCGAAGGCGGTTTCAGCGACACCGCCATGGGCAAAATGATTCTGGCCGCTTGTTTCATCACTGATTTTGGAACGGTGCTCGCGCTCGGCGGACTTTTTGCAAATTACAACATCTGGCTGCTCGTGTTTGTCGTGACCATGTGCGTCGTCCTTTGGTTTATGCCGGCGTGGACAAAAGGAATCATCAATAAATTCGGCGCGACCCGGGTGAGTGAACCAGAAGTGAAATTCATCTTCTTCATTTTGTTTTTCCTCGGCGGACTCGCTACGACTGCGAAAAGCGAAGCAGTTTTGCCGGCATATCTGATCGGCTTGGTGGTAGCCGGGGTTTTTCTTCGCGACAAAACACTCGTTCACCGGATGCGGAGCATCGCTTTCGCGGTGTTTACGCCGTTCTATTTCATCAAAGCCGGCCTCTTCGTTTCGCTGCCTGCGCTTTGGCCTGCAGTCGCCATTGTCGGCGGGCTTCTGCTCTTGAAGATGGTGACAAAGATTGTCGGCGTCTGGCCGCTGGCGCGTCTGCATTCCATGCATCATCATGAAGCGACTTACACGACGTTGCTCATGGCGACCGGCCTGACCTTCGGAACAATCTCGGCCCTGTTCGGCTTCCAAAACAAAATTATCGATCAGCGCCAATACACGATCCTTGTCACGGTCGTGATCCTAAGTGCATTCGTGCCCACGCTTTTCGCGCAAAAGTTTTTTCAACCGACCAAGGGCGCCATGCACGCGTGGGGCCGGCGTTATCGCCAGCGACTCGGCGTTCTTTCGGTAGAGGATAGCGAAGACGAGCCGAAGGCCGATTGATTCGTCGCAGCATTCTGATACTGCTGCCTGAATGAAAACTCTTGGCATGATCGGCGGCGTCGGGCCGGAGAGCACCATCGACTATTACAAGAACATCATCGCGCTTTATCGCGAACGGCAGCGCGACGGCAGCTATCCGCAGTTCGTCATCAATAGCATCGATCTAAGGAAGGGGATCGACTTCATGAACGCGAACAACCTGGCGGGCATGGCGAATTACTTGCTTGAAGAAATCATGAAACTCCCGCGGGCTGGCGCGGATTTCGCAATAATCGCGGCCAACACTCCGCACATTGTTTTCGATGATATCGCTCCCAAGTCGCCAATTCCGTTGATCAGCATTGTCGAAGCAACGTGTGACTACGCCAAAGAGCGAAAAATGAAACGCCTCGCCCTGTTCGGGACGCGCTACACCATGCAGGCAACCTTTTATTCTAAAGTTTTCTCACGCGAAGGAATCGATCTGGTTGTGCCTGAACCGCAGGATCAGGACTACATTCACGAGAAATACTTTAGCGAACTCGTGCCCGGAAATTTTCTGCCCGAAACCCGCGCCGGCTTGCTAGCCATCATGGACCGTATGAAAGCCAAGATCGACCTCGACGGAGTCATTTTGGCCGGAACGGAACTGCCGCTGATCCTGCGCGGCGAAAGTTACAACGGAATCGTTTTACTCGACACCGGGAAAATTCATTGCCAAGCGGCGGTGGACGCGATGTTCTCTTAACCATCAACTAGTAGTTAATGAAAGCAGTTGTAAGCTCTCTTTTTCTTTTTTTGAATTTTGCCATGGCCCAGCCCGAGGTACAACGAATTCGCTACGCGGTCGTCGGCGATTCCTACTCGTGTGGAGAAGGCGCGTCGCCCAAGGAATCGTGGCCGGCGTTGTTAACGCAACATTTGAATGCCCAAGGATTGCACGTCGATCTTGTGTCGAACCCGTCAGTGACAGGTTGGACAACAAAGGATGCGATTGATCGCGAGCTGCCCAAGTTCGTAAATTCGAACCCCAACTTTGCGACTTTACTGATCGGCGTGAACGACTGGGTCCAGGGAATCGATGAAACGACGTTTCGGAATCGGTTCAGTTATCTGCTCGACCAAATGCTGGCAGTGTTACCAAATAAGAAACATTTACTGGTCGTGACCATTCCGGACTTCGGAGTTACGCCGACCGGCCCTAAGTACTCGCGCGGTCGCAACATTCACGAAGGAATCATGCAGTTTAATCAAATCGTCACCGAAGAGGCCCGAAAGCGTGGATTGAGCGTTGTCGATATTTTCCCGCTCAGCAAAAAAATGGGAAAAGACAAATCGCTGGTGGCCAAAGATGGATTGCATCCGTCCGCCAAAGCGTACGCCGAGTGGGAGAAAATTATTTCTCCGGTTGTCCTGGAGTTGCTGAAGAAACAGTGACGTCTGACCTGACTCCCGCCAATGGCTTATGCATGCCGAGTCGAAGCTCGCCGCGTTGACGTTGCAAGGTCAAAAAGGGTCCGCCTTGGCGACAGCTACGGCGCGACAGTCTGCGCTCTCCATTGCGCTGCGAGCGTAGACTGGGCGGTGAGGGTTTCGAACCCCCGACCCTCTCGGTGTAAACGAGATGCTCTACCGCTGAGCTAACCGCCCGCCTTCGGTCCGAGCCGGACTGGCGTAAAGGCTACGGCGTGGCAGGCCCGTGACAAGTGCTTAGTCGATCTCACGCACACTGGATTTACACGTTGCTGAGAGTCCAGCAATGCGGCAAAAGCTATTTCGATGAGCGAACGTTATTTCGAAGATCTGAAAGCCGGCGACCGGTTTAAGTCGGAGACTTACGCTGTCAGCGAAGAGCAACTTATTTCATTCGCGCGCGAGTTTGATCCACAACCGTTTCATTTGGATGCCACCGTCGCTCGCGAAACAATGTTCAAAGGTCTGATCGCCAGCGGCTGGCACACCGCGGCAATTACGATGCGTCTCTTTGTGCAAACATTGAACTTCGGGGAAGGCGCGATTGGTCTCGGTGTTGACGAGCTCCGTTGGCCGAATGCAGTGCGACCCGGTGATCGGCTGCAAGTCGAGACCGAGATTGTCGATCTTCGCGTGTCGCGATCGAAGCCGAGTCATGGGGTTGTGCGCCTTCGCAATGTCACTGTAAATCAGCACGGTGAAGTTGTTCAGACGATGAGCGCCTCGGCATTAGTATTGCGGCGCGATGATGGGATTGCAGGGTGATAGTGGAATCAGTCTAGCTCCCAGCGCAGACTACTCTGAACTATCTCTTGCATTAGGAAGAACTTTACTCTATCGAAAACAGCTATGGACTTATCAACGCGAAACTTGATGCAGGCTTTATCGATTCGTCGCCAGATTGACGCTTTGGAAAGACGACTGAGGGGGTTGGTTGGCGGAAGCGGAGGCGGCGGTGCAACCGCTGCTACTCGTGGTGGCGGACGACGCCGAATGTCAGCGGCTGCCAGGGCAAAGATCGCTGCGGCGGCGCGCGCGAGATGGGCGCGAGTAAGAGCACGCGGCGGCGGTGCGAAAGCAGCAAAGAAAAGTGGAAAACGCAAAGGCGGAATTACCGCAGCCGGTCGGAGAAGACTGTCACAGCTAATGAAAGCGCGCTGGGCGGCCAGAAGAAAAGCAAAAGGTAAAGGGAAGTAAGTTAGGCCGACCGGTAGTTAGGCGCTAAAGTAGCTGGCTTAGACTCAATCGCTACCCGCGATTGAGCAGTTTCATCGTGTATGGGTAAGAGCTTGGGAAGCGGCAGCCCTAAGTTGCGCAATGAGGTGTAAATTTCGCCGTGGAATCGTGTTTGCTTTGGTCCTGGTAATGCCAGCCGTGTTCCGAACTAGGATCGGTTAAGTAGCTTCATCATCGCTTCCGGGTATCGCGAGCCGGCGAAGGCGTCTTTGGGCGCGACTTCATCGATTCGCTCGAGGTCTTTGCTGGTAAGATCGACATCGAGCGCGCCGATGTTTTCCTGCAAATACTTTCGCCGTTTCGTTCCTGGAATCGGAACGATGTCTTCACCTTGGGCCAGGACCCACGCGAGCGCGAGCTGAGCCGGAGTGCAACGTTTTTCGCGCGCGATTTCTTCCACTCGCTTCACCAGATCGAGATTGCGTTGAAAATTCTCGCCCTGAAATCGGGGCGTCGATCTTCGGTAGTCGTCTTGCGGCAAGTCTTCCGGTTTTTGAATCTTGCCGGTCAAGAATCCGCGGCCGAGGGGACTGTAGGGAACGAAACCGATTCCGAGCTCGCGACAAACGCCGAGAATTTCCGCTTCCGGATCGCGCGTCCAAAGCGAGTACTCCGATTGCAGGGCGGTGATCGGATGAACGGCGTGCGCCCGGCGAATTGCTTCGGCACCAGCCTCGGATAATCCAAGAAAGCGCACTTTGCCTTCGCGAACCAACTCCGCCATTGCGCCGATTGTCTCTTCAATTGGCGTGTCCGGATCGACGCGGTGCTGATAATAGAGATCGATGACATCGACATCGAGCCGGCGCAGACTTCCTTCGCAAGCTTGCTTTACATAATCGGGCTTGCCGCTGATGCCGCGAAACTCCGGCTTGGTTGGGTCGCGCAAAATTCCGAACTTGGTTGCGACGACGACCTGTTCGCGGTGCCCTCTCAGCGCGCGGCCGACCAGTTGTTCATTAGTGTGCGGTCCATACACGTCCGCGGTATCGAAAAAAGTGATGCCGAGCTCGAGCGCGCGCGCAATTGTGGCGAGCGATTCTTCATCATCGCGGCCGCCATAGAAGTCCGACATGCCCATGCAGCCGAGACCGATCGCCGAAACGCACGGTCCGCCTCGCCCAAGCTTTCGTTGTTTCATAAGAGTTGTGCAGCCCGCGAATGACACGAATGAACGCGAATAAGAAGTTGAGTCGTTGAGATGTTGAGCAGTTGAGAGGAATCGGAATTTCTGTTTCCTGGGTTCCTGGGTTCCTGATTAAAAATCATCTTCATTCGTGTGTTTCGCATGATTCGCGGGTTCAAATTAGATCTGCCCGATCCAGATGCGGGGCGAGTATTCTTCCCAGCGCTCACGAATATTGCGAAACGTTGGCTCGTCGAGCGGGCCCTCCTCCAGCAATTTGGCGTTTTGCTCCCAGCGTTCGGGCTTTTTTGTACCGACAATCGCGGTGTGCACTCCGGGAACGCTGAGGGTGAAGCGCAAGGCGATCGAAATGCTTTTCTCCAAATCGTGGTCGAGAAAATCGTAATTCAGTTTCCGCAATCGTTCCCAGTATTCGTGATGATAAGAATCAATTGGACGATGCCCCGTTTTCCAGGCCGCGTTGGCAATTGGCCGCTTCGCGATCACGCCCATTTGTTTTTCCCGCGCCAACGGAACGGTCAAATCAATTGCTTCCTGGTCGGCAATGCTGATGGAAGTTTGCAGAGTGTCGAACCCGCCGCATTCCACGGCGAAGTGGGCCGCGCGACTGTCCCCGCTGTAACCGATGTATCGGGTATGGCCCCGCTCGCGCGCCGTTTGGAGCGCGTCAATCACTTCGCCTTTGCGCAACGTTGATTCGGAGCAGCTATGCAATTGCACGAGATCGAGGCGATCGGTTTTGAGTCGCTCCAGACTGCGTTCGATACTTTTCAGGATCGAATCTTTCGACCAATTCGCACCGCTCTCCATTCCGTGGGGATGACCGCATTTCGTGAAAAGATAAAATTCTTTCCGGCGATCGCTCACCGTCTGTCCGACCAACTCCTCGCTGTTGTAATAACATTCGGCCGTGTCGATCACGTTGAGACCGGCGTCGAGGGCGCTGTTCAACAATTCGGCCACCGTTTCAGGTGTCGCGTGCTCGTAGCCGATCTCGGATCCTCCAAAGCCGAGGACGGAAACGTCCATGTCGGTTTTTCCAAGGCGGCGCTTCTCCATTGCAATCCGATCAACCGCGGATTACGCGGATGCAAACGGATAAATGCAAAAAGAATCTGCGCAATCCGCGATATCAGCGTGATCCGCGGTTAAAAAACAAGACGTGTTTTTCCCGTGCCGCGCTCGATCCGGCCGATTGTTTTCGCCCGCTCGCCACGGGACGAGTCCGTCCGACTGGCGGACAAGAGCGAGATCGCGCGTTTGGCATCGCGCTCGGAAACGATCACGACCATTCCTATTCCCATGTTGAAGACCTGATACATTTCGCTCGCGGGCACGTGGCCTTTTTCCTGCAGAAGTTTGAAAATCCGCGGCACCGGCCACGATTTCGTTTCGATCACTGCATCGCACTTCGTTGGGAGAACGCGCGGCAAATTATCGACCAGCCCGCCGCCGGTGATGTGGGCGAGACCTTTAATCATCCCTGCCGGGACTTTCGCGAGCAGTAGCTGATAATTTTTGTGCACGCGAAGCAACTCTTCGCCGACCGTGATTGTCGATTCTGGTAAACGCGACCCCGGTTTCAGCTTCATTTTTTCGAACAGGATCTTCCGCGCGAGCGAATAACCGTTGGTATGCAGACCGTTTGAGGCGAGTCCGAGAATTGCATCGCCAGCTTTGATTTTGCGGCCATCGATTATCTTTTTGCGATCGACCACGCCGACGATGCAACCGGCCAGGTCATATTCCCCTTTATGATACATTTCCGGCAGCTGCGCGGTTTCACCGCCGATCAGCGCACAGCCCGCCGCACAACAGGCCCGCGCAAAGCCTCGCAGCAACTGTTTGAATACATTCGGCTCAAGCCTTTCGGCTCCGATGTAGTCCAGAAAAAAAAGCGGTCGTGCGCCTAACACGGCGATGTCGTTCACGCAATGATTCACCAGGTCGGCACCGACGGTGTCGTGCCTATTCATGGCCAGCGCGATTTTCACTTTGGTCCCTACGCTATCGATGCTCGCGACCAGAACTGGATCGCGCAGGCTGCGAAAGTCCGCGCGAAACAAACCGCCAAAGCCGCCGATTTTTCCCAATACCTTCGGCCCGTGCGTTTGCCTAACGAGCGATTGGATCCGGCGCTTGAGTTTGTTGCCAAGATCGACATCTACGCCCGCAGATGCGTAGGTCTTTCGTTCTCGTGTCATGTCGAGCGGAGTCGAGACATCTCTTACTGTTTCTTTGGTCGACGACTTACAGAAATATCTAGAGATTCCTCGACTTCGCTCGGAATGACAGAATAAAAATTCGTCGGTCGCGCTATTTCAAGTCTGCGAACAGCGTCGGATGCCGTTCCTGCTCGATCAGTGCTTTCGCCCTCGCCTCGCGCCTTTCCATGATGAACTTGTCAAGCGCGGGATCGACCGGGAGGGGATAATTGCCGGTGAAACAGGCCAGACAAAATTCGTTCACCGGTCTTCCGGTCGCGCGGACCATTCCTTCGACGTCGAGATAACCAAGACTGTCGACGCCGAGATATTTCCGGATTTCTTCCATCGACATCTGGTTCGCGATTAATTTTTGTGGATCAGGAAAATCGATTCCGTAATGACAGGCGAAGCGGTGCGGTGGACAGCTCACCCGCATGTGCACTTCCTTTGCGCCGGCTTCTCGGAGGTTTACGACTCGCGCGCGCGCAGTTGTGCCCCGGACAATCGAATCATCGATTACCACGACGCGTTTCCCCGCCACCATTTCCTTGATCAAATTCAATTTCACCCGCACATCGAAATCGCGAATGAGCTGGCTCGGCTGTAAAAAAGTTCGGCCGATGTAGTGGTTTCGCACGAACGCGTGTTCGAATGGAATCTTCATTTCTTCGGCGAAACCGAGCGCTGCGTAGTTGCCGGAATCCGGCACCGGCACAACGATGTCGGCTTCCACCGGAAATTGGCGGGCAAGTTCGCGGCCCATTTCGGTGCGGACTTTGCCGACGTTCACACCGCCGATGATGCTGTCCGGCCGCGCGAAATAAACGTATTCGAACATGCAAAAGGCCGGCTGTTGCGGTTGAAACGGAAACTCCGAACGCATTCCGTTCTCGTCGATAATTAAAACCTCACCGGGTTGAATTTCGCGAACGAACTCGGCGTGAATTAAATCAAACGCGCAGGTCTCCGAGGCGAGGATATAAGCGTTGTCGAGTTTGCCGAGCGAGAGCGGCCGCCAGCCAAAAGGGTCGCGCACCGCGATCAGCTCGCGTTCGCTCATGATCAAGAGTGAAAACGCGCCCTCAATTCTCCGCAACGCCGCGAGCGTGTTACCGCCGTTATCGGTTGGCTGGGCAAGCAGATGCAAAATGATCTCGCTGTCGGCGGTGGTTTGGAAAATCGAACCTTTGCGCTCGAGCTCGTCTCGCAAAATGTCCGCGTTAATCAAATTGCCGTTGTGCGCGATCGCCATTTGGCCGCGGACGCAATCGACCACGAACGGTTGCGCGTTCTTGATCGTGCTGGTGCCGGTGGTGGAATAGCGGGTGTGGCCGATCGCGCGGCTGCCTTTGAGTCGCGCCAGTTCGGCCTGACCGAACACCTGCGAAACAAGTCCCATGTCTTTGTGAATTAGAAACGACGTGCCGGGGCCGTTGCTGGTAACAATACCGGCGCTCTCCTGGCCGCGATGCTGGAGTGCGAAAAGGCCGTAATACGTCAGGACCGCGGCGTTCGGGTGTCCGAACACGCCGAAAAGCCCGCACTCGTGCTGCGGATAAATCTCCCTGGCGTTGGGGTTGTCGGCGTTGTCCGGAGAGGTCACAAGAAATAATCCACGAAATGCAGCATGATTCAATAAATGCTTGCGAAATTCGTGACGCTTTCCGCCGGCACGTCGCAGACGACCCTCACCTGTCGCTTCGCGCCTTCCTCCCATGGGATCGCGACGAGGGAGGAGCGCCGAGAGGATTGAGGTGAGGGTGCCGACACTCTCGTCATAAACTTGGGATCCGCTCGGCCGAGGAATCGCTTTCCACCAGGCGTTGGATCGAATTCCACCAATCGTCGTAAAGATCGGCAATCGGCCATTCGAATTTTTGGTCGTTCACCCGGATGCGCAATCGGTCGCCGCCGACTTTTCCAAGCTTCTGAGATGGAACACCGCGTTCACCCAAAATCGACATCGTCTTTTCCACATTTTCGGGCCTGACCGAAATGATGATCCGCGATTGCGACTCGTTGAAGAGCGCTGTAGTGGCCGGTCCGAGGCGGACTGGCGTTGTCTCGGCGGCACTTAGTTGCACGTCTGCGCCGAAGCGCTGTTTCGGATTGAAACAGGATTCTGCCAGCGCAACCGCGAGACCGCCTTCACTGCAATCGTGCGCGCTTTGCACCAAACCGGCGTGGATTAAATTGCGGACTGCGTTTTGAATTTCGATTTCGTGGGCAAGGTCGACCTGCGGCGGCGGTCCGATCTTTTTTCCGTGGCAAACTTTGAGAAAGCGCGAACCGCCCAGTTCGTCACCGATTTTGCCGACGAGAATGATTTGATCACCTGCGTCTTTGAACCACTGAGTCGTGACGTGTTCTTCCCTTTCGATCAGACCGACCATTCCGATGGTCGGGGTCGGATCGACCACCCCCGCCGGGCTCTCATTATATAGAGAGACATTTCCGCCGGTCACCGGTGTGCCAAAGGCGCGGCAAGCTTCGGCCGCTCCTTCGACCGCTTCGCGCAGTTGCCAGAAATTCTCAGGCTTGTAGGGATTGCCAA
>Ga0209056_10004607_pt1 | contig 14530 bp, 19 predicted proteins | sample GraSoiAngelo_114_FD_185876 | JGI IMG/M metagenome (GOLD analysis project Ga0209056, IMG submission 185876) | Grasslands soil microbial communities from the Angelo Coastal Reserve, California, USA - 14_0903_13_40cm (SPAdes) (version 2) | ecosystem: Environmental > Terrestrial > Soil > Grasslands... | reverse complement strand
TATGGGGACGCAAAAAGGCGTCAAATGCCTGCTTGGGCCTGGGTGATTGCCGCTTTCCTCATACCCAATTTGATTGGATTCATCCTTTATTTTGTGTTCCGAGGGCCTCTCCTTGGGCCTTGCAGTTCCTGTGGCAAGCCTATTCGAGGGGGAGAAGCATTCTGCTCACACTGCGGATGCTCGCAGGGTTCCAGTATCGGACGCATCACAGCTGACAATCGCACAATCTGAAGTAAAAAAGGTGGTAATAACCTTGCATCGCACAAAACGGAGGACGGTATGAAACGTGAGCGCGCCTTACAGGTAGTGTTGGTGTTGGTGGGCTTGTTTTATTGCTTTTGGGGCTATCTCCTGTTCGACGATCTGTGGCACTCTAGGTGGCTTAGCGGGCATAGTGACGTCATGCCGATGTTCCTGAGCCTTAACACGGCGCTTGGGGTCTGTCTGTTGGTGGCCGTTAATCAGCCGGCCAAGCATCGCTTGATGATCGCCTATGGGGCGTGGTCAAGCCTTGCCCATGGGTTCACGATGACAATCATGTCGGCGCAGGCCGTGGCGCACGGGATGCACAGGAAGGATAGCCCCCAGGACATTGTGATCTTTGGCGTGATTGGAGTCACGCTGCTTGCACTCCTCCCGGCAAAACAACCATCGCCGGCCGGCGCGCCTATCAGTGAGCCGCGCGTTGCCGAACGCTAGAGGACCTGGTCCACCGCCGCGCGCATACCGAGATGCAGGGCGCTCGTGGCACCCAAAACGGCTCGTGAATACCCTGATGTACTCGAATGGGACACTCAATTCTTAATGGGAGGAAGACCCGGCAGCAGCCGACGTCACTGACAGGAGACCCCGTCCCATTGGAACCCGCGAGGTAATGCCTTATTCTGGGTTCCTGTTGCCTGCGGTCGCTGGCGAATTGATTGGCCGCGCACAAATCACTCGGGCAACCGACTGCTGAAATGAACAGCCCAACACCCTCCAAGGACGTAGCGGTACCCGGCCTACTAAGGCCTCCACTTGTGCTCCTGGCCGCGATTGCTCTGGGAGTCGTACTGAACTTGATTTGGCCCTTTCGCTTCATCCCATCGGCGCTGGTCATGGCGGGACCGGTTATCGTTTTCGCGGCGGTGCTCCTCTTCGCCCTTTCGCTAAGGGAATTTCGAGCTCATGGGACTTCCGTGCGGGGAACGGAACGCACCACCACCATTGTCCGCACCGGTCCTTACCGATTCAGCCGCAATCCTATCTATGTGGCTTTCGTTTTGTTCCTTCTTGGATTGGCACTTTGGTTAAACAACCTGTGGCTGCTCGTGGCTCTGGCAGCGTTCGCCAGCTTCATCTCTATCATGATCATCCCGCGGGAGGAACGATTCCTCGAACGCAATTTCCATGTTCCGTATTCTGAATACAAAGCTGCTGTCCGTCGTTGGCTATGAAGGACAACAATCGCGGACATGACGATGACCTTGTCTGAGGAGACAGCCCACCCATGAAGAGGCGCAGGAAAGTTATCGTGGAGATCGCGACCAGCGCAGACGGCTACATAGCCCGCTCGGATGGAGATGTCGCATGGTTGGATCGTCCGCAGCCGAAGGACCACTATGGAATGGGCGTTTTCATGAAGACGATCGATACGATCCTGTGGGGACGGAAGACGTACACCAAAGGTGTTGAGATGGGCATGAAAGACGGAGGGTTCGGCCCAAAGATCAAGAACTATTTGTTCTCCCGCCAGCCGCAAGGGTCACTGCTGCAGGGATTCGAGTTTGCGAGAGAGCCTATTAAGCCATTCATGCAGCGATTGCGCGGGCAGCCGGGTAAAAATATTTGGATGATGGGAGGCGGCGAGATCATTGCTTCGTTTCTGGACGAAGGAGAGATCGACGAGTTCAGCATCCATGTGATTCCGATCTTCATCGGCGCCGGCATACCATTGATTAAGCCCCAGCAAAGGTCCATTCCGCTCAAACTGCTTTCGACGAAGAAATTTCCGGACGGCGTAGTCCATTTACACTATCGTGTCCTGTGAGGCACCGCCCATGAAGATGCCGTACTGTTCCAAGTGCACGATTGGCGAGGATAGCGCTCCGTCGCACGCAATCACAAGCCGTCAACGGTTGGCGCGAGTAATCGTCGGGCTCGGGTGGCTCACGCTGGCGTGGTTTGTTCTCCGTGTGCCGGTTCATGCGATCGCGTGGCCGGCGGCGGTCATAGCTGGATGGTTCGGAGCCTCTCATATCGTTGCCGGTTGGATTGGCTATCCCGATTGCCCTGAACTGGGCGCCATCGCGAGTCTGTTAAGTCGTCGGTATATCCCGACGCGATGCGGTCCATGGGTGGCGCTGGATCGTTGGTTGGAACCGCGAAGCTGAACCCTCACGCTGGCTTTTGAGTAGTCTGAACCCTGTTAGGATCACTTGCCGCCCAAGACTACTCCTCAAGTTCGGTATCTTCTGGCGTGTCAGTCGGGCTCGAAAACTCCATGCGATAGCCGTCAGGATCAGTCACCGGCACAACCCACAAGCGGTTTCCCACCGATGGGCGTGTCCGAGTCTGAATTCCGCGCGATTTGAACTCGCGATACAGCGCCAGCGCGTCTTCGCACTGAAAGCAAAGGTTGACTCCTGTTCCCAGCGTTTCCTTCGGTTGGCGTTCGGGCAAAAACTCCTGCAGCATGATTGCAGCCTCGCCAAGCTCCAGCCAACACCAGCGAATCTTCCGATCAGCCTTGTAATGATCTTGACCATCAGACTCATCTGGAATCCACCAGCGCTTCATTTTGAACCCAAGCCCGTCCACATAGAATCGCAGCGACGATTCCATGTTGCTCACGGCGAAAAACGGCACCGCCTGCTTTACATTCGCGCTCGTCACGGTTTCGACAGGCATCGGTCACCTCCATCGGCCTCACGCCTCATTATGAAATGGAAGCTATGGCGTTGCAAAATCTCTATGTCACTCATTGACTTCACTGACGTTTCTATCGGCGCTAGGCATACAGAAACAGAGATTGTTGCCATCTGGATCGGCTACCGCAAACTCACGCAGTCCCCAAGTCTGATCAACTGGCGCCGTGTGAATTGGTGACTCGGGACGCTGTGTTGTATTTAGACCCCGCCTTCGAAAAGTCTCGTAACGCTCATCAACATCGTCTACAAAGACACGGTTCACAGAGCCGAAAACGCCGTCTCCTGAATGACGCGAAAGCTGCAGTTCAGCCCCGTCCCGGACCAGGTCAATAACTCCGTTGGCCATCTCACGGCCTTTATCTCCGGGCCACTTGTGCTCGAAGTCGAGAACTTCGGTGTAGAAATCTAACGATCGTTGCAAATCGCTGGATTTGATCACGGGCACAATTTTCATGATGGTCTCCATGGGGCAGCATGGCCGAATATCCCCGAAAGGAGGTTTCCCCGCAGAAATCACCTTACGAGAGAGGGTGCGAAAAATGGTGGCAAAAAACAAGACCGCGGAGCGCCCAGAATCACGATGACGTTCTCAGTGGCTTGGGTTTTGAGCAGCTTTCTGCGAATGTTTTTGTTGGCCGACACGCGCAGCACCAGCTGTCTTCGCGGAACCGGCGGCTCCCGACCCAAGTGAATGATCAGCTCCTTGCAACAGCGACGAGGCAGTAAACCCAATCAGTATCATTGCAGTCAGCAGTCCCCATACAAGCACGACCGGCTTCCATGGCACGAGAAGAAGAAATCGCATAACAGAACTCCATTGACGAAAGGCGGCGCGCAAATATTATAGGACGAAAAATGCGCATCGAGTCATCTGGATGATCGCTTTTTCCCGGTCGTGCCAGCTCGGGCATGCGAAAGCGCATGCTTCAAATCAGCGGACAAGTCCATGTCCTCAGACGCGATGTGGACAGGAACATCCAAGCCTGCCTCGCGCCCCAGGTATCGGCTCAACTCCTCCGGAGAGGCAGTCATGAATCGGCGTTCTCGCTTCACGGGCATCCCCGACCTGGCCCAACGCTGGGCAACCGCAATCGGCTGTCCAAGGAACTGGGCTATCTGAGTCCAGGCTATAAGCTGATCCGTTGGCACCTTCGGCTTTGGCGCCGGGCGGCTCTTTTTCGATTTTTGCTTTTTCATGACAGGAGGACTACTTCACGCGAACAGGGTAACGCGACCACTCCAGTCCAGGCTGCCGGACACCCAGAAAATATGAGCCCGGTGAAACGCCGGCCAAATCGATGTCCGCCTTCAAGATTGCCGTGTGATTCTCCAGTTGAGCTATTCCTGTCGTGCCGCGCACCTGTTCACCGCCTCCACTGACCAACGCTACTTCGTAGCTTCCTTCCTTGCTTCCGATCGGCAGATCCAAAACCAGGTGCTTTGTTTCCCTCGAGAGTTCGAGTGGCTCTTGATTTCTTTCAGCAGGATTTTCTCCGCGAGCGATCGAACGTTCCCGAAGATCAATGGTCACTGTCGCCGTTTGGACAGAGGGCCGATTGCGGAGCAAGAGTAGTCCGCCGATGACGATGAGAAGAACCGCCGCGGCTGCGAGTGCTATCTGAAATACTCGCCGCCTGGCAGTTGTTTCAGACCGGTAGTTTTGAAAATCTTGGAAGCACGGACTACACGAACTCAAGTGGTTTAGCCATTGATCTGCTTGCGACAGCGGAATCTTGTGCTGTGCGATGCCTCTGAGCACTGACAAGTCAGGGCACCCGACTCTCCCTGGGTTTGGAAACTCTTGGGATAAGCCCCTATCAAGCAGATCCAGTATCCGCTTTTCCTCGATGCTAAATTCTTCTCGTTGCTTCAGAATCCGCCTGCCTCAATCAATCCTGGATTGTACGAAGACAAAGTGTACAGCCAACTCCGAACGAAACGCTTAAAGGCCCAATTTCTCTCTGAGCCGGGCAAGCGCGTACCGAAATCTGAGTTTCACCTGAGCCTCTGACATGCCAAGGAAGGAAGCAATCTCAGGAAAAGAATAGCCGTATTTGCGGGCTATCCAAACTTTGCGTGGCCACTCGTCCAGATTCTGAACTGCTTCTTTCGCCTGAACCGACTGCTCGATATCTCGTGCCGCCCTCGAATCGTGAGCCTGCCGCAGAAGCTCAAGTTCACGGGTAGAGGCGAAATATTGGAACATCTGCCTTCTTTTGCGTTCTTTTCTCAAAGCCCGATTGAATCGATGAATGAAGATACCGAAGAGGTAGGCATCGATGTCGCGGATTTGTATCCCTCTCCCGTTCGACCTGACGATTGTCTTGCCAACAGACCGGAGCGCGGTCTCCCAAACGTCGCATGCAATTGCGATTGCTTCATCAGGACTTTGCCCCGGTTGCTCCTTAACTGCATGTGCCTGGATTCGCGGCCAAAGCTGGCGTGCAACGGCAACCAATTCATTGATGTGGTCTTGAGTGCCATGACTGGGAGAGGTGAAGCTCGAAAGAACCCACTCTGGCCCGACTTCTTGGCTGGACATCTGGACAGCCTCGACCTCAGTAGTAATTAGATGGCCAGAGTTCAACAAAATTCGGCGCGCAGCGTTCCGCGTTGCGGGCCAGATCAGCGAAGCAGAGCGTCCGCGATTGCAGTCCACTCATCTTGGAGCGAACTGCGGCACGGAGACTTGCCCGCACGCTGATACCAGTACGCAGCATTCGAAGAATCGCCCTCTTTACGGTGCAAGTACGCGTGTACCCACGCACCGGCCGGCCCCTCGTCTTGCTGCGCAGATTCGTGAGCTCTCGCCCAGTCCCCCTTGCCATCCCACCACAGCCCGGAAAGAGCAAAATTCAGGTTCTTGGGTGGCTGGTCGCTCAACACAGAGTCACGAAACTCCTGCAGATCCATGAGAATAGCCTGCCATCGAGAAATCAGGCGCGTCAAGGCAGACTGCTTACTTTTGATGGGAATAAAACCCGTAAACAGACCAAAAGTTCTTGTTCATACTTTTTTCTGTCCGCAGGTTCCTTATATAGATGTGGGGTAACTCTGGAAATTCCAAGTATTCGTGCCCCCCAAGGCTTTGAGCCGATGCTCCCCCAGGTCGATGTTCGACATTTGTATTCGGTAGTAATTTTGGCCGAAGAACTGAATTTCACGCGCGCTGCGCATCGGCTGCGAATTACGCAATCTGCCCTCAGTAGGCAGATTACCGAACTTGAAACGCAACACGGATTCCAGTTGTTTATCCGCGATCGGAAAACAGCGGCTCAACTGACCGAGGCTGGACGCACTTTCGTTCAGGAAGCGCGATCCGCGCTATTGCACGCGGACCGAGCCATCCATTTGGCACGCGCAGCCCATCACGGATATGAGAATGTGTTGTTAGTCGGGCATGCGCACCATGCTGATCAGGAGTGGGTCTCGACACTGCTGACAATTCGGCTGCCGCTGTTTCCCAAGCTGAAGGTGCGCTTGACGACCCTCTTCGCGATGGAATTAGTGCGAAGTGTGCTCGCGAACGAACTTCATATGGCGCTTGTTACGGCTCCAGTCTCTGACGCCAAGCTCACGGTCGTTTCTTTCGCGGAGACTCAACTTTGCGCCGTCATGCCTGAGACACACCCGGCGGCGAACAACGAGCAGCTTCAACTTCGGCATCTCGCAAAAGACGAATGGATTGTCTTTCCAAGAAGTGTCAATCCACTGATCCACGGTTCAATATTGGAGACAGCCGGAAGACAAGGAATTCCTACCAGGCAGGCCCATGAGATTCTCACCGCGCAGCAGGCGTTTCATTTGGTATCCGAAGGCGCAGGCGTGGCAATCTTGCCTTGGCCAAGCACTTTGGGGCTTCGCGCCGAAGGTGTCGCAGTTCGCACGCTGTCCGACCTACCTTTATCATTCAAAACTTGCTTGATTATGCGGCGCGATGACAATTCCAAGCTCGTTAACGACTTCGCCCGAGCATTTCTTCGCAAGCATGTGCCGAAGCCTGGACCAGGGCGGCAAATGGAATTGCCACTGTCCGCGTAAAGATTGCGACTAGGCTTGATCGCGAATTGCCGATTGCCCACGTCTTTTTCGAACGGATCAGCACCCTGGAAGTTGAGATGAAACAAAACGATGCAGTTGCGATGCACTACGCGCAAAGGAACATTTGTTACCTCTTCACGATGGAAAGCAGCGCCCGAATGCAAGCAGCAACTTGGGTGACCCTTGAATGCGAATCTTCCGCCGGACTAGCGCCCATACGAGATTGGCTTCCTTGCGCAGAAAGCGCAGCCAGGTCTCGGCATCGGCAGTAAGGCGCAGATCAGCTTGTCCCTTGTGGCCTTCGGAAACCTGCAACTTTTCGTCTCGAATCGTGACGGTTGCTTTCACTTCATCGTGACCGGTGAAAGTGAAGTGATAGACAGCGTTCAGTCCTTTTGACTGGCCTTTCTGAAAAACGAAGTTCAAGCCTCGCAGGAAGGCGCGAATGGTTCCTTGGCCGGCTAGGCCGTTCGACACACGCTTGATTTTTTTGTGCGGGAAGCGCCGCGCTACGAACTCTTCGGCATCAGAATTGGGAACAACGTAGACCGTCTCAGGCTTGTTCTGCAGGGGCCGAACGACATCGTCCAGAAATTGCTTGCGGTTGGTGAGGAAGGGGGCTATTACCTCACCCGCAGGACATACCGCCATGCAATAGGCGGCCTTGTAGTTGGCGCCGAACGACAAGCTCTGCCACATTGAGACCGTCTCAGCCCCTGAGACACGCTTGCGGTAATCGTCTGCGCTTTTGCTGTCCGCGATCTTCTCCACCCAATCGTTGAACCCGCCCATGAACTCGCGGTAGTTGTGGGTGTAGCAGGCGGAGAAATTGAACTGGCCGTCTGGGCTGATCGCACCTGTCGGGCAGGCGGCAACGCATAGCTTGCATTCCAGGCAAGGGTTATAGACGACCGGATGTGAATATTCGGAGACTTCTGCATCCAACAGTATCGTTCCCAGCAGAATGAAATTCCCGAACTTAGGATGAATTACGTTGCGATGAATCCCCATCTGTCCGAGGCCGGCCGCCACCGCGACAGGCTTGTGGGAGATGACCCACATTTTTGATCCCCAACGATCAGCCTCCATGGGGAACCCAACGGCTCCGCCGTTGATCGCCCCAATCCCAACCTCTTCCAGTGCCGACACGATTCGGCGTGCCACTTCGTTGGTTTCGTCTGTCGTGTGATGGAATTCGAGATTCGAGACGGAACGAGCTGGCGTCCGGATATTCTCCCGGTTCATACGGCAGACGACACTGATGAGCGTTTTCGTTCTGGGAAAGACGTTGTCAATGTCGGCTTTCTGATCGGCAATTTCTGGCCGCTCGCGTTCAACAAAACCCACATCGTCTGCACCCGCATCCAGGCACAACTGCCGAAGCCAAGCTGCATCAAGTACCTGATCGGTTGGCGCTTCAACCCTGTTCGCCCTCTCCTGATAAAACCGTTTCACGCTTGGGTGTTCAGACAATTGCGCCACGAATGTTCTCCTTGTCCCAACTGGGCAGGCGTCCAAAGCTAAGCTGCAACGGCCTATACCGCGATCGGGACCAGCTTCTTAGACGATTTCCAGAGCTGCCTGTTGATGAAATTGGGGGCGAGGCGACGCATGAAGGCGAGCTGTTTGGACTGCCCTGGCCGGATCTCGAGGGTTCCGGTCTTCAACAACGCAAAAGATTGCTTCACCAGTTCATCGGTGCTGATCACGCTGCCGCCGCCCTCAGCAAGCTCCGTCGTCATGTCGGTCTTCACCGCAGGAGGCATTAGCTCGATGACCTCCACTCCGGTTTCTTCCAATTGGAACCGCAGCGACTGGGTGTAGGAGTGGATCGCGGCCTTCGTAGCGGAGTAGATTGGCGCTGCTGGCAGCGGCACAAAGGCGAGCCCGGAGGACACGTTGATCACTGTGCCCTTATTGCTCGTGAGGACGTCAATGAGCGCGGAGGTCGTTCCAATGACACCGCCCACGTTGATGTTCATCTCCGTCATTAACCCGGTCAGGTCAGCGGCAGGGGACTTGAGGTTCTTGTAAAGGAGGATACCGGCATTGTTCATCAGCACGTCGAGTTTGGGGAAATCCGATTTCACGCGTGCCGCAAGGGCGGCGATTTGCGCCGGGTCCGCGACATCGCTCTGGATCGTGTGGAGCTTCGGATATTTCGACTTCACCTGATCGAGCGCAGCCTGACGCCGACCAGTGACAATGACTTCATTGCCCAGTTCGAGGAACTTGAGGGCGAAAGCCAGGCCGATGCCGGCTGAGCCTCCGGTGATTAGGATCGTGCGACCAGTGAGTTTCATAAGAGTCCTTTCGTAACTGCGTATAAGATTATGTGTATAATCCAACCGATTCAAAAAAAATCAAAAGGTGCGTAAAAGATGATCTTGCATATCGGCCAGCACCTTCTGCCTGTCGGCAGGGTCGGTAAGAATGCGCGCAACGGACACGGCACCCGCCATCGCACTAAAAATGACAGAAAAGTTTTGCCGACGCTCCGTGGCAGTCCGTCCCGGCATGAACTCCCCCCACCGCTCCGCGCGGTCTTTGATCAAGCCGGAAATTCGTTTTCTAACCCCCAGTTTGGCGCGCGCCATTTCAGGTGCTAAGGCCGCCACCGGACAGCCGGAGTCGGGATGATCACAGTGCTCCGGTGAGAGGTACAACCGAACGAGCGCTTTCCACCTGTCCTCCCGCGGTAGGTTTTGCAGGGAGGAATAGATCTTCTCGCTAGATTCGGAGAAAGCTTCCGCAATCGAGTCGGCGAGAAGCTCATCCTTGCTCCGAAAGTGTTTGTAAAAGCCGCCGACAGTCAGACCCGATGCCTTCATAACGCTTGCGACGCCGGGACCGCTCAACCCCTCAGCGCGGAGCTTGCGAGCAGCATTTCGCACAATACGATCACGGGTTCGCGTCTTATGTTCCGGTTCGTAACGCATATCAGCTTATTGGATTATACAGATAATCCACAGACTCAAATTGTTTCGTCCCGGCTGGCGCTAGGTCCATCTTTCTACGAGGGAACAACCGTTCCTGAGGCCAACATCGCCTTCGAAAGAGAGGTATTGCCCAGAGTATAAGGGAGGTGCTAGGCTAGCGAATAAAAGGCGAATACAACCGGAGCCCCTCATGTCCGCTTTCCAGTCCTTAGCCCCGCGCCCGCCAGCAAGTCTTGAAACCGTTCACAACATCCTCGGATCGCTAGTCGCGCGCTATCGCCAGGAGGAAGTGCTCACCGCAATACAGCAGATTCCCGCCCGAGATGCCAAGTTTCATCCCATGCCAGCTTGGGTGGCAAGTGCCTTGGCTGAGGCATATCGGGCTAAGGGAATCCGCGCGTTGTACTCGCACCAGGCCGCAACCGCGGAATTAGTGCGCAACGGCAAGAACGTCGTGGTGGTAACGCCGACCGCATCGGGCAAGACCCTCTGCTACAACCTGCCGATATTAAATGCAGTTCTGGAAAATGCCGACACTCGCGCTCTGTACCTGTTCCCAACCAAGGCGCTCGCCCAAGACCAGCTAGCGGAGTTGCAGGACCTCGCGAAGCGTCTCGATGACAGCTTCGGAGTGTTCACCTACGACGGCGATACTCCGAGTGATGCGCGAAAGGCAATTCGGGAACGCGGCCACATTGTCCTGACGAATCCCGACATGCTGCACACCGGAATCCTGCCGCACCACACGAAATGGATGCGGTTGTTCGAGAACCTGCGCTACATCGTACTCGACGAATTGCACACCTACCGTGGGGTGTTCGGGAGTCATCTCGCGAATGTACTCAGGCGACTGAGGCGTATTGCGAAGTTCTATGGCTCCGATCCGCAATTCATTTGTTGTTCAGCCACGATTGCGAACCCCGGCGAGCTAGCTTCTCAGCTTATCGAGAAAGAAGTCGAAGTTGTCGAAGAGAACGGGGCACCGGCGGGCGAGAAGCTTTTCGTGTTCTACAACCCGCCAATGGTGAACCGAAATCTCGGGATTCGGCGCAGCTACATTAACGAAGCGACACGAGTCGCAAAAGAGATCCTTGGCCGGAAGCTGCAGACGATTGTGTTCGCAAACAGCCGATTGCACACCGAAGTGATACTGACCTACGTGCAGCAGGCGAACCCTCCGAAGCCGGGCCAACCGGAACCCGTACGCGGTTACCGTGGAGGCTACCTGCCGGGAGAGCGGCGCGAAATTGAACGCGGTCTGCGCGACGGCCGCATTCTTGGCGTTATAGCCACAAATGCACTCGAACTCGGGATCGACATTGGTTCTCTCGATGCCTGCGTCATGGCCGGCTATCCCGGATCGATTGCTTCGACCTGGCAGAGGGCAGGCCGCGCCGGACGACGATCGGGAAGCTCGTGCGCGATCTTCGTCGCGTCGTCGGCCCCGCTCGATCAGTTCATCGTGCAGCATCCCGACTACTTCTTCGGTAACTCGCCCGAGCACGCCCACATTCAGCCGGACAACCTAGAGGTTCTCGTCAATCATTTGAAATGCGCTGCATTCGAGCTGCCCATTTCTCCTGATGAGCGGTTCGGTAATATCAATCTCCCACAACTTTGCGAGCAACTTGGTGAAGCCGGCTTTCTGCATCAGAGCGGTGGAGATTGGCACTGGGTCGACGAAGCGTACCCTGCCGATACCGTCAGCCTGCGATCTGTTACGTCAGACAACTTCATCATCATCGATACAACTGGCGAAGACAGGGGCAAGCCTGAGGTGATCGGCGAAGTCGATTTCTCTTCTGCGCTCACCACTGTCCATCCGAAAGCGCTCTACATCCACCAGGGCCAGCAATACCATGTCGAGCATTTGGATTTCGAAAAGCGCAAAGCCTACGTGAAGCCGGTCAACGTGGACTACTTCACGGACGCGATCCGCTATACGCAGGTCCGCGTCCTTGAAGTGGCCGAAGAAGAGAGCATTAGTGGTCCGGGAGCTCGCGCACATGGCGACGTGCTCGTACGGTCGCAAGTCGTAGGATTCAAGAAAATCAAGTTCTTTACCAACGAGAACGTCGGCTCGGGAAAACTTGAACTGCCGGAGAACGAGATGCACACGACCTCATTCTGGCTAACGCTTGGACATAACCTACTTATTGGCTTGCCGTTCAGTCTCTCCGAACGTCAGAACGGGATCTTTGGATTGCTTTACGCGCTCGGGTCAATGGCAACCCTCCTGATGATGTGCGATCGCCGTGACCTTGGCGCAGCCGTTGGTGAACGGCCTCCCAGTGCAATAAGCGAGATCAACTGGGAAGACTTCGCAGGGCCGGCGGATACCTCAGAGGCCAAGGAATTCTTCGAGCCCAACCTTTACATCTATGACGCCTACCCAGGCGGAATCGGAATCACCGCGCCCCTGTACCGCGCCTGTGACACGTTGTTGAACCGCACCCTCGAACTGATCAGTGCGTGTCCATGCGAGAATGGATGCCCATCATGTGTTGGGCCCACTGCTGATCGTAGCGAGAGGACTAAGGAAGTTGCCCTTGAGATTCTCGGGCGGCTGTGCGGAGACACTCAGTTCGTGACCGAGAGGACGGCAGAAACCGCATGAGCGTCCGCTACGTCAGCTTGAAGGAGCTACACCGGTCTCATTCGCCACGCTCAGAAACCCCAGAGAAATTGTGGCGTGGCCGTTTGCTAAACGACAATGACGGATTGTTGTCTCGCGCGAGACCAATCCGGACGGACCCGGAGCGCATGGCCCGAGTCCTGGGAGCCACAACGAAAACCAATCAGTATGGAGAATATCTTTCACTTCGCTGTTGGTGCGCTCAGCCACCTAGATACTCGCCCGATTCACGCGCCCTCCAACTGCTTTTGCCAGAGGCATCGGACCAAATCGCTGATCCCGAGCACTGGCTTTTTCTGGACACAGAGACTACAGGACTTGCGGGCGGAAGCGGCACGTATGCGTTCCTCGTCGGTGTTGGCTGGTGGGAAGGTGGCGGGCTTGAGATTGAACAGTTCTTCATGCGCGAGTACAGCGAAGAAAGGGCGTTGCTCTTCGCCTTGCGAGAGCGGATAGCGGAGCATCCGGTACTTGTTACGTTCAATGGCAGATCATTCGATTGGCCGCTGCTCGAAACGCGTTATCGTATGAGCCGGAAGATTTCTGTACCGACTCCGCAGGCGCATCTTGATTTTCTGCACCCAGCACGAAATCTATGGAGACTCCGCCTAGGGTCAGTACGCCTATCGGAACTCGAACGCCACGTCTTGGGTTGGGACCGGGGAGCCGATCTGCTCTCAGGTATGATCCCGCAAATCTACTTCGACTACGTGCGCGGAGGTCCACCCGAAGGGTTAGTGCCGGTACTCAACCACAACCAAATGGACCTACGTGGACTGGCGGCACTGTCCACTCGGATTCTTTCCCTACTCAGTGACGCTGAAAACCTCGGGCAGGACGGACTGGAATTGTTTGGCGTTTCCCGTATTTGCGAAAAGCGAGGAGAGCACACACGAGCCCGCAACCTGTACCAGAAGTCCATTGCTTCTTTCTTGCCCACCGAAACCGACAGGGTCGCACGGCGCTCGCTTGCAAGGCTCGCAAAGCGTCAAGGTGATTTCGATCTGGCATGTGAGCTTTGGAAAACCGCACTCGGTAATTCACGGCACGGCTATGACGCCTACGAGCAGCTCGCGATGTATTACGAACATAAGGCTCGCGAACCCGAGCAAGCTCGACAAATAGTGCAACAGGCACTCGATGAACTTTCCCACGCAATTCAAGTGGGCGACATCGCTCCAGGCCCGTATCGTGAGATCAAGGCGAGATTTGATCGTCGAATGGAGCGGCTAAAGCGCAAGAACGGCAGACCTCTCCTGGCTAACCTAATGACACGAGCTCAGGCCTAATGGTGAATGAGATGGAGGAAGGACGAAAACGAGTATTGGGAATCATGGCCAGCATTCTGGTCTCGCGTCATCTAAAGACGACGGAAGATCTGCATGACAGTCGGCCGAGTCCGAGAACCGAGTCGCTGGTCGGCTCAGCCGTGCAGTGGGCCGAACGAATCATGAGAAGGATCGACGGCACGTTTGCGAATTCCGGGGATGACAAAAGATGGCCGCGAGCTTAGAAGAGACGCTAATTTCGGTTTGGCAGCAGGCATTGATCGAAAATGCCGGGAACGTGAAGCTGGAGAACCGCGGTTTTCCGGTCCGACGAACCAGCCGATCAAAATTGCGCGAAGTAGATTTTCAATTTGAAGGTCACGAAATGCGAGGTCTTGAACAGAATCCTGAAACGGCTTCGCGCTGGGCGCAATTGGCACGGCAAGGCAAGAAGGTCATGCAGTTTTTGCAGCAGCGCCGCTACATCGCTGTTGTGGTCGATGGAAAGGTTCAGTTGTACGGAAAAGTGGTATTGGATCAATAGAGCGGCTCAGGGCTTGTGCGTTAGGCTGACCACAGCCCGCCGGCATGCCAGGTTCGATTGAAGGGATATGGTCAACGCTTCCAACTTTTCGGCAATGACCGTCTCCTTTGGATAGGCGTGCAGAACAGGCGCCGGAAATTCTAGAAGTGTGGGATATTCGATTTGAACGGCGCCTGGGGTAACCACATCGCCAA
>Ga0209056_10004605_pt1 | contig 14534 bp, 11 predicted proteins | sample GraSoiAngelo_114_FD_185876 | JGI IMG/M metagenome (GOLD analysis project Ga0209056, IMG submission 185876) | Grasslands soil microbial communities from the Angelo Coastal Reserve, California, USA - 14_0903_13_40cm (SPAdes) (version 2) | ecosystem: Environmental > Terrestrial > Soil > Grasslands... | reverse complement strand
GCGGGACGAGAGCCGGCCAGCCATGCAGCGTCGACACCGACTGTGGCGGCGGGACGTGCGGGGCTCCGGGCGACGTGCAGCTCCTTCCGTTCTGCACCGCCGTGGGCCAGCTCGGCTGCCTGACGCCCTGCCCGGCCTGCGGCAATCAGCTGGTCGAGTTTCCAGAAACCTGCGACACCGGCGGCCAGCCGGATGCCTGCTGCAATGCGACGTGCCGCACACCCTTCTGCGACGACTTCGATGCCTGCACGACGGACCAGTGCTCGCTGGCGGCCGGCGGCTGCACGCACGCACGCATCGAGGGCTGCACGACGACCACCACGACCGTTCCGCGGCCTACCACCACCACGACAACCAGCGTCACCACCACGACCGTGGCGCTCACGACCACCACCACGATCGTGACCACCACGACGACGCTCCCCCCAACCACGACGACCTCGACGACGACGACCACCACCACCACTGAGCCGCCGGTCACCAACACCACCACGACCGAGCCACCCACGACCACCACCACGACCGTGACGACGACCACGGTCGAGCCGACCACCACGACCTCGACGACCAACACCACCACGACCGAGCCACCCACGACCACCACCACGACCGTGACGACGACCACGGTCGAGCTGACCACCACGACCTCGACGACCAGCACCACGACGACAGTCGTGCCGGAAACGACTACGACCACCATCCCGGAGACCACCTCGACCACGCTGCCGGAGACCACGACCACGTCGACCGAGCCCCCAACGACCACGAGCTCGACGGCGACGACGCTCGTGACCACCACGACCTCCTCGACCACACCTCCGGTCACCTCCACCTCCACGACGACGCCACCGACCACGATTCCACCTTGCGACGCGCTCGCCGGGCTCGACGAGGTCGACTGTCGAGTCATCGAGGTTCAGAAGGTGCTCCTGGAGACCTCCGCGACGGAGGTGGGCGGCGGGAAGCAGCAGGCCCGCCTCGAATCCCGTGTGAAGTCGCTGCGCAGTACGCTCGAGGGCGCGCGCTCCGCACATGGCCGCCGCGCCGCGAGCAAGCTGTCGCGCGCGAAGAAGCTGCTCCGCGGGTTCATCGCCACCGTGCAGCGCGGTCAGCATGCCGGGACGATTCACGGCCCCGTTGCCGGGCGCCTGCTCGCTCAGGCGCAGCGTGCCCAGTCGGACCTCGCGCCCCTGCGGCCGTCGCGGGCGCTCAGTCCGCGCGCTTGAGCCCGTAGCGCTGGAACTCGGACAGGAAAGCGAGGCTCTCCATCGACCCCATGCGGTCGAGGTAGACCTTGCCGTCGAGGTGATCCATCTCGTGCTGGAGGATGCGCGCGTGAAAGCCCTCCGCCGTATAACCGAGCGCCTGGCCGTCGCGGCCGAGCGCCTCGACGCGGAGGCGCGTCCAGCGCGGTACCTTGCCACGCAGGTCGGGGACGCTGAGGCAGCCCTCCCAGTCCTCCTCCCGGTCGTCGCCGACGGGCGCGATGCGGGGGTTCACGAGGACGGTGAGCGGGATCGCCGGCGCGTCCGGGTAGCGCGGGTTCGCAGCGACGCCGTAGACGACGAGGCGCCGCGAGACGTGCACCTGGGGCGCGGCGAGCCCGACGCCGTCGTACTCGGCCATCGTCTCCAGCATGTCGGCGATCAGCCGCTGCGTGTCCACCGCGCCGAGCGCCTCCGGCGGCACCGGGTCGGCCATGCGGCGCAGGACCGGATGACCGAGGCGGGCGACCTTGAGGATCGCCATGCGGTCTCTCTGGCAGATCGGACCGGAAGCGACAAGGACGCCGCGCGGCACGACACCCTGGTGCGCTACGGCGTTTGACGAGTGATCGGCCGCCCTCTACGGTCGGCACCGGCGGTGAGCACGGGGCTGGTCGACGTCCTGCTCGTGTCGGCGTGGGCGGCGCTCGCCGTCGTCGACCTCCAGGCCGCTCGGAGCGAGCGCGCGGCTCGCCGTGCGCTCGGCCCCGCGCTCGTGGGTGGACGGCGGCCGCACGCGGCGCTCCTGACCCTGCTCGTGGCGGCGACCGTCGCCGGCCTGGCACTGATCGAGCGAAGGGCAGGACGTCTCGCAGCGCCGCCGTGGCTCGCGAGCGCGGGGCTCGCCCTCGCGGCCGGCGGTCTCGTCCTGCACGTCCGCGCGCGTCGGGCGCTCGGCGCGAGCTGGTCCGGCGTCGTGACGGTGCGTGCCGCACAGACCGTCGTCGAGCGCGGCCCCTACGCGGTGGTCCGGCATCCGATCTACGCCTCGCTCCTGCTCCTCGCGGCGGGCTCGCTCCTGGCGCACCCGTCGGCCGGGACGGCGTGCCTCACCCTCGGCTTCGGAGTGGGGCTCAGCCTCAAGATCGTCGTCGAGGAGCGCGCCCTTCGCCGCGTTCTCGGCGGGGCATACGCGAGCTACGCCGCGCGCGTCCCCGCCCTCGTGCCGCGGCTCCGCCGCCGCGGCCTCGCGGCTCCCGGCGGAGGCAGCGGGACCAAATGCCCCACCCGCTGACCGCGGTGCCGCCTTCGGTCCCGTTCCGAGCAGGCGGCCGCGTGCAGCCGGCCTGAATTCGCCGGCAACCCATCTGGCACCGGCCTTGCTGACCTAGGCGGCAGATGGGTCACGATCTCGGGCGCGCGCAATCGACGGTGGCACCGTACGCCGTCGCCCTGCTGGCAAGCACGGTGGCGCTCGCCTTGACGTTTCTCGTCTGGCCCCGTCTCGAGACCACGCCCTCGCCGCTCTTCTTCGCGGCGGTGGTCGTGAGCTCGTGCTACGGCGGCGTTCGCCCGGCCCTCCTGGCGACCGCGCTCGCCGCCCTCGCGACCTGCTACTTCTTCGTTCCCCCCGTGCATTCGCTTGCGATCGAGAGCTTCGATGACGCGCTCCGTGTCGGCATGTTCGTGCTGGTGGCGGTGCTCACCGGATCGCTGAGCGCCGCCCGGCGGCGCGCCGAGGCCGAGCGCGGCCAGCAGGCGGTCGTCGCCGAAGTCGGCCGGCTGGCGCTCGCGGGCGGCGAGCTCTCGGGGCTCATGCACGAGGCCGTCACGCACGTCGCCCGGACGCTCGGCATCGAGTACGCTGCCGTGTGGGAGCTGCCGAGCGACGGTCGAGCGGCGTCGCTATGCGCGGCCGTCCGCTGCCGGGGCGGCATGGTGGAGGACATCACGCTCGACCCCGACGTGCTCTCCGACGCTTCGCTCCTGATCGACGACGGCGCGAACCTCCCGGCATGCAACGGCGTCACCCTCGTGAAGGTGATCATCCGCGGGCCGGACGGACCGCTCGGCGTCCTCAGCGCGCACGCCACTCGGCCGCGACGCCTCGCGCCGCACGACGGGCACTTCTTGGGGGCGGTCGCCCACGTGCTCGGGGAGGCAATGACACGCAAGCGGGTCGAGGAGCAGCGAGCCGGTCTCCTCGTCCGGGAGCGCGCCGCCCGTGCGCGCGCGGAGGCCGCGAGCCGGGCGAAGGAAGACCTGCTCGCCACCGTCTCGCACGAGCTGCGCGCGCCGCTGGCGCAGCTCGTCACCTGGTCACGCCTGCTTCGCCGCGGAAAGGTGGACGAGACCGCGCTGGAGGCGATCGACCGCAGCACGCGCACGCTCAAGCGGCTGGCCGGCGACCTCCTCGACGTGGCCCACATCACCGCCGGCAAGCTCTCGCTGGCGATCCGTCCGATCGTGCTGGGCGGCACCGTGTCGGGCGCGCTCGATGCCCTGCGCCCCGCGGCCGACGCGAAGGGCATCGAGCTCGAGCAGGACCTGGCGGCCGAGCCCATGCAGGTGCTCGGGGACCCGACGCGCCTCCAGCAGGTGGTGTGGAACCTCGTCGGCAATGCCCTCAAGTTCACGCCCCACGGCGGGCGCGTCCTGGTCCGCCTCCGGCGCGTACAGGGGTGCGCGCGGCTCACGGTCACGGACACCGGAAGAGGTATCAGCGCCGCCTTCCTGCCGCACCTCTTCGAACCCTTTCGCCAGGCTGGGGGGACGCAGCAGGGCCTCGGTCTCGGACTCGCGATCGTCCGCGAGCTCGTCGAGCTCCACGGCGGCACCGTCGGTGCGGAGAGCGCGGGCGAGGGCCGCGGCGCACGGTTCACCGTCATCCTTCCGCTGGCGCCGGCCGCGACGGAGGCGCTCGGCGGCGGCTCGATGGCCGCGTGCGCGTCCTGAACGGGCGCCGCCACTTCCGCGAGCAGACCGAGTTGCGGGGACGGCTGCTCCACCGCTAGTAGGCTCCCAGGTGGGAGTCACGTTCCAGAAGGTGCGGATCTCGAACCCCCGACGGCCGGGGACGCGGGCGGTCGAGGTCGAATTCCTCGTGGACACAGGAGCCATCTTCAGCGTGGTGCCTCGGACCCTGCTCCGCAAGCTCGGCATTCGCCCCATGGACCGTCAGCAGTTCTCCCTCGCCGACGGAACGAAGCAGGAGTACCCCGTCGGCGAGGCATTCTTCGAGCTCGGGGACAAGCGAGCAACGTCGAGGGTCGTCTTCGCGCCTCCATCCGTGACACCGCTGCTCGGCGCCTTCACCCTCGAGAGCCTGGGCCTGATGGTCAACCCGGTGACCCGCGAGCTCACGCCCATGCAGCTCATCCTGGCGCGGGCGTCGGAAGGCGCCCGTTCATCCACGACTGTCGAGCCAGGAACCGACCGCGATCGTTTCCTGAACTCTCCCTGCCGGCTATGAACTGCACCGGTGGCTTCCCTCGACCTCGACACCCGCGTCTCCGGCGCCGCGGGCCGCTACCGGGCGGTCATCTCACCCGAGTGGGAGGTCTGGGGGCCGGACGGCGGGTACGTCGCCGCGATCGCCCTCCGCGCCGCCGGGGCCGAGGCGCGCATCCCCCGCCCCGTCGCCTTCGCGGCGCACTATCTCTCCGTGGCGCGCTTCGCGCCGGTCGACCTCGAGGTGACGGCCGTCCACCGCGGCCGGCGCTCCGAGTCGCTGCGCGTGTCGATGACGCAGGACGGGAAGCCTGTCCTGGAAGCGATCGTGCGCACCGCAGCAGAGCTTCCGGGTCTTGCGCACGATGAGACCGAGCCGCCCGGCGTTCCTGGCCCCGATGGGCTGCGCAGCATGGAAGAGCTGCACGCGGGCCAGCCGACGTTCCCCTTCTGGCAGAACCTCGAGGGCCGACCCGTCGACCCGGACCTGTGGCGCGAGGGGCGCCCCGCACGCCCGCCCGTCCTCCACCAGTGGTACCGCTACCGGCCCGTCGCTCGCTTCGACGACCCGTTCGTCAACGCCGGCCGCGCCCTCGTCCTGATCGACACGCTCCTCTGGCCGGCGGCCTGCCAGCGGCACTTGGCGCCGGCGTTCACCGCGCCGAACCTCGACGTCGTCGCGTGGTTCCACCGCGCGGCCGACGACTCGGAGTGGCTGCTCGCCGATGCCGTGGCGCCGATCGCCGAAGGCGGCCTGATCGGCGGGACGGTCCGCATCTGGAACACGGATCGCCGCCTCGTCGCGACCGGCGGCGCGCAGCTCCTCTGCGTCCCGGGGCCCGGCCCCGCGCCGCGCCTCATACGGCGACCGCCTTCCACACCCCCGACCGGAAACGCGCGCTCTTGAGGACCGAGCGCGCGAGGTAGTCGCCGACCAGCGCCAGCCAGAGCCAGCCGACGCCGAGGCCGAGCGCAAACGTCACCAGCCAGGCGAAGCCGAGCCGGCAGACGTAGAAGCCGAGGAAGACGGCGACGAGAGGGAAGCGCGTGTCGCCCGCACCCCGGAGCGCGCCGCCGAGCGTGAAGTCGAGCGCCATGAGTGGCTGGCAGGCGGCGAGCACGCGAATGAAGGACACCGTGTCGGCGACGACGGCTCCGTCATCGACGAAGAGACGGGCGATCGGCCGCGCCGCCGCGAAGATCAGGACGCCGGCCGCGGTCATCAGCCACACGGCGAGCCGGACGGCTGCCCGGCCGCTCCGCTCGGCGTCGTCCGGGCGCCCCGCGCCCAGGCTCTGTCCGATCATCGTCGCCGCGGCGGCCGCGAAGCCGAAGCCCGGGAGAAAGGAGAGCGAGAGGATGCGGACGCCGATGAAGTACGCGGCGACGGCCGCCGTTCCGTGGTGCGCGGCGAACACGATGTAGAGGAAGAAGCCGACCTGCATGAGCAGGTGCTCGATCGCCGCGGGGTAGCCGATGCGGAGCACCCGCCGGACCACGTCGGGTCGAAGCCTCAGCGGGTGCGCGCGGAGCGCGAGCACGAGCCGACCCCGCGCGAGAAGCGCGAGGCCGAGGAGCGCGCCCGCGGCGAAGGCGACGGCGGTGGCGATCGCCGCCCCGGTCACGCCGAGCGGCGGGAGGCCGAGGCGTCCGAAGATGAGGCCGTAGGCGAGCACCACATTCACGGACCCGACGACGGCGCCGATTGCGAGCGGCGTTCGCGTGTCGCCCGCCCCGCGCAGGCAAGAGATCATGACGAAGAGCACGGCGCTGGCGGGCACGCCGAACATCACGATCCGCAGGAACCGTGTCCCCGCCCCGATGACCGCGTCGTCCACGCGGAAGGCGGCGACGAGCGCCGGTGCCCAGACGAGGACGGGGAGGATCATCAGGACGGCGACGGCGACCGCCGTGAGCAGCGACTGGCGGAGCGTCTCCTCCGCGGCGCCCCGCTCTCCCGCCCCCACGTGGCGCGCGACGATCGCCAGCGCACCCGTCCCGAGGGCGAACATCACGGCGTCGACGGCGCCGAGGATCTGGACGCCCACGCCGACGCCGGCCACCGCCGTCCGGCCGAGCCGGCCGACCATCAGCATGTCACAGAGGCCGACGAACGACTCGATCGAGAATGAGAAGATGACCGGCCACGCGAGCGCCCACGTCGCCCGCAGGAGCTCGGCCTCGGGCGCGCGGGCGGCCTCCGCGACGACGGTCCGTGCCATCCCCTCCCCCATCGCCGCCCCATCCATCGCGGCCGCGTATCACGCGCGCCGAACGAGGGTCAACGCGCGCGCCTCCACGACCGTGCGCGGGCTCGCGGTCGTCAAGCTGAGGCGATCGTGAGCACTCCGCGCGCCCGATGGCCGCCCGGTACCCGAGGATGATGCGAAAGCTCGTCGTCTTGCGAGGGGCCTTCGACAAGGCCGTGGCCAACGTGTCGAGGTCGGGGGCAATCACGTAGTCGCCGGTCTTGCGATCGATGGCGACGAACTTGCCCCGTCCGCGGCGCCGCCCATGGGACCATCCACCTCGCGTCCCACAGCTGCAAGGGTAAGCTTGAGGCCGCGCTCGAGAAGACGATTCGGCGACTGCAGCGGGCCGCTTACGCCCCGACGAACACCGCGTGCCCGCCCGCCGGGACGAAGACGCGCCCCGGGTGGCGGAAGTGGTGGAAGCGGTGGAGATGGTCGAAGAAGACCGCCTCGGTCGAGAAGGCGACGCCGCAGGGGAAGCAGAAGAACGGCGATGTCACGAAGACGCGGTGGGGCGGGAAGAAGAACGGGTGCCCGACCACGATGACGCGGGGTGAGACGAAGAAGAACGGGTGCCCGAACCCGAAGAAGAACGCGCCGTGGTGGGGGAACGGGCGATGGGCGAGGAAGACCCCGTGCTGGGGGAACGGGTGATGGAACTGGGTCGCAAATACCGGATGGCCGCCGAAGTGTACGCCGCCCCCGAAGCCCCACGTGCCACGGGAGGCTCCGAAACCCCACGCGCCGTGGAAGGCGACCCCCGGCCGGGCCGCGAAGAGGAGAGCAGCGGCGAGCAGCGCCACGCGCATCGCGCTCCGCATGAGTGTCCCTCCTTCGTTCCCGACGCTAGCGCGGCGGCGCGCGGCGTCAAGAGGGGTCACGCGCGCGCTACAGCATGTACGAGACGTCGGACCCGCTCGTCGGGTAGGCGAAGATCGCCTCCTTGAGGTCGCTCGCGGGCAGCCGCGCGCGCATCGCGAGCGCGAAGAGGTTGATGACCTCGTCGGCGTGCGGGCCGAGCAGATGCGCACCGATGCGCGACCGACGAAGCGCGCCCGCCCGTGGAACGGCGCGATGCCGGCATCGGTGAGGCTCCGCTCGCAGCTCGCGGGGACGGGATCCGTGAACGACCGTTTGAAGCGCATCAGCTCGGGCCACCGGATGCGGACCGCGTCGCCGTCGACTCCCCGCCCACGCATGCGCCGCGTCCAGTCGACGACCTCGGCGGCCCCGACGAGCACCTTCTTCGGGTCGCAGCCGCGGAGCGCGCACGTGCCGCCGAACGGCCGCGAGTCGACGATGGCCACCCGCCAGCCTGCGGCCCGGCAGCGCATGGCCACCGTCGCGGCCGCCGTCCCCGTGCCGATCACGACGAGGTCGAATGTCCGCATCATGCGTCCTGCTCACAGGCGGCGCCGAGCCGCGAGCAACCAGCCGAGCACGCGCTTGACCGTCGGGGTGAGCCGCCCGCGGTTGTACTCGTCGGCGGCCTTGCGGATCGCCTCGGCCTCCGTGGGGTACGGATGGATGACGCCGGCCAGCGTGGCGAGCCCGAGCCGGCGCGTCATCGCGAGCGTCACCTCGGAGATCGTCTCGCCCGCGTGGGCGGAGACGAGCGTCGCTCCGAGGATGCGGTCGCGTCCGCGCTCGAGGTGGACGCGGAAGAAGCCGGCCTCGTCCCCGTCCAGCACCGCGCGGTCCACCTCCGCCATCGGAATGGTGAGCGTGTCGACCGCATGACCGCGCGCTTTGGCCTCCTCGGCGTAGAGGCCCACGTGCGCGACCTCGGGCGACGTGTACGTGCACCACGGCACGTGGAGCGCGCTCGCCTTCTTCCAGCCGCCGAAGAGCGCATTCGCCAGGACGATCCGCGCCAGGGCGTCGGCCATGTGAGTGAACCTGAAGCGCGAGGCGACGTCGCCCGCCGCATAGATGCGCCGGTTCGTCGTCTGGAGATAGTCGTTCACCGTGACGCCGTCGCGGCCGCAGGCGACACCCGCCGCCTCGAGGCCGAGCCCCTCGACGTTGGGCGCTCGCCCGGCGCCGACGAGGATCGCGTCGCAGGCGACCTCGCGGCGGGCGCCGCCGGCCTCGTACACGAGGACCTTGTCCCGGCCGCGCCGCTCGGCACGCTCGATCCTGGCGCCGAGCACGATCGCGACGCCGTCGGCGCGGAGCCGCCGTTCGACGATCGCCGCCGCATCCGGGTCCTCCTTCCCGAGCACCTGCGGCAGCATCTCGAGCGCCGTCACGCGGCTGCCGAGCCGGCAGAAGGCCTGCGCCAGCTCGCAGCCGATGGGGCCGGCGCCGACGACGGCGAGCCGGCGTGGCAGCTCGGTCAGCCAGAAAACGGTCTCGTTGGTGAGGTAGCCGACGTCCTCGAGCCCGGGGATGGGCGGCGCCGTCGCCCGCGCCCCGGTGGCGACGACGGCGCGCGTGAAGGTGAGCCGCCGGCCGTCGACCTCGAGCGTCGCCCGGCCGGTGAAGCGGCCCTCGCCGAGGAAGACGTCGACGCCGAGCCGCGTGAAGCGCTCCGCACCGTCGTGCGGGGCGATCCCGGCGCGCAGCCGCCTCATCCGCTCCATCACCGCAGCGAAGTCGACGTCGAGGCCGGACACGCGGACGCCGAAGGCCGACGTCTCGCGCGCCGTCGCGGCCGTGCGCGCGGCCGCGATCATCGCCTTCGATGGGACGCAGCCGACGTTCAGACAGTCGCCGCCGAGGAGGTGGCGCTCGACGAGGGCCACCCGAGCACCGAGCCCTGAGGCGCCCGCGGCCGAGACGAGGCCCGCCGTCCCGCCGCCGACGACCACGAGATCGTAGCGCGCGGCCGGGGTCGGGTTGGTCCAACCGGGCGGGTGCACGTGCGCCAGGAGCGCCCGGTTGTGCTCGTCGTCGGGCTGGACCAACGAAGGAGGTACCGGCGGCGCCGGTTCCGCGTGCGCTTCATCCCCCGTCACGTCTGCGAGCGCGCGGCGGGCGACGTGCGTCACGTAGAGCGTGACGGCGACGGTCGCGACGAGTCCGCCGAAGTAGAACGCTTGCTGCACGGCTCCGCCCGAGGGGCGCCCCGCCGCGAGCTCGGTGAGGCTCGTCACGAGCGAGCCCAGGTAGACGTACATGACAGTCCCCGGCAGCATGCCGACGAGCGAGCCGACGAGGTAGTCGCGCAGCGTGACTCGCGTGAGGCCGAAGGCGTAGTTGAGGAGGGTGAACGGGAAGAGGGGCGAGAGCCGGACGAGCAGAACGATCTTGAGTCCCTGACGGCCGACGGCGCGGTCGATCGCCGCGAAGCGCGGGTTCGCGCCGATGCGCGCGGCGATCGCGTCCCGCGCGAGCGTGCGGCCGAGGAGGAAGGCGCCCACGGCGGTGAGGTTCGACGCCACGCACACCACCGCCGTCCCCACCACCACCCCGTACGCGAATCCGGCCCCGAGCGTCAGCATCGCGCCCGGCAAGAAGAGGCCCAACAGCGCGTAGGCGACCGCGAAGACGACCATCCCCCGCGCGCCCGCGCTCCGCACCCACGCGACGAAGTCGAGGAGCCAGCGCTCGATCGGGAGAAACCTCACCGCTACCAGTAGCGCGGCGAGCGCCACGAGCGCGGTGAGGCGCTTCCCCCACGGGCTCGTCGCGGGCGCGGCGCCGACCGCGGACGGCGCACTCACTGCAGCGCGCCGCCGCAGCTCGACCCGGCGCCCGCGGTGCAGCCGAAGCAGTGGGTCCCGGTGGCGATCGGGCGCATCGCGAGGAGGTCGATCGAGTCGAGCTCCCAGATGGTTCGCACGTGGGCGCCGAGCGGCATCTCGAGCATCTGGTTGAAGTCGCAGTCGTAGAGGCTCCCGTCCCAGCCGACGCTCAGCAGCGAGCGGCACATGAGCCCCGGGACGGTCGTCGGATTGAAGTGGTTCACGAGGAGGCTCATGTACGCCTCGCCTTGCCCCTGGCGCTCGAGGAAGTCCGCAAACCGCTTGATCGGCATGTTGGTGATGGTGAACAAGCGGTGGAACTCGATCCCGAAGCCGCGGCGGAGCTCGTCCCTGTAGCGCGCCTCGAGGGCTTCCTGGGGCGGCGGCAGGAACGCGCCGACGGGGTTGTAGACGAGGTTCAGCACCAGCGGCGATCCCGGCCGCCCGTAGCCGAGCGCGTTCAGGCGCCGGAGCGCCTCGATGCTCTTGTCGAACACGCCGCGCCCGCGCTGCTTCTCGACGTTCTCCGCCGTGTAGCACGGGAGGCTCGCGACCACCTCGACGTCGTGCGCAGCGAGGAACTCCGCCAGGTCCTCCATCCCCGGCTCGAAGAGCACGGTGAGGTTGCAGCGGTCGATCACGTGCCGGCCGAGCTTTCGCGCCTGCGCCACCAGCCAGCGGAAGTGTGGATTCAGCTCCGGCGCACCACCGGTCAGGTCGACGGTCACGACGTCCGCGCTCGCCGCCAGAAGTTCGAGCACGCGGCTGGCCACGGCCTCGCCCATGATCTCGGTGCGTGTGGGGCCGGCCTCCACGTGGCAGTGGTGGCAAGCCTGGTTGCAGCGCTTGCCGACGTTCACCTGGAGTGTCGTCGTCTTGCCGCGGAGAAGCGGACCGAGCCCGTGACGCGCGAGCGTAGCGTCGAAGTCGGCCGTCTCGAGCATCGCTACCTCCCGTTCAGGGACCAGTCGTAATCGAGGAACTCGACGCGCACGCCGGGTTCGCGCAGCGCCGCCGCGGTCGCCGGGTCGACGTAGCGGGCGACGAAGGCCGGCAGGGTCCCCTCGAAGTCTCCGCGGAACCACTTGAAGATCGAGGACAGGTGGAGCGTCCGGGACTTCGGGTCGAAGCGGTTCTTCGTGGGATCGGCGAGGAACCGCCGCGCCTGATCGTCGAGCTGTCGCTCGAGGTCGGTGGCGCGGTACGCCTCGGACCGCAGCAGCGGGCAGCTCACCGACGCGCACACGATCGCGAAGTGGATGCGCGGCTCGCGGAACTCCTTCCGCAGGTGCTCGTGCTCGACGTCCTCGAGCGAGAGGTCGCCACCCGCGAGGTCCTTCATCGGAATGAACTTCGTCCGGAAGGCCGCTCCGGGCCACCACCCGATCGCGCGGATGCTGCGCACGGGGTAGTGCTCCAGGATGAGCTCCACCGCATAGGCGTTGTACGCGTTGATCCAGAACGCGAGCCGCTGCTCGCGCATCCATCGTGCGTAGCAGGTCCGCGACACCGCCGAAAGAAGGTCGAGGTAGCCAGAGAGCGCCGGCCGCGCCTCACGCCGAAGGCCTGCGTAATCGACCCGCCCGTCCTTGACGTATTGCTCGAGCAGGCGCGTCCAGGCCCGGTGCTCGTGGTCGAAGGCCGAACATGACGGCGCGCTGGCAGCGACGGCGGTCGCGATCGGACGAGCGGCGGCGGTCACGGCCAGACTCGCCACAAGTGCCCAGCGCTGGGCTGACGCTCTTGCGCTCGCCCGGTAGTGACTCTCGATGACGCGATCTCCGCCGGGCTGCAGCCCGATGGCGACGGGATGACGGCGCCGGATACCGTCGCGTCGTGCCGCTTGGGCCGCGATACCTCTCTCTTGCGTCATTCAGGCTCCTTAGCGCCGAAGTGATCGCGAGGCGAGCCGTATCCGCCGCTGGTCGCTCGATGCCGCGGTTTGCGCCAGACGGCAGGCAGACCGACGAGCGCCCATGGGGCCAGGGCCCGGCCGCGAGAATCGGGTAGTTGCAAGGTGACCGGCCAGTACGGGATATAGCAGGCCCCAAGCGAGGTCGACGTCATTGTATAAGCCCGAACCGATCAACACGTCGGGGGTTGTGGTCGACGAGGACCTCGTAGAGCTGGCCGATATCCTGGCCAAGAATTCCCATGATCGTTGGGCGCGCCAGCGTCTAGCAGAAGGGTGGCGATGCGGCCCCGAGCGAGACGACGATCTGAAGGAGCACCCCTCTCTCGTCGCCTACGAGGCCCTGCCCGAATCCGAGAAGGCACACTATCGCGACGGCGCTCTGGAGATGCTGAAGGCCCTCGTGGCGTTGGGCTGCCGGCTCACGGCTCCGGCGCGCGGGGTACGGACACAGCCCGAGCTTGCGCCAGGCACCGGGGCGCCCGGCGTGGGCGAGCTTCGGCAAGGCGGGGGTCCGGACGAATTGGACCTGGCGACGCTGATGGCGGTCTGGCGGACGCGCGATCCCGACCTCTGGTCCCGTGTCCCGGACATCTACGACCGTTTCGCCGCGCGAAGCTTGCGGCTGGGAATGCCTCTGCTCGCGTACGACATGCTGGAAGAAGGTCTGAAGGTCCAGCCAACGAGCGTGTCGCTGCGGCAACTCCAGGCGCTCGCCCTGGCACGCGGCGGTGCGACGGAGCGGGCCAACGCCATCCTCAGGCAGCTCGATCAGGAATCAGTGACCGACGAGGAGACCCTTGGGCTCCTGGCGCGCACGCACAAGGACCTTGCACTGCGAGCGGCCGACCCCGCGGAGCGCAGACGAGAACTCACCCGTGCCTACGACGCGTACGCCCGTGCGCACCGACTGACCGGAGGGTACTGGACCGGCATCAATGCCGCCAGCCTGGCCCTCGTGCTGGGCCACCGGGAAGCTGCCGTCACCCTGGCTCGAAGGGTGCGCGAACGCTGCCTGGAGGAGCTCGGCCGGCCGAGCCGAACCGTCGATCCGTACTGGCTCCTGGCGACGCTCGGCGAGGCCGCTCTGATCCTGAACGAATGGTCCGAGGCCGAGGATTGGTACCGCCAGGCAGCGGACGTCGGTAGCGGTCGGCTGGGAGACCTCAGTTCCACCCGTCGCAACGCCCGGCTGATCGTCGAGTACCTCGATGCTGACAGCGCACGCATCGACCGCTGCCTTCGGATTCCCCGGGTAGTGGTCTTCACCGGGCACATGATCGACGCGCCAGGCCGCTCGCGCCCTCGCTTCCCCGCGCAGCTCGAAGGCGCTGTGCAGACAGCGATTCGCGAACGGATCGAGAAGCTCGACGCTCGCGTTGGCTTCGCGGCCGGAGCATGCGGTTCGGATATCTTGTTCCTCGAAACCATCCTCGAGGTGGGGGGTGAGGCCAATGTGGTCTTGCCCTACGGCAGAGAGACCTTCGCCGGAGACAGCGTGGACATCATTCCGGGGGCCAACTGGTACGCTCGATACCAGAAGGTGTTGGAGCGAGCGACCCACCTGGTGACGGCGTCGACCGAGAAGCTGGAGGGTGGCGGCGCGTCATATCAATACGCCGGCCTTCTCCTGCTCGGATTGGCCAGCATCCGCGCCGAGCAGCTGGACACGGACCTCGTCCCGCTGACGGTGTGGGACGGTGAGGCGGGCGACGGACCGGGGGGTACCGCGAGCACCGTCTACGACTGGCGCCGTCGTGGCTACGAGGCCGAGGTGATCAACCTTGCCGAGATACTGCGCCGCGAGTGTCCCGCACTGGCAGGCGGCGCGCAACATGAGGCAACGGACGTCTCCCCCGGCGTGTCCGAGGCGGCGCCCCAGCTCATGGCGATCCTCTTTGCGGACGCGGTCAACTTCAGCAAGCTCACGGAGGGCGAGATTCCGCGCTTCGTCCAGCACTTCCTGGGGGCCATTGGCGAGCTGCTCGCCCGCACGCCGCATCGGCCGGCGATGAAGAACACGTGG
>Ga0209056_10004602_pt1 | contig 14538 bp, 10 predicted proteins | sample GraSoiAngelo_114_FD_185876 | JGI IMG/M metagenome (GOLD analysis project Ga0209056, IMG submission 185876) | Grasslands soil microbial communities from the Angelo Coastal Reserve, California, USA - 14_0903_13_40cm (SPAdes) (version 2) | ecosystem: Environmental > Terrestrial > Soil > Grasslands... | reverse complement strand
GCGGCGAGCCAGTGGCCATCGAGCGCTTCAACGACGCGGTGCGCTCGCTCGAGGATCAGCAGCTCGCCGTCGATCTTGGCGAGGCGCGGATCGCGCTAGCCTGGGGGCTGCGGGCATTCGGCGATCCCGCTCGTGCGCGCGAAGAGCTGCAGCGTGCGCGAGAGACGTTCGCGCGCATGGACGCGCGCGGAGTTGTTGACCAGATCGACCGGGAGATCGCTGAGCTGGCGAAGGGGCCCGGTCCATCGGGCCCCTTCGCGTCGACGACTAGCTAACTCTGCTTCGCACCGCCTCAGGCGAAACTGCGCGAGACAGGACAGTTCCGAAGGTCGACCTTGCAATTGGGAAGGTCGGCTCGCTTGATTCTCCGCAGAACCCGCCGTTGCAGGACTGAAAGCTGGAGCAGGATCCCGTCGAAGGCGGAGGGCAGCTGTTCGGGGGACTCGTGGTCCCGTTCTGCGTCGCGGTCACGTTTGTGGAGCACTGCGCGCCGGGGACGGTCTCCGTGCACGTTGCGCTTTGATTGGCGTGCGTCATTCCGCCCATGTTCCGCTGCGACGCGTCAAGGCTAACCTCGTTCACGTTCGCCGCTGTGCCGCCGTCCTGCTCCCCACAGCAGTCCTGCGGATCAAACTGAACCCGCGTCCAGGTGCCGCTCGTGTCGGCGTCTTGCTTTTGGTCCTCGTTCAGTTCGGCCGTGGTCGTCATGGCCACGGGTCCGGTCATCTGCATCACCGTCCCGCTCTGACCACCGGAGGCTGAACCTTGCGTCTGCTTGACGGTGCAGCTCGCGCAATCAGCGGCCTGGCGCTGCGTGATCTGGTGCTGAAGCTTTGACGCATTGTGGCCCGAGCTCGACGTCTGCGTGATCGTCGCTTGTTGATTGGGTCCGAGCGTGGTGTCGGTGTTCTGCCCCTGCGTGATCGCAGCGCTCGAGGTCGCGGTCTCGGTCTGACCCTGTGTCTGCTGAACGTCCGATGAGTTGTTCCCGCTTCCTGAGGTCTGATCGACCTTCGCGGTCTGGAGGGCGCTCTGTGTCTGCGTCGGGTCGTCGTTCCCGCCTACGCTCATCGATTGCTGAATCGTCATCACGATCTTCGCAGTGTTGTTCCCACTATCGCTCACCTGCGTGATCGTGGCATCCTGCGTCGCTGCTTGCGACGATCCGCCACTCTGCGTGATACGTGCATTTACCGTTGCGTTGTTGTTCCCCTTCTTGCTCGTCTGACGCATGGTGCATTTGCTCTTAGTCGTACCGTCGCTGCTAAAGGTCGGGGTACAGGTCGCGTCGTTCGTCGGCGCCGGGTCCAGCATGCTCAAGACGCTCGACTGGACGATGAGGCATTCGTTCAGCGCCGGGAACGTGGCGTCCACCGCGGGCAAACAATCGAAGATGTTCGCGCCGGATGTCGCGGTGCTTATCTGCACGACCCGGGTCGCCGCCGTGCAGTTCCAGCCGTCGCCCGGACAGCTCGGCCCCGCGTAGTTCAGCGGTCCCTGCTGAACGACGACCGAGTCCGGGTCCACGCCGATCGAGACGAGATATGCCTCGATCGCAGGAAGGCTCGAGAGATCGGCCGCTGCTCGATCCGGTGTGGACGCGGCCGCACCAGCCGGCACAGCGGCCATGAGCAGAAGACCCAGCGTGGCGATGATGGTTGCGATCTTTTTTCTCATTCCGTTTCTCCCGCTGATTCACGTGCGCAGCGGCCGCAACGGTACGGACGTGCCGTTGAGGAAACCCATGAGGACTACTTGAGTCGGCTTAGTTGGACGTTGCGCGGCCAACCGGGCGTATCCCCTGTCGATCCGCGAATTTCTCGGCGTCGGGGCAGCTAACGCGAACGGTCGCCTGATTCCGCAGGCGGCTGACGAGCGACCGCCTAGCGCAGGAGTCGATCTGTCAGTTAGCGCGACGAGCGGTAGCGCACGATGGCGTACTAGCCGCGAACGACGAGCGTGATGACCGGCAGAGTGTCCCACCGCATCGTGTGCGTCCGGAGCGGCCACAGCCTGGTGCCATGACGGCTCGACAACGTGCCGGTCGCCGCGACGTGAGCGATGAGATCGTCGACGAGGACCGCCACCGAACGGACGCGCGACTCCCGCGCTTCACCGTCGGTCATCACATCGAGCGCATAGTCCAGATCCTGCCGGGGTCGGCGTCGGCGGGCGAGGGAGACCTCGATGTCATCGGGCATGCCCGAGACCAGCTGCGCGGGATGCTCAGCACCGACCAGCGCACCGCCGTACGCGTGGGCGAGCAGCACCGCGGTCTTGGTGAACCAGCGGCTGAGCGTAAGACGGTCTGGCGCCTGCAGGGGCCCGGTGCGCGGGCGGGCAAAAAGCATCCGCCGGAAGCTCACCTCGAGACCGCTCATCCAACCGGCATTGCAGTCCGCGCATACGGGCACGACCACGCGGGCGATCCGCAGTGGCGCGGCCGTCGACAGCGCTCCTTGGGAAGGAACCAATTTCGCGCCATGGACCTGCCGGATCAGCCAGCGCGCGAAGATGTGCTCGCGCGTGATCGGGCGGTCCGCGCCCTGGCACAACACACACATCACCAGACAAATTCTCGCCGAGCGTCACTGATCTATGGTGGCCGTACGCCGGCTTGATCCTCGCGGCAGTGCTCGTTGACTGGGAGCTACCTCGCCGCGACCCTCCCGCAAACTCGGCAGCGATACTCGGACCGACCAGCGTCGTTTTGGCCGATCTTCTTCCAGACCACCCCCGATCGAGTGAGGATGCGGCATACGCACATCTTCGTCGGCGATTCTGTCGGCGGCTTTGCTTTCACAAATCCCCTTTCAGCGCCGGACGGTCGGGAGCCAGTCCGGCCGCGCGGTCTCGTACGCGCGGATCTTCGTCTCATTGCGCAGCGTGAGGCCGACATCGTCGAGCCCCTCGAGCAACCGCGTGCGCGCGTAGTCGTCGATCGCGAAACGCGCGTGCACGCCGGGCGCCTCGAAGGTACGGCGCTCCAGATCGATCGCGATCTCCGCCGCCGGATCGGCGCGCACGGCGTCAAACAAGAGCGCCACGGTGGCATCGTCGAGCTCGACCGTGAGCAGGCCGTTGCGAAGGGCGTTGCTCTTGAAGATGTCCGCGAAACGCGTGGAGACGACCGCGCGGAAACCGCTGTCGTGGAGCGCCCACACCGCATGCTCGCGCGAAGAACCGCAGCCGAAGTTCGGGCCGGCGAGAAGGATCGACGCACCGCGGTATCGCGGATCGTTCAGGACGAAGCCCGGGTCGCGTCGCCAGGCCTCGAATAGCCCGGCCCCGTATCCAGTGCGCTCGAGCCGCTTGAGCCAGTGGCTCGGGATGATCTGATCGGTGTCGACATCCGCGCGCGGGAGCGGCAGCGCGCGTCCGACGACGAGACGGATCGGCTCCATCAGCGCAGGTCCGAGGGCAGCGCGAAGTGGCCGGCGATCGCCGTGGCCGCGGCAACGGCCGGCGATACGAGATGGGTGCGGCCGCCCGGTCCCTGCCGCCCCTCGAAGTTGCGGTTCGAGGTCGAGGCGCAGCGCTCCCCCCGATGCAGCACGTCGGGGTTCATGCCAAGGCACATCGAGCAGCCGGCGTCGCGCCACTCGAACCCGGCCTCGCGGAACACGCGGTCGAGGCCCTCGCGCTCCGCGTCCGACTTGACCCGCATCGATCCGGGCACGACGAGCGCGCGGATGCCCGCCCGCACTCGCCTACCGCGGACGACCTCGCTCGCGGCGCGCAGGTCCTCGAGCCGCGCGTTCGTGCACGACCCGATGAAGACCGCGTCGACCGCGATCTCGCGGACCGGTGTGCCCGGACGCAGATCCTGGTAGCGGAGCGCCCGGCGCGCCGCCTCGCGCCTCGCCTCGTCGCCGATCCCGTCGGGGTCGGGGACGGCGCCGTCGATCGTCACCGACTGCGCCGGGTTCGTGCCCCAGGTCACGTACGGCCGGAGCGCGCGCGCATCGATGAACACCTCGTTCTCGAAGCGCGCGCCCTCGTCGGTAGGCAGCGATCGCCAGTCGTCGAGCGCGAGCTCCCAGAGTCTTGCCTTGGGCGCGAAGGGACGTCCCTCGAGCCACGCGAACGTCGTGTCGTCGGGCGCCACCATTCCGGCGCGGGCACCCGCCTCGATCGACATGTTGCAGACGGTCATCCGGCCCTCGATCGACAGAGCCGCGATCGCGGAGCCGCGATACTCGATGATCCGACCGACGCCGCCGGAAGTCCCGATCCGCGCGATGATCGCGAGGATCACGTCCTTCGCCGCGCAATCCGACGGCAGCGTTCCGTCGACGGTGATCGCCATGCTGCCCGGCACAGCCTGAGCGATGGTCTGCGTCGCGAGCACGTGCTCGATCTCGCTCGTGCCGATCCCCCACGCGAGCGCACCGAGCGCCCCATGCGTGGAGGTGTGGCTATCCCCGCAGACGATCGTCATGCCGGGCTGGGTCAGCCCCAGCTGCGGCGAGATGACATGCACGATGCCCTGGTTCGCGTCGCCCACCGGGAAGCAGCGAATCCCGAACTCGCGTGCGTTGACCGCCATCGCTTCGATCTGACGCGCGGAGATGTCTTCGGGTGGGTGCTCATCTGTCGGGACGTTGTGGTCCATCGTCGCGAGGGTCAGGTCCGGTCGGCGCACCCCTCGTCCCGCGAGCCGCAACCCGTCGAACGCCTGCGGGCTCGTGACCTCGTGCACGAGATGAAGATCGACGTAGAGGAGATCTGGCTCGCCGTGAGCGCGATGGACGACGTGCCGCTCCCAGACCTTCTGCGAGAGCGTTCGCGCGGGAGAGCCCATACCTCCTCAGTCGCCCACTGCTGGGACCGGGGTCGACGAATCGACAGAGGACTCAATCGGTCGGCGCGCGTGCGCGGCGATCGCGATGAGATCGTGCTCGTCGAGCTCATGCACGTCGTCGCCGCGGCGCATCGCCAGAGCGTACGCGCGATCGAGGGCTTCGCCCTCCAGCGGCACGCCGAGCTCGGCGAGCCGGGCGGCGAGCCCACGACGACCTGACAGCTTCGACACGACGATCCGTCGCGCCTCCCAGCCGACCGACTGCGGACTCATGATCTCGTAGGTCCGGGGATCCTTGAGGACTCCGTCCTGATGTATCCCCGAGGCATGCGCGAACGCGTTCGCGCCGACGATCGCCTTGTTCGGCTGCACCGGGATCCCGGTCAGCTCGCTCACGATCCGACTCGCCACGACGAGACGCTCCTGGCGGACCCCTACGTCAACGCGATACCAATCCGCACGGCAGCGCAGCGCCATGACGGTCTCTTCGAGCGATGCGTTCCCGCCGCGCTCCCCGAGGCCGTTGACGGTGACGTGGACCTGATCCGCGCCCGCGCCGACCGCGGCGAGGGTGTTCGCGACCGCGAGACCGAGGTCGTTGTGGCAGTGAACGGAGATCTTCACGCGGGTATCAGGCAACGCGGCGCGTATCGCGTGAACGAGCGCCGCGAATTCTTGGGGCTGGGCGTACCCGACGGTATCCGGGATGTTCACCGTCGTGGCGCCGGAGGCGACCGCCGCTTGATACACGGAGACAAGGAACGCCACGTCGCTGCGTGTCGCATCCTCCGCCGAGAACTCGATCTCGTCGGCCATCGCCGTCGCGCGCTCGACCGCGGACGCCGTTCGGGCAAGACACTCGCTTCGCGTCATGTGGAGCTTCTTCTCGAGGTGGATGTCGCTCGTCGCGATGAACACATGTATGCGCGAGCGCCCCGCGCCGCCGATCGAACGCGCGGCGGTCTCGACATCGGCCTGCCCGGCGCGGGCGAGCGCGGCGATCGTCGGCCCGCGGACCTCACGCGCGATCCGCGCCACGGCCTCGGCTTCGCCAGCCGAGGCGGCAGGGAAGCCCGCCTCGAGCACGTCGACGCCGAGATCGGCGATCGCGTGAGCCGCCCGCACCTTGGCGGCCTGACCGAGGCTCGCACCGGGTGCCTGCTCGCCGTCGCGCAGCGTCGTATCGAACACCGTGACCGTTCGTCGCCGTTCTGCTTCCGTCATCTCTGACTCCTCTCCGAAATGAGGAAGGCCTCCCGTCTCCGGGAGGCCTTCAAGACTTCGTGGACTGTGAGTGCTGTGCCGCTATCCTCCCGGGCGCATGCGCGCCGTCTCAAGCAACGCGAGACCGAGGGCAAGGAGGTTGCGCCGCATCTAGAGTGAGCCTGACAGCCGCCATCGGCACCGTCAACGCCACGTTCGTGGACGGTGTGCGGAATGCACATCGCGGCCGGGGAGGATCGGCATGAGCGGCGACTTCTTCACCGACGTGCCGCGCCGCATCCCCTACGCCGGACCCGACACCAAAGAGCCGCTTTCGTACGCCGTCTACGACCCCGATCGCATCGTGCTCGGCAAGCGATTGGAGGATCAGCTCCGGATCGCCGTCTGCCTCTGGCACTCCTTCAACTGGCCGGGCTCGGACGTGTTCGGCGTCGGCACGTTCGATCGGCCATGGCTCGCGCCGGGCGTGGATGTCGCGACAGCGACACGCACCAAGATCGACGCCGCGTTCGAGTTCATCGACAAGCTCGGCGTCCCGTTCTTCACGTTCCACGATCGCGACGTCGCGCCAGAGGGTGCGACCTATTCTGAGACGCGCACGAATCTCGACGCGAGCGTGTCACAGATCGAGGCGCACATGGCGCGCACGAAAGCCCGACTTCTGTGGGGGACCGCGAACCTCTTCTCGCATCCGCGTTATGCCGCCGGCGCGGCGACGAATCCGGATCCAGAGGTCTTCGCGTACGCGGCCGCTCAGGTGAAAACGATGCTCGAGGTCACGCATCGTCTCAAGGGAGCGAACTACGTGCTCTGGGGTGGGCGCGAAGGCTACGAAACCCTCCTCAACACCGACCTCGCCAGGGAGGAAACGCAGCTCGCGCGGTTTCTCACGCTGGTCGCGGAGCACAAGCAGCGGATCGGATTCACCGGAGCGCTGCTCATCGAGCCGAAGCCACAGGAGCCGACCAAGCATCAGTACGACTACGACGTTGCGACCGTCGTCGGGTTCCTGCAGCGACACGGGCTCGCCAACGAATACCGCCTGAACCTCGAGGTCAACCACGCCACTCTGGCGGGCCACAGCTTCCACCACGAGGTGGCCAACGCGATCGCGCTCGGTTTCTTCGGCAGCGTCGACGTCAATCGCGGCGATTACCAGAACGGTTGGGACACGGATCAGTTCCCGAACTCGGTCGATGAGCTCACCCTCGCGCTCCACGAGATCCTCGGGGCGGGCGGCTTCACGACTGGCGGCTTCAACTTCGACACGAAGCTGCGGCGCCAGAGCGTGAGCCGCGCCGACCTCTTTCACGCGCACATCGCAGGCATCGACACGCTCGCTCGGGCGCTGCTCGCCGCGGCCGATATGGTCGAGAGCGGCACGCTCGCCGTCCCGCGCAAGGAGCGCTACGCCGACTGGTCCAAAGAGCTCGGGTCGGCCATCCTCGGAGGCTCGCTGACGCTGGCCGACCTCGAGCGTCGCGTCGCGGCCGGAGAGATCGATCCACGGCCGCGATCCGGGCACCAAGAGCTGCTCGAGGGAGCGGTCAACCGGAGGATCTGGTCCGTCGATCGCTCGCGGGAGCGAGAGGCCGAGAAGGCGGGCGGTTCCGACGGCCAGCCGAGCCGCGCGCCGCGTGCGCCGACGACGAAGAGCTAGCCGTGTAGCTCGGCGAGCTCCTGCCGGGTCAGCTTCGTCGGCGGCTTGCCGAGGATGATCATTCCGAGGACCTCGTCGGTGGTGACGTCGTTCTTGTTGACCGTTCCGACGAGCTTCCCGTGGTACACGACGCTGATCCGCTCGGACAGGTCGAATACGTCGTGGATGTCGTGACTGACGAGGAAGATCCCGATGCCCTCGCTCTTGAGCTGGCGGATGAGGGCGTGCACCTGTGCCGTCTCGGCCGGCCCCAATGCGGCGGTGGGCTCGTCCATGATCAGCGCGCGCGCGTTGAAATGGATCGCGCGCGCGATGGCGACCGCCTGGCGCTGTCCGCCGGACAGCCGGAGCACCGGGCTCTTGAAATTCTTGAAGTTCGGATTGAGCCGGCCGATGACCTTGCGCGTCGCGGACTCCATCGCCGAGTCGTCGAGCGCGCCACCGCCGGTGAGCTCGCGGCCGAGGAAGACGTTCGCGGGCGCGTCGAGGTTGTCGGCGAGCGCGAGGGTCTGATAGATGGTCTCGACCCCGAGCGCCTTCGCATCGCGCGGATTGCTGATCGTGACCGGCTGGCCGCTGACGAAGATCTGTCCCGAGTCCGGCGGACGCGCGCCGGATAGCGTTCGCATCAGCGTCGTCTTTCCCGCGCCGTTCCCACCGACGACGCCGACGACCTCGCCGGGATAGAGGTCGATGGTCACGCCGTCGACCGCGCGGACTCCACCGAACGAGACCCGGATGTTGCGCAGCTCGACGAGCGGTACCCGCTGCGGCGCGACGGCCGGCGTTTGCGCGTGCTCGGCTAGCGCCATCGGATCCTCACTTTCCTCTTCTGCGCAGCAGCGTATCGAGACCCACCGCGGCGACGAGGACGACGCCGACAACGATGTCCTGCGTCGGGGAGTCCACGAGCAAGAGCACCATGCCCGAGCGCAGCGATTGCATCACGACCGCGCCGAGGATAGCCCCCGGCACGGTCCCGATCCCTCCCGCGAACGACGTCCCACCGATGACTGCGGCGGAGATCACGTCGAGCTCGTTCTGCACGCCCAGGTTCGTTACCGCTGCGTCGAGACGCGCCGTCTGCACAGCAGCGCTCATGGCGGCAAGTGCCCCCATGAGCGCGAAGGTGAGCATGATCGTCCGTCGCACGTTGATGCCGGCAAGCGCCGCGGCGTCAGGGTTGCCGCCGATCGCGTACACGTAGCGGCCGAAGCGGCGTCGCGTCGCGAGGAACGTCACGACGAGCGTGACGATGAGCATGATCACGACCGGGAACGCGATACCGGTCGGGATGAAAAGACCCTCGGGTGGGATCGCGATCTTGTGCTCCTCGGCGTACTGCGCCGCCACGTTGGGCGGGAGCGGATAGCTGTTCGCGACCCACACCACCCCAAGCACGATCCCGCATGCGACGGCGCCGATGAGGACCTCCGCCCATCGCGGTCGGACCGGGAACCCGTAGCGGCGCCGACGCCGGCGCGAGGTGATGAGCGCGTAGACGATGCCCGCGCAGAGGGCGAGACCGAGAACCCAGCTCGGCCACTCGCCGAGGGCGCCGACCCGCGTGCCGACCGTGCCGCCGCCGAGCATCTGGAACGTCGTGTCGAGCGGCGCGAGCGTCTGCCCCTGCGCGTAGCGGAAGATGAGGCCTCGCCAGATCAAAAGTCCGCCGAGTGTGACGATGAACGAAGGAACGCCGCCGTACGCGACGACGAACCCCTGCAGTCCACCGATGAGCGCGCCGAGGGCGAGACCGATGGCGAGCGTGACGATCCAGGTGTACGGCTGCTCGAACCCGAGACGCTGCGGGATCCAGACCGATTGGACCATCGCCATCGTGTAGCCGAGGAATCCGAGGAGCGATCCGACCGAGAGATCGATGTTCCTCGACACGATGACGAGGACCATCCCCGTCGCCATGATCGCGATGGACGCGCTCTGGACCGAGAGGTTCCAGAGGTTGCGCGGCGTGAGGAACGTCCCGCCGGAGACGATGCCGAAGCCGACCCAGATGATGACCAGCGCCAGGAGCATCCCGAGCATGCGCGTGTCGATCTCGAGATAGCGCAGCCGCTCGGTCACCGGCGCGAGCGCGGAGCGGATCGAATCGACGAAGGAGCGGATCGGCGGAGCGGGTTGCCCCTCCGCGGTCACCTCGCTTGGAACGGAGACTCCCATCAGCGCGCTGCCTTGCCCTCCGCGGATTACGGCAAGAAGGATGCGCCCTGCCCCGCGTGCGCGGGAGCAGGGCGCTTCTTCACGGTTTGGAGCGAATCAACCGCAGGCGGATACCTTCCCAGCCGGCACGCCCTGGCAGAGATCTGCCTTCGTGATCCAGCCGGCGTCGAGAACATCCTTGAGATTGTCCTTCGTGATCGGGTTCGGCGTTAGAAGGATCGAGCTCAGGTTGTTCCCGCCTGGCGTCTTGAACGAGGCGGTCCCGCTCACCTTGCTGGGGTCGGAGCTCTTGCACAGCTGGATCGCCGCGTCGCCGGCGGTCTTGCCGAGCAGACGCGCGTCCTTCCAGACGTCGACCGTCTGGGTGCCTGCGGCTACGCGGTTGAGGGCGGCCTTGTCGCCGTCCTGACCCGACACGGGAACCTTGCCCGCGAGGCCCTGCGCCTGCAGAGCCGCGACCACGCCTCCAGCCATGCCGTCGTTCTCTGAAAGCACGGCATCGACCTGGTTCTTGTTCGCCGTCAGGAACTGCTCCATCTCGGTCTGGGCCTTCGATGGATCCCAGTTGTCGGTGTACGTCTCGCCGACGATCTTGATGGCCCCTGACTTCACGGCGTCGCCGATGACCTGGTCGTACCCGCCGCGCAGGAAGTCCGCGTTCGCGTCGGCTTTGTTGCCCTTGATCACGACGTAGTTGCCCGTCGGCTTGGCCTTGAACACGGCCTGCGCCTCGAGCTTGCCCACGAGCACGTTGTCGAACGTGATGTAGAGCGCCTTCGGATCCTCGATCAGGCGGTCATACGCGATGACCGGCACGCCGTTCTGGATCGACTTCGCGACCGCCGGCTTGATGGCGGTGCCGTCCTGGGCAAGGATGACCAGCACCTTCGCGCCCTGCGAGATCAGGTTGTCGACGTTACTTGCCTGAGTCTCAGCCGACGACTTCGCGTCGTTCGAGATGTACTTCCCGCCGCCGGCGGCGATCGCTGCCTTGATCGCGGGCTCGTCCCACTTGGCCCAGCGCTCCTCCTGATAGTTGTTCCAGGAGACGCCGACCGTGCAGGTCGTTGCCGCCGAAGTCGCGGCGCCACCGCCGCCGCCTCCCCCTCCTCCTCCACCGCACGCCGCTACGACAAATGTGGCCGCTGCCGCGAGAACAACTACGCGTGAGCGCATCCTCAAATCCTTCCTCCCCGCGAAGCCTGTGCTGCCCGTTTGACGGGTGTCACGGTATCACCCTCGACCGGGCTTGGGCGACCGGCGAGGATATCCCGGGGGAGATGTGTTGGGAGTGCACTCACACGCAGTGAGCGCGGTGCGGCGCGACCGATCGCTCGTCGGTCTCGCAGCGGTCGGGGTGCTCTGCGTCGCGATCGCGGCGGCGGGGACCGATGGCCCGCGCGCGCAACGGACGGCGGTACCGGTAATTGGACCGCCACATTTCGTGGATGAGACCGAGTCGGCCGGGATCCGGCACGTTTATGACGGTCCTTTCGAGTACGCGGTGGGTGGAGGGATCGTGGCGTTCGACTGCGACGGTGACCGGAAGCCCGATCTTTACATCGCCGGCGGGAGCGGTCGCGCTGCGCTCTATCGGAACGACAGCCCGATCGGCGGCGCGCTCCGCTTCACCGCGCTCCACGACGCGGCCACTGACCTCACGGGCGTCCTCGGCGCGTATCCCATCGACATCGACGGCGACGGCCTCACCGACCTCGTCGTCTTACGCAACGGCGAAGATGTAGTCCTCCGTGGCCTCGGCGGCTGCCGTTTCGCGCGCGCGAACGAGACGCTCGGTTTCAGCGCCGCGACCGCGGCCACGACCGCATTCAGCGCGACGTGGGAGCAGGGCGCGACGCTGCCAACGCTCGCTCTTGGCCACTACGTCGATGCAGCGAGCAGCGATCCGCATCGCCTCTGCGTCGATAACGAGCTCGTGCGTCCAAGCGGCGGCAAATACGCGCGACCCATCGCGCTGAGTCCGGGCTGGTGCGCCCTTTCGATGCTCTTCAGCGACTGGAATCGCTCCGGCCATGCGGACCTTCGCGTGAGCAACGATCTCCATTACTACCTCCCGAGCGATGGCCAGGAACAGCTCTGGAGGGTGGCACCCGGCGCTGCACCGACCCTGTACACCGCGGCCGACGGCTGGGTCGCGGTGCAGGTGCAGGGCATGGGCATCGCGAGCTATGACCTTGGTGGGGCCGGATACCCGGACGTCTTCCTCACCAGTCAGGCCGACAACCGTCTTCAGACCCTTGTCGCGGGTACGGCGCACCCGACCTATCGCGACGTCGGCCTCAAGCGCGGCGTCAACGCGGCGCAGCCCTTCACCGGCGGCGACACGCGGCCGTCGACGGGCTGGCACGCGCAGTTCGAGGACGTGAACAACGACGGCTTCGTCGATCTCTTCATCGCGAAAGGCAACGTCGGGGATCAGGAGGGCTACGCGCAGAAGGACCCGAGCGATCTCCTCCTGGGACAAAGCGACGGCACCTTCCGCGAAGTCGCCGATGCCGCAGGGATCGTCAGCTTCGCACGCGGACGGGGCGCCGCGATCGCCGACTTCAACATCGACGGCATGCTCGACCTCGTCGAGGTCAACTACGGAGCGCCGGTGCGGATCTGGCGAAACGTCGGCGCGGGTGATGGCCCGCACCCAGCGCCGACGGGCAACTGGCTCGCCGTGACGCTGAGCCAGACGCGACCGAACGTCGACGCGATCGGATCGTGGGTCGAGGTCCGCGTAGGCGATCGCGTGATGCGGCGCGAGATCACGATCGGCGGCGGGCATGCGAGCGGACAGCTTGGCTGGATCCATTTCGGGATCGGCGAAGCCAACGTCGCGGACATTCGCGTCTTGTGGCCGGGGGGCGAGACCGGACCGTGGCTTCACGTGAACGCGAACGAATTCGTGATGCTGCGGCGCGGCACTCCTGACGCGCTGCGGTGGTCGCCGGGACGCGCGTGAGCGTGCTGTCGCCTTTCATCGCTGCGTTAGGCTCGTCGTAAGAGGGAGGGCCGCACCGTCACCGGCAATGTGAACCCCACCCCACGATCGCGTCGAATTTGGCCCTGGGTCGTCCTCGCCGCGATGCTCTTGGCGATCGTCGTCGCCGCCGGGGACAGCCTGATCGCCACGCGTTCGACGGCGTTGCCATCGCCGTCGCCGTCACCGTCGGCGACTCCGGAGCCGGCACCGGCGTGTCCGCAGACCGACCAGGGGCCCGGGATGAGCGTCGCCCGCCGCTGGGATGAGGCGCTTCTCGATGCGATCCGCCGGTCCTTACCGAACCCGCCGGTGCACGCTCGCAACCTCTTCCACCTCTCGGTCGCGATGTGGGACGCATGGGCGGCGTACGACCCGACGGCACCGGGCTACCTCTTCAAGGAGAAGCACTACGCCTGCGACGTCACCGGGGCGCGCACCGAGGCCATCAGCTACGCGGCCTACCGGATCCTCACCGCGCGCTTCGCGAAAGCGGTCGGCGGCGATCAGTCGCTTTCGAAGTTCGCGGAGATCATGGACGCGTATTCGTATCCGACGGCGCTCACTACGACGGAAGGCGATCTGCCTTCCGCGGTGGGTAACCGCATCGCAAAGGCCGTCCTCGACTACGGCATGACGGACGGGTCCAACGAAGCGAACGCGTACGTCGCAACCGATTACCAGGCCGTCAACCCGCCCCTCGTCGTCGCGAACCCTGACATCACCCTCGTCGATCCAAACCGCTGGCAGCCGCTCCAGATCGAGAATCTCGTGAGCCAGAACGGCGTCGCCCTGCCGAGCGGGGTGCAGACCGCGGTCGGCGCGCATTGGGGTCACGTGCTGCCCTTCGCGGTCCCATCCGGAGGCCCCGCTGGCATTCCATTCGATCCGGGCCCGCCGCCGAGGCTCGGCAATCCCGCGACCGACGCGGCTTACAAGTCACAGGCGGTCGAGGTCATCCGCGACAGCAGCCTGCTCGACTCGACGAGCGACGCCACGATGGACATCTCGCCCGCCGCGATCGGCGGTAACGAACTTGGGACGAACAACGGGCATGGCCGCACGCTGAACCCGGTCACGAACCAACCGTACTCAGCAGAGGTCGTCCGGCGCGGTGACTTCTATCGCTCGATCGCGGAGTTCTGGGCCGATGGCCCGAACTCTGAGACGCCGCCCGGCCACTGGAATGTCCTCGCCAACTCCGTCTCCGATCAATTGGCCCCGAACCTCCGGCTCGGTGGAACCGGGCCGGTGCTCGATCGCTTGCAGTGGGACGTGAAGCTGTATCTCGCCCTGAACGGCTCGGTGCACGACGCGGCGATCGCGGCGTGGGGTCTCAAGGGTCACTACGACGGAATCCGGCCGATTTCGATGATCCGCTACATGGCGAGCCTTGGTCAGTCGACCGATCCCTCGCAGCCTGCATACAACAAGGAAGGGTTGCCGCTCGTGCCGGGTCTCATCGAGGTCATCACGCCCGCCAAGACGGCGCCGGGTGGGTCGATGGCCGGACTCCGCGGCCACGAGGGGAAGATCGCGATCCGTTCATGGCAGCGGAATCCCACCGACCCACGCAACCCGCTGTCGTCGCATGTCGGTTGGATCCTCGGAACGACGTGGGTCCCGTATCAGCTCGCGACGTTCGTCACGCCGTCGTTCCAGGGTTACATCTCGGGACAC
>Ga0209056_10004601_pt1 | contig 14539 bp, 6 predicted proteins | sample GraSoiAngelo_114_FD_185876 | JGI IMG/M metagenome (GOLD analysis project Ga0209056, IMG submission 185876) | Grasslands soil microbial communities from the Angelo Coastal Reserve, California, USA - 14_0903_13_40cm (SPAdes) (version 2) | ecosystem: Environmental > Terrestrial > Soil > Grasslands ... | reverse complement strand
CTTTGTCTTTCAACGCCGCCGGGACCGGCCCTTCGACGTACTTCTTGCCGAGCGAGTCGTCGTCGTACACGATCTCGACCTGACGGACGAGGTCGATGAGGCCGGTGAAGAGCTCGCCCGCGCCGAGCGGCAGGTGGATCGGGACGACGTTAGCGCCGAGCCGCTCGCGCACCATCTTGACGCACATGTCGAAGTCCGCGCCCACGCGGTCCATCTTGTTGACGAACACGATGCGGGGGACGTGGTAGCGATCGGCCTGGCGCCACACGGTCTCGGTCTGCGGCTCGACGCCGCCTACCGCATCGAGCACGGTGATGGCGCCGTCCAGGACGCGCAAGCTCCGTTCCACCTCGACGGTGAAGTCCACGTGCCCCGGGGTGTCGATGATGTTGATGCGGTACGGCTGGCCGCGGCGCGGCCAGAAGGCCGTGGTGGCCGCGGACGTGATGGTGATGCCGCGCTCCTGCTCCTGCTCCATCCAGTCCATCGTGGCGGTACCGTCGTGCACCTCGCCCAGCTTGTACGTCCGGCCGGTGTAGTACAGGATCCGCTCGGTCGTAGTCGTCTTCCCGGCATCGATGTGGGCCATGATGCCGATGTTGCGAATCTTGTCGAGCGGCGTAGTGCGAGGCATTGCGCTCCCTTACTCAGCAAAAACGCGGGGCGACCGTGACGCCCGTCACTGGGGCCGGTCTCGCTCCGCTGTCGTCCGGGGGTGCGACCCCCCTGCGACGTGTACCCCGGGCTTGCGCCCGGGGTTAGTTGTGAACCCCGGGCTTAACTGACCCCGGGCGCGAGCCCGGGGTGCCCGGGACCTACCACCTATAGTGCGCGAATGCCCGGTTAGCCTCGGCCATCCGGTGCGTGTCTTCTTTCTTCTTTATGGTCTCGCCCTCGCCCTTCGAGGCGAGGATGAGCTCGGCAGCCAGCCGCTCCGCCATGTTCTTTTCGCGCCGGGCGCGGCTGAACGAGATCAGCCAGCGCATGCCGAGCGCGGTGCGCCGCTCGGGCCGCACTTCCACCGGCACCTGGTACGTCGCGCCACCGACTCGCCGTGATTTCACTTCCAACGCAGGCTTCACATTTGAAAGGGCCTGCTTGAACACGTTGACCCCCGGCTGCCCCGTGCGCTGCTCGATCAGGTCCATCGCCGAGTAGAACACCCGCTCCGCCAGCGACTTCTTGCCCCGCTCCATCAGGTTGTTCAAAAACTTGGAGACGGTCTGGCTGTCGTAGCGCGGATCGGCCGGGACGGGCCGGCGGACCGCTTTCTTTCTGCGGCTCATGACGCCACCGCCTTGGGCCGCTTGGCGCCGTACTTGGAGCGCGACTGCTTGCGCTCGTTCACGCCCGCGGCGTCGAGCGTGCCGCGGATGATGTGGTAGCGCACGCCCGGCAGATCTTTCACCCGGCCGCCGCGGATCATCACGATCGAGTGCTCCTGCAGGTTGTGCCCTTCGCCGGGGATGTACGCCGTCACCTCGAATCCGTTGGTCAGCCGTACACGAGCGACCTTACGCAACGCGGAGTTCGGCTTCTTGGGCGTCGTCGTGTAGACGCGGGTGCAGACCCCGCGCTTCTGCGGGTTCCCGCGCAGCGCGGGCGCCTTTTCCTTGCCCTCGACTTCGCGGCGACCGTGGCGGACGAGCTGATTGATGGTCGGCATACGCTCCGGCAAAAAGTTGCCAAATAGACTTGCAAAATAGACGGTGGATTGGGGTTAGAGCAACCCCTGGCCCCCCCACGACCCCGCCCCGTTGCCAGTCATACGACGCCAAGCCGCACGCAAGGCTGACCGCGCCGTCCTTGCAGCCTCCCGTCTCCCGGGCTATATGCACTCGTCCGCCCCTCCGGAGCCCGCTATGCGCCTCGCAACCCGTTTCCGCACTTCGCTCCTCGTCTCGCTCCTGGTGGTGGCCGTCGCCTGCACCATCCGCGTGATTCAGCCGGCGCCCCTGGCCGGCCCTGCGGGCGGAGGGGGACCCAAGCCGGACAGCGCCAAGAAAGACCTGCCCTGGAAGCCCTTCGCCGAGGTCACCAAGGATGCCCGAGTGCAGACCGGGCTGTTCACCGCCTATCTCAAGCGGGAAAGCGCGTACCTGGCCCTCAAGCCGGAGCAGCTCGACCACGACTACCTGATGGTGACGGAGCTGTCGCAGGGGATCGGCGAGCTGGGCATCGACGGCGGCAGCGACGTCCGCTCCGACCTGATCCGGTTCCACCGGAGCGGCGACCACGTCGAGCTGTGGGTCGTGAACCCCTACGCCACGGCGACGCCGAACACGCCCATGGCACGCACCGTCGCCTACTCGTTCGGGCACTCGGTGGCCCAGTCGTTTGCCATCGCCAGCATCCGCGATACTACGAACGAGGTGCTCGTCGATCTCGTCCCGTTCCTGGTGTCCGACTGGGTCGATCTGGGAGCGTACTTCCAGTTCTTCTCGCAGACGACGCCGATGCAGGGCCCGGGACCGATGTTCGACAAGGAACGCTCCAGCTTCCAGTCGCTGCACATGTTCCCGACCAACACGGAGGCCGAGGCCCGGTTGACGTTCCGCACGAGCCGCAGCCTGGGGATGGACATGGTCCCGGACTACCGCTGGATTCCGGTCGGCGTCCATTACTCGATCCTCGAGCTGCCCGCCACGCCGATGCGCCCGCGGTACGCCGACGATCGGGTGGGCTACTTCGTCTCCGCGATGAAGAACTTCTCGCGCGACACGGCCGAGACGTTCTTCGTGCGCTACGTGAACCGCTGGCGGCTCGAGAAGAAGGACCCGGGCGCCGCCGTGAGCGATCCGGTGAAGCCGATCACCTATTACCTCGACCGCACGATTCCCCTCGAGTGGCGACCCTACGTGCGGGACGGGATTCTCGAGTGGAACCGGGCGTTCGAAGCAGCCGGTATCCGCAACGCGATTGAGGTACTCGACGCCCCGGACGACACGCTGTGGAGCGCCGAGGACGCACGCTACAGCACCGTGCGGTGGATGGCCAACAATGCCTTCACCTACGCGATCGGGCCCTCCGACGTCGATCCGCGCACGGGGGAAATCCTCAACGCCGACATCCTCGTCGCCGCCTCCTGGATCCAGGCGTGGCAAGGCGAGTACCGCGACTACGCCGGGCCGCAGGCGATGATCCGTGAGGTGTTCCTCGAGGACTCGCTGCTCCGGGCCGACCCCAGCGGCCGGCGCTTCCAGCGGCTGTGCTCCTACGGCACGAGCATGGCGCACCAGGGGACCCTGCTGCGGGCGACGCTCGCCGCGAGCGGCGCGATCGCTCCGGGCGGCTCCGTTCCCCGCGAGTATGTCGGCCAGGCCTTGAAGGAGCTCGTGATGCACGAGGTGGGGCATACCCTCGGCCTGCGGCACAACTTCCGCGGCACCGCCGCCATCCCCATGGAGAAACTGTTCGACCGCGCGTACACGGCGACTCACGGCACGTCGGCGTCGGTGATGGACTACAACCCGCCGGCCATCGCGCTGGATCGCAGCAAGCAGGGCGACTACTACTCGCGCACCATCGGCACGTACGACCGCTGGGCGATCAAGTACGGTTACGCGGCGGTTCCCGGGGAGTCACCCGACGGCGAGCGTGCGGGTCTCCAGGGCATCGCCCTCCAGGCGTCCAATCCCGAGCACGTCTATGGAACGGACGAGGACGCCGGGTTCGCGGCCTACGGTCTCGATCCCACCGTGACGCGGTACGACCAGACGTCCGACCCGCTCGCCTGGGCCAAGGACCGCGCGACGCTCGTGAACCGGTTGTTCGACTCGCTCGAGACGCGGCTCGTCGGCGCGGGCGACGGCTACCCCAAGCTGCGGCGCGGCTTCCGTGACCTGCTGTTCGAGCGCTGGTTCGCCACGCTCGTGACCACCAAGTACCTGGCGGGCGCCTACACCTCGCGCGATCACCGCGGCGATCCCAACAGCCGGCCGCCGTTCGTCGCCGTGTCGGCGGCGCGGCAGCGGGAAGCGCTGGCGTTCATTGCCGATGCGGGGTTGGGCGAGAATGTCTATCAGTTCCGGCCGGCGCTGCTCAACAAGCTCGCCCCCGAGCGTTGGTGGCACTGGGGCGTGAACCCCTTCAGCGAGGGGCGGATCGACTTCCCGCTGCACGACTGGGCGCTGGCGTTCCAGGGGACGCTGGTGCGGCTGTTGACGGACCCCGAGGTGCTGTCCCGGGTGCGCGACGCCGAGCTGCGAGCGGAAACGCGTAACCAGATGGTGACGATCCCGGATATTCTGACGACGCTCACCGCCAGCATCTGGGCGGAGGCCGGGGTGCAAGGGCAGCGCGCCCGGAACACCACCTCCATCCGCCGCGATCTGCAGCGGATGTATCTTGCCCGGCTGCTGCGCATGGTGGTGACGCCCGAGCCCGGCACGCCGGAGGACGCGCGCACGGTGACGCGGGCCACGCTCGTGAGCTTGAGCGGTACCCTCAGTCGGGCGCTCGCGCCCGCGAACGAGCTGGACGGATACACGCAGGCACACTACGCCGACTCGCGCCAGCGCATCGAGCAGGCCCTCAACGCGCAGGTGGTGCAGCCGCTCGGCCCGACGCCGGCGCCGCGCTAGGAGACTAGGCCAAGCGGCGGGATCCCGATCCCTACGCCGAGGTGGATACGCCTAGCGCCGATCTGATGACGGCGGCGCCGCACAGCTCGACGGCGCCGCGATCCGCCGCGAACTCGTCCTGCCGCGAGATGGAGATTGATTCCGGGGACGCTACGGCTGCGCGCCGGGACAAGTCGCGGGCGATCTCGAACAGGCCCGGCGCGTCCAGCGGTGTCAGCACGATATGATACGTAGGCCCCGACGGCAGCCACAGCTTCCGCCCAAAGATGCCGAGCACGCGAACCGGGATCCGCAGCATGCGGGCGACGAGCGCGGCCATGCCGAACCGCGCCGCAAACGCGGTTGCGGCCAGGAGAACGAGCGCGAGCGCACCGAGACCCCCCATCCACAGGGTCGCGGTGGCGTAGAACAGGAGAATCGTAGCGGCCGCGTTCGCCACGAGCCCGGCTCTCGCCGCCGGGCTGAGTGGCTTCTCATCCATGATCGCCGTGTGCGCCTCGAGCTCGGCCATGGCATAAAAATGTAGGGGCGCAGCAGGCTGCGCCCCTACACAACACTGTCCGACAATCCCACTGTCAGTCTGCTTCCACTTCCTCCGGGAACGGACTGGGCACCGCTCCGGGCACCGGCTCGGGGGGCGGCGGCGGCGGCTGGAACCCCTCGGGCGGCTCGATCTCGATCTCGTGGTAGCGGTAAATGCCCGTTCCCGCCGGGATGAGATGCCCGATGATGATGTTCTCCTTCAAGCCCAAGAGGTCGTCGCGGGCCCCGCGGATCGCCGCGTCGGTCAACACCCGCGTGGTCTCCTGGAACGACGCCGCCGAAATGAACGACTGCGTGGTCAGGCTCGCCTTGGTGATGCCCAGGAGCAGCGGCTCGCTCGTGGCCGGCTTGCCGCCCTTCTTCACCGCACGCTCGTTCACCTCGCGGAACGTGAGCTTGTCCACGTGCTCGCCCTCGAGGAACTCGGTGTCGCCGGGATCGACCACCTTCACCTTCTGCAGCATCTGGCGCACGATCACGCCGATGTGCTTGTCGTTGATCTTCACGCCCTGCAGCCGGTACACCTCCTGCACTTCGTTCAGGAGGTACTCCTGCACCGCCCGCGGGCCCTTGATTCTCAGAATATCGTGCGGGTTCACCGGCCCTTCGGTGAGGCGGTCGCCGGCGCGCACCCGGTCGCCCTCGTGCACGCGCAGGTGCTTGCCCGCCGGCACCTCGTACAGCTGCGGCTCCCCCTCCTCGGGGTGCACGTAGATCTCGCGCTTGCCGCGCTTGATCTCGCCGAACCGCACGGTGCCGTCGATCTCGGAGATCGTGGCCGGGTCCTTCGGCCGCCGGGCTTCGAACAGCTCCGCCACCCGCGGCAGGCCGCCCGTGATGTCGCGCGTCTTGTACGCCTCGCGCGACACCTTGGCCAGCACCAACCCGGCGTACACCTCCTGGCCGTCCTCCACGGTGAGCTGCGCCCCCTCCGGAATGACGAAGTCGCGCAGCCGCTTCTCCTTCTCGCCCTTCTTTTGGATGATCTCGATGTGCGGGTGCAGCTTCTTGTCCCGGTCCTCGATGATCACCCGCTGGCGCCGCCCCGTGAGCTCGTCCAGCTCCTCGCGCACCGTCTCGTCGTCGACGATGTCCACGAACCGCACCACGCCCCCCACGTCCGTCATGATGGGGTTGGTGTAGGGGTCCCACGTGAATAGCACCGTGTCACGCGCCACCTTGGCGCCGTCCTGCACCATCAGCGTGGCGCCGAGCGGCACGTGGAAGCGCGAGTGCACGGAGAGCTTCCCGCCCCCGCCCTCGCCGTGCGCCTGGGCCTTGAGCACCAGCTCGCCTTCGTAACTGGTCACGATCTTCTGCTTCTCGGGCGTCTCGACGAACGTGAGCCGGTCGCCGAACTCGATCACGCCCTCGACCTTGGTCTTGCGCACCGTCTGCTCGGCGATGCGGGCCGCCGTGCCGCCGATGTGGAAGGTGCGCAGCGTGAGCTGGGTGCCCGGCTCGCCGATGGACTGTGCCGCCAGGATGCCGACGGCTTCCCCCAGATCCACCATGTCCATGGTGGCGAGGTTGCGGCCGTAGCACATGCGACACACGCCGCGCTTCGCCTCGCAGGTGAGCACCGAGCGGATGCGGACCGACTCGATCCCGGCGTCCTCGATGGCCTGCGCCGTCTCCTCGTCGATCAGCTTGCCGGCCTCGACCAGCACCTTGGGCCGCTCGTCCTCGTCCAGCTCGTGCGGATCGGTGACTTCGTCCAGGGCCACGCACCCCACGAGCCGTTCGCGCAGCGGCTCGATGATGTCCTCGCCCTCCTTCAGCGCCGACATCTCGAGGCCGAGGATGGTACCGCAGTCTTCCTCGGTGATCGTGACGTCCTGTGCCACGTCCACCAGGCGGCGCGTCAGGTAGCCCGCGTCCGCCGTCTTCAACGCGGTGTCGGCGAGACCCTTGCGCGCCCCGTGCGTCGAGATGAAGTACTCGAGCACCGAGAGCCCCTCACGGAAATTCGACTTAATCGGGCTCTCGATGATCTCGCCGATGCCGCCGGTGAGCTTCTTCTGCGGCTTCGCCATCAGGCCGCGCATCCCCGCCAGCTGGCGGATCTGGTCGCGCGAGCCGCGGCTCCCGGAGTCGAACATCATGAACACCGGGTTGAATCCACCCTTGGAGCGCTGCATGGTCTTCACCATGGCGTCCGCGATGTCGTTGTTCGCGTGCGTCCAGGCGTCGATCACCTTGTTGTACCGCTCGCCGAACGTGATCTGACCAGTCGCGTAGGCGCGCTGGAACCGCTCCACCCGGCCCTCGGCGTCGTGCAGCAGGCTCGACTTCTCGGCCGGAATCTCCAGATCCTCCACCCCGATCGACACGCCGCCCATGGTGGCGTAGCGGAAGCCGAATTCCTTGAGGTTGTCGAGGAACTGCACCGTGCTCGCGAGGCCGGCGAAGCGATAGCTCTCGAACACCAGCTCCGACAGGTCACGTTTGCGCATCACCTGGTTGCGGAACCCTTCGCGCCGGATGCCCTCAGGAAGAATCGAGTTGAAGATCACGCGCCCGACCGTCGTGTACACCCAGCGCGTGTCCTCCCCACTCCAGAAGTGCAACGGCGAGTGGTACGCCAGGCGCTTGGTGGCGAGTCCCATGTCGAGCTCGGCGAGCGAGCCGAGCCGCTCGGCCTTGGCCTTCACTTCCGCCTGCTCGAACTCGGCGGGCTCCTTGGTGAGGAAGTAGCACCCCAGCACCATGTCCTGCGACGGCTCGGCCACGGGCCGCCCGTCCGACGGCTTGAGCACGTTGTTGGACGAGATCATGAGCAGCCGCGCCTCGAGCTGACTCTCGAACGAGAGCGGCACGTGTACGGCCATCTGGTCGCCGTCGAAGTCGGCGTTGAACGCCGCGCACACCAGCGGATGGATGCGGATCGCCTTGCCCTCCACCAGCACCGGCTCGAACGCCTGGATGCCGAGGCGGTGCAGCGTGGGCGCGCGGTTCAGGAGCACGGGGTGGTCCTGGATGATCTCTTCCAGGATCTCGAATACCTCGGTGCTCTCCTTCTCCACGATCTTCTTGGCCCGCTTCACCGTCTCGGCGATGCCCTTCTCCACCAGCTTGTGGATGATGAAAGGCTTGAACAGCTCCACGGCCATCGCCTTGGGAAGCCCGCACTGGTGCAGCCGCAGCTCCGGGCCGACTACGATCACCGAGCGACCCGAATAGTCCACCCGCTTGCCGAGCAGGTTCTGGCGGAACCGGCCCTGTTTGCCCTTGAGCATGTCGGAGAGCGACTTGAGCGGCCGCTTGCCGCGCCCGCGGATCGCCTTGGAGCGGCGGCCGTTGTCGAACAGCGCGTCCACCGCCTCCTGCAGCATGCGCTTCTCGTTGCGGAGGATGACCTCCGGCGCCCGGTGCAGGATCAGCTTCTGCAGCCGGTTGTTGCGGTTGATGACGCGGCGGTACAGGTCATTCAGGTCGCTCGTGGCGAAGCGCCCGCCGTCAAGCGGCACGAGCGGCCGCAGGTCGGGCGGAATCACCGGCACCACGTCGAGGATCATCCAGCGCGGGTCATTGCGGCCCTCACCCGCGTTGCCGGAGTTCCGGAACGCGTCGACGATCTTCAGCCGCTTGAGCTGCTGCTTCTTGCGGTGCTGGCTGGTCTCGCCCGCGACTGCCTCGCGGAGCTCGTCGGCGAGCTTGTCGACGTTGAGCCGCTCGAGCAACGACCGCACCGCCGGCGCGCCGATGTCGGCCTTGAAGGCAGCGTCGCCTTCGGCCTTGGCCTTGGCCCGGAGCTCGAGGAAGCGGTCCTCGTCGAGCAGCTCCTTTTCCTGCACCTCCTGCTCGCCCGGCTCGATCACCACGTAATTCGTGTAGTAGATGACCCGCTCGAGATCGCGCAGGGTCATGTCGAGCAGGTTGCCCATGGGTGACGGCAGCGTCTTGAAGAACCAGATGTGCGCCACCGGCACCGCGAGCTCGATGTGGCCCATGCGCTCGCGCCGCACCTTGGACAACGTGACCTCCACCCCGCAGCGGTCGCAAATGACGCCGCGGTAGCGGATGCGCTTGTACTTGCCGCAGTGACACTCCCAGTCCTTCACCGGGCCGAAAATGCGCTCGCAGAACAGCCCGTCCCGCTCCGGCTTGAAGGACCGGTAGTTGATGGTCTCGGGCTTGGTCACCTCGCCCCACGACCACCAGGTCCGCTGGCCCTGCAGCTCGAGGCGCTCACGCTCCTTCGAGTCGCGCGGGCCCCGGATCTCCTCCGGGGAGGCAATCCGGATCTGGATGTAATCGAAGCTCGAGCTCTTCGGCTCGCGCCCGCTCCGGAAATCGATCATCGACGCTCCCTCCCCTTACTCTTCAACGTCTTCGGTGGTGCCCAGGGTGACCTTCAGCCCCAGGGCCTGGAGTTCCTTCACCAACACGTTGAAGGACTCGGGGATGCCGGGTTTCGGCAGGTTCTGCCCCTTGACGATCGCCTCATACACGCGGCTGCGGCCGTTCACATCGTCCGACTTGACCGTGAGAATCTCCTGCAGCGTGTGCGCGGCGCCGTACGCTTCCAACGCCCACACCTCCATCTCGCCGAACCGCTGACCCCCGAACTGCGCCTTGCCGGCGAGCGGCTGCTGGGTGACCAGTGAGTACGGCCCGATGGAGCGGGCGTGAATCTTGTCGTCCACGAGGTGCGACAGCTTCATCATATAGATCGACCCGACGGTCACGTCCGAGGCGAAGAACTCGCCCGACCGCCCGTCGCGCAGCCGCGCCTTCCCCGTCGGGGTGAGGCCGGCCACCTTGAGCAGCTCGTTCGCCGCCTGGTCCAGGTCGGCTTCCGACTTGGGCCCGAGCAGCGCCGCGAGCGCCGGCAGCCCCACCGCTTCGAGCACCTCCTGCGGCTTGTCGTGCTCGACGAACTTCTCGCTTTCCTTCAGTCCCGCCTTGAGCGCGGCCTGCTCGGGTTTCGACAGCCCCTTGGCCTCGCTCTCCAGGCGGACCTGGTGGAACTCGCGCTCGACCTTGCGCTGGTCGAGCTCCCGCTCCGCGAGCTGCTTGGCCGCGGCGCGCAGGAAGTCCACGAACCTGTGGTGCACGTCCCGGGTCTCCTGGGTGAGCGCCCGGCCGGCGAGCAGGCCGATCCCCGCCTTGGCGAGGTCGGGCCGGCCGCCGTTGATCTGGGGCAGCCGTCGCAGGTCGTCGGCGATGCGGCGCACCGTGTCCGAATCGAGCTCGGGAGGGCGCACCACCAGCCGCAGCGCGTCCGCCGCCCAGGTGAGCCCGGCGAGCCGCAGCAGCACGCCGATCTCAGTCTCGTCCGCCCCCTGGAAGACGGGCGTCTTCGCTTCGAAGCCGAGGATCGTGGCCGCCCAGCCGAGGTGGGTCTCGAGGATCTGACCCACGTTCATGCGGGAGGGCACCCCCAGCGGATTGAGCACGATGTCCGCCGGCGTGCCATCCGGGAGGAACGGCATGTCCTCCTCCGGCACGATGCGCGCGATGATGCCCTTGTTCCCGTGGCGACCCGCCATCTTGTCGCCCACGGAGATCTTTCGCTTCTCGGCGACGTACACCTTCACGAGCTGGATCACGCCCGGCGGGAGCTCGTCCGGCTGCAGGATCTTGTCGATCTGATCCTCGGACTTCTCCTCGATCTTGGCGCGCTCGGCGGTCGCGGCGTCGAGCACCGCGCGGATCCGCTCGTTGACCGTCTTGTTGGTCACACGCAGCGTCTTCAGGTCGACGTCGGCGAACTGCACGCCGTCGAGCTGCTGCTTCGTGAGCTTGGTGCCCTGGGGCAGGTACTCTTCGACCGTCCCCGCCTTGAGCATGAGACCCACCTCCTGCCCCGCGAGCAGCTCCGCCAGCTCCGCGAACATCGCGTCGGAAATGCGGGCCTTCTCCTCGGCCTCGAGCCGGCGCACCTCGCCGATCCGCTCGCCGCGGTCCTTCTCCACCACCTGGTCCTCGATGCGCGAGAAGATCTTCACGTCGATGACCACGCCCTCCATGCCGGGCGGCACCTTGAGCGACGAGTCCTTCACGTCCTTCGCCTTCTCGCCGAAGATCGCCGTCAAGAGCTTCTCTTCGGGGCTCAGTTCCGTCTCACCCTTGGGCGTGATCTTGCCAACCAGGATGTCGCCCGCCTTGACGTGCGCCCCGATGCGAACGATGCCCCGCTCGTCCAAGTCGACCAGCGACTCCTCGGCCACGTTCGGGATCTCGCGGGTGATCTCCTCACGGCCGCGCTTGGTGTCGCGGACGTGCAGCTCGAGCTCCTGGATATGGATCGACGAGTACACGTCGTCCTTGACCAGCCGCTCCGAGAGCACGATCGCGTCCTCGAAGTTGTGGCCGTACCAGGGCATGAACGCCACCAGCACGTTCGCGCCCAGCGCCAGCTCGCCGCGCTCGGTGCCCGCGCCGTCGGCCACGATCTGCCCGGCCTTTACCTTCTGACCCGCGTGCACCAGGGGCCGCTGGTTGATGGCGGTGTCCTGGTTGGTGCGCCAGAACTTCTTGAGGCGGTAGCGGTCGTGCTGCTTGAGGCGCGCCAGCGGATGGTCGCCCGCCCGCGCCTCCTCCTCGCCCGCGTCGATGATGATCTCGTCGGCCGTGACGCGGGTGGCCACGCCGGCGCGGCGCGCGATCACCACCGCGCCCGAGTCGCGGGCCACCGTCTCCTCGAGCCCCGTACCCACCAGCGGCGCCTGCGGGAAGAGCAGGGGTACCGACTGCCGCTGCATGTTCGAGCCCATGAGGGCACGGTTCGCGTCGTCGTGCTCCAAGAACGGGATCAGGGCCGCGGCGATCGAGACCAGCTGCTCGGGAGCCACGTCCATGAAGTCGATCCGCGCCGACGGCAGCAGCGGGTAGTCGTCGCGCTTGCGGCACAGCACCAGCTCGTCGGCGAAGCGGCCGTCCTCCGTGAGGCGGGCGTTCGCCTGCGCGACCGCGTATTCCTCCTCCTCGGAGGCCGACAGCCACCGGATCTCGTCGGTCACCTTGCCGTTCTTCACCGCCCGATACGGCGTCTCGATGAAGCCGAGGTCGTTGACGCGCGCGTAGCACGACAGGCTGGTGATCAGTCCGATGTTCGGCCCTTCCGGCGTCTCGATCGGGCACATGCGGCCGTACTGGCTGTAGTGCACGTCGCGCACCTCGAAGCCCGCCCGCTCGCGCGTCAACCCGCCCGGCCCGAGGGCCGAGAGCCGGCGCTTGTGGGTCAGCTCCGCCAGCGGATTCGTCTGATCCATGAACTGCGACAGCTGCGAGCTGCCGAAGAACGCCTGGATCACCGCGCTCACCGTGCGGGCGTTGACCAGGTCGTCGAGCGTGATGCGCTCGGGATCGTTGTTGATGCTCATCCGCTCCTTGATGAGCCGCGCCATGCGCGACAGTCCCACCGAGAACTGGTTGGCGATGAGCTCGCCCACCGAGCGCACCCGGCGGTTGCCGAGGTGATCGATATCGTCGGTGTAGCCGCGCCCCTCGCGCAGCTCGATCAGGTAGCGGATGATCGCGATGAAGTCGTCTTCCGTGAGGACCGTGTGGTCCTTCGAGACGTTCACCTTGAGCCGCTGGTTGATCTTGTAGCGGCCCACCCGCCCCAGGTCGTAGCGCTTGGGGTGGAAGAAAAGGCGCTCCAGCGCCTGCCGCGCCGTCTCGAGATTGGGCGCCTCGCCGGGCCGGAGCAGCGCGTAGATCTGCTCCAGCGCTTCGGCCTCGGTGTGCGTCGGATCCTTGAGCAGCGTGTTCTTGATGAGCGGCGACTCGCTCCGCCCCGGCGGCAGCAGCACGTCCACCTTGGTTACGCCGCCCTTGAGGAGCTTTTTCTTGAGCGCGTCCGACAGCTCGCGCCCGCCCTCGGCCACGACTTCGCCCGTCCCCGGATCGGCCACGTCGAACGCGAGGATGTAGGCCCCCTGGCGCTCGCGCGTGGTGGTAGGTTGCGCCTCGTCGCGCAGATCGAGCGAGGTGTAGCCCGCGAACACCGTGACCTTGCTGATGCCGGCCCGGCGGAACGTGTTGAACTTCTCCAGCGTGAGCTCGTCGCCCACCTTGCCGAGCGGCTCGCCCTTCTTGTTCTCCGGGTCCGGCACGTCGGTGGCGAGCAGCGTGCCCAACACCTCACGCTTCTGCGCCCGGCCCTCGAGCTTGCCGGTGATGTCGATGTCTTTGGTCGCGTAGAACAGCTTCAGCACGTCCGCGTTGGTGCCGTAGCCGAACGCCCGCAGCAGCGCGGTCGCGGGGAACTTCTTCTTCTTGTCGATGTGGACGTAGATCACGTCGTGGATGTCGATCGTGAACTCGACCCACGATCCCCGGAACGGGATGATGCGCGCCGAGAACAGCCGCTGGCCGTTGGGGTGGATGCTCTCCTCGAACACCACGCCGGGCGAGCGGTGCAGCTGCGACACGATCACCCGCTCGGCGCCGTTGATGACAAACGTGCCCAGCGGGGTGAGGATCGGCAGCTCGCCGAGATAGACTTCCTTCTCGATGATGTTCTTGGGCCGCTTGGTCTTGGTGGTCTCGCCCACCTCCTCCATCACGACCAGCTGCAGTGTCGCCTTGAGCGGCACCGAGTACGTCATGTCGCGCTCGATGCACTCCTCCACGGCGTATTTCGGCTCCCCCAACCCGTACTTCACGAACTCGAGGGAGTAGTTCCCGTTCACGTCCTGAATCGGGAACACGTCCTTGAACACCCGCTCCAGCCCGACGTCGGTGCGCTCGGCACCCTTCCCGTCCGGCTGCAGCAGCGACTGGAACGCCCGCGTCTGGATGTCCAAGAGATGTGGCATCGGCATCCCTTGATCCAGCTTCGCGAACGACAGTACCGGCAGCGTCTTCGTCGTCATGTCGCAACCTCAAGCAAATGCGAAAAGGCCCGCGCCCCCGACCGGATCAGTCGACCGGGAGTGGACCGAGGGGCTCGTGCAAGCGAGCAGGAGTGTGCCAATCCGCGCATGTCGTCGACCAAAGGAGACCCGAGAGTCACGTGAGCGGGCCCCCATGGCCCGCCACGTCCGCCCCTCGCGTCTACTTCAGCTCGACGACCGCGCCCTGCGCTTCGAGCTTCTTTTTGATCTCTTCGGCTTCCTGCTTGGACACGCCTTCCTTCACGGTGCCGGGCGCGCCTTCCACCAGATCCTTGGCCTCCTTCAGGCCCAGGCTGGTGATGGCCCGGATCTCTTTGATGACCTGGATCTTCTTCTCGCCGCCGGCCTTGAGGATGACCGTGAACTCGGTCTGCTCCTCGGCGGCGGGGGCCGCGGCGCCACCCCCCGCCGCGGCGCCCCCGGCCGCGGGGGCCGCCGCCGCCGGAGCCGTGATCGTGACGCCGAACTTCTCCTTGAACGCCTCGATCAGCTCCGCTAAGTCAAACACCGACATGTTCCCGATGGCTTCGAGGATGTCGTCCTTGCTCAAACTCGTCTGAGTCG